>Ga0153922_1000039_pt1 | contig 50784 bp, 49 predicted proteins | sample TSNJ006MetaG_FD_104723 | JGI IMG/M metagenome (GOLD analysis project Ga0153922, IMG submission 104723) | Attine ant fungus gardens microbial communities from New Jersey, USA - TSNJ006 MetaG | ecosystem: Host-associated > Fungi > Mycelium > Unclassified | place: USA: New Jersey, Brendon T. Byrne... | reverse complement strand
CTTGGAGGCCTACCGCGACGGCGGTGCGGGCGCCGAGGTGAGCTGGCTCAGTCGTGGAGTCGGATAGCGGCCGGGTCAAGTGTGTACTGGGCGCGTCGAGTGTGCGGTTGGGTGCGTTGAGTGTGCGGTGGGTGCGTCGAGTGTGCGGTGGGTGCGTCGAGTGTGCGGTGGGTGCGTCGAGTGTGCGGTGGGTGCGTCGAGTGTGTAATGACCGCCGCGAGTGTGCTTGTACTGCGGCATTTTTCGATTTTTTCAACAGTCAGTGCACACTCGAATCCGTAGTTGCACACTCGATGATCACCCGCACTGCCCCTGACCCGGCCGCAGGATCTTCAGCGCGCCGCTGACGGCCTCGACGTCCACCGGTAGCGGGCAGGCGAACTCGCCGTCGGCGTAGGCGTTGATGCCAGGGCATTCGACGGAAACGGTCTTCGCGCGAGCCGTCGTGACATTTGGAAGCTCGATGTGAGTGCCCTTGAACACGGTCGGGAACAACCGCACCAGCCTGGTGCGCGAATCCGAATGCACCATCGTGATGTCGAGTTGGCCGTCGGCATGGTCGGCGTTGGGGCAGATCAGCATTCCACCGCCGTAGCTGCGGGTATTGCCGAATGCGGCCATGGTCAGGTCGGTGACCATCTCCTCGCCGCCATCGAGCACGAGCCGAAACGGCAGCAGCCGCAGCTGCGACAGTTCGGCCAGCATCGCGACGTTGTAGCGCATGCGGCCGTGCGGCCATCGCATTCGGTTGGCGCGATCGCTGACCAGCGAGTCGAATCCGGCAGCCATGACCGTGCCGAACCACTTCTGGTTGCCGCTGCCGCGGATGCGGCCCAGGTCGACCATCTCGACCCACCCGTCGGACACTACGTCGGCTGCCGCCTCCGGATCGCCTGTCGGCAGGCCGTATTCGCGGGCGTGGTCGTTGCCGGTGCCGGCCGGGATGATGCCGAGCGGAACGTCGCTGCGCGCCAGCGCCTGCAGCGCCAGCGAGATGATGCCGTCGCCGCCGGCGATCACCAGTGCGTCGGTGCCCTTGGTGAGGGTTTCGTCGATCAGCCGTCGGGCGTGATCGGCATCTCTGCCGACGATCTCGACGACGTCGACGTCGCGGCGCTGAAACTGCGCGACGGCCCGCTCGGCGGCGTGGGGTGCGTTGCCGTGTCCCGACGCCGGATTTGTCAGCAGCGTCACCTCGCCGATCTCGCGTCGGCTCGCTGAAATCATGGAATCAGCTTGGCGGGGTTGAGGATTCCGGCGGGGTCGAGCGTCGCCTTTACGGCCCTGAGTACCTCGACGCCGAGGTCGCCGATCTCCTCAGTCATCCATGGGCGATGATCCGCGCCGACCGCGTGGTGATGGGTGATCGTCGCACCTGTTCGCACCATCGCGTCGGTCGCGGCCGTCTTCGCCGCCCGCCATTGGTCGATCGGATTGCCGCGCTGGCCCGCGACGACCGTGAAGTACAACGACGCACCTGTGGGGTACACGTGCGAAATATGGCACAGCACCAATGCGGGCGTGCCAGATTCCGCCAGCGTGGAGGTAAGTGCTTGGGTGACAGCGTTTTTCAAGCTTGGAATGTTCGACCACATGGTCGCCGTCTCGAGCGTCTCGCACAGGGCGCCGGCCGCCAGCAACGAGTCGCGCAGGTACGGCGCGGAGAACCTGCCGTGCTCCCACGCCCGGGCGGGATTCTCGCCCAGCGACGTTCCGCCGTTCTTCTGCAGCACCGCGTGCGTCTCGGCGTGACGGCTTTCTGCATGCTCGGTGGTGCCCTCGAACACGGTGATCGCCAAGCAGCCGCCGGTGACGCTGGATTCGCCGATGCTGTCCGTGGTGGCCAGGTTGACGCCGGTCTCGGCCTCGTCGGAGAGCCGGATGACGGTCGGCCCGGTGCCGGTCTGGGCGACGGCGCGCAGCGCCGCTGTGCCGATCGCGAAGTCGGGGAACGACCATGCCTCATAGCGGCTGCACTCGGGCAGCCGATGCACCCGCAGTCGCACCCGGGTGATCACGCCGAACACACCCTCCGACCCGATCAGCAGATGCCGTAGGTCAGGTCCGGCCGCCGATTCCGGCGCCCGGCCGACATCGAGGGTCCCTGCGGGCGTGACCGCCCGGATGCCGCCGATCATGTCGCTGAACCGCCCATAGCCCGCCGAGTTCTGTCCCGACGACCGGGTCGCGGCGAAGCCGCCGATCGTCGCGAATTCGAAGCTTTGCGGAAAGTGCCCGAGCGAGAATCCGCGCTCGCCGAGCAGCCGCTCGGCTTGCGGGCCTGTGACACCCGCACCGAGGACCGCCTCATTTGACTCCTCATCGAGGGAGTGCAGGTCATTGAGTCGGCGCAGGTCCAACGAGATCACCGCGTCGAATCCGTCGCGCACCGGGTCGAGCCCGCCAACCACGCTGGTGCCGCCGCCGAACGGGACGACAGCGATGCGGCGTTGGGAGCAATGACGCAAGACCGCCGCGATCTCGTCCTCGTCTGCAGGCACCGCGACGGCGTCGGGCGCATCCTGCTCGGCGTATTTACGGCGCAGCAGGTCAAGCGTCGACTTGCCGCCGGCGCGCAGCAGCCGCGCGCGGTCGTCGTCCAGCAGGAATTCCGGCCCAACGATCGCGGCCAGCGCGTCGCGATCGGCAGCCAACAAAGTTGACGGCCGAACCCGAACCTCGTCGATCTCCGGTGCCGCGTGTTCCGAATCCCCGACCCCGAGCGCCCGCTCGAGCAGGGAACGGATTCCCTTTGACAGTGGCGTTGCCGCGGCCGGGTCGCCCCAGCCGTTCCACATCATCGGAGGCAGCAGCGCGGAGTTCGGCGACATGCGTTACAGTATCCAGTCCTGAACGGATCCCTGACCTGATGGCCGCTTCCGCAGCGCTGAACGCGGACCGGCGCACCACCGAACTGAGTGACCTCGCCGATGGCGCCGCCATCGACGTCGCCGTGATCGGCGGCGGCATCACCGGGGCCGGCATCGCCCTGGACGCCGCGTCTCGTGGGCTGCGCGTCGCGCTGGTCGAGAAGCACGACCTGGCGTTCGGGACCAGCCGGTGGAGCTCGAAGCTGGTGCACGGCGGCCTTCGGTACCTCGCGAGCGGCAACGTCGGCATCGCCCGGCGCAGCGCTGTCGAGCGCGGAATCATGATGGTGCGCAACGCTCCCCACCTCGTGCGCGCGATGCCGCAGCTCGTGCCGTTGTTGCCGTCGATGTCGCGCGCGAATCGGGCGCTGGTTCGTACCGGATTCCTTGCCGGCGACGGACTGCGCCGTCTGGCCGGGACCTCTTCGTCGACGCTGCCGAGGTCGCAGCGGATCGGTGCCGCGCGGGCCGCCGAGCTGGTTCCCGCCGTCCGCCGCGAGGGACTCGATGGCGGACTGCTCGCCTACGACGGCCAACTCATCGACGATGCGCGGCTGGTGGTGGCCGTTGCGCGCACTGCGGCCCAGCACGGCGCCCGGATCCTGACTTATGTTGCGGCTTCCGACATCACCGGGGACGCCGTCCGACTGACCGATCGACGCAGCGGTGAATCCTTCGAAATCGCCGCGCGCGCCGTGATCAACGCCACCGGGGTTTGGGCCGGTGACCTCGATCCCACGATCAAGGTGCGGCCCAGTCGCGGTACGCATCTGGTGTTCGACGGCGCGGCGTTCGGTAATCCCACAGCGGCGCTGACGATTCCGATTCCCGGCGAGCTCAACCGCTTCGTTTTCGCGATGCCCGAGCAGCTGGGCAGGGTCTACCTCGGTTTGACGGACGAGGACGCGCCGGGACCGATTCCCGATGTCCCGCAACCGACCTCGGGCGAGATCACCTTCCTACTGGACACCGTCAACACGGCCTTGAACGTCGTGCTCAGCCGTGCCGACGTGATCGGTGCGTACGCGGGGCTTCGGCCACTGGTGGACCGCGGAGGCCGCACCGCCGACATCTCCCGCGACCACGCGATTATCGAGTCGAGCTCGGGAGCCATCAGCATCATCGGCGGCAAGCTCACCGAATATCGGCACATGGCCGAGGACGTGCTCGATCGCGCCGTCGAATCGCGGGAGCTGGCCGCCGGCCCGTGCCGAACCCGCAAACTGCCGTTGGTCGGCGCACCGGCAAACCCATGCTCCGCGGTACGGGAAACCGGCAGCCTGCCGATGTCGCTTGTCGCTCGATACGGCGCGGAGGCGCCGAATGTCATCGCGTCGGCGACCTGCGAGCGCCCCACGGACCCGGTGGCCGACGGAATCGACGTGATCAGAGCCGAATTCGAGTACGCGGTCACCCATGAGATCGCACTCGACGTGGACGACATCCTCGATCGACGTACCCGGATCGGGCTCGTGCGGCAGGATAGCGAACGCGTCGTCGACGTCGCCCAGGAGATGCTCGCCTGCGCGGGCTAGACGATCGATCATTACGCAATGAGCTCGGCACCCACGTTAAAGAAGGCACTCAGCCAGCGGCAGCTCAGGATGATCGCCATCGGCGGGGTGATCGGCGGCGGCTTGTTCGTCGGCTCCGGCGTAGTCATCGGCAGCACTGGGCCGGGCGCCTTTATCACCTACGCCTTGAGCGGTGTGTTGATCATCCTCGTGATGCGCATGCTCGCGGAGATGGCTGTGGCCAAACCATCGACGGGTTCGTTCGCCGACTATTCACGTGATGCACTGGGCAACTGGGCCGGCTTCTCGGTCGGCTGGCTGTATTGGTACTTCTGGGTGATCGTCGTGGGCTTCGAGGCAATCGTGGGAGCCAAGATCGTCCAGTATTGGATCGGCATCCCGCTGTGGCTATCGGCACTGATCTTCATGATCTTGATGACTGCGACGAATCTGTTGTCGGTTTCTTCCTACGGCGAGTTCGAGTTCTGGTTCGCCGGTATCAAGGTCGCCGCAATCGTCGTCTTCATCGCGCTCGGTTCGCTTTTCGTGCTTGGCCTGTGGCCACACAAGTCGACCGACATCTCCAATCTGTGGACGCACGGCGGCTTCATGCCGATGGGAGTCGGGGCCATCACGGTCGGCATCGTGACGGTGATCTTCTCGATGGTGGGTCCGGAGATCACCACAATCGCTGCCGCGGAGTCGGCGGATCCGCAACGGGCCGTGGCCAGGGCCGCCAACTCGGTGATCATGAGGATCTTGGTGTTTTATGTCTGCTCGGTTTTCCTGCTGGTCACGATCATGCCGTGGAACGACAAGGGCGTCGCGGCTTCACCGTTCGTGGCTGCATTCACGAAGATGGGCATTCCGTACGCCGATCACCTGATGAATGGGGTGGTGTTGACCGCGGTGCTGAGTTGTCTCAACTCCGGCATGTATACCGCCTCTCGCATGCTGTTTGTGCTCGCCGCACGCCATGAAGCGCCGTCGGCACTGGTGCGGGTGACCCGTCGAGGAGTACCGGCCGCCGCGATTCTGGCCTCCTCGGTCGTGGGTTTCTTGTCCGTCATCGCCGCGGCGGCGTCACCCAAGAACGCATTCGCGCTCCTGCTCAACTCCAGTGGCGCAATCATCCTGTTCGTCTACCTGCTGATCGCCATTTCGCAGATTGTGCTGCGCTACCGCACCCCTGACGTTGCGCGGCAATTGAAGATGTGGCTGTTTCCGGTGCTGTCGATCACGACCGCGACGGCGATTCTGGCCATTCTGGTGCAGATGTACATACAGAAGGACTTGCGGTCACAGCTGTTGCTGAGCCTGTTGTCGTGGGCGGTCGTCCTCGTGTTCTACTTCGCCAAGAAGTGGCTCGGGCGAACTTCGACTACCGCGGGTTCTGGCTAACTGGATGTGTCCCAGCTCGACAGGTCGGGCTCGAAAGCGTCGGCGATCGTTTCGGCGGTCGCGACAGATGCGAAGTATGCGGCGACGGCTAACACAGCGGTGCCGACAACCAAGTGAGATACACGTTGAATGAACATGCACCCAGCGTGCAACGGGCGCCTTGGCGGATTCTTGGCGGATTCTTGGCGTCGGTGGCTACAGCGGGATGTTCTTATGCCGTCCGCGGCGGGGCGGCGCCTCGGCGAGCGCCTGCGTCAGCGCGCTGCGGGTATGTGCCGGGTCGATCTTCTCGTCGACCACGCCGATGTCGATCGCCGCGTCCACACCACCAGCGAGTGCCTCATGCTCCGCGGCCAATTCTTCGTGCAGCGCCTCGCGCTCGTGCTCGGGCGCGGCCGCCAATCTCTTCTTGTGCAAGATGCCGACCGCGGCCTTGGCTCCCATCACCGCGACCTCGGCGTCCGGCCAGGCGAACACCTTCGTCGCACCCAAGGAACGTGAATTCATCGCGATGTACGCCCCGCCATAGATCTTTCGGGTCACGAGCGTAACGCGCGGAACGGAACACTCACCGAACGCGTGCAGCAGCTTGGCGCCGCGGCGAACCACGCCGCCCCACTCCTGATCCACACCGGGAAGGTAGCCGGGCACGTCGACGATATTCACCAGCGGGATCCCGAAGGCGTCGCACAGTCGCACGAAACGCGCTGCCTTCTCGGCGCTCTCGGAGTTCAAACAGCCGCCCAGCCGCAGCGGGTTGTTGGCCAGCACGCCGACCGTGCGGCCGGACAACCGGCCCAGCCCGACAACGATCGACGGCGCCCATTTGGCCTGGAACTCGTCGAACGGCGCGTCGTCATCCAGCAGTGCCGCCACGATCGGGTGCACGTCGTAAGCACGCCGCGCCGACTCGGGCATCAGCGCGTGGAGGTCGACGTCACCGGCCTCGGCCTTGGTGCGGTCAAAATGGCCCTGCTGGCAGAACAGTCCGACAAGGCGGCGCCCGCGCTCGTAGGCGTCGAGCTCGTCGTCGGCAACGATGTGGCAGACGCCGGACTTCTTATGGTGCGTCTCGGGACCACCCAGCGACTCCATGTCGACGTCTTCGCCGGTCACGCTGCGCACCACATCGGGTCCGGTGACGAACACCCGGCTCTCGGGCGCCATCACGATGACGTCGGTGAGGGCCGGGCCGTACGCGGCACCGCCGGCGGCGAAGCCGACGACCACCGAGATCTGCGGGACATACCCCGATGCACGGATCATGGCTTCGAACACCAATCCGACTGCGTGCAACGCCTTTACGCCCTCGGCGAGCCGCGCCCCACCGGAGTGCCAGATGCCCACGATCGGGCTCTGCTCCTCGATCGCGAGGTCGTAGGCGTTGACAATGTGCCGGCAGCCTTCGATCCCCATCGCGCCGCCCATGACAGTGCCGTCGGTGCAGAAGGCAATGGTGCGAACACCGTTGACGGTGCCGGCCGCCGCGAGCACACCGGACCGGTCGCGTTCGTGGAGAAGCTCGAGGCTCTGGTCATCGAAAAATGTGGACAGCCGCAGCAGCGGGTCCCGGGGGTCCAGCGATTCGCTGATCGCCTCGGGGGCCATAATCGTCATCGGTATCTCCCTGTGGATTTGGTCTAAGGGTGCAGCTCGGGCTTGGAACTTTCTAAAAGCCCGAGCTCCTGGGCATCAGTACTTCCCGAAGGCGAGTGCGACGTTGTGCCCGCCGAATCCGAATGAGTTGTTGATCGCGTATCGGTAATTTCCGGGGCGGGCGCCACCGGCCACCACGTCCAGGTCGATCTCGGGATCCTGGTTCTTCAAGTTTAGCGTCGGCGGAATGATCCCGTCCCGAAGCGCCAGCACGGTCAGGATCGCCTCGACCGCCCCAACCGCACCGACCGAGTGGCCGAGCGCAGACTTCGGCGCGTACACGGCCGCGTCGTGGCTGCCGAGCGCATTCCGGATCGCCTTTGCTTCGGCCACGTCGCCGACGGTCGTGCCGGTCGCGTGCGCATTCACGTGATCGATGTCTTCCGGTTTGAGGCCCGCCAACTCGATCGCCCGGGTCATCGCGTGCCCGGCCTGCTCACCGTTCGGGTCAGGCGCCACGATGTGGAACCCATCCGACGTGACCGCGGCGCCCATGAGCTGGGCGAGAATGTTCGCACCACGCGCCTTCGCGTGCTCCTCGGTCTCGATCACCATCAGCGCGCCGGCCTCGCCGAACACGAACCCATTGCGGTCCTTGTCGAACGGGCGGCAAGCACCGGCCGGGTCATCGTTGGTGGTGGACAATACGATTCGCATCTGGGCGAAGCCCGCGATCGGCACCGCCTCGATCTTCGTCTCGACACCACCACAGATCGCGATATCTGCCTCGCCCAACACGATGTTGCGCCACGCGTGCGCGATGCCTTCCGAACCCGAGGCGCATGCCGACACCGGCGTGATGACGCCGGCGCGAGCCTTGCGCTCCAGTCCCACCGCCGCGGCCGCGGCGTTTGGCATGTACTTCTGCACGGCCAGTGGTGACACCGCCCTCAAGCCGCGCGCGCGCATGCCGTCGTATGCGAAAACGAGCTCCTCGCTCGACCCCATACCCGTGCCGATCGACACCATCAACCGCCTGGGATCAACCTCCGGTGACCCGGCGTTGGCCCACACCCGGCGGCTCACCACCGTGGACATCTTCTGCAGGTACGACAGCCTGCGCAGCTCCACCTTGGTCAGCTCGGGGTCGAAACTCTCGAGCAGGTGCCCCCCGATCCGCACCGGCAGGTCGTATTGCTCGACGAACGGATCCGCGAGCTTACGGATACCGCTTTGCCCGTCGATCAGCTTCTTCCAGGTGCTCTCGGCATCGGTTGCCAAAGCAGTCGTCATCGCGACAGCGCTGACGACCACATTGGGGAAGCCGTTCCCCGTGGACAGCCGTGTCATTTCCGGAAGATTCCCTTCGTGTTTCAGCACTTCCCGAATACGAGAGCGACGTTGTGGCCACCGAACCCGAATGAGTTGTTGATGGCGTACTGGTAATCGCCGTACCGCGGCTCGCCGGCGACGACGTCCAGGTCGATCTCAGGATCGGGTGTTTCGTAATTCAATGTCGGCGGGATGACACCGTCACGCAGGCTCAATACTGTCAGCACCGACTCGAGCGCGCCGACCGCACCGATGGAGTGGCCGAGCGCCGACTTCGGCGCGTACACCGCGGCGTGCTCGCAACCCGCAACGCGGATGGCGTTGGCCTCGGCGGTATCGCCGATCGGCGTGGCCGTCGCGTGCGCGTTGATGTACTCAATATCCTTGGCGCTCAATCCCGCCAACTCCAACGCACGAATCATCGCCTTGCCGGCACGTTGGCCGTCCGGCGCGGGCGCCACCATGTGGAAAGCGTCCGACGTGATGCCCGCACCCATCAGCCGGGCCAGCGGCCTGGCGCCGCGGGCCTTGGCGTGCTCCTCGGTCTCGATGACCAACAGCGCCCCGGCCTCACCGAAAACGAAGCCGTCACGGTTCTTGTCGAACGGACGCGAAGCGCCTTCCGGATTCTCGTTCTTGGTGGACATGGCGCGCATCATCGAGAACGCCGCGATCGGAAGCGCCTCGATGCCGCCTTCGACACCGCCGCAAACGGCGATGTCGGCGTCTCCCATCACGATCTGACGCCAGGCATGCGCGATCGCCTCCGAGCCCGACGAGCAGGCCGACACTGGTGTCATGACGCCCGCGCGGGCCCCGAGCTGCAACCCGACCACTGCGGCGGCGCCGTTCGGCATGATCATCTGAACCGCGAGCGGCGACACCTTGCGGGGGCCACCCTCGTTCATGAGGTCATAGGCCTCGACGATCTTCTCGCCACCACCCAGACCGGTGCCGATGACGACCGCGAACCGGTCGTGGTCGACCTCTGGTGTGCCAGCGGCATCCCAGATCCGGCCGCCGAGCAGCTTGGCCATGCGCTGGACATACGACATGCGCCGCAGGTCCAGGCGGCCCATGTGGTCGTCCACGGGCTCCCTCAGGTGGCCACCAATGCGGACCGGCAGGTCCCATTTGGTGACGAACTCGTCCTCGAGCACGTGGATGCCGCTTTCACCGGCCAACAAACCCTTCCACGTGCTCTCGATGTCCGGCGAGATCGACGTCGTCGCCGTGACGGCGGTGACCACAACGCTGGGGAAACCGCCGTTAGCAGTGGAAGGTTTGGTCATGCGCGCTCTGCTTCGATCTTCGCGCGGATGGCCTCGGCGGCCTCCGGGTTCTCTTCCTCGAGCTTCTGGATGTAGGTGACGACGTCACCGACAGTGCGCAGACCGGCGAGGTCCTCGTCGGGGATCTTCACGCCGTATTTGTCCTCCGTCTGCACCGCGATCTCGACCATCGACAGCGAGTCGATGTCCAGGTCGTCGACGAACGACTTCTCAGGGGTGACCTCCGACGGCTCGATACCGGTCACCTCTTCGATGATCTCGGCGAGACCGGTGATGATTTCATCCTGCGTGGCGGGCACTATGGCTCCTTCTCATTTGATGGTGCTAACGGGTACAGCTACGTCCTGGTTAGAGCTCCGTAAGTCCGTCCAGGTCTGCGGGTGACTTGACGGCATGCGTCGGGATCCCCCGAAGTTCTCGTTTGGCGATTCCGCTGAGCGTTCCCGCGGGCGGGAACTCCACGATCGTCGTGACATTGCGCTGACGCAGGGCCTCAGTGCACAGGTCCCAGCGCACGGGCCGGGTCAGCTGGGCCACCAGCCTCGCCATCGCGTCCGACCCCGAAGTTACCGGCTGCCCGTCGGCATTGGACAGCACCGTCGCGGTCGGCTCGGCAACCTCAACTTTCGCGGCCGCAGCGGCGTAGCCGTCCAGTGCCGAGGCCATGAAGTGGGTATGAAACGCACCTGCGGTAGCCAACTGACGGACGCGGGCCTTGGCCGGCGGGTCCTCGGCAAGTTTCTCCAGCGCGTCGAGGCGGCCCGCGGCGACGATCTGACCGGCCGCGTTGCGGTTGGCCGCAACCAGCTCCAGGTCCTCCAGACGGGCCAGCACCTCGGCCTCGTCGCCACCGAGCACAGCAGACATGCCGGTCGGCTCCGTGGCACAGGCATTCGCCATCTCGGCACCCCGGGTGGCGGCCAGCGCGACGGCGTCATCGGCCGAAAAGACGCCGCCGATCGCACACGCTGCGAGCTCGCCGACCGAGTGGCCGGCCACCACGATGTCGGCGCTCGCCAGAAGGCCGCGCCTGGTCAGTTCCTTATGCGCGAGAAGCGTTGCCGCCACGACCAGCGGCTGAGTTACCGCGGTGTCGGTGATCTCCTCGGCCGACGCGGTGGTGCCCAGGCGGACGAGATCGAGGCCGCTGGCGTCGGACCACGACGCCAGCTGGTCCGCTGCACCCGGCAGCTCAAGCCACGGCGAGAGCATTCCGGGAGTCTGCGAACCCTGTCCAGGAGCGAGCAACGCGATCACATGTTTAAGAAAACACTGTGAAGATGGTTTTACGCGGTGTAAGAGATTATGAACCTCGTCTTAGGTTTTTGTGGAGACCTCACAAATAAGCATGTGATGGGACTCCATCGATACGCTATTGCAATACTCAGCCGGCGCGATGCACGCCACGCGCCGATGTGACCTGCGTAACACGGGGATAACCCAATGTTGAGGAGGTGGCCTGGGAGGACAGGCGGCCCACTGTCGCGGCCACCCGCAGCACATAGGCGTCGCGCGGCATGGTCGGATCGCGACCGGTGAAATCGGTGATCCGCTTGAGTCGGTACCGGACGGTATTTGGATGAACGAACAATTTGCGGGCGCAGGCCTCGATCGCCCCGCCTGAGTCAAGATAGGCGTCCAGGGTCTCCGTTAACGCCGGGCCGGCGTCGGCGAGCGGCCGCATCACTTCCGCGTCCAACACCGCGATGGCAGACGCGTCGCCCAGCAACGCCCGCTCCGGAAGCAGTTCGCGGGCCAATACCGGCCGTGGTGCGCTGCTCCAGCCGGCAACGGCGTTCATCCCGGCGATCGCCTCGGTTGCGCTGGTGTGGGCAGCCGTGAACGTGGGTGCCGTCGGCCCGATGACCACAGGCCCGTCAGTGAACACGTCCGTCAGGCCGTCCAGAAACTTGTCGGTGGGTGCCAGCGCACCCGACACGATCGCGATGAGCCAGGTGCCGTGGACGTCCGACAGTGCCGCGCGCGCGTGCCTTTGCGCGATGTCGCGGACATCGTCGCTGGCGAGGTCGATGCGATCGGGACGCGGGAGACCGACGACGACCGTCGCCGGCGCAGTGGTGTCCCAGTTCAGCGCCGCTGCGCGGGACTGCAATTCGGGCCCGGTGTCGCCGCGCACGACGGCATCGACCAGGTTGGCCTCCATGCGACTGTCCCAGGCACCGCGCGCCTCGGCGGCATCGGCGTAGGCCGACGCGGCGGTGAACGCAAGATCGCGACTGTAGCGCAGGATTCCGGTGGTCAGTGCGGTCGCCTGGTCCTCCGACCGCGCCAGCATCGGCACCACTTCTTCGAAGAATTCCATCGTGACGCGCACCATGTCGACGGTCTGCCGCAGCGCTATGCGCCGGGTCAGATCCTGAGGTACCACCTCGAAGGCCTTCACGGTGTAGGCGACATTGCTGCGCGGGTCGCTCATCCACTCGACGAAGTTGACCACGGCGGTTTGCACGACGAGGTGCACGCTGGCCCGCTGCGAGGCTTCGAGCTCCCCGAAGAACGGGAGTCTGTCCTGCATGGCGGCCACCGCCTCGGTCGCGAACCGGCCCGAATACCCCTTGAGCTTGCGCAACAGCGAGTCCGGGATGTTCTCCAGCAGTTCGAGCGTGGAGCGCGGCGGAGCATTGTTGGCCATCCCTAAAATCTACGCCACGTTTCTGGAGATTACTGCCAAGAAAGGCCTGCGGTCCCTACGCGACGCCGGGATCCGAGGTCTGCTCGGGCGCCGCGAGCACGTCGTCGATCTGGTAGCGGCGCGCGGCCTCGACCGCGATCGACCTGTCGATCTCGCCGTCACGCACGAGTCCTTCGAGCACGGCGACCGCAATCGACTCGGCGTCGGTGTTGAAGTAGCGGCGCGCGGCCGGCCGGGTGTCGGAGAACCCGAAGCCGTCGGTGCCCAGCGTGATGTAAGTGCCGGGCACCCAGGGCCGGATCTGCTCGGGCACCGCACGCATCCAGTCAGAGACCGCGACGAGCGGCCCGCGCGCGTCCTGCAGGACCTGAGTGACGTACGGCAACCGCGCAGAGTGGTCGGGATGACGCAAGGTTTCCTTCTCGGTATCCAGACCCTCGCGGTTCAGCTCGCCCCAGCTGGTTACCGACCAGACGTCGGCGGCTACATCCCAATCGGCGGCCAGCAGATCGGCCGCGCGCAGCGCCTCGGGCATCGACACTCCGGAGGCCAGGATCTGCGCGGGGAGATTTTCCCGCTCGGCCGCGCGCCGGTAGCGGTAGATACCGCGCAGCACGCCCTCCACGTCGAGGCCTTCGGGTTCCGGCGGTTGCACGTACGGCTCGTTGTAGATCGTGATGTAAAAGAAGACGTTCTCCGGGTTCTCGCCGTACATGCGGGCCAGGCCACTCTCGACGATGTACGCGATCTCGTACGCGAACGCCGGGTCGTACGTCACCACGGCCGGATTCGTGCTAGCCAACAAAAGGGAATGGCCGTCAGCATGCTGCAGCCCTTCACCAGTCAGCGTGGTGCGGCCCGCGGTGGCGCCGAGTGCAAAGCCGCGCGCCATCTGGTCGGCAGCGGCCCAGAAGCTGTCGCCCGTGCGCTGGAACCCGAACATCGAGTAGAAGATGTAGAGGGGGATCATCGGCTCGTTGTGCGTCGCGTACGACGTGCCCGCGGCGGTGAACGACGCAGTCGATCCGGCCTCGTTGATGCCCTCGTGCAGGATCTGGCCGATCTCACTTTCCTTGTACGCCAGCATCATGTCGGCGTCCACGGAGGTATACAGCTGGCCATGGCGGTTGTAGATCTTCAGCGAAGGGAACCAAGAGTCCATACCGAAAGTGCGCGCCTCGTCGGGGATGATCGGGATTATTCGGCGACCGATCCCATCTTCTCTGGTGTCGCGCAACAGCTCTTTGAAGACGCGTACGGTCGCCATGGTGGTAGCGACCTCTTGCTGCCCAGAGCCCTTTTTGATCGATTTGTAGGTGTCACGCGGCGGAAGCGTCAAGGCCTTGGACTTGGTGCGGCGTTCCGGCACGAATCCACCGAGCGCGCGCCGGCGGTCCAGCAGGTACCGAATCTCGGCCGAGTCCGGTCCGGGGTGGAAATACGGCGGCAGGTAGGGATTTTCTTCCAGTTGTTGATCGGAGACCGGGATACGCTGTGCGTCACGGAATGCCTTAAGATCTTCCAGCGCAAGCTTTTTCATCTGGTGCGTCGCGTTGCGGCCCTGGAAGTGTTTGCCCAGTGAGTAACCCTTGATGGTCTTGGCCAGAATGACCGTGGGCTGGCCCTTGTGCGCCATCGCCGCGTGGTAGGCAGCGTACACCTTGCGGTAGTCGTGACCGCCGCGTTTGAGACTCCAGATCTCGTCGTCGGACATGTCCTGCACCAATGCCTTGGTTCGGGGATCGCGACCGAAAAAGTGCTCGCGGACGTAGGCGCCGTCGTTGGCCTTGTAGGTCTGATAGTCGCCGTCGGGAGTTGTGTTCATCAGATTCACCAGTGCGCCGTCGCGGTCGGCGTGTAGCAGGACATCCCACTCGCGGCCCCAGACCACCTTGATCACGTTCCAGCCGGCCCCACGGAAGAAGGACTCGAGTTCCTGGATGATCTTGCCGTTGCCGCGCACCGGCCCGTCGAGTCGCTGCAGGTTGCAGTTGATCACGAACGTGAGGTTGTCGAGTCCCTCCAGGGCCGCCACTTGGGCCACGCCGCGGCTTTCGGGCTCGTCCATCTCGCCGTCACCCAGGAATGCCCACACGTGCTGGTCGGAAGTGTCCCTTAGGCCGCGGTCGTGCAAATAGTGGTTGAACCGGGCCTGGAAGATCGCGTTGAGTGGGCCGAGGCCCATCGACACCGTCGGGAACTCCCAGAAATCGGGCATGAGGCGGGGGTGCGGGTAGGAGGGAAGTCCCCCGCCGGGGTGGCTGTGTTCCTGACGGAAACCGTCCAGTTGGTCAGCGGTCAACCGGCCCTCCAGGAATGCGCGCGCGTAGATACCGGGCGAGGCGTGGCCCTGGATGTAGATCTGGTCTCCGCCACCGGGATGGGACTTCCCCCGGAAGAAGTGGTTGAATCCGACCTCGTAGAGCGCCGCCGACGACGCGTACGTGGAAATGTGTCCGCCCACTCCGACGCCGGGCCGCTGCGCGCGGTGCACCATGATCGCGGCGTTCCACCGGATCCAGCGGCGATAGCGGCGCTCCACTTCCTCGTCGCCCGGGAACCACGGCTCCAGTTCGGTTGGGATGGTGTTGACGTAGTCGGTCGAGGTCAGGGCCGGGATGGCGACGTGCGTTTCGCGCGCTCGTTCGAGCATGCGCAGCATCAGATAGCGGGCCCTAGCCTGTCCCGAGCGTTCGAGCACGTCATCGAAGGACTCCAGCCACTCGGCGGTCTCTTCCGGGTCGATGTCGGGCAAATAGGAGGCCACGCCATCACGAATCACCCGCACTCGGTCTGATTCGTTTGGGGTGGTTGAGTTTTCAGCCAGATCGCGGCGTGCGAACTCGGTGGTCAACTTCCGCTCCTCATTAGGCGGGGCACGACATCTCCTATCGTCCACCTATCGGGCCCGACTTGCACCGCCCACGGGATTATCGGGTAGCAGGTGCGACCGGCCGGTACCCTCATCGACTGTGCTGGCGGCGGGGGACACGCTGCACCGGAGTGCCGACATGGTCCCGACCAGCGTCAACGCCACGTTTCGGCCCCGGACGGCCCATGCGTTCCGAGCCTGGGTGGACGACACGCGGGCGGCGCCGCGCCGTAGCGTGCGACGATAGGGCAAAGCAGCCGGTTCACGGATGAGGGAGGTTCCGAAGGTGGTCGCGGCGGGTGACGCCCCGAACTACGCCCAACGAATGGGCATCCAAAAAGATCAGGTTGTTCAGGAGTTGGGTTGGGACGAGGACACCGACGACGACATTCGCGCCGACGTCGAGGACGTTTGCGGGGGTGAGCTGCTGGACGAGGACGCCGACGAGGTCATCGACGTCGTGTTGTTGTGGTGGCGCGACGGCGACGGTGATCTGGTCGACAGGTTGATGGATGCGATCACGCCGCTGGCCGACGACGGAGTGATCTGGGTGCTGAGCCCGAAGACGGGCAAACCCGGCCACGTCCAGCCTGCCGATATCGCGGAGTCGGCTCCCACCGCAGGGTTGATGCAGACGTCGTCGGCAAACCTCGGCGACTGGAGCGCGAGCCGGTTGGTGCAACCTAAATCTCGCGCGGGGAGGCGCTAATGCTCACCGTCGGCACCCCGGCGCCGGGCTTCACGCTGCGCGACCAGAACCAGCAGCCGGTGTCGCTGAACGACTTTCGAGACAAGAAGAGCGTGCTGCTCGTTTTCTTTCCGCTGGCTTTCACCGGTGTGTGTCAAGGCGAACTCGACGAGATCCGGGATCAGTTGCCGGACTACGAGAACGCCCACACGCAGACGCTGGCGATTTCGGTGGGACCGCCTCCGACACATAAGATTTGGGCAACGCAGAGCGGCTTCACGTTCCCCGTGCTGTCGGATTTCTGGCCGCACGGCGCGGTGGCGCAGGCGTACGGCGTGTTCAACCACGACGCCGGGTTTCCGAACCGGGGCACCTTCGTCGTCGACCGTTCGGGAATCATCGCATTCGCGGAGATGAAAGGGCCCGGCGAGGCGCGGGACCAAAGTCTATGGAAGACCGCCCTGGCGGCGTTGCAGACCTGACCGACGGAAAGATTTCCCAGACCGGTGACGCACCCGGTAGCGTGCGCGGCACGGGCGCGTAGCTCAGTGGTAGAGCACTGGTTTTACACACCAGCGGTCGGCGGTTCGATACCGTCCGCGCCCACCATTACGACTCGAGGTCAGCGCCATACAAGCGGGCATCGGCACTTTCAGGCAAACCCCGTTGTGCCAAGAGTGTGCCAGCACGATTCGCACGTGTGTTCGCACGTGTGCGATTTCCGGTTCATGCTTGAACTGGAGGGGATTTCGCCTGACTAGGCGATGGTTCGGACACCACCATCACCGGCCACGTGACCGCCCACGACGGCCTGGCTCTTGCGAGTCGACCACCAGGGAACCCGATGGATAGCGACCCGCTACAGGCCAATGGGTACGGCCTCAGTGGCATCCCAGTGACGGGGCAACTGGACGACACGCTGTTCGTACGACATGCGGTGTGGCCCAGGCCGGGTTATGGTCCTCGTGTTGGTTCGGCGCTCGCATCCTCGGCAAACCGAAATGGAGAAGTAAATAGTGAAAGCCATCCTATACTCAGGTCTAGCAGCGAGTGCCGTCTTATTGGCCAGCCCGGCCCTGGCCGACAACCAGCAGGGCCAGGATCAGACTCCCATGCCCCCGGCCGCCGCGCCTTCCACCACGACCGTCATGGCCACGCCCACGCCCACGCCGGGCCCGGTGGCGAACACCGGCGGCATCGACAACGGGTCCAACCCTGGCAACAGCTGCTCAGCGCGGCTGGGCACTCGCAATGTGCCCTCCGGGCCGTCGAATATATTCTTGTGGACTAACAGTGGCGACGTCGGGTGGCCGTTCGGCTGGCCGGGTCGAGTGGCGTTCAATGTCATCCCTACCACAGCACCCAGTGTGGGTTGCTCGCGGTGAGACTAGGGCCTGCACGCCGCGACCTTCGTGTGCGCGATCGGTGGCGCTTCACTCGTTCGCGAAGATGGAGGAAAAGAGAAATGGTGAAAGCCACTCTGTACACAGGTCTAGCAGCGATTGCCGTCTTATTGGCCAGCCCGGCCCTGGCCGACAACCAGCAGGGCCAGGATCAGACCCCTCCCCCCCCGGCCGCCGCGCCTTCCACCGTCACCGTCGTGGCCACGCCCACGCCCCCGCCGGGGCCGGTGGTGAACACCGGCGGCGTAATCAGCGGGTCCAACCCTGGCAGCAGCTGCTCGGAGCGGCTGAACACTCGCAATGTGCCGCCCGGGCCGTCGAATATATTCTTGTGGACTACCAATGGCGACACCGGGTGGCCGTTCGGCTATCCGGGTCAAGGGGGGTTCAATACCATCCCCACCACAGCACCCTATGTGGGTTGCTCGCGCTGAGACTACGGCCTACCGCAAGCGGCACCTAGGTAGCTTTAGCGGTCCGCGCCGCGACTTCGTGCGCGCGATCGGTAGCGGTTCATTCGTTCGCGAAGTCAGCGGATGAGTAACCGTCACCAGATGCGTCGGCCTCGGCGATCATGTCTTCCCACGGCCACCGCACCGCCGCGAAGCGGCGATACAGGAGCCGCGGTGATCGACCTGGGTCGTCCCTTCGTTTCCTGTACCAGCGGGTCGTCGATACGGGCGGCGCTGCCGGACTCCCATCTAGCGCTGGCCGCGATATCTACGTCCGCCGGTTGCGGGGGGCGTTCCGCCGAGCAGCACATCACCCGCCGAGGCCAGCGCATTGTCGTACACGTGGCCGTAGACCCGCAGCGTCATCGCAGGATCATGGCCGTCGAAATGGCCTGGCGCGGACACGGGACCTACCTTCGCCCCTGGGCGAACTCCGCCGGGCAAGTGCTCAAATCGGCCCGAGCCCCAGTTTGGTGTACAGGTGAGGATATTGGGGTTGCTCGTAGCCAACGGCCCCGGGGGATGGGTTGACCTGGCTATTGCCGGCCGGCGGGTCGACCACGGTGGAGTTGGTGTTGAGGCACACTGGCACTCCGCCCTGCATGTCGCAGCCTGGGCCGGCGTCAGCGGCCATGGCGGTCGGTGCGGCGGCAATCGCGACCGCGGCAGCCCCCGCCGCCAACAGCGGCGCGAGGTAGCTGAGTTTCATTCGCATGATGGGAATCCTCTGATCGTTGTGAATAAATCTGGGTGTACTTCCAGAGTGATCAGTCAGCGAACCTGTGTCATTCTTGCTGACACCGATTCATGGTGGCCGCCAGCAGGAATCGTCTGATACGGGTTGGCAAGCAGAGTCCGCGATGTTTTCGGTGACGCCGTCGAAATGGCCTGGCGCGGATACGTCAAGGATAGAAACGAGGCGCCGCCAACTCGTTCCGAGGACCTACCTTCGCGTCTGGGCGAACTCCGCCGAGCAAGTGCTCATTTCGACCAGGTCGCAGTCGCCAGGCAGCGGCAGGCGATTCCTGAGGACCAGCTGAACGAAGGTGGTGGCCCTCTTAAACCGGGAAGATGTCGAACCTAACAGCACCCAACAGACCCAGCACCCCCGGCGCGGCACCCAACACCCAACCTGACCAGCACACACAGTAGAAACCATGACAGCACCAGCCCCGAATAAATTCGAGCAAGCCGTCGAACCAAACAATCGAAGACGGCTGGCTGGCCGCACATGACAGCCACAAAATCGACTGTTACACAACATAATCAACCGCCACAGCAGCCCAACTCACAACATATTCCGAACAACGAAAATCTCAACGAGCACAACATAATTCACGATCAATAGCAACCCAGCAAACCGAAAAGCACTGCGATACATAGGCGTAACCACGAAGTGTAACAAACCAGCCCTAGCGCATAACCGCACCAAACACGCGGTGTTCGGCGAGAACACCTCTCGCTGCCAGGTGACGTGGCGCAGGCCGCCGCGCCTTCGGTCTCGCTGACGGTGCCGCTGCCCGCCACGACCATTGGCGCGGCGTCCGCCGCGGATCTGGCGGCCATGGCCGGCCTGATCAACGAGGCGGAGACAGTGGCCATTTTCGGGGGAGACGGCTGCGAGCAGGCGCAGGACGAGGTGCGCGAGCTCGCGGCGCGGCTGAAGGCGCCGGTCGGCTATAGCTTCAAGGGCAAGCTGTGGCTCGAGCACGACAATCCCAACGCGGTCGGCATGAGCGGCCTGCTCGGGTACGGCGGCTGCCACAGTGCTATCAACAATGCTGACGTGCTGCTGATGCTCGGCACCGACTTTCCCTTCACGGCCTTCCTGCCGCAGAAGAAGGTGAAGACCATCCAGGTCGACCGTGACCCCGGAAAGATCGGCCGCCGTGCGCCGCTGGAGCTGGGCGTGGTCGGTGACGTGGCGGCGACGCTGCGCGCCTTGGCGCCGATGGTCGAGGACAAGCGCGGCGATCACTTCCTGCGCGAGCATGTCGCACAGACCGAGCACGCGCGACGGCGGCTGAGGCACTACGTCACCAAGGGACCCAGCATCAAGCCGATCCGCCCCGAGTATGTCGCCGCCGTCTTGTCCGAGCTGGCTGATGACGACGCAGTGTTCACCGTGGACACCGGCACGCCCGTCATCTGGGCCGCCCGGCACATCGAGTACGGCCGCGACCGCCGGCTGTTCGGCTCGTTCACCTGGGCGTCCATGGCCAGCGCCTCGCCGAATGCTTTCGGTGCCGCGCTGTCCTTCCCCGGGCGGCAGGTCATCGCCCTATGCGGCGACGGCGGCTTCACCATGCTCGGGATGGGTGACCTGCTGACCCAGGTCCAGCGCAAGGCCCGCGTCGTGAACGTCATCTTCAACAACGGCATGCTGGACTTTGTCAACATCGAGCAGCAGGAAGCCGGCTTCGTCCCGTTCGGGACTGATTTCGCGAACCCCGACTTCGGCCAGGTGGCCACCGCACTCGGCGCCCACGGCATCCGCGTCGAGGAACCGGGCGACGTACGCGACGTCCTGCAGGCGGCGCTCGCCCACGCCGACGGGCCCGTCGTGGTCGACGTGGTGGTAGACCGCTACGCCCTCGCACTGCCTTCCCACGTCCCGGCCGCGACAGCCAAGGGCTTCACCCTCAGCATCGCCAAGCAAGTGCTGAGCGGCAAGATGGACGACGTCATCGAGACGGTCGAGCACAACGTCCGGCTTCTGTGACCATGACGCTCGGATTGGCTCGCTCCCTGCCAAGAGTGGACACGAACCAGCCGATGGACTGGGCATTCAAAGACGCTATGGCACAGCGTGAAACGCGGTCGACAGTGGGCTCGGCTTTACATACCAGCGGTCGGCGGTTCGAAACAGTCCGCGCCCACAGGTGCCACCTTGTTCCAGAGCGACCTAACTATCCGGTCTATGTCAAACGCTTCCTTCTCAAGGGCTCGTATCACTAGCCTCGCACAGTCAGCGCCGGCGAGATCACCGACATGCTCATACATCATCAGCTCGGTGCGGTGGTGGGCCAATCGCTCGGCGACCTCGGCGTGCTGCTCGCCGAACACACCCAGGAAGTATTCCGCCTGCTGAACGTCTGCGTTCACCACGGCGCCAAATATAACCGGAGCCAAACTCGAGGTGAACCTTTAGAACGAGGAATTTTCCGACATCGCCGTTAATTTACCCAGGCAAGAGTCTTCGAACTTAACCAGTTTTCGAGTAGAAGATCGCGTCGAAGTCGGTACGCCAGCCGCCGTCCTTGCAGGACATCGGCAGGCCGTCGGGTGATTGCGCGGAACCGGGGTCGCCCTGGCACGGCGCACTCAGCGGCCGCACCCCGATCAGAGGCTTGGTTTGGACCCACTGGTTCGTCATCGTGCAGACGTAGGTGTTGCCCGCCGCGTCCATGCCGAAGTCATATCGAGTCGCTCCATTGCAATGCCCGCCCAGCGCTGCATCGCGAGGCACACCCGGAACACAGCCGGCCCCGTCGCACGAGGATGGCGGCAAACCCGAAGCGTTACCGGCTGCGAACAGGGGCGCGGCAATGAATCCGCCCGCCAGCGCGAGCACCGCCATGAGTCTCATTTCCGCCCCTTCTACTCGACCTAATCGACCGGTTTGGTTGATCTTGCCCTATCCAGGGTTAGCGTAGGTATCACTTGGCCTCGACGTATAGCGTTAGCCCGGCGGGGCGAACAACTCCAACGCGATGCCGTCGGGATCGCGGAAGCTCAGGCCCGAGCCGTAGCCGGCGTCGACGATGCCGCCGTGGCTGATCCCGAGCTCGTTGAGCCGGTCCATCCATTTCTCCAGCTCGGCGCGGTTCCCGCACGCGAAAGCGACGTGATCCAAACCAACGCGGAACTCGGTGAACCGCTCGTCGGGCACCCCGCGTTCGTGCTGGTGAATGCCGATTAGCGTCCCTCCGTTGAGCACCCACACCAAGTGCCGGAATCCGGCATCGGTGCGCTCGTCGAGCACCGGGTCTACGCCGAGCAACTGCCGATACCACGGTCCGCTGACCTCGACGTCTTTGACGGTCAGAGCGACATGGGTGAGGCCGGGGAAGTCGGGCATCGGGAAGCTCCTTTCCGGTTGGCGACCGCAGGTTAGACGATGCGGCGGCCGCGTCTGGATCGACTACGCATGTCGCGCAGGTAGCTTTGGAAGCCCAGCAGCCACAGCCGCCGCGGGATCACGCGGTCCGCGAACCGCAGCCCCGTCAGCAGCCATTCGAATCTGCGCTGCTGGCTCGCTGTCCAGGCGAGCTGCATGTGCGCGCGGAACTCCGGCGGCAGAAAACCCGTTGTCGCGAACAAGTTGAGCGGGCCGCCGACTGCGCGCAGCGGCCAGGGAAGAAACGCGAGGCTTGCCACGCCATGGAGGTGCCGTCGCACCGGTGGGTCGATCCTCAACTCGTCCAACGAGCTCTTCCAGTAATCATCGAACGCGACGCGGTCCGCGGGCCACATGTGCTCCGGTACCTGCAATGTGGTGCCGAGTCGCTTCGCATCGTGGTACACCGCGTCGGCGGCAGCATCGTCCAACGGTCCGTACAGGAACTCGTGCTGGTCGACGAAGTACCGGTACAGACAAGCGGCCACCCAAAGCTGCAGTTTTGGGTCAAAAGCGTTGTAAGACACCGGGCTTTGCTTAGTTGAGCGGACCCGCGCGTGCACGGTGTCGATGGCGTTGCGGATCAACGCACGGTCGGCGTCGGTGCCAATCGTCGCGGCGGCGAGGTAGGTGCCGGTCGTCCTGGCGCGCTTGAACGGATGCTTGTAGACGTTGCCGGAGTCGACCGGGCTCTCCAGTACTCCGTATCCGACGCCGGGTTTCGACAATTGCATGATGACGTTCGCCGCCGGTAGCAGTGTCCCTGCCGGATTCACCAAATCCGCGACTCGCTTCGGGGGCCGCTTCACACAGGCAGTACACCACGATGTGAGACGCTGCCGAAGTGTTTATACCCAGATCCCGGGCCTTCGGTCTGCTGGCCGGATGGCTCGCCGATCTGGTGTTCGCAGACCCGCCGCGGTGTCATCCGGTGGCGGGGTTCGGTGCGGCGGCGAGTGCCCTGGAACGGGTGACCTACCGGGATACGCGGTGGGCCGGTGTCGTTCACATTGGCGTCCTGCTGGGTGCCGTTTCGCTTCTTGGAGTAACGACCGAGCGGTTGACCGGGCGCGCCGGGCTGGTCGCTGCGACGTGGACCGGGCTCGGCGGCACGTCGCTGCTGCGAACGGTCGTCGCGATCACCGAGCGGTTGAATGCGGACGATCTCGCCGCCGCCCGGCTCCTGCTGCCATCGCTGTGCGGCCGCGACCCAGCGTCGCTCGACGCGGATGGGCTGATCCGCGCGGCGCTGGAGTCGTTGGCCGAGAACACATCCGACGCCCAGGTGGCCCCGCTGTTCTGGACGGCGATTGGCGGTGTGCCCGGCGCTCTGGCCTATCGCGCGATCAACACGCTCGACGCGATGATCGGCTATCGCTCGCCCCGCTATATGCGGTTCGGCTGGGCCGCAGCACGATTGGACGATCTCGTCAACATCGTGCCGGCCCGGCTGACCGCCATGCTTGTCGTCGTGTGCGCGCCTGTTGCCGGGGGGTCACCGACGGGCGCGGTGCAGGCATGGTGTCGTGACGCCGCGCACCATCCCAGCCCCAACGCGGGGGTGGTCGAGGCGGCCTTCGCGGGGGCGCTCGGCGTTCGGGTGGGGGGCCCGACCCGTTATCCGCACGGTCTGGATCTTCGCCCCACACTGGGCGACGGGCCGGCACCGCGGGTGGACGATCTGCACCGAGCCATCCGGCTGTCGCGGGCGGTGCAGGCGGCGGCCTCGGCCGTCGTCGCGATCGCGTGTGCTCGCATTACCGCGCGTCAGCGCCCGCGGCCGTAGCGGTCGGCAAGTCGCTGCTCGGCCGTGACCGGTGCCGAGGGCTTGTCCGCAGCGTCCTGCCGGCGATGTTTGATCTCCCCGTACACGAAATAGCCCAGGCCGATCGGCGCGAGAATCCCGAACGCAATCCACTGAATTCCATACGACAGGAACGGGCCGGCGTCCAGGTGTGGCAGCGGCAGCACCCCCAGGCCGCCCGGCTGGTCTTCCACCAGTTGCAGGTACGGCTGCGCCAGCCGGGTTCCGGTCAGCTCGGCGACCTGCTGAGTGTTGAGCGAATACACCTGTGTCACACCGTCTTCGGTGATCGGCGCCTTGGCCGGGCGGGGCTCTGAATCCCGCAGTCGGGCGGTGATCGTGACCGGCGCCGACGGTGGCTGCGGAATCGGCGGCACGCGAGAGCCTTCGAGCGGATGCACGAACCCGCGGTCGACGAGAATGGTGGGTCCGCCATCGACCACGAACGGCGTCAGCACCTCGAACGCGGGGTGCCCGTCGACGACCCGAAGCCGTGCCAACACCGACACACCTGTGTAGTGGCCGCTTGCCGTCACTCGTCGCCACTGAGCCGAATCGGCTTGTGCCAGCAGCGACGTCACCGGAACCGGGTCCGCGGTCAGTGAAGCGGCGATCTGATTGTTCTCCCGCGATGTCCGACTGTTCTTGCCGAGCTGCCATGGTGCAAGCACCGTGAAGCACAGGTAGGCGAACGCGATGACGACCAGCGCCAGCGCCAGCCAGCCCGGCCGGAACAGAAAACCGATCCGCCGCATCAGCTCGCCAGCCCGCGGGCGGCGAGCTGCTCGTCGACCCAATCGTGCAGCCCCGGCAGCGACGCCCCGATCACCTCGTAGGTCTCCTCGAACTCGGCGTGGGCGCCGTAGTACGGGTCTTCGACATCGAGCACGTGCACGCCGGATCGCGGGTCGAACGAGCGCAGCAGCTTGATCCGTTCGCCGGGCACACCCAGGTGCGCGAGGATCCGCGCGTGGTTGCGTCCCAGCGCAACGACCAGATCCGCGCGGAGGTGGTCGGTGTCCAGCTGCGCCGCCCGGTGAGCGGTCGGATATCCGTGCGCGCGCAGCACCCGCCCGGCGCGTTCGTCGACCCCGGACCCGACGTGCCAGTCGCCAGTGCCCGCGCTGCTGACTCGCACGTGCGAGTCGAGACCGCGTTCGCGGATCTGATGGGCGAACATCTTCTCCGCCATCGGCGACCGGCAGATGTTGCCGGTGCAGACGAATGTCACGTGCAGCGGATCAGACATCACCCGTCCATTGTCCCCGATCGGCGCCCACTACTGTCTGTAGCTGTGCGCTACCACGGCGACCAGGAGGCATGTCCCGGCATGCTGGATTTCGCCGTCAACGTCCGCGCCGCGGCGCCGCCGCTGTGGTTGATGGAGCGCCTCGCCGCACGTTGCGGTGATCTTGGCCGGTATCCGAGCCGCGCCGACGAAGACGCGGCGACCGCCGCGGTCGCCGCCCGTCACGGCCGACCCGTCGACGAAGTGGTTCTGCTGGCCGGCGCGACCGAGGGGTTCTCGCTGCTGCCGAATCTGCGCCCCCGGATGGCCGCCGTGATCGCGCCGTCGTTCACCGAACCCGAGGCCGTGCTGGCGGCCGCCGGAGTTCCCGTTGAGCAGGTCGTATTACCGCCGCCGTTCGCACTGACCGGCGCGCACGTTCCTGACGAGCCCGACCTGGTGGTGATCGGAAATCCCACTAACCCGACGTCGGTTCTGCATCCGCGGGCGGACATCCTGCGGCTGCGCAGGCCGGGCCGGATCGTGGTGGTCGACGAGGCGTTCGCAGACGCGGTACCGGGTGAACCGGAGTCGTTGGCCCCCCAATCACTGCCCGACGTGCTCGTGGTGCGCAGCCTCACAAAGACGTGGTCGCTGCCGGGGCTTCGGGTCGGCTACGCCTTGGGTGATCCGCGGGTGCTGCGCCGATTAACGGCCACGCGGGCGCACTGGCCGCTCGGCACGCTGCAGCTGGAGGCCTTGGCCGCCTGCAACCAACCGGAGGCGGTCGCGGAGGCGCTGGCGGAGGCCGCCCGGTTGACCGAGATGCGTTCAAACATGGCCGACGCTCTCACCGGCGCGGGGGCCCGCGTGGTCGACGGGTCGGCACCGTTCGTGCTGTTCGAGGTTCCAGACTCCGAGCTGGTGCGAAAACGTCTGTTGGCGAAGGGAATCGCAGTACGTCGGTGCGACACATTCATCGGCCTGGACGGCGAATACCTGCGGGCCGCGGTGAGGCCGGAGTGGCCGAGAATGGTCGCGGCGGTGGCGGAGATCCTGTCGTGAGCGTGCGCCTTGGAGACATCATCGACGTAGTGGAGCGGGCCTACCCACCGCGGCTGGCCCAACCGTGGGACTCCGTCGGACTGGTGTGCGGAGACCCGAGCGACTCGGTGGACGACGTGGTGGTCGCGGTCGATGCGACGGCAGCCGTGGTCGCCGAGGTCCCCGACGGCGGGCTTCTCCTCGCGCACCACCCCCTGCTGCTGCGCGGTGTCGACACGGTCGCGGCCAGCACGCCCAAAGGTGCCCTGGTGCACACCCTCATTCGGTCCGGCCGCGCGCTGTTCACCGCCCACACAAACGCCGACTCGGCGTCGCCGGGGGTATCCGACGCGCTTGCACGGGCGATTGGCGTCGAGGTGGACGGTGTGTTGTCGCCGCTTTCCGACGGGCCGGCCCTCGACAAGTGGGTGGTGTTCGTGCCACGAGAAAATGCCGACGCCGTCAGGGCGGCGATGTTCGGCGCGGGGGCCGGACATGTCGGCGATTACTCGCAGTGCACTTGGAGTGTCACGGGGACCGGTCAATTCCTGGCGCACGAGGGCGCCGCCCCGGCCGTCGGCAACGTCGGATCGGTCGAACGAGTAACCGAGGACCGCGTCGAGGCGGTCGCGCCGGCCACGGCCAGGCCGGCCGTGCTGGCCGCGATGCGTGTCGCGCACCCGTACGAGGAGCCCGGGTTCGATGTGTTCGCGCTTGCACCACTGCCCGGTGATGTGGGCCTGGGCCGGGTGGGAACGCTGCCGTCTGGAGAATCGTTGCGCCAGTTCGTTTCCCGAATACAGCGTGCGTTACCCGCCACCTCGTGGGGCGTCCGCGCGGCAGGCGACCCCGACCGCCGGGTGTCGCGGGTCGCGGTGTGCGGGGGAGCCGGCGATTCGCTGCTCGACGTGGTAGCCGCGACGGATGTCGACGCCTACGTCACCGCCGACCTGCGTCACCATCCGGCCGACGAGCACCGACGCGCGTCCGACGTCGCGTTGGTCGACGTCGCGCACTGGGCCAGTGAATTCCCGTGGTGCGGCCAGGCCGCCGACCTGTTGCGCAACAAATTCGGTCCAGCGCTGTCGGTGCGGGTGTCGGGCGTCCGCACCGATCCGTGGAACATTGAGGACGTGATGTGATGAAAGCTGCCGTGGACCATCAACGCTCGCTGGCCGAGGTGGTTGAGATCGATGCCGAGCTGGCGCGCATGGCGCACCGTCGCTCGCACCTGCCCGAGTTACAGCGATTCGACCAGGTGCAGGCCGAGCAACTCGCCGGCAACGATCGGGTGGCCGCGATGCAACTGGCGTTGGAGGACCTGCAGGCGCAGGTGACGCGGTTCGAGACGGAGATCGACGCGGTGCGGCAGCGGGAGAACCGCGACCGTTCGCTGTTGACCTCGGGGACGCCAGACGCGAAGCAGCTCAGCGACTTACAGCACGAGCTGGAGACCCTGCAGCGGCGCCAGAGCAGTCTGGAGGATTCGCTGCTCGAGGTGATGGAGCAGCGGGAGGAGTTGCAGCTCGAACAAAGCCGCGGGCTCGCGGCGATCGACGGTCTGCAGGCCGAACTGGCCGCCGTCCAGGAGGCGCGCGACCGGGCGCTGGCCGAGATCGACACGGCATGTGAGGACCGGGCCCAGCGGCGGGCGGAACTGATGGCCGGTTTGGATGCCGCACTCGCCGAGCTCTACGAACGGCAACGCTCGTCGGCCGGAGTCGGCGCCGGGCTGCTGCAGGGGCAGCGGTGCGGGGCGTGTCGCATCGAACTGGATCGTGGAGAGCTGGCCAGAATTTCGGCTGCCGCCGATGACGATGTGCTGCGGTGTCCGGAGTGCCGGGCAATCCTGTTGAGGGTCACATGAAAGTGATCGTCGAAGCCGACGGCGGGTCGCGTGGCAACCCGGGTCCGGCCGGATTCGGATCAGTGGTGTGGTCGGAAGATCATTCGACCGTCCTGGCCGAGGTTAAGGAAGCTATCGGCACAGCCACGAATAACGTCGCCGAATACCGCGGGCTGATAGCCGGGCTCGCCGAAGCCGGAAGGCTCGGGGCCACCGACGTCGAGGCGCGGCTTGACTCCAAGCTTGTCGTCGAACAGATGTCAGGCCGGTGGAAGGTCAAACACCCGGATATCGCGGCTCTGCACGGCCAGGCACGCCGCCTCGTCGCGGGGTTCGAGCACGTCTCGTTCACATGGGTCCCGCGCGAACAGAATTCGCACGCCGATCGTCTCGCGAACGAGGCGATGGATGCGGCGGCGCCGGGCTGGACGGGGGCGCAGGGAACGCCGACCCGGATGCTGCTGCTGCGCCACGGCCAGACCGAGCTTTCCGTGCAGCGGCGATACTCCGGGCGGGGTAACCCGGCGCTGACGGATCTGGGGCGGCGTCAAGCCGAGGCTGCCGCTGAGTACATCGCGCGTCGCGGCGGGGTCGCGGCCGTCATCACCTCGCCGCTGCAGCGCGCCTACGACACCGCCGCCGCGGTGGCCAAGGCGCTCAAACTGGACGTGATTGTCGAAGACGGTCTCATCGAGACCGATTTCGGCGCATGGGAAGGCTTGACGTTCGCCGAGGCGGCCACACGCGATCCGGAGTTGCATCCAAACTGGCTGCGGGACGCACGTGTTTCGCCGCCGGATGGTGAGAGCTTCGCGAGCGTGCAAAGGAGAGTCCGTCGGGTGGTTGACCGGATCATCGCCGAGCACGGCGGCAAGACCGTGCTCGTGGTGTCACACGTGACGCCCATCAAAACGGTGTTGCAACTTGCCCTGGACGCCGGTCCGAGCGTCCTCTACCGGCTGCATCTGGACCTGGCGTCACTGTCGATCGCTGAGTTCTATCCCGACGGCAGGGCGTCCGTGCGGTTGGTGAACCAGACAGCCTATTTGGACTAACGCGGCATCAGGTGCACCGGCATGTGGCGCACACCCGCGTGCTTGTTGCTGCGGACGTACTCGACGGGGCCGGTCACGGCGACGTCGGCGACCTTGTCGAGCAACGCGTCGAAAACGACGCGGATCTCCATTCGGGCCAGCGCCGCACCCAGGCAGAAGTGCGTGCCGCGACCGAAGGCCAAATGCGGATTGGGGTTTCGGGCGATGTCAAACGAGTACGGCTCGGCGAACACCGCCTCGTCGCGGTTCGCCGACGCCCACCACAGTGTCACCTTGTCGCCCGCCCTGATCTGCCGACCGCCGATCTCGACGTCACGTGTCGCGGTGCGACGGTTGTACGGCGTCGACGAGGCCCAGCGCAGGATCTCCTCGACCGCGTTGGGCAGCCGTGACCGGTCGTCGCGGAGCCTCTCGAACGCGTCGGGGTGTTCCGTGAGCGCGAGCATGCCGATCGCGATGGAATTGCGGGTGGTTTCGCTACCTGCCGCGATGATGAGACTGAAGAACATGTGCTGTTCGATGTCGGTGAGCGGCTCGCCGTCGATCAGCCCGTGGGAGACGACTGACAACAGGTCGTCCGCGGGTTCGCGGCGCTTGTTCTCAAGCAGCGTGCCGCCGTAGGCGAACATCTCCGCGGACGCCTGTTGGGTGCGCGCGGTGGCCTCACCCACCTCGCGATCCTCATAGTCGAGCGTGACGTTCGCCCAGTTCAGCACCTGGTGGCGGTCCTCCTGAGGCACCCCGACCACTTGCGCGACCGCCTGCAGCGGCAACTCGGCGGCCACGTCGACCAGGAAATCGCAATCGGCCTTGGCCAGTGCCGCGTCGATGATCGCCACCGCTCGGCTGCGCAGGTCCTGTTCGATCGCCGCCAAGGTCCGCGGGGCCACGCTGGGTGTCAACAGCCTGCGGAACTTGCCGTGGCGCGGGTCGTCCATCATGTTCAGCAGGACTCCGATCGCCCACTCACGGGCCATGTCCTCGAGCGTCGTACCGCCGGCTTCCCGGCCGCCGCCGGTTTCCGAGGAGAACGTGGCCGCGTCGGCTGCGGCGTTCACGATGTCGGCGTACCGACTGAATACCCAGAATCCTTCCCCGCCGGGGGTATGCACGGTCGGAGGGTGAAACCACACCGGTGACTCCCGGCGCAGATCGTCGAAAACATGATGAGGAAATCCGGCGACGAACCGGTCCAAGTCGGTCAGGTCGATGTCGTCGTGCACGCAAATACGGTCTCACACGCCGCCGTCTTATGGCCGCGTGACGAAATCGAAATGTTGCCACCCGCGCGTGTAACGCCGGATTCAGGCATTGCTGCTGGTACGGTTCGCGGCTGTGAACTGCGATGCCGGTCAATTGCTGACGGGGATCCGGTGTCAGACCTGAATCGGCGGAAATTCATGGCGGGCCTCGCGGTCGCCATTGTTTCCGGTGTCGGTATGGCCCGGTGCCAGGTTGCCACGACGCCCCGGGTGCTCGCCGCAGCCAACGCGCCGTCACCGGCCCCGCCGTCGGCTTTCCGACTGCCCGGGCTGTTGCCACCACCGGCTTCGGAGGCCCGAATCACCTTGCCCGGCAGAGGAACGCTGTGGAGTCTGCCCGGAAACGGCGACTCGCTGGCGTTGACGCTCGATGACGGGGTCGACACCGATGTGGTGCGGATGTACACGCAATTCGCCAAGGACACCGGGCTTCGTTTCACTTATTTCGTCAACGGCCGTTATCACTCCTGGACGGACCACCAGGACCTCTTACGTCCACTCGTCGATTCCGGCCAAATCCAACTGGGCAATCACACGTTCAATCACCCCGATCTGACCACGTTGTCGGTCAAGCAGGCGATGGACGAAATTAGCCGGAACGATGGTTTCCTGAAAAAGATGTACGGCGTCGACGCCAGGCCGTATTTGCGCCCTCCGTATGGCGCCCACAACTCGACTGTCGACGCGATCGCGGCGGGGCTCGGCTACACGGTCATGGCCATGTGGTCCGGTGACCTGGGCGATTACAACCTCGTTAGTCAAGACTCCATCGTCAAGGCGGCCCAACGGTTCTTCACCCCGCAGACCGTGGTGATCGGCCATCTCAACCATCCGCCGGTCACCCACGTCTACGGCCACTTCGTCGACCTGATTCGGGACCGCAAGCTGCGGTCGGTCACGCTCAACGACATCTTCGAGAAACCCGCGCCGTTGTAGTACGGCCGACAAACGGCCGCAACGACCCAGAAACATCGCGCGCCTACGTTGGCGCCCAAAGGGGTGCTCGATGTCGGTGAACGGTTCGGCGGTCAACACGCACTGCCCATATTGCTCGCTGCAGTGCGGCATCACGCTCGATGTGTCGCCAGGAGGGGTCGTGCTCACCGCGCAGGAGAGCTTCCCGACGAATCGCGGTGGCCTGTGCGCGAAGGGCTGGTCAGCCGCGGATCTTCTGACGCATCGTCAGCGGCTGACCCGACCACTGATGCGTGACAGCAGGGAAGTTCCGTTGCGCCCGGCAACGTGGGACGAGGCGCTCGATCGCATCGTCACAACAATTCAAAGGATCCAGGAGCGCCACGGTCGTGACGCCGTCGGGTGTTTCGGCGGCGGCGGCTTGACCAACGAGAAGGCCTATCAGCTGGGGAAATTCGCCCGGGTCGCCCTGCGCACGTCGGCGATCGACTACAACGGCCGATTCTGCATGTCGTCGGCGGCCGCTGCGTCGACCCGCAGCTTCGGGATCGACCGAGGCATGCCGTTTCCGCTGGCCGACGTCGCCGAGGCCGACGCAATCCTGATGGTCGGCAGCAATCTGGCAGACACGGCGCCGCCCGCAATGCAGTTTTTCGATGCGGGCCGGGCCCGTGGCGCAAAACATATCGTCGTCGATCCGCGCCGCACCGCCACGGCCAAGACGGCCGATCTGCACCTTCAGCCCGTCCCCGGGACCGACCTGGCACTGGCCAATGGCCTGCTGAATGTCGCTGTGCGGGAAGGGCTCATCGATACCGACTACATCGCGGAGCGCACCACGGGTTTCGAGGCGGTGCGCCGCGCTGTGCGACTGTACTGGCCCGACCGGGTCGAGCGCATCACCGGTGTACCCGAAGCCAACATCGTTGCGGCAGCGCGGATGTTGGCCGGGGCCAAACGGGCGATGATTCTCACGGCGCGCGGCGCCGAGCAGCACCGATCCGGCACCGAAACCGTGCACGCCTTCATCAATCTCGCATTGGCCCTTGGTCTTCCCGGCCGGAAGTACTCGGGGTTCGCCACGATCACCGGGCAGGGGAACGGGCAGGGCGGCCGCGAACACGGCCAAAAGGCCGACCAGTTGCCGGGTTATCGGAAATTGGATGACCCCGAGGCCCGGGCTCATGTGGCGCGGGTTTGGGGCGTGAACGCCGACGAACTGCCGTCCTCCGGTCGGTCGGCCTACGAAATGCTCGACCGCATCGGCACTGTCGGGGGCATCATCGCGATGTGGGTGATGGCGTCGAACATCGCGGTGTCCGCGCCCCGCTCGCTGCACGTGGCAGAGAAGCTGAAGCAACTCGAGTTTCTTGTGGTGTCCGACATCTTTCTGTCCGAGACCGCTGCGTTCGCGCACGTGGTGCTGCCATCCGCGCAGTGGGCGGAGGAGTCAGGGACCATGACGAACCTCGAGGGCCGAGTGATCAGGCGCCAACGTGCGCTTGCGCCCCCCGCCGAGGTACGCACCGATTTGGAGGTGATGGCCGATCTCGCGAAACGTCTGGGTGTGTGCGGTTTCTCGCCCGACCCCGGTGAGGTGTTCGAGGAGTTGGGACGGGCCAGCCGCGGTGGCAAAGCCGACTATTCCGGTATCAGCTATGACCGGATCTCCGCCGAACAGGGGGTCTTTTGGCCGTGCCCGTCGCCGCTGCACCCCGGCACACCGCGACTGTTCACGGTCGATTTCCCGACCCCCGACCGGCGGGCCCATTTTCACCCGGTCGAACAACGCGGCGCGGCAGAACTGCCGGACGAGCAATTCCCGTACTACCTGACCACCGGTCGGCTGCTCAAGCAGTACCAGTCGGGTACCCAGACCCGGCGGGTGGCGACGCTGGCCGAGGCTGAGCCGCAACCTGTTGCGCAAATGCACCGCACCCTGGCGAGCCGGGTCGGCGCAGCCGACGGGGACAAGGTGCGTCTGCGGACTCGTCGGGGCGAAGCGATCATGACTGTGCAAGTGGTGGACGGTATCCGCGCCGACACCGTTTTCGCGCCATTCCACTGGGGGGGCGCAGGCAATGTGAATCGGTTGACTAACCCGGCACTCGACGAGCATTCACGAATGCCGGAGTTCAAGGTCTGTGCGGTCGCGGTGGACCGCGCCGTCGATACCGCGCCAGTGAAGGAGGGTGCCCACGATGACTGACAGCAGCGTTCCCCGTTTCCTCCAGGGGTTCTTCGCCTTTGACGGCAAGGGGTTCGACAACCCGTTCCTGCTCGACTCGTCGCTGCGGTATGTGGTACCGCCCGGTATGACCACGCAACCCGTGTATTTCCGCGGCGGCAACTCCACTGACGAGATGATCACGATCGTGCTGATGCGCGACGGGACACCGATGCGGTATTTCCCCATCGCCGCCAAGGGGGCCACGCACGTGTCGCTGCGTGTCGTCGAAGACCTGCTCGCCGACACGGTTCTCGAGTTGCACATCGCCGCCCCGGCCGACGTCGGCGGCACCGTTCTCGTCGATCTGGGCGTAGTCGAAATCTAAAGGGGATCAGCGAGATGACACTTCTGGATGCGGCGCCGGCACGCAACGGCGAAAGGCCCACGGCAACCGCGATGCTGGTGGTGGTCGGCAACGGGATGGCCGGCGTGCGGGCGATCGAGGAAATCCTGTCGCGCGGCGGCGGCGAACGATTCAAGATCACCGTCTTCGGCGACGAGCCTTACGGCAACTACAACCGCATCCTGTTGTCGAATGTGCTTGCCGGGTCCGATGACACGTCCGAGATCTTCCTCAACCCGACGGACTGGTACATCGACAATCACATTGATCTGCGTGCCGGCGTGCGCGTGGTGCGGGTCGACCGCTTCGCACACCTGGTGTATGCCGACGACGGCACCATCATCCGTTACCACAAGTTGGTCCTGGCGACCGGGAGCCGGTCGTTCTTCCCGCCAATGGAGGGTATGTGGCAGGACGACAAGACCCTCACGCCAGGCATTTTCGGGTTTCGCAGCCTGGACGACTGCGAGGCCATGATCGACTTCGCGCGCGACAAGACCAAGGCGGTCGTGATCGGCGGCGGGCTACTCGGATTGGAAGCGGCCCGCGGCCTGCAGAACCGCGGGCTTTCCGTTGATGTCGTACATGCCACCCAGACGCTGATGAACGCCCAGCTCGACGACAATGCCGGTGGCATTCTGCGACGGTCGGTGGAGGCCCTCGGCATCGGCGTGCACACCGAGAAGCGCACGACAAAGGTGCTGGGGGACAACGGCGTGGTTGAGGGGATCGAGTTTTCCGGCGGCGAGCGGCTGTCCTGCGACATGCTGGTGGTCGCGGCGGGGATCAGGCCCAACGTCGGGCTTGCCGAGCGGGCCGGGTTGGCGGTCGAACGCGCGATCGTCGTCGACGATCACATGCGCTCGGTCGATGACGACGACATCTACGCCGTCGGCGAATGTGCGCAGCACCGCGGCCGGGTCTACGGTCTAGTCGCGCCGCTGTGGGAACAGGCGACCGTGCTCGCCGACTGCGTCACCGGCGCCAACCCCCGGGCGGCATACCACGGCTCACGCATGGCCACCAAGCTCAAGGTCGCGGGCGTCGACGTCGCGGCGATGGGACTGAAGGCACCCGAACACGACGACGACGAGTTCGTGCAGTACAGCGAGCCCAAACATGGTGTGTACAAGACGGTCGTGGTGCGCGATAACAAGCTCGTCGGTGCCACCCTGGTTGGCGATGTCAGCAAGGTGGCGTTTTTGATGCAGGCCTTCGACCGCGGGCTTCCGTTGCCGGAGGAACGCATCTCGCTGATGTTCGACATCGGCACCCCCGAGGTCGCGGTCGGTGCGGCCGAACTGTCCGACGACGCGCAGGTTTGCAACTGCAACGGGGTGAAGAAGGCCAGGATCGTTGAAACCGTCCGGGGCGGCGAGAAGTCGGTCACCGGAGTGATGGCCGCCACCCGGGCGGGCAAGGGCTGCGGATCCTGCAAGGGCCTGGTTGCCCAGATTGTCGACTGGGCCGCCGGCGGGGCGGTGGAGGAGGACCCGTCGGCGAGCTGGTACGTGCGCGGAATCCCCTACCCGAAGTCTGAGTTGATGCGGTTGATCCGCGAGCTCAACCTGCACTCGGTCTCGTCCGTTTTTGCGGCCCTGGCTCCCGACGGACGTGAGGACGCGGGTTCGAAGATGGCGCTGTCGTCGCTGCTACACATGATCTGGGGGGACGAGTTCGTCGACGAACGCGACGGCCGTTTCATCAACGACCGGGTGCACGCGAACATTCAGCGCGATGGCACGTTTTCCGTTGTGCCGCAGATGAAAGGTGGGGTCACCGACTCCGGACAGTTGCGCAAGATCGCGGACGTTGCCGACAAGTACCGGATTCCGCTCATCAAACTCACCGGCGGCCAGCGCATCGATCTGCTGGGTGTGCGCAAGGAAGATCTGCCCGCGGTGTGGGCGGACCTCGACATGCCTTCGGGATATGCCTACGGCAAGAGTTTCCGTACGGTGAAAACCTGTGTGGGAAGCGACTTCTGCCGCTACGGCGTGGGGGATTCGACCGCCCTGGGCATCGCAATCGAGGATCGATACCAGGGACTCCCGAGCCCGGCGAAGATGAAGTTGGCCGTCACAGGGTGCCCGCGCAACTGCGCGGAAGCGCTGTGCAAGGACCTCGGTGTCGTCGCCGTCGAAGGCGGCCGGTGGGAGATATACGTGGGTGGGGCAGCGGGTTCCCACGTGCGCAAGGGGGAGCTGTTAGCCACGGTCGATAGCGCAGAGGAGGTGATCACGTTGACGGGCCGGTTCCTGCAGTACTACCGGGAGAACGCCAATTGGCTTGAGCGGACCTATGACTGGGTGCCACGGGTTGGCATCGAGAAGATCCGCGCAATCGTCGTCGAGGATGCCGAGGGCATCGCCGCTCATCTCGACGAGCGCATGCAGAAGTCCGTTGACTCGTATCGCGACCCGTGGCTGGAGGGCCGAAAGCCGGTCGAAGCGGGGCAGTTCCGCACGTCGCTTCCGCTGATTACGTTGCCGCAGGTGCCCGTGCGATGAGCGACATCAGCCTGGGGCCCGTTGATGAGATTCCGGTCGGGGAGGGCCGGGCGTTCGCTGTCGATGGCCGCCAGATCGCGGTGTTCCGGCTCCGGGACGGGTCGGTGCGCGCGGTGGACGCCCTGTGCCCCCATCGCGGGGGACCGCTGTCCGACGGCATCGCCGACGGCCGGGTGGTGATCTGCCCGCTGCACAGTTACACGTACGACCTGGTGACCGGAGCGGAGGTCGCCAACGGCGGCGCGGCGGTGCGGGCGTATCCGGTTTATGTCGACGACGGTGGCCAGGTCCGGCTGACCACGGAGGCCGCGGTAAACGGGTAGTCGCAAGGCGAACCCCCACCGTTTTAAGTGCCTCAGCTGGCTTCCAGTCAACTCCCAGCCCGTTTCGGGCTGAGGCTGCGACCATGTGAAGGTCGTTCATCAACGCCGCAGTTGAGGTCGTGATGACCATCAGAACCGTTGGGCTGGCCGCCGGGATCGGCGTTCTCGTCGCCGCGGGATCGCCGGCGGCCGCGCCGGTGGCCAATGCTGATCTTGAATGCAGACCAGGATGCTGGGGCGCAATCGCGGCGTCGCCCTCGACTGGACAAGTAGTGCTCCAACTCAACTATCGGACTCAACAAAATGCGGAGAACGCAGCCGTCTGTGGTGCGACGTCAAGGGCAAGACGAATGACTGCGAGGTAATCACATCGGGACTGGGCTGTCTATCGATCGCGCATAGCAGCGACGGGCAAGCGGTAGCGGGGCGAGTCGCGCCCACCCTAGACGCGGCTGACGCCGCAGCCTTGGACGTTACGGGCCCCGGGTCGAAGATCGACCTCCATGACTGCAACGCGTGGTTATAGGCCGCCGAAGAACGCGCGAACCGCCACCGTTTTAGATCACGGGGCCGCTGTGATGTCGATCCGTTGGGTGAGGCGCACGCTATTGCCCGAGGGATCGCGGAATCCGCAGTCGATGCCGTAGGGCATCTGGTGGGGCTCTTCGGTGAACTCGACGCCACGAGCCTTCATTTTCTCGTAGGTCGCCTGGCAATCGTCGGTCGTCAGGAACACAGTGCCGGCAAAGCCCTTTGCAACGACGTTGAGAACTTCTGACCGCGTGGTCTCGTCCATGACGTGTCCGGGTACCGCCATCAGCACGATCGCCATGTCGTCCTGTCCCGGCGGGCCGACTGTCAGCCACCGGAAATCGCCGAGTTCGGGCAATGAGACGTCCTCGCGGACTTCCATGCCGACCTTCTCGGTCCAGTACTTCAGTGCAACTTCCTGGTCGTGTACCCAAAGCTGGGCGATGGAGATCTTGATCATGCGCCCGACGCTACGGCCGGCTGCGGTCGCGCGTCTTCTCCCCGTGTGCTGTCTTGATCCTGCTGTCCGCGCGGGGCCGGGTGTCCCGCTGCAGGACGCAGCTGGGCACTCTGGCGTATGTGGCCGCGGGGGGCATGCTCGCGCGGTAGGCCGCCGGGGGCATGCTGTACACGCGGGCGAAGCTGGTTGTGAACGAGCCGACGCTCTGCAGTCCGACCATCACGCAAATGTCCGCCACCGACCGGTCCGTATACCGAAGCAGCGCGGCTGCCCGCTCCAGGCGCCGCGTCTGCAGATAGGCGCGCGGCGATTCACCGAACGTCCGGGTAAACATGCGGCTGAAATGCGCCCGCGACAACCCGGCCGCGGCGGCCAGGTCATCGACCGTTATGGGCTGGGCGTAGCAAGTGTCGACCAGATCCTTGGCCCGCAGCAGGTGGCGGGCAGGGGGTACCTGCGCCATCCGAATATTATGTATAAGCGGACGAGTTGGCCGGGCGACCGCGGGTCGTAGCAATACTGCCCGAGGAAAGTCCGGACTTCACAGAGCGGGGTGATTGCTAACGGCAATCCGAGGTAACTCGCGGGATAGTGCCACAGAAAACAGACCGCCACCGTGCGCGGTGGTAAGGGTGAAACGGTGCGGTAAGAGCGCACCAGCATTCCGGGTGACCGGAATGGCTAGGTAAACCCCACCCGAAGCAAGGCCAAAAGGCCGCACCCAGTGCGGCTGCGCGTGCGTTCGAGGGTTGCTCGCCCGAGCACGTGGGTAGGCCGCTCGAGGCACCCGGCGACGGTGTGTCCAGATGGATGGTCGCCGCCGCGCCGCCGTGGTCAACCACTGCGGCGCGGAACAGAATCCGGCTTACAGGCCAGCTCGTCCGCCTACAGCTCTTTGCGCATCGCGTCACGCAGCGCCCTCAGCGCGGGCTGGAGTTGCCTGCGGCAGTCGCGCGCCAGTTGCGCCTCGCGCTGATAGAGCAAGCCGTAGGTGAACGTGTCTTCGCCGGCCGCTTGTGCCGCCTCGGCCTGCTGACTCAGATGCATGCGGCTTACCACGCTGTCCTGGTGATCGCCGAGCAGCGTCTGGAGGTCCTTCGCTGAGTCCGACACCCTCTTCGCGCCGGTTGCGGCAGCTGTGTAGCGCAACCTCTTGGCGCTCTTACGAATCCGGTGCAATGCCTCGTCGCGCTGCTCGACCTTGGCATTCTTGGCACGTCTGGCCTGCCTGCGCACACGCTTGTAGCCTGACTCGATCGTGGTGTCCGACGAGGTCTCTCCGCATTCATCGTGCGCCGGCGGCTCGGCGGCGACCAAACCCTCCAGCGCGTCGAGCAGCCGGAAATATCGCTGAGAACGCATGGCGGCCAACGACTTTCGCCATCCTGAGCGGTATCTGCGGCGAGCGCCCTCGACGAGCCGCTCGCGCACCGGTCCGCGCACGAGCTCGTTTGGCAATTCGTCGAGCGCGTTTTCGTATCGGTCTGCGAGCACCTCGGCATCCCGCGCGATGCCCAGGACGCTCGCCAACTGACGCAACTCGTCGAGAATCCACGCATCGTCGGACAATCCGAACGCCGACTCGGAGGCCTGCAGCAGGCTGCGGATTTTCCGCGTGGTCACCCGCATCTGGTGAACCGAGTCTTCGACATCGGCGCGCACGGCGCGATCCCACGCCAGCAGGTTGTCAACCTCTTCGGCGACCGCGCAGCGCACGGGGTCGTCGATCACGGGGATGGACTCGGGTTCCGGATCGGAACCGTACAGCACCCGCGCCAGTTTCGAGCCGTGCCCAGCGGGCTGGGCGCCCGCGTCCAGTAGCCGGTTGGTCAACCTATCCAGCAGGTGCTCGTCGGCGATTCCCTCCGCAACCGCATCCTCAGACAGCTCGAGTTCCCACTCCCGCCAGTGCAGCTCGGCGTCATCGCCTTCCGCCCAAGCTGTCACCTGGTCGTCGGCAAACTCCGAAAGCATCCTGCCGTCGGCGCTGTACAAGTGGTGCACGGTGCGGCACGTCCTGATATGCGCGACTACCTCCAGGGGACGGTCACGCACGATTGCCAGTACTACATCGCGCAGTTCGCCGGGAACCTCAGCGTCGTCGTCACCGAGCGGTGTGCGAACTTCGGTTCGGGCTTCCGGCCCGGCAGGCAGCTTCAGATGCCAGCCCGCATCGGAACCACCCGTGCGCCGGCGCAACGTGATGTGGTGTGTCGCGAGATCGCGGCCAGGAGTGTCGAAATACACGGCGTCCAGCTCGTGGGACTGCGCCTGCTCCACCCGCGCTACCGCGGCGAGACCGTCGAACGACGGTGAGACCGTCGAATCGACGACATCGAACTTGCGCTCAACCTCCAGATGCCTGGAGGTGCCTTCGGACGGTGCCATCATCCACAGCGTGCCACACCGAGGCAGCGGCTAGAAACAGTGCTCCTCGGCCGGGAATGCTCCGCTTGCCACCTCTTGCGCGTATTGCTTTGCAGCGCGCGACAATTCCGCTCCCACCTCAGCGAAGTGCTTGACGAAACGCGCCGTCTTGCCACCAGTCAACCCGGCCATGTCCTGCCAGACCAGCACCTGCGCGTCGCAGTTCGGACCCGCCCCGATCCCGATCGTCGGGACCGTCAGCTTGCCGGTGATCTGAGTCGCCAGCTCGGCCGGCACCATCTCCATGACCACCGAGAACGCACCCGCCTCGGCGACGGCGATCGCGTCGGCGATGGTCTGTTCGGCGGCGTCGCCGCGGCCCTGTACGCGGAAACCGCCGAGCGTGTTGACGCTCTGCGGGGTGAAACCGATGTGCGCCATCACCGGGATGCCGGCCGCGGAAAGCGTCGCGATCTGATCGGCCACACGCTCGCCGCCCTCAAGCTTGACGGCGTGTGCCCCGGCCTCCTTCATGAATCGTGTCGCGCTCGCCAGCGCATGCTGAGGGCCTGCCTCGTAGCTGCCGAACGGCATGTCAGCGACCACGAGCGCATGCGGTGCGCCCCGGACCACGCCCCGAACCAGCGGGATGAGTTCGTCGATCGAGATCGGAACCGTGGTGTCGTAGCCGTAGACCACATTGGCGGCGGAGTCGCCGACCAAGAGCACCGGGATGCCGGCCTCATCGAAGATTCGCGCGGTCGAGTAGTCGTAGACAGTGAGCATCGCCCACTTCTGGCCCTCGGATTTCATTTTCTGCAGATGATGTACGCGGGTTTTGGTGCGCGGTGTCCCTGGTATGTTCCTGGCACCGTAAACCGTCTGTTCAGACATCATTGTCCTTCATCCATCGGTCGGGTCGATCCTCGTGGCCCAAGCGGGTCCCCGGGTTCGTCTGACAGGTTCAGTGTGCCATCTCGCGACCTGAACGTGCACGCAAGGTGGCGTGGATAACATCGGCGGCATGCAACGGCTCAGTGGACTCGACGCCAGCTTCCTGTATCTCGAAACGGCGAAACAGCCGTTGCATGTGTGTTCGATTCTGGAGCTGGACACCTCGACGATGCCGGGAGGCTACACGTTTGACCGGCTGAAAGCCGACTTGTCCTCGCGTATCAGGGGAATGCCGATCTTCCGCGAGAAGCTCGCCGACAGTCCTTTTAATCTCGACCATCCGGTGTGGGTCGACGACGATGATTTCGACCTCGACCGGCACGTTCACCGCATCGGTCTGCCCACCCCCGGCGGCCGCCGCGAGTTGGCCGAAATCTGCGGTCACATTGCCTCGCTGCCCCTAGATCGCGGCCGGCCGCTGTGGGAAACGTGGGTGATCGAGGGCCTCGAGGGCACCGACGCTGGTCAGGGCGGGCGGCTCGCAGTCATGACGAAGGTGCACCACGCCGGTGTCGACGGCGTCAGTGGCGCCAACCTGATGTCGCTGCTGTGCAGCACCGAGCCCGACGCAGCTCCGCCCGAGCCTGCCGAGGGGCCTGGCGGTGTCAATCAGCTGGAACTCGTCGCGAGTGGGCTGTTCCGGTTCGTGACCCGGCCGCTGAACCTGGCCCGGGTGGTACCGCTCACTCTTGCCAGCGCCGTCGAAACCGTCCGGCGCGGCGTCAGCGGTCAAGCGATGACGCCCCCGTTCCGCGCGCCGCAGACCGCGTTCAACGCCAGGGTCACCGGACACCGCAACGTGGCGTATGCCCAGCTCGAGCTTGACGACATCAAGGCGGTCAAGAACCGGTTGAACGTGAAGCTCAACGATGTCGTGATGGCGTTGTGTGCAGGCGTGCTTCGGAAATACCTGCTCGATCGCGGCGAGCTGCCAACGGAACCCTTGGTCGCCATGGTCCCGGTGTCGGTGCGCGAGAAGTCCGATCGCGCGGGCCGAAACCAGGTATCGGGCATGTTCTGTCGGCTCGAGACAAACATCGCCGATCCCGTGAAGCGGCTCCGCGCCATAGCGCAGTCGAATTCGACTGCCAAAGAACACAGTTCGGCGATAGCAGCCACGCTTTTGCAGGATTGGTCCCAGTTCGCGGCGCCGGCGGTGTTCGGCATCGCGATGCGCGTTTATTCGAGCAGCCGGCTGACCGAGAGCCGACCCGTGCACAATCTCGTGATCTCCAACGTGCCCGGACCGCAGATGCCGCTGTATTTTCTTGGCGCCGAGATCGAGGCGATGTACCCGCTCGGACCGATATTCCACGGCGCCGGACTGAACATCACCGTGATGTCGCGTAACGGCAAACTCGACATCGGCATCATCTCGTGCCCGGAGTTGCTGCCCGACCTGTGGGATCTGGCCGACGACTTTACGATCTGCCTCGAGGAGCTACTCGCGGCCTCATGGCAGCATGTGGAGCCATGAAGCGAACTCGCCGCCTGGCCGCTGTCGCGGCGACAGCGCTCGCCGTAGTCAGCTGCACCCAGCTGGTCGACGGTCACGCCAAGCTCGCGATACCGAAGGTGGGGGCGCCGATCCAGTGGGAACGGTGCATACCCGCTTCGCCCCAGGCCAACGCAATTTTGGCGAACGCACAATGCGGCAAGCTCGGTGTACCGATCGATTATTCGAAGCCCGACGGCGACAGCGCGTCGATCGCCGTCATCAAGTTTCCGGCCACCGGCGCCAAGATCGGCTCGCTCATCATTAACCCGGGCGGACCAGGCGAATCGGGAGTCAACGCGGCAGCGTCGATGTCCCAGAACCTGCCGCCGAAGCTTAGGGAACGGTTCGACCTGGTGGGCTTCGATCCGCGCGGGGTGGGACTCTCCAAGCCCGAGGTGTGGTGCAACTCCGACGCCGACAACGACAGGGAGCGCGCCGACCCGCAAGTCGACTACAGTCCCGCCGGTGTTGCCCACATCGAACAGACCAGCAAGGATTTCGTCACGCGTTGCGTCGAAAAGATGGGCAAGGAGTACCTGGCCAACCTTGGCACAGCCAACGTCGTCAAGGACCTCGACCGGTTGCGGTCCGCGCTGGGCGACGCCAAGCTGACCTACCTCGGGTACTCCTACGGAACGCGGATCGGCTCGTCATACGCCGAGGAGTACCCGCAGAACGTGCGCGCGATGGTGCTCGACGGCGCGATCGACCCGAACGAAGACCCGTACGAGGCAGACATTCGGCAAGCCGAAGCGTTCCAGAAGGCCTTCAACGACTACGCAGCCGACTGCGCGAAATCCCCGGATTGCCCGCTGGGCGACGATCCGGCCAAGGCGGTCGATGTCTATCACGGACTGGTGAATCCCCTGGTGGACAAGCCGGCGCCGACGGCCGATCCGCGCAGACTGTCCTACCCCGATGCGATCGTCGGCACCATCCTGCCGCTGTATTCGCCGACGCTGTGGCCCAATCTGACGGCCGCACTAAAAGAACTGCAGACCGGCCACGGCGACAAGATGCTCGCTTTAGCCGACCAGTACATGGAACGCGACCAGAAGGGCCACTACACCAATTCCACGGACATCAGGTGGACGGTGAATTGCGTTGACCGCCCGCCGATCACCGACCGAGGCAAAGCGGCCGAGCAGGACCGCCGGATGCGTGAGGTGGCACCGTTCATGAGCTACGGCGAATTCACCGGTTACGCACCGCTGTCGACGTGCGCATTCTGGCCGGTGCCACCGACGAGCCAGCCGCACCAGATCTCGGTCCATGGTCTGCCCACGGTGCTCGTGATCTCGACGACGGGAGACCCGGCGACCCCCTATCAGTCAGGCGTTAACTTGGCCGACCAGCTGCACGGCGCGCTGCTGACGTTCAACGGCACGCAGCACACGGTGGCGTTGGAGGGGAGTGCCTGCGTGGACGACGTCGTCATCCAATACTTGATCGACTTGACTGTTCCACCCCCGGGCGCCAGGTGCTGAGCTCGGTGGGTCGCGGGGCCCGGATCGTCGCCGCGGTGGCGGCCGTGATCGCGACCACGTCGTGTACCCAACTCGTCGGGGGAAACGGGGAGAGGGCGCATCCCGCGCTCGGCGCGCCAATTCAGTGGCGCCCATGCGGATCCGGCGGGCAGTGCGGCGAGCTGGCCGTCCCGATCGATTACAACAACCCCACACGCGGCCTTGCGACAATCGCCTTGATCCGTTTTCCCGCCACCGGGGCCAAGATCGGTTCACTGCTGTTCAACCCGGGCGGGCCGGGCGGATCGGGAGTGGGATTCGCGGCCGGTTTGGTGAAGGACCTTCCCGACGAGTTGCGCGATCGCTTCGACATCGTCGGGTTCGACCCGCGCGGCGTGGGCATGTCGCGGCCGGCCGTGCGGTGCAACTCCGACGCTGAGAACGACAAGGAGCGCGCCGACCCCCAGGTCGACTACAGCCCGGCCGGTGTTGCCCACATCGAACAGACCAGCAAGGATTTCGTCGCGCGCTGCGCTGAAAAGATGGGCAAAGACTTGCTGGCCAATGTAGGCACCGCGTCGGCGGTCAAGGACATGGACGCTATCCGCGCAGCACTGGGTGACGACAAGCTGAACTATGTGGGGTTCTCGTACGGGACCGAGCTGGGCACTCAATACGCGGAGGCGTTTCCGCAACGCGTGCGCGCCCTGGTCCTCGACGGCGCGATCGATCCGACTGTCACACCGATGGATGGCCTGATCCGACAAGCCGCGGCATTTCAGAAGGCGTTCAACGACTATGCCACCGACTGCGCGAAATCGCCTGACTGTCCTCTCGGTACCGATCCGGCCAAAGCCGTGGATGTGTTCCACTCACTTGTCAATCCGCTCGTCGACAAACCGGCGCACACCAAGGACCCTCGTGGGCTCGGCTATCAGGACGCGCTGATCGGGATGACGTCCGCACTGTATTCGCCGAGCTTCTGGGACAAGGTCACCTCCGGTTTGACCGCTCTGCGCAACGGTGCCCCGGCCGACGACCTGTTGGAGCTCGCCGATCAATACTGGGGTCGCGACAGCGACGGTCGCTACGACAATTCCTCCGACGCGTTCAACGCGATCACGTGCGTCGACAGCCCCTACCCGACCGACTCGCCGCCGTGGGTTGCCACCGACAAGAAGCGCCGCGAAGTCTCACCCTGGGACAGCTATGGCACATTCACCGGCTACGCCCCGCGGGGACCGTGCGCGTTTTGGCCGGTGCCGGCCACGGGCCGACCGCATCCCGCATCCGACCCGGGCATCCCGCAGATTCTCGTCATATCCACCACCGGAGATCCGGCCACCCCGTACAAGGACGGGGTCAACCTGGCGCAGCAGTTGAACGCCAGGCTGCTCACCGTCGAGGGCACGCAGCACACGGCCGCTTTCTCCGGAGACAGCTGCGTCGACGACATCGTCGTCAAGTACCTCGTCGACCTGGACCTGCCGCCGCCCGGCACACGGTGCTAACCCGTCCATGCCGGGTATGTAACGTTTCGCTACCACGATGGGCACTGGCAGGGTGGGAACGATGGGGGCGTGCGAACATGATCGCCATGTTGCGGCGGAAACCACGGGGCTTGACGCCGCTCATTTTCGCGGCGACGTTCCTCATTGTCGTGCCCACGGCGATGGCCGCACCAGACACGGGGACCGCGGAGCCGTCTGTCCCGCAAGCGGATTGGGGTAGCTGCCAACAGTGGCTCGGTGACACCAACGACATACCGCGCGCGCGCTGCGCCACTGTGTCGGTGCCGGTCGACTACGACCAGCCGGACGGCCCACGGGCTCATCTCGCCGTGATCAAGATCCCGGCCACCGGGCAGCGGCTCGGAGTGCTGATGGTCAACCCGGGAGGACCTGGCCAGTCGGCCGTCGATGTTGTCGCCGGGATGGCGACATCCTTAACGGACAGCGACATTACACGGCACTTCGACCTCGTGGGATTCGACCCGCGCGGTGTCGGCCATTCCACGCCCGAGCTGCGCTGCCGCACCGACGCAGAGGCCGACGCGTTCCGGCGTGAGCCGCTCGTCGACTACAGCCCCGCCGGGGTCGCCCACATCGAGGACCTGTACCGCCAACTCGCCGCCGAATGCCTAGACAAGGTCGGCGCCGAATTCCTCGCCAACGTCGGCACGGTCAACGTCGCGCGGGACATGGACGTCGTCCGTCAGGCACTGGGTGAAACCCAAATCAACTACCTCGGGTACTCGTACGGCACGCTCCTGGGCACTGCATACGCGCAGGCCTTCCCTCAGAACATCCGAGCGATGGTGCTCGACGGTGCGGTCGATCCACAGCTCGACACAGTCGAGAAGACTGTGCGCCAGATGGCCAGCTTTCAGCAAGCGTTCGACGATTTCGCGCAACAATGCGCGACTGGTGCCGGCTGCGCGCTCGGCACCGATCCGGCGAAGTCGAACGATCGCTATCACGCGTTGGTGGATCCGCTTGTTCAGAAGCCGGGGCCGACGCTCGATCCCCGTGGGCTGTCCTACCAGGACGCGACCACCGGCACGGCCAATTCGCTGTACACGCCCCGCTATTGGGAGTTCCTCGCCAACGGCCTGAACGCCCTGTCGCAGGGCACGCCGGCCGAGGAACTGCTGCTGCTGGCAGACCAATACTGGGGCCGCGACAAGTCGGGGCACTACAGCAATCTGCAGGACGCGTTCACCGCGGTCCGGTGCGTCGACGATGTGACGCCCACTGACTCGGCGACCTGGGTGGAGGCCGACCGGCGGATTCGACAGGTTGCGCCGTTCATGAGCTACGGCCAATTCACCGGATTTGCACCGCGCGACGTCTGCGCGTTCTGGCCGGTGCCGCCGACGACGACGGCTTACACGGCCACTTCGCCTGGCCCGAACAAGGTGGTCGTCGTGTCCACGACGCACGATCCGGCGACGCCGTATCAAGCCGGCGTCGATTTGGCCCAGCAGCTTGACGCGTCGCTGGTCACGTTCGATGGCACACAGCACACCGTCGTGTTCAGGGGTGTGCAATGTGTCGACACCGCCGTGGTCACCTACTTCATTGACCTGACCCGACCCGGTGACCTGCACTGCTAGATCCTGAAAGCAGTCGGCCCGTCACCCAAGCCGATGGCGGGGCCGAGAAGTTATCTCCTGGAAGGGATGACCTGCGGGCTTCGTAACTCGGCTCACTCACCGCCGACCAAAGCCGCCGCGACCGACGACGACGACTTGATTCCACCACGGCCACTGGTAGCTCTGAACCGTTGCCGGATTTGGTGCGGTGTTGAGCTGGGCGCTGCCGCCTGGGCGCTGACACTGCGTGGTACTGGTTGACGTTCGTGCATTCGGGCAGCTGACGAACATGCCGCGGCCGGTGCCGTCGTTGGTGAAGCGGGTGCCGTCGCTGCTCGGCAGGATCGTCCAGCCCTTGATGTCGCACGTCTGTCCGTAGACGCAGAACACTATGACGCCGTCAGAGCCGGTGCATTTCGCGTGCCATGCGGGAGTGTTCGAGGAAGCTGGCTCGCACCGGATAGTGCCGTCGCTTGGGCCGCGAGTCCGCGGGTGCCGTCGCGAAGATCCGGCGCGTGGCCGCGGCGACAATACGAACCGCGTCAATCCACCGACGAGTCGGCCGTAGCCCGGTGGCGGCCGCGGTGCTGAAGACGACCTCGTGTTCGGTGATCAGAATCGGCGCTGGCGGCAGCTGAGCCTTGGCACCAGGAGCCGACTCGACAACCACCTCCGGTTGGGGTGTGTGGTCGACGTTTTGGACGACGTATGGGGTCTCGGCGGTTGCCGTCGATGATTCAGACATTTAGGTTGCTCCTTTGGCGTATGGCGTTGTCCGCTGATTGCAGATCGGACTCAGCTAACGGTCGGCGGCTCTACGGATCCTGGATGAATCCTTGTCACGCTGGCCAGCGGCATCATCTAGAACAAGTCGGTAAGGGCAGTAGCTGGTTTGCCCGTGGGTGAAGCTGCTGGCTGCGTATGGTGAGCCGGTGTTGCGTCCTGGAAGTTGGACTGGACTCGCGGGTGGAAGTCCCGTCCCGGTATGCACCGGAGCGCCGGGTAGCAGGCCCCGGTTCGTCGTGGAGACGCGGCGGGCTGAGCGGGGTGTCAAGAGCCTCTTTGGAGGGAGCAAGTGTGCGGGCCGTAGCGTCAGGCGAACTCTGCAGCCTCGTCAAACTCACAACGGAGGAGCCGAGCCACTCACTTCACGGCGAAGGCCATGTCCGGCGGGCCCTGGTCCGGGGTTAGCTCGTCGGGTCCTCCCGGGGTACGGGAGTCGGCACGTGCACACAGTCTGGTCGGGAACAGGAGAGACCCGTCTGCCTGGCCTTCGTCGGGCAAAGACCAAGGGAATAAGCCGATGGTGAAATCCTTTGGAGGGCAGCGGGAGTCCGATGGGGTCGTAGTACCGCTGATCGGCGTGCAACATAACGCGCCGGGAGGGAAGGGCCCCAACTTTGATCACGCGCGCTGCGCGGGTAAGTACGAGGGCATGACCGGTTCTGACCGGTCCAACCACCCCGGCAAGCCAGCGCTTGCCGTAACCGACGACGAGCCGTTGGTGGCCTCGCCGGCGAAAGTACGACAACTGCAACGTGCGCTATGGGCTGCGGCCAAGCAGTCTTCGGGTCGGCGTTTCCACGCCCTTTTTGACCGTGTCCACAGGGGTGACGTCTTGTGGGAGGCGTGGGAGCGGGTGCGTCAGAACAGGGGTGCGGCCGCCCGAAAAGCCGGTAACTTACCGGCTTTTCGCACCCCGAAAGAAGACCACCCATGTCTACGAGCACCCGCGTTACGGGCGAACTAGAGATGCTCCTCGCCCGCCGCCAAGAAGTCCGCCGTCTCTACACCGACCATCTCGAGCGTCTCGTCGCCGCTGGCCGGGGACAGGAGCAAGTCGACGTAAAGGGCAAATCAATCGAGTCCGAGATGCGACAACTTGATGCCCGCATCAAGCATGCGCAAGCCGAATCGAAGCGCGCAGGCAATCCGAAATTCGGCACACAGTCCCGCGCTACCGCGATGCACTAGAGAGCCACCCATACCGGCGGCCAGCTCTCGCCGTTGAATTTCGACGTCGAAGAACTGAGACGCCTGCAGGTCGCTGCCCAGCGCGGTGAGCACGCCAGAATCGAAGCACGCGACTTCAGCACTGCCGACCCGCTGTTGCCTGCAACGCTTCAGCCCGTTGTGGTTGCCGCACAGCACGAATCGAGGCTCCTTGATCGCCTTCCGGCGATTGCGATTGACCAGCCGTCGACCGTCTTCATCAGGCACGTTTCGACGACCGGCGTGCCCGCCGTCACCGCCGAGGGGCAACCCAAGAGCGAGCTGGTGATGAACACGGATGCGCTCACGGCCACCGCGAAGAAGTTGGCATGCCACACGGCGACGAGTTACGAACTCATCCAGGACTTCGTCCAATTTCACAGCTACATAAATACGGAGCTCTTCCGGCAGGTGGTGGATCTCGAAAACTCCGAACTTCTCATGGGTGAGTTTCCAGGTATCAGCGGCAGCGGCACCGATGACATCGACGAGCCCGCCGGACCCGAGGGCATCACCGGCTTTTACGCGACGAGCGGAATCTTGCAGCACGATGCCGACGACGACACCGGGACAAACGTCACGGCGTTGGACAGCGTAGAAATTGCCATCAACACGTTGCGGACGGGCCCAGCGTTGGCCGAAGCAGACCTTCTGGTTTTGAATCCGAGCACGTGGTCAGCGATGCGAAGAATCAAGAACACGCTAGGTCAGTATCTGATCGCACCAGATCCGACCCGCGATGTGGCGAACACACTGTGGGATGTCAACGTACTTGTCACGACGCAAAATCCACCCGGTATGGGGTTGCTCATCGACACGAGCAAGTTTGGCTACGCCGTTGTTCGTGAGTCGCTGAGCCTACGTTTGGGGTGGTCTGGTGAGGACTTCACGAACAACCTGCTCAGGAGTGTTGCAGAAGAACGGCTGACGCTGGCTATCACTCGTCCGCCTGCGGTTTGCGCCATTACGAACTTGCCCACAGCATGACCAAGCGGCAAGTGATCACCGTGCGGGTATTGCCGAACTGGCGAATCTGCTATCGGGGCAAGGTCTATTCGTCCGACGAACTTGTCGAGCTGGACGTTCTGACCGGCGCCGAATGGAGTGGTTGGGGCTCAGTGCGCCCCGTCCGCAGGGACGGCACCACGGCCAAGGTCAAGGGGTGGGCGCTATGAAGGTGGAGCGCGCGCTTCGCTTGGTACGTCAAGACATTGACGACGACGACGACTTCGACCCCGATGATTCTGGCCCGACGACCGCGATCCGAGCGACGACCCCGCCGACGAGTTTGACCCAGATAATTTCGACTGGCCAGAAGACGACGGGGTCGATGACAGCGCGGACAGCTTAGATCCCGATCCCGAGAACTGTCCGGATTGCCCGCCGGGTCAGTGCCCATATCTCGAAGACTGCTACCACTGATGACCGATAACGAAGATTGGCACGATCGGCTGCGGGTCATCTGCCAAAGCCCACCGCCCCAACAACTTCAGACACGGACCACCAGTGAGGCCAGCCTCGGACCGCCGAGGTGGGCGGCCGGGTTGGCGGGGGCGTTGCGGTTGGCTGCTGGTTGAGAAGCGGTCCGAGCCTGCCCTTGGATGAGCGCGGCGCCGCCGCGAGGCTGGACGCTGGTCAGTACGGGCTTGGTCGACCAGGCTGGCGGTAT
>Ga0153922_1000038_pt1 | contig 51400 bp, 49 predicted proteins | sample TSNJ006MetaG_FD_104723 | JGI IMG/M metagenome (GOLD analysis project Ga0153922, IMG submission 104723) | Attine ant fungus gardens microbial communities from New Jersey, USA - TSNJ006 MetaG | ecosystem: Host-associated > Fungi > Mycelium > Unclassified | place: USA: New Jersey, Brendon T. Byrne... | reverse complement strand
TTCCCGATGACGCGGTGTGCTCTGACGGGCTGGACTTCGACGCGCACAATCCCGATCTGTACACCCAGGATGGGATAGTCGACCAAGGGGCAGCCTTCGCCGCAGGTCACCTCTAGGAGCGTCGTGTCCAGACTGGATGCAGTCGCCAGCGTGAGTCAGCTTGCGGGGCGGGTGTTTCGGGCGTGGGCGAGCCGGTAGGAGGTGCTGCCGGTTTCGATGATGTGTCCGGCGAACGGTTTCCGCAATCCGCCAGATGTCGCGCGAACACCGCCACCTAAAAGCAGAACGGACAATTATTATTGTGTGCACAAAAGGCATTGGCGTACAGCCGTTTTCGCCGCGAAGTCATAATCCTTGTTACCAGCGCACTCTGGTTCGCTGGTTTGTTGCTCCCCGGTCCTTTCCATTCCATGCATGTAATCGACAGCACGCGGTGCAGCAAACCGCTACCCGAACACCATCGAGGGCAACGAGCAGGGGAGGAGCAGCCGTGACCGCCCACCAGATGCGGCCACTGCTCGCGAGAGTTATCCCCCAGCTGAGTTAACGGACCTGCATCAGCAGATGGAAGTAGCCGCCACGATGCGAGCGACCAGCCTGCCGCGACGTAAGACGCCGATGATGTCTCCTGCCGCGACTCGGTCGAAGCACGGCGCGGCATTCTTCCGTAGCCGGTAATTTACCGGTAAAGCCGCATATTCGCTTTCGTCGTATTCAGTCGTGTTGGGCGGGCGGCAGTGGGGGTGCGGGAGGGTGGCCGGGCGTGTTGAGCCGCTCGGGTGCGGGTTCTTACTGCTGGCCTCACACCTGGTGGTCGGTTGAAGCCGATGGCTTTTCGGCGTTTGTTGGGCATCGGTGGCCCGAGGGCAACCGGAAAGTCACAAGCCGGCCGCGTCTTCGCCAAAATGATTGTCAAATTTGAATCACCAAATGATGCCAACGTCGCCGACTCGGTAGGCTGCCGCAGTAGCAGGGCCGCACTTCGCGGGGCAATAGAGCGTATCCGTTAGGCAGGCTCACACAGCGGCCTAACCTTCGATGGAGAGGAATCGATATGCGCGCCATCCAGATTGAACAGTTCGGCGACCCCGCACCGGTGCTCCGCGTCGTCGACATCGAGGAGCCGCCGCCACCGGGTCCGCATGAGGTTCTGGTGAGCGTTGAGGTCTCGCCGTTGAACAAACACGACCTACTGGTTGTCAACGGCGTGCTGGCGCGACCACCCCTGCCCCATATACCAGGCGCAGAGGGGTCGCCCGCGTGCTTGCCACTGGCCCCGAGGTCGATGCACTTCAGGTTGGCGATCTGGTCGTGCTACCCCTGTATGCCGGTGCGTGGCGTGAGCGGCTCGTCGTGCCCGCCGACAGCCTGTTCGCACTTCCCGCCGGCGACATCGAGCAGTACTCGATGCTGGGCAGCAACCCCCCGACGGCAGGGTTGATGCTCAGTGAATGCACCCCCGTGCAGCTATTCCTGGGCACGGGCGAACCCATGTGGGTCAACACCCTGACACTGATCGGCAAGCACCTCACGGTCCGCGGATTCTTTGTCGGCGACTTCGACTACCGCGACAAGGTGGTGCCTGTCATTCGCGAGGCGGCACCGCTGGTGGCCGACGGCGCCCTCGTTGTCCCCGTGGCGGGCGTGTACCCCCTCGAGCATATCCAGGACGCGGTGCAGCATCTCCTCCGTGGCGGCAAGATCCTGCTCAAAGTGGCGGGGCGATGAAGGTGCGCAAAGCGGGCGGCTGAAGATTCGCCACTTTCGTGAGACGAGGCGAAATGTCGCCGCCATCCAACCGGACCGGATTCAGACCAGATGCCGCGACGACGGCGCATGGGCCCAGGCTCCGCGACAAGCAACCAGGTTTAGACTGCGGGACGGGTCCGTCCCGGCGAGCGATCTTATCGGCACTCTAAGATGCGCGTATCACCTTGTGTTACAGCGCAATAACGGTCATCCAGACCGCTACTGGTAACCCGCCATATTCGAATCGGTCGTATTTGGTCGCGCTGGCAGCCTGCAACAGGCGAGGGAGCAGGGGTTCTAACTCGCAACGGTCAATCCGCTGGTGGACGGCGGTCAGCGGAACCTCGGGCCAGCCAGTTCGTGTGCCACCGCATCGAATGCGCGCAGCGTGTCTAACAGCATCTGCGGGTCCTGAGAGTCCGGCTGAGTGGATAACTTGGCGGCGACCACCTCCGCGGCGCGGTTGACGTAGATCATCTGACCACACATGCCCAGGCACAACACGACGTTGCTGCCCGGGTAGGGAAACCACACTTGGTTGCAGTACATTCCGCCCGGCATTCGGTTGTCGTCGGGGCTGGCGGCGAACGCCTGACGCGAGTCGGGACCGCCGTCGAGAGTGTCGGCGATCCACGCCGCCGGCATCACTTGCTGGCCGGTCAACGAGACACCGTCGTGCAAGAACAGCGACCCAAACCGGATCATGTCGGTAAGACAGGCGTTGATGCCGCCGTCGAATAGTCCGGTGCCGACCGTGTCTACGCCGATGGTGGCGTCGCATTGGGCACCGATGCGGCTCCACAGCAGTTCCGACATCAGTTCGGGCATCCGCTGGCCGCCGGCGACCTCGCAGATCCAGCCGAGTACGTCGGTTTCACACGAGCGATATTCGAACGGGCCGCCGTGAGCCGACTTCTGCCGCAAGGTCAGCAGGAAGTCACGCAGCGTGGAGGGGACGTCCGGACTGCTCTTGGGTGCCCACCCGATCGCCTGGTCGAGGACGTGTATCTCCGCGGTCGGGTCGAGGTAATTTTCTGAGAAGGCGATACCCGACCTCATGTCCAGCAGGTGGCGCACCGTCGCACCGGCGTAGCCGCAGTTCGCGAAGGCGGGAACGTATGCAGTGACCGGCGCGTCAAGCTCGATCGCACCGGCCCCGTGCAGCGCGCCGACGACGGCTGCCACCAGCGACTTGCTCACCGAGAACAGCAGGTGCCGGGTCTGGGCCCCCAGGCCGTCGAGGTACCCCTCGGCCACCATCGAACCGCGGTGGGCGACGGCCCACCCGTCGGTCACGGTGGTGGCCATCACCGCGCCAACGGTGGCGGCCAGCCCGTCAGTGCTGGTCACCCGGATCTCGGCGATCGGAGCACTGGCTGCGGGCAACGCCGCGGGCGGCCCGGTCCCGCGCGAGATTACCGCGGTCGGCACGAAGTCTTCGACGTGCTGGAACGACCAATGCGAATACGGCGCCGACAGCCAGTTGTCCAGTGAGATGCCGGTCGGGACGCGACCCGGTTCGCCGCCGATCCGGCCGCTGCTCACGCTCGTGCGACGAGCCGCGAGACAATCGGCGCAGCCGGCGTCAGGGGTGTTGAGGCGAACTTCGCCTTGAGCCCTTTAACCCAGCGCCGGCAGCGCTCGGTGAGCTGGTAGTCGTCGGTCTGCAGATGCCCGCGGGTGACGAGCACGCCGAGTTGGGCGCCCTCGCAGCGTAGGTCGCCAGGCGCCGCGACACGCATGTAGAAGGCCTCGGACCCGTCGAGCAGCGTGGCCCAGTCGTTGGCGGGGCGCGCAAAGGAGACACGCCCGTCGTCGTCGATGCGCCACACACCGGTGCGTGGCGTCGCGGTGAAAATCTCGACATCTTGTGAGGTCTCACTGATTATCAGCTGACCCCAGACCTCGTCCTCGCCATAGCCCCGCTCCCAGCGCGAATTGATCTCGTCGATGTCGAGCTCGTACTCCACGTCCATGTACTCGAGCAGGTGGAAGAGGAACAGCGGCATGTCGGCGTAGGCCTCGGTGGTCAAGTTCGTCATCGGGCTGGCGCCGCTCAGGCGCGGGTTCAGCTCGCCGAGATAGAGCTCGTCGGAGTCAAGGTCATGAAGAAGATCTACCTCGAAGTAGCCGCGGTATCCCTCGCGGCTCAGGATGTCGCCCAGCTTTCGTACGATTTCTCGCGCGGCGCGGGTCTGTGCGGGCGGCAGCACCTCGCGCCAGATGTCATTGCCGCACCAGCTGCCCTTGCCCGGAGTCAGCTCCGGGTAGCCGACGAGACTCGTCATCGCGGGGCCGATCACGGTGCCGTGGCGGGTCACGGCGCCCTCGAGGCACACCTCGACATTGCGGATGCGCTTCATGACTTTGACTTCCTGCCCGGCCAGGTCACCGGCGTGATCGTCCCAGTCGCGCTGGCCGCGCACAAAGAACACCGTGCTGCCGGCGTCGCCATAAGCGGCCACGACGACGAGGTCATCGCCCAGCCCGGCGCTTTCCGCGAGCGCCGACAGCTCGTCGTAGGAGCCGACGCGCCCGATCACGTGAGGCACGCTCGGCACGCTTGCGTCGTCGGCCAGGCGCGTCATGACGATCTTGGAGCCCAGCCGATGGCGCAACTCCACGGGAGGGTGCATGACCTCCAGCCCCGCCTGGCGCGCGAGGGCCTGGGTCTCCTCGTCCATCATCACGAAGCAGGCCTTGCCACCGGGCCCTCGGCCCGCGATGAACTCAAGTGTCTCGGAATCGCGCAGGAGGTGGTTGCACACATCTCCCATGGAATCGAAATCAATGCGGTCCCGCCGGCGGGGCACGAACACGCGCGAATGTACGCCCTCGAAAGCGTCAAAGTACGTCAGGTAGAAGAAGTTCCGTACCCAGCGGTCGATGCCTAGCAGGTTGAACGGGGTCGGCGAGATGAAGTACAGCGGCGTGGCGTTGGTGTGAAAGAACGCGCGTACGTCCGAGATGCCGTTCAGGTGACGGCGCGGCTCATGTTCCATCCCACAAGTGTGCACATGCCCATTGCCGTGGGAAAGTGTGGAGTACCTAACCGGCCACTTGCCGCGACACTACAGCCGTAGTCCGGCAGTACCGCCAGGTCAAGTGGGAAAACTGCCGACACTCCGAAGACCGTCAGATTAGATTGCGAATTCCGCCAGCTATACCGACCGAGACAGGACAACGGGGTAGAGGAACCATTGATTCATCTGTTGCAATATGCAGTGGTTTTAGTTGACATAATGTGGCTTATCGGCATTTAACTGCTGCGAGTTAGTCTGGGCTGCAACAGAATTCACGTTCTTGTCCCGTGCGATGCGGGCTGTCAGTGTGCCAACGTCTAGTCAGTATCGGGGGCGGATGTGCCACAGTTTCTGTCAGTGCATCTGAGCCGGCGCGGTCGACGTCACGGTGGTCGTGGTGAGGCATTTCATCACGTGACGCATTACGGTGGTGCGCTCCGCGTGAGATAGGCCGCCCGCCTCGCCGGCGACTTTCGGTAGCACGATAGGTAGGATACTTGGTATGGCGAAAGAGAAGATTTCGGTGACTGTAGACGCGGCCGTGCTCGCCGCGACCGACGCGGACGCCAAGGCCGCTGGCTTAAATCGGTCGGAGATGATCGAGCAGGCGCTGCGCAACGAGCATCTGCGTGCTGCCCTGCAGACCTACACGACCCGGACCGTCCCGGCACTGGACATCGACGCCTACGCGCAGAAGGTGTACCAGGCGAACCGGGCCGCGGGCTTGTGATCACTCCCGGCGACATCGCACCACGCAGCGACAGCGAGCACGAGCTCTACGTTGCCGTTCTGTCCAATGCGATCCATCTCGCCGCCGATACCGGACGTGTGATCACATGTCCGTTCATTCCCGGCCGGCTGCCGGACGACGCCATGGCGATGGTCATCGCTGTCGAGCAACCCGAAGGCACGCTTTTACCGGAACTTGTGCAGTGGCTTCCCGCTGCTGCGCTCGACGAACCAATCGGCACCATCGGCGTCGCCGCCCTGCGCGAGACCACGGCGATCGTGACCGCCCTCATCTCTTAGCCCTGGCCCCGACTCCCCTGCCAACTCGCACCTCTTGAGCACGCACCATTACCAGTTAACTGCTGCGAGTTGCATTGTGCCGCGCCGTAATTCATCACTACCAGAGCGGGTCGCTAACTGGCGGCGCGAAGCACAGATTGAATAGACGGCAGCGAAAATCGCCACCAATGAGCATCAGCTGGAGTGAGCTTGGTAAGCCGAGGCGTCGAAGTAGTCGCGCCAAGCGGTGATCTTGTCGCCTCTCACCTCGAAGGTGCCCATAACACGCGCGTCGATCGGTTTCCCGTCAAAGAGAAGGTGATCCACGCGCTCGGTCAACACGACATTATCGGCGACGGAAAGATTCGCCACCTCAAGGTCGCAGCGCTCGGTGCGCGCCAGGTACCCCTTGACAGCCTCGCGGATCTCGTCGCACCCCGCGAACAGCCCGCCGGGGAACTCCCAGACGGTGTCTTCGGCGAAGTAGCTCATAATCCCCTCAACGTCGAGACGACCCCATGCGCTCAATTCTGCCCGCACAATCTCCTCGGGGCTCACCGCTCCTGCATAAGCAGGGGTGCCAGGTTGCGCCATCATTGACGGCAAATCAGCGTAGATCCAACCGCGACGCGCCTTTCCGTTCTCAAACTCCCACACAGATACTCCGGCGAATTCGACAAAGTTCCCAGTCGCTGGAAAGCCAAATGAATCGGCGGTATGCGTTCCGCTGATTCGCCACCTGCATACAACCCTGTCGTCCGTGGCGAACTGGTCATCGAGGACGACGTGGAAGTCTGGCAGGCCGGCGTAAGCCGCCTCCATGAAAGCCCGGTAAGCCTCAATGCCGACGACCGGCTCGGCGCCGGGCTGGTGCACCACGATGTCGTCATGGAAGTAGTCGCCGTGGTGCGACAAGTCGTGGCGGTCCTCATCGGTGGTACAGCGAGTGTGAACGGAAAGATTCTCTGCGGCGCCCATCAGACCTCCCAGCTCCATGTCGCTGGCACCGTAACACCAGGCCATGCGGCTAGACGCGCGAACAGCAAATATGCAGGAGCTTCGCAACGACGGCGTCTGCCTAGCTTCCTGGCACCAACACCGGCCGAAAGCTCGCACCCTTGAAGGAACTTCCCGCTGGAGGCCGCAGATTCGTCACTGTGATGTTTCTAGCGGATGCAACCCCGGACCCAATGATGCTGGGTGCCAGCGTCGGAGATGGACGATCTACTACTGCCTGCTCGATTTGCAGGAGGGTTGGCCGGGCCGGTTCTCGCGCCAACCCGGCGCGCCAGACACGATCTGGTGGTTCGGCGACCGACGCGCAGGTCTGCCAGAGCGCCCGTCAGACATCCTCGAAACGCATCGGTGTACGCCATCGACAGGCGCGTCACCGGCGAAGCACGGCCAAGATCAAGATCAGCCCGTTATCACCGAGCCTCGCCTATATGGAAATCGGCCATGACACTCAACCCGAAAGGGCGATGGTGAGCTCCTGAATCATCCGGGGATTTTGCAGATCATCCCCGTACAGTTCGCGCAGCTGGCCCATCCGGTAGCGCACGGTCTGGGGGTGAATGTAAAGAGCCGCCGCAATATCGTCGCGGCGGCCATGGTGCAACACCCACGCCCGCAGGGTGTCAGTAAGTTTCCGTTTCACGGCTGGACGCAGCGAATTCATCGGTGCGAGAACCTTTTCCCGGAGGTCGCTGAGCGCATCCGTGTCGGCGGTGAGCACGAGTTCCGTCAAGTGCTCTTCGGTATCGAAGGGGTCGCCGCTGGGGTCGCACAGGTCAAGCGCCCGCACGGTGCGATGAACCGAGGCACGCGCCTTCATCCAGGGACGGTCGGGGCCGATCACCGCGCCGGGCACAGTGATCGAGCGACGAAATGCCACGCGCGCTCGCGCGCCGACGTCCGGGACCAACAGCACAATGACCGGGCGTGGCAGCGGTGGGAGCGCGTCGTCGGGCACTTCTAGGTGGCGAGGGTCGACGGTTGTGACGATGCGGCGTTCGCCGCCGCGCGGTACGGCAAGCGCTGTCAGGGTCTGCGGCGGTCGCCACTCGGCGCGCTCTGCCGCGACTTGCAGATCGTCAGATGGCGCGGCGGCGAGCAATTTGCGGGCTAAGACCTCCCGGTTGCGTTGGCGCGCCAGTCCGGTTTTCGCAAGTTCGTCGGCGTGGCCGGCGACGCTGAGCGCCGAAAGCTGGTCAATGTAGGCGAAGACCCGTTCGGCGAACGTCGCCAGCGCATCACCTGAAACCTCGTGTGACACTGCGACCGCGCTAAATTCGCGCCACGCGGTGCGGGCTCCCACACGGTAAGCCGCCAGCAACACGTCCGTGGACCGCCCTTGGCGCGCTTCGCCCCGCCCGAGGGTGTAGGCCGCGTCGAGCGCGGGCCGCGCCATCGGCGAAGTGTCGGGGTCGTCGCCCTCAGCGGTCAGCCGCAGGAACCCCGCGAGTGCCTGCTGGACGGCGCGCTCAATGATCTCGCCCATTCGGCCGCTGAAAGCGTCGGCATAGCTGGGTACATCGGCGACGACCGTGGCCACGGTTCGTTCGGCCACCGACGGCAAGACAGTCCACATCGCGTCCAGAACGGCCTTGGGCAGCGGTGACCTTTCCGAGCGGTCGCGCCGAGCACCCATACCCTGCTCACCACATCATAATTGTTCGTAGTAGATAAATTGTGACCCACAATACAACCTCGTCGGTCGAGAAATATTCTCTAAATGACAGTCACCATGATTGTCATGACTTCCCTGCTGGCCAGCCGGCCGATCCGCAAGGTCGCGCACCTCATCGCGACCCCGCTGGTCCCCCAAGACTTCATCGACCTGATCAATCCGTTGAGCAGCGAACGCGACCTGCGCGGACGCATCGAGGCCATGCACCCCGAAACCCCGGATGCGGCGACCGTTCGCATCCGTGTCGCGCGGACCTGGCGAGGACACGTCGCCGGGCAGCACGTGCGCCTAGGCGTCGACGTCGACGGGGTGCGGCAGTGGCGGACCTACTCGATCACGTCCCCCACCGACGACGCGAAAACCATCACCATCACGGTTAAGACGGTTCCCGGCGGCGTCGTGTCGAACTATCTGGCGCATCAGGCCAAGGTCGGCACACTGGTCCATCTCGACCAGGCCGCCGGCGAGTTCACGCTGCCGAGCCGCATACCCGACAAGGTGCTGTTCGTCACCGCCGGCAGCGGCATCACGCCCGTCATGGGCATGCTCCGCACGTACGCGGGTCGACTCGGCGACGTCGTGCTGGTGCACAGCGCTCCCACGGGCGACGACGTCGTCTTCGGCGCCGAAATTCGTGCGCTAGCGCAGACCGGCGAGCTGCGGCTCATCGAACGCCACACCGGGAGTCAGTCCCGCGTCACCGGTGAACTCCTCGACGAGCTCGTGCCTGACTGGGCCGAGCGCCAGGCCTGGGCCTGCGGACCCGCCCAGCTGCTCGACCACCTCGAATCGCACTACGCCGACCGCGGTGTGGGTGATCAGCTGAACACGGAGCGGTTCACCGCCCCGATCGTGCCGACCGGCGAGGGTGGTCCTGTGACGTTCACCCGGACGGGCGTGGAAGTCGAGACCGATTCGACCACAACACTCTTGGCTGCCGGCGAACAGGCCGGCGTGCTGATGCCGTCCGGATGCCGCATGGGTGTGTGCTTCGGATGCGTAGTGCCGCTGCGCAACGGCGCCGTACGCGACATCCGAAACGGCCACATCACCACCGGCGCACCCGGGGACGGTGTGCTCGTCCAAACGTGCATCTCTGCCGTCACCGGAACCTGCGAAATCGACGTCTAAGGAATCAAAATGACTACCCTGCAGAATAAGTCAACCACCCCGATCGCTCATTTGAACGCCGAAAACATCGAGAATCTCGGGCGAGAGCTCGACGCGATCCGCCAACAAGTGCTCGACACCCGCGGCGAACGCGACGCCCGCTACATCCGCGCCGTCATCAAGAGCCAGCGAAGCCTCGAGGCCGGCAGCCGTCTGGTGCTGCTTTTCTCGTTGTTCCCACCGGCCTGGTTAATCGGCACCGCAGGCCTGTCCGTCGCCAAGATCTTGGAGAACATGGAGATCGGCCACAACGTGCTGCACGGCCAATGGGATTGGATGCGGGACCCCAAGATTCACTCCACCACGTGGGAATGGGACAACGCCTCGCCGGCAGAACAGTGGAAACACGCTCACAACGAAGAACACCACACCTACACCAATGTCATCGGCAAAGACGGCGACCTCGGCTACGGCATCATGCGTGTCGACGAAGACCAGCCCTGGCATCCGTTTCACGTCGGCCAACCCATGTGGAACGGCATCAACGCCGTCCTCTTCCAATACGGGATCGCCGCGTACGACCTGAAGCTCGTCAAGAATCTGCGAAACGCCGAGCGCCGCAACAACCCTGCGTTCCGGGCGCGGGTCAAGGCGACGCTGCGCAAGATCGGCAGGCAAGCCACCCGCGACTACGTCGTCCACCCGATGCTGTCAGGGCCAAGCGCGTTGACAACAGTGACCGCCAACGTCACCGCCAACGTCGTGCGTAATCTGTGGACACACTCGGTCATCATGTGCGGGCACTTCCCGGAAGGTGTAGAAACGTTCGCTTACAACAGCATTGACGGCGAAACTCGCGGGCAGTGGTATCTGCGCCAGATGCTTGGCTCGGCCAACATCAGCGGCAGCCAAATTATGCACCTCATGACCGGAAACCTGTCGTTCCAGATCGAGCACCATCTTTTCCCCGACCTGCCAAGCAACCGGTACAAGGAAATCGCCCCACAGGTAAAGGAAGTCTTCGACCGCTACGGCCTGACCTACACCTCCGGCCCGCTGATCCGCCAAGTCGCCTCCGCCTGGCGCAAGGTCATCCGGTTGTCGCTGCCGAACGACTTCCCGCGGTTGCTGCAACCGCAGAAATCACTGCAGCCCGCCGCGGTGCCCGCCTGATTTTCCGACGCGAGCTGTCCTAGCAAGTCAGTCAGGTGACCAGCTCTCTGCTCCGCACTTGACCGCCTGCCCGTTTCGACCCCGTCGCCACTGAATCGTCATCGTGACGAAATCGTCTGCGGGCGTTTTAAATCCGGCCCTCGCGTCGCAGCAGCTCTTGGACGCTGATGCGACGGTTGTTGCCTTGCCCCTCGTCCTCATCACCGTCCTCGCGTGCATGGCGGCGTTGCCATGGAGTCGCTATTGCGGTGTCGAGGCGCGGGCCGGTCGGTGGCCTTGGATTTGCGTCGCCCGCCCCGATCATGCCCGCTCCCGTCCGGGAGCCGACTCCTTCGGGCCCGGGGTCGCGTGGAACCGGGGTCGCCGTCGGCGTTTCCGCCTGTGGCCGCAACCGCGGAGGCGCCGCGGTAGGACTACGTCCGGGCCGGCCCGGTGCCGGCCGATTGCCCTGCGGCGCGGGGCGAGACGTTCGTTGGGCGATCGCAGTGCCGTTGTCGACAATGTTTCTCGCCATGGTCTTGGCTGCCGTCGACATGCCCGTGGTGGACAGGTGTGTCGGCAGCCCGGCTCCTTGGTCCCTGAAGTTGTGCGGCGGCATCGGAGCCGCGCTGACCGGCGCAACAGCGTCGGCAAATTCTTTCTCGGATCGGTAAAAGGGCCTCAGGTTCCGCTCGTCGGGCAGGTGGATCTCGCCGAGCCCCATCCGGTTCTGAATGTGCTTCATCCAACGCGGAGCCCACCAGCACTCGCCTCCGAGCAGCTTCATCACCGACGGCACAAGGAACATTCGCACCACGGTCGCGTCAAGCAGCAGCGCGGCGACCAACCCGAACGCCAGGTACTTCATCATCACTAGGTCCGACAACACGAATGAGGCCCCCACCACGATGAGGATCAACGCCGCCGCCGTAATGATGTGCCCAGTGGCCGCCGTACCGAGCCGAATGGCCTCGGCCGTGGACATGCCGCGCTCTCGCGCCTCGACCATCCGGGAGACCAGGAACACTTCGTAGTCCGTCGACAGACCGTAAATTAGCGCGATAATCAGCCCGATCACCGGGGCGGTCAGTGGTGTCGGCGTGAAGGTCAGCCACTTCGAGAGATGGCCGTCGACGAATATCCACGTCAGCACGCCCAGCGTCGAACCCATCGTCAGCGCGCTCATCACCGCCGCCTTGATCGGCAGCGTCAACGACCCGAACGCCAGGAACATCAGGATCGTCGTCGTCGAGATCAGCATCACCGCCATCAGCGGCAGGTGCGAGACGATGCTCTCGATCGAGTCATGCTCCAGCGCTGGTGTTCCGCCGACCCACAGGGTCACGCCCTTCGGCGGCTGGATCGACCGCAGCTCGGATATCTTGGCAGCGGCGTCGTTGCTGTTCACCAGCCCGTTCTGCAGCACGGTGACGGTGGGGTCGTGGTTACCCCCATCGGTGGCTCCCCGTAGCTTCCAGGTGGGGCTGGTGAAGCCGCTGATCTGTGCGGCCTTGTTGACGATCTCGTCGATTTGGGGCTGGCTGGCGTTCTGGATGACCAGCGTCAACTGGTTGGTCCGGAAGCCCGGAAAGGTCCGGTCGAAGTCCTCTTGGGCCGTCCGCACCGGGTTGTCGGGCGGCAGGTATTTCTCGCTGATGCCGCCCAGCAACAGCTTCCCGAGCGGGAAGAACAGCAAGATCATCAAGATGATGATCGGCACCGCGAACATCAGTGGCCGCTTCATCACCCGGCTGGTCAGTCTGCCCCAGAAGCCGTTCTCGATCTCTTCGCGGGTCTTGGTCCTTTGCAGCCGGTCGGCCAGCCAGTTCAGCCACCAGTTGGTGGGCTTCCAGTTGCGCAGCACCGGCACCCTCAGCAGGGTGCGCACCCCCAGCGCGTCGACGTGCCAGCCCAGCACGCCCAGGCAGGCCGGCAGCAGGGTGACCGACAGGGTCGCCGACAGTAGCACCGCGGCGATGATCGCGTAGGTCAGCGACTTCAAAAAACCTTGCGGGAACAACAGCAGCGGGGCCGCCGACGCGGCGATGATCACCGCCGAGAACACCACGGTCCGCCCCGAGGTCATGACCGTGCGGCGCACCGCGGTCTCGGTGTCGTAGCCGTCGGCGATCTCTTCGCGGAAGCGGCTGACCACGAACAGGCCGTAGTCGATCGCGATGCCCAGGCCGATCATCGTCACGACGGGCTGGGCGAAGTAGTGCACCGGCCCGAACAACGCGATCAACCGCAGGATGCCCAGCGACCCGGCGATGGACAGACCGCCGACCAGCACCGGCAACCCGGCGGCGATCACGCCGCCGAACACAAAGAACAGCACCACCGCCACCAGCGGCAGAGCCACCACCTCCATGCGCTTCTGGTCCTTGTCGATCGTCCCGGTCAGCTCGTTGGCCACCGGCTGGAACCCGGCCAATTCCACCTCGCCGCCGTTAAGTTGCTGCAAGTCGCGCTGGACGATCTTGTAGTTGTTCAGGATTTGGTCGTCGTTCTCGCCTTTGAGCGGAATGCTGACAAATGTCCGTTTCATGTCAGCGGTGTGCATCTGCTGCACCGTCGGGTCGGTGCTGGTCGGCGCCCGCAGCCAACCTGCCCAGCCGAGAATCTCGTTGGGGTGTTCGGCCACCACGCGGTTCAGCTGGTCGACGATATTTGCCTGCCACTGCGGATCGTCGACCGTCTGGCCGTCCGGCGCGGTGAAGACCGCGACGATGTGGCCGGTCCTGTCCCTGCCGTACACCTCGTCGCCCAGCACCGAACCCTTGGCCGACTGACTGGCGTCGTCGAAGAAACCGCTTTGGGTGACGTGTTTACCCAGGCTCAGCCCGACGATGCCGCCGCCGAGGCAGAGCGCCACCGTCACCGCGACCACGATGAACCGGTAGCGGTACACGGCTCGACCCAACCAGGCGAACACCTACGGTCTCACTAGCCCGTGGCGACCCGCCCGTTGCAAACAGGCACTCTGCGAATCTAGGCCCAGACGACCGATGCGTTCCACGAAATCCGAGGATCGTCAGACCGCTCGCCGCACGTCGTGAGCGACCATCGAGGACTCGAACGAGCCACGGGCGGGACAACTCGCACCTGCCGAACACCGCCATTACCAGTTAAGTTGGGGGCCTTGACCGCCCTATTCGTCACTGTGACGTTACTCCCCTTTGTCTGCCCCGGCGTTAAAGTCACTCTGTCGCATCGGTTTCGAGCAGGTTCGGTGGATAAGCGTGTGACGGTCGTCTGGGTGTCGGCTGTCGCCGGATCCTGTGGCTGATCACCGGAGTCGGTCGTCGGCGGCGATGTCAATCAACTGTGCGCGCAGCTGGTGGGCGGCCGGTTGGCCGATGACCGCGGCAACACGGTCCTGGGCCTGCTGCCATAGCGGGACGGCTCGCTGGTATCGTCGGCGGCCTTCGTCGGTCAATACCACATGCGTGCTGCGCCGGTCGTCGGTGCCCTTCTCAAGTCGGATCAGACCGTCGCGCTGCAGCGGGCGCAGCGAATGACCGAGTCCGGACCGGTCCAACACCAGCGCGCGGGCCAGCTCGTTGAGCGTGACGGGCCCTGGGGCACCGCCGGCCAGCTCGCCGAGGATTACGTACTGGGTCGATCGCAGCCCGGCCGGCGCCAGCGCGTCGTCATAGAGCTGGGTCAGCCGTCGTGATGCTTTGCGCAACGAGGTCGCGTAGCACGCCCGTGTGGCGGGCTCCCGATTCTGGGCGTCCACTGCACCCCCGTCTCGCCGGTAGCCTCGGTGACCCGTCGGCGGTCAATTCGAACTGCTGACACGGTCACCAACACCGCTTCACCGGCACTGATCAGTGGCGGTTGCACAATCCACAATACGGGCATATGCTCATAGGTGATATAGGGGCATATGCCCATGGTTGCCTCGCGATCCCAGCCATGGCGGCCACCGGGTGTCGTCATCGACGGAGCGCCCCTGTGGCGCCGGTAGCCACACCGTAAGGAAAGGAATACGACAACCATGACTACTGACACCGAGCTGTTCCTCATCACCGGCGCCGCTGGTAAGACCGGTGCGCACACAGTGGAGTTGCTACTGGAGCGCGGTCATCAAGTGCGCGCTCTCGTACATGCTGTCGATGAGCGCGCATCACGACTGGCTGAGCATGGCGCCGAAATCGTGGCGGGCGACTTGCTGGATTTTTCTGCAGTCAGCTCCGCAATGCGGGGAGTCACCGCCGCCTACTTGTGTTACCCCATCACCCCGGGATTGGTGGACGTCACCGCTATCTTCGCTCAGGCCGCTAGCGAGGCCGGCGTGCACGCAGTGGTGAACATGTCACAGATTTCTGCGCGCCGGGAAGCCAAGAGCGACTCGGCACGCGCGCACTGGATTTCCGAGCGGATGTTAGACCGCACCACTTTAGTCACTACCCACTTGCGACCCACGTTCTTTACGAATTGGCAGTATGACTTCTGGGTGCGCCAGGGCAACGAGGGCATCTATCGGTTGCCTTTCGGCGATGTCCGCCACGCGCCCATCGATGCTGCTGATCAAGCCCGGGTGATCGCGGCTATCCTGCAAAACCCTCGCCCGCACGACCGACAGATCTACCCGCTATATGGTGACAAGGAGCTTAACTACTACGAGATTGCCGCCAAAGTCCAAGAGACGCTCGGCATTCCGGTGCGGTACGAGCCGATCGATATCCCCACCTTCGCTGCCGGTCTGGTCGCTGCGGGCGTATTGCCGTTTCGCGTGCAGCATCTCAGCTCCGTGGCACAGGATTACCTTGACGGCGTCTTCTCGGGCACGAATAACCTTGTTGAGGTGATTGGTGGAACGAAGCCGCGGACCATCGAAGACAGTGTGGCGGCCACTCGGTCATTATTCGAGACCGACGGGGTCTGCGGGATCACTGACGCGCGACTGCACGCCGCTTGATACCTGAGTTTGACCGATCGGTTCAGGCGAGGCCTAGGAAAGTCGCGGCGGCCGTCACTGCCTCGTCGTCGATGGCCAGCGTCCGGACGTCGCGCACGCCTAGGCTACCCAGGGCGCGGTCGAACAGCGTCACCTGAATCCAGCTGGCCTCCAGAGTCGACCACCACCGCAGCCCGGCCGCCTCGGAATGGCGCTCGAACTGGCCGACCGCGTAGCCCTGTGTCACGGAACGCTGACCGGTCGCCACAACGGAGGGACGTAGCGACTCGGTGACCAACACGGCAGGGTTGTCAAAGTCGATGAGTGTGGCGTTCCCAGCAAGCTCCAACTCAGCAAGCGCGAGCTGTCGACCCGAGCGAACCAGCAACTCAGGCTGCAGGTCCCCGGTGCCGCGGAACGGTGCGAGCATCTCGGTCACCGCCGAAACGGCGACCTCAGCCAAATAGAGACAGCCATACAAATCTGGAGCATCGTGGCGTCCGTTGCCCTGATATTCCCTGGGCACCCACAGCGCGTGGCCGGGCTGTCCGGCCGGCGCCGACGGGTCCCAAGGCAGGACCCGCCACAGCCTCACGCGAAGCTGCCGGCTTGCTCGTTCGCGATCGCGTCCAGTACCTCCCGTGCCTGGCCGCGGCGAATGAGGTCCACCGGACGCCGACCGCCCAGGCTCGGGTTCATCCCAACCAGCCAGCGCTCGGCGACGTCAGCCGAATAGAGGCGCAAAAGGTGCGCCATCACGAGCTCCAGCAGATCGACGCGCCGAGCGTTGAGATCATCGATCCCCTGACCTCGGCGCCAGCGCGTGACCTGCGCGGCATTGACACCGAGCAACTCAGCCAGGCGTCGCTGCGAGCCGAAGTCACGACTCAGCGCGGTTACTTTCTCTCCCGTTGACACAGGCACCACTCCAGTCTAGCGCAACATAATATGTTGCGCAGCCCCGTTCGGGGCTCCTACAGCCGGAAACATGCCGCACGTGCGCCGCGAGCTCGTGAACCGGCCGGAACTTGGCGGGCCGGGCGCTGCCGCGTCCGCTCCTCGTCTCGCCCGTCGCAGCCCGTCGCAGCCCGTCGCTAATGTGGAGGCATGTTGCGCGGCGCGGTGGGTGCAATCCAAAGGTGGCAGTATCGCGGGGGCCGTCCCGGGTGGTCCGCGCGGATCACAAACCGGTTGGGCGCCATCGGCTTTGCAGTCGGCATCGGACCGAGTCAGGCCGCCACACTTGAAATGCGTGGCAACAAGTCAGGACGGCTGATTTCGTTCCCTGTGGTTGTCGTCGACTATCAGGGTGAGCGCTATCTGGTGGCCATGCTCGGCCAAAGGACGAACTGGGTGCGTAACCTGCGCGCCGACGGCCGCGCGGTGTTGCGACACGGACGGCGCGAGGACGTTGCCGTAGTCGAAGACGTCTCCGATGAGCGCGCCGCGATCTTGCGCCGCTACCTCGAGCTGGCCGCCGGAGCACGTCCGTTCTTCTCGATCGACCGCCGTGCGCCCCTCGGTGACTTCGAGCGCATCGTCGACGACTACCCCATCTTTAGGATCGCCTGATGGCCCACCGGCAATGGCTGTCCTCCGCGACAGCCGCGCGGATCTGATCAATACACCCCGATAGCGGCGTGTTCGAACCGATGACGAGCGCTCAATTCGCCTTGATCACGGGCCTCGGCGGCGAAGGGTCACGGCCGGCTTCCCGCGGGGATGAGGATGAACCACTGGATGAGTGACAGTGCAAGCGATGACGTCGCTGCCGCGGCGGCGACCGTCGCGGCGCGGATGGACAGGCTTCCGATTACGCCGTTACACCGGCGTGCCACGATCCTGATCGGGCTTGGCCTGTTCTTCGACATCTACGAGGTCTTTCTCGCCGGGGTGCTCGGCGCCGTGCTGGGTCGGCATTTCCACCTGGGCACCAGCCAGCTGTCTCTGCTGCTGGCGTCGGCGTTTTTGGGGATGTTCTTGGGAGCGCTGACGCTGGGCCGGCTCGCCGATCGGGTGGGGCGACGCGGCGCCTTTCTGGCCTCGATGGGGGTGTACTCGGCCTTCTCGCTGATCGGCGCGTTCAGCATGAATCCGCTGATGCTCGTGGGGTCACGCTTTCTCGCCGGCTGGGGTATCGGAGCCGAACCCCCCATCGCCGACACGTACCTTTCCGACCTGCTGCCCGCGACACAGCGTGGCAAGTACACCGCGTGGGCGTACACGCTGTCGTTCGCCGGAGTGCCGCTGGTGGGCTTCCTCGGCCGCTGGCTGGCACCCACGGCGCCGCTGGGAATCGCAGGCTGGCGATGGATGTTCGTGATCGGCGCCCTCGGCGCGATCGTCGTGTTCGCGCTCCGGACCGGACTGCCAGAATCGCCGCGGTGGCTGGAGTCGGTCGGCCGCGCAACCGACGCGGCGGCGGTGGTCGCCCGCTTTGAGCAACAGACAACAGCGCTCGGTGGCCTCCAGACGCCCCTCGCGGACGTGCCCATCGGCGAGCCGCGCGGCAGGGTGCGCGAGCTGTTCGTCCCGCCCTACCGTCGCCGCACCGCGATGATGACGGTCTTTCACCTGTTTCAGACATGGGGCTACTACGGATTCGGCACACTCGCCCCGATTGTCCTGGTGGCCAAGGGGTATTCAATCGTTGATTCGCTGCTGTTCAGCGCCCTGACCTTTCTCGGATACCCACTGGGCTCGGCGCTGTCGATACCGCTCGTCGAGCGGATCGAACGCAAATATCTGCTGATCGGTGCTGCGCTCGTGATGGCCGGTTGCGGGTTGGCGTTCGGGCTGGCGCAGTCCACATCTCAGATCGTGGCCTTCGGTTTCGTCTACACCGTTGCCAGTAATGTGTTTTCGAACACGTACCACATCTATCAAGCGGAAGTGTTTCCGACACAGCTGCGTGCTACGGCGGCCAGCAGCACCTATGCCCTCTCGCGGCTGTCCAGTGGTTTGATGCCGTTCATTTTGCTGCCGCTGTTGCATGCCCACGGGGCGTCGACATTGTTCTGTGTCGTCGCGGCCGCGCTGACGGTCGTGGTCGTCGACGTGGCGCTGTTGGGGCCGCGCACCACGGGCCGCCCGCTTGAAGAGATCAACGCCGGCACCCGCACTTCGATGTGATCAGTAAAATCTCCGTTCTCATCAGATGAGTCAACCCGGCTCTGTTTCTGTCGTTTCGGTGTCGCCGGGAATAACCTGGCCCTGATGGACGTCGGTGGTTAGCGAGACCCGACAGTTGAGGATGGCGATGAAGTTTGGAATCTCCACGTTTGTAAACGACAACAGCATCGACACGGTGTCGCTGGCACGTGCGATTGAAGAACGGGGTTTCGAATCACTGGTCATTGCCGAACACACGCACATTCCGGCCAGCCGACAAACCCCGTACCCCGCTGGGGGCGAGTTGCCGTCGCCGTACTACCGGACCCTGGACCCGTTCGTCACGCTGGCCGCGGCGGCGGCGGTGACATCGCGGATTGAGCTTTTCACCGGGATTGCACTGCTGATCCAGCGCGACCCCATCATCACGGCGAAGGAAGCTGCGAGCATCGACCTGATCTCCGGCGGCCGGTTCGTTTTCGGGGTGGGCGCGGGCTGGAACATCGAGGAGTTGCGCGACCACGGCACGGACCCGAAGACCCGCGGTGCGTTGCTCGACGAACGCATCGAAGCCATCAAGGCCCTCTGGACCAATGAACCCGCCGAATTCCACGGTAAGTACGTCAACTTCGACGCGTCTTACAGCAAGCCCAAGCCCGTCCGGCAGCCGCATCCCCCCATCTTCATCGGCGGCGACTCCAATGCCACGGTCAATCGGGTGATCAGGCACAACGCGGGCTGGATAACCAACCCCAACCCAGTTGAGGCCCTGAGGAAACGCATCGACCAGATGCGCGAGGGCGCAGGGCACGACGTCCCATTGGCAACATTCGGTACTCCCCCGAAGCCCGACTACTGGCACGCCCTCGAAGACCTGGGTTTCGGCCGAGTGGCGCTCTTTCTGCCCACACTACCGACGGACGAGTCACTGCGACTGCTCGACGACCACGCCGCCATGGTGGATCAGTATCGCGGCTAGACGCGGAGTCGCCGCGGTTGGTCGTGCGCGTTCGTTGTTCGAGCCGTCGACCGAGACTGTCACCGCGGCCGGACAACCGCTTGAATCGGCGGCGTCGAGCTGCGTTCTTCATTCAGACTCGTCCCCAAAAATCGGCTCTTTACCCGCGGTTAGCCAGCTGGGCGATATGTACTGGTCGCGCGACAGCACAAGCGTGGGCGCAGGACAGCAAATGTCGTCGACATAGTGATGACATGGGTGGCCGCTGCTTCTCAGCACCTTCAACTTCTCGATGATTTCGACCGCTTTGGCGTGATTTAGCCGCCACACCACGCGATCATCCTCCAGCTCGATGTCGGCGGCGGCTGCCTCGATGACGAAGTCGTGAACCCTTCCGCGGTGCTGCAGTCGCGACGATCCTTGCTGCTCTGCCTGAGTCAGCGCCGCGAGAAAAGTGTCAAGCCCGGCGCTGTCCACAGCCAACAACACAACGTCCTCGCCCTTGAACTCACGGACGCGCCTGACGCGAATCACGTTCATAAGTCACCCAACCTTGCCAGATACGGAAACACCGCCGACACGTGAACCGGGCAGGTGCAACAGCGCGCGCGGGTGAGGTCGTGTCTCCACCGCATGCTCAAGATCGCACCCAGGGCGCTAGTGGGTCACCACCTAGCGCTGATTGACAACGTTGCGGATGCCGGTGTTGCTGATCTGCGGGGCCGCGCCGCCGGGTCCGGACTGCCACGTGATGGAGTTGCCGGTACCGGTCGCCTCAATGCGAGCCACCGAGGTCGCGCAACTGTCGCGCCGCGGAGGTTTTGGTCACCCCCAACATCGTGCCACGCCGCGCTTTATTTCTCCTCCCCCGCAACGACATTGATCGCAGGCGTTCTGAAGCACCGCCGGACTCCGGTGTACCGCAGGACAGTTCGAGTCCTCGGGCCGCTTGCCGACCCTCGCTTGCCCGACCCTCGCTTGCCCGACCCCCGCTTGCCCGACCCCCCGCTTGCCCGACCACCGCTTGCCCGACCACCGCCCGTCGAGCTCGTGGACAGGACGCTACGCTCGCCGCAGATCCGGCCCGCCGGTGCGTAGCCCGGCAACTTCGAACAGATGCTCCGCCGCACGTAGATGGGCTACGCTCATCCTGACCCCGCGGGTCGCCTCACCAGCTGAGGCAACTTCGAGCGAATAGGAGCGAAGTATGGAGATCGGCATCGGCATCACGACGGTGATAGCATCCGCTGGCATCGCCGCCGCCGGAATCATCAGCGCGCCAAATGCTTCCGCGACCACGTTCGGGAAGTTTGGCAGCTGGCAGCAGCTCGTCGACGACAATGGAAATGTCGTCACCGCCTGGGGCGTCTCCAAGCCCAAACCCAGCAGCGACACTATCCCCAACTACCCCCTGACCGGCCAGTTGTATGAGGCGACAGCTGGGTACAAGGCGCTGCAGGGATCCGGAACCCCGATCATTCCCAACCTGAACGCGCGGGCCGCAAACGGCCAGAACTATCAGGTACTTTGGCAGGCCTACACGGCCAACGGCATTAGCGGTGCAACCGTCACCCAGGGCAACTCGGAGAGGGGCAAGATCTACTTCGACGTTACCGGGGCGCCTCCGACGCAGGTGGCCTACTACAACGGCGGTACGGACCTGATCATCTGGCAGTAGACCGCCTCCACGGTTCTGGTCCTCACAGGTGGTGCAGTCGCCGCAGCTCCGAAACTAGGTCGCCGATGCCTGGATCGGGTCGCGTGTCCGACGGGCGACCGAGCGGATCGGTCGGCGGGTCGCCGAGCAAGATCCGCGCTAGGTTGCTCGCCCCGTAACGAAGAGCGTCCAAGTTGTAGCCGCCTTCGAGCAGGAACGCGACCTTGCCGTCACAGAATTGCTGAGCCATCCGAAGCACTTCTTGAGCGAGGTGCGAATAACCGTTCAACGTCAACCGCATCCCCGCGAGGGGATCTTGCCAGTAGGCGTCGAAGCCCACGGAAACAAGAACTAACTGCGGCCGAAATCGCGCCGCGGCAGGCCAGATGATCATCTCGAAAACATCCGCGTAGTTGGCGTCCCCGCTCCCGGCGGGCAGTGGGATGTTGACGGTGTGGCCTTCCCCGATGCCCGTACCGATGTCGGTCGCCGCGCCTGTCGCCGGATAGAACGGATACTGGTGCGTCGAGACGTAGAGAACCGATGGATCCTCGTAGAACATCGCTTCAGTGCCGTTGCCGTGGTGCACGTCGTAGTCCACGATCATGATCCGTTCGATTCCGTACTGCCTCTGCGCGTAGCGCGCCGCGATGGCGATATTTCCCAGCAGGCAAAAACCCATGGCACGACCGGGCATGGCGTGGTGCCCCGGCGGCCGGATCAGTGCCAGCCCGTTGTCAGCTGCTCCACTGAGAATCCCGTCGACCACGCCGACCGCGCCGCCCGCCGACAACAGCGCAATGGTCAGAGCGTCGGCTCCCGCATAGGTGTCGGCGTCGAGAAAGACCGTGCGCGGGGCGGCGCTCACGCGCCGGAGCAGGTCGAGGTAGGACGCCGAATGCACGCTCAGCACCCAGTCGGTATCGACGGCTTCGGCCTCCAGCATCCGCATCCGCGCGGTCAAGCCGCTTTCGTCCAGTCCGCGCCAGACGGCGCGAATCCGCTCGGCATTTTCGGGGTGCCCTGGGTAATCATGCTCGGCGTAACGCGGATGGGTCGCGCAGATCGTCGTCATCGTCACCGCCTGGAAGAGACGACAAGTCCGTGTGACCATCCCGCGACGACAACCACCGTTCCAGCGGCGATCACCAGCCTGTTGCGTCGCCACGCACCGATTGTCATCACCGCGTCTCCGGCCAACCGAACCGTTTGCGCGGCGACGGGCATGTGTTTCAGCACGTAGCGCCCTCGGCGGGTCGAGCGCAGCTGTTCGATGTCGGCACGCAGGAGGACGGCCGAGGCAAGGACGGGAATGCCGAGATGGATGGCGAGGCCCAACCGGCGATGGCCCTTCCAGATCAAGGCAAGCGAGACAACGGATGCGGTCACGTCAGCGGTTAGCTTCGCCCAGTGCACCTGATGAAGGACTAGATCTTCTTTGGTCATGGCGGGACAGGCGAATCTGCAGCGAATCTGCTACGCCCCGGCGATGTCGACCGCATCGACGATCACTGCGGTCATGTCGTCGTGACCGTCGGCGTCGACCGCCATCGCGACCAGTTGGTCCGCCGCCGCCTGCGGATCGCGATTTTCGCGCAACACGCGTTCGATGACCGAGTGATCCATTGCCCCGTGAACGCCGTCCGAGCAGGCAAGTATCCGGTCGCCCACTCCCATCGGCACGAACGACACATCGGGCTGGTGGTCGTCCTCCGCGGTTATCGCACGGGTGAGCAGGTTCCGAAATGGAATGTGTTGTCGCGCAGAGGAAACGACCGCGCCTGCGTCGATCAGTTCCTGGACCAGGGAATGGTCCACACTCAACTGCTTCAATTCCGCCGAATCCAACCGATAGGTGCGCGAGTCGCCGATATTGGCCACCATCCACGCCGGCCCGGTCGGGCCCTGGGTGATGAGCACGCCAGTGAGGGTGCTTCCGGGGGGCCGCCCACCGTCGACCTGTATCCGGCCTATCCGCTCCCGCGCCTGACGCACTGATTCCGTGAGCATCTCAACGTCAACCGCAACGCGCCCAGCCAGGGCCCCCAGCGCCTCGACTACTTCATGACTCGCGAGATGACCGTCGGCATGGCCCCCGATTCCATCTGCGACGACGAACACGGGCGGCTGCGTGCAGTACGCATCCTGATTGTGCGCGTGTCCCGCACCAATGTGCGTGGCCACGCCCCATTCGACCTTCGCGGCGCCGATCTCCGCGCGACCGGGCATATAGGTCCCTTACTCGTCGCTCACCTGTGTAGTACACCCAGGTGTAGATAGTGCACCCAGGCAGGGCCTAAGGAGGCCATTCCGAGAACCTACATGGATTCCTTTATCCCGCGGCGCATCAGCCACACATTGGCCGGCCACGACGTGGCGAAGCCCAGGATCATGCCGATCTGCATGAGGAACCAGTACACCGGACTCGTCGGATGCAGTGGCGACGACGGGAACAGGACGAACACCATGATCGCCATCCAGCCAAACAACCCGACTTCGAACGCGGTCAACGACAATGCGTCCGCCTTCGCCGCGGCGCGGATGCCGTCGCGGAAGTTCAATCCACGCATGGGCGCCAGTGCCCAGTATTGAAAGAGGATCCCCAGTGCCAGAGCGGCAATGTAGTCGCCGACGTATTCAGCGAGCAACATGCTTCCGAGCAACTGAAGCGCCAGTGCGAAGATCACGAATTCGGCGATGATGTCGCCCAGGGTGCACCCCGCCCCGCAGTGGCTGACCCCGATTGCAATCGTTACCCACTTCGGGTGGCCCGGCGGTGCGGCAAGGTCCTGCTCATCGAGCCAGCGTCGGCTGGTCCGCCTCGCGTACCGCCAGTACACCCACAGCGCCAACGGACCGAAGTACAACGCAGTGATCGGCCACACCGCCTCCATCACGCCCATCGGCTGGCGATAGCGCCGCACGAAGATGTCGACGGTGATGATGCCCGCGGACGCGAACGCGATCGCCAGGGCACACCAGGCCACAACGACCAACCATGTGGGCGGCATCGCGAACTCGTCAGGTAGAGCGATTCAGGGTTATGGTGCGGGCGAAGAATAGCAAAGGCAGCCGATGCACGTCCTGATCTCCGGCGCCAGTGTCGCCGGGCCTGTCTTGGCCTACTGGCTCGACAGATACGGCTTCGAGGTCACTGTCGTCGAACGCGCACCCACGCTTCGCAAAACAGGTGGTCATGCCGTCGACCTGTTCCGGCCCGCCATGCAGATCGTGACGAAAATGGGTGTGTTGGACGCGGTCCGCGCCAAGGTGACCGGCACCGAGACACTCGTCATCCACCGCGAGGGCCACAAGCCGCTGACCGTCGACCTGCGCAAGGTCTACACGGCTGTATCGGACGACCACGTCGAGATCATGCGTGACGACCTGAGCGAGATCTTCTACGACGCTACCCGCGACAGCGTGGAATATGTCTTTGCGGATTCGATCGTCTCGATCTCCGACGACGGCGAGGTGACGTTCGAGCGCGGCCCATCTCGTCGTTTCGACGTCGTCGTCGGCGCCGACGGGCTGCATTCGAATGTGCGCGGGCTGACCTTCGGCCGGGAGACCGGCTTTTCGACGTGGATCGGCGCCTACTTGTCGGTGATCTCACTGGCCAACTACCTGAACCTCGATGGGGTCCTGGAGACCGTCGCCGAGGTTGGGCGAATGGCCGGCGTGTACAGCGCTGCGCACATGGACGACGCTCGCGCGATCTTCATGTTCCGCACCCCCCGGCCGTTGGACTACCACTACCGCGACGTACCGCGGCAGAAGCAGCTGCTGCGTGAGCAGTTCGCGGATATGGATTGGGAGGTTCCGCGGCTGCTGGCCGAACTGGACGACACACCCGCCTTTTACTTCGACTCGATCACACAGCTGCGGCTGGACACGTGGTCGCGCGGCCGCGTCACATTGGTCGGCGACGCAGGCTACTGCCCGGGCCCCGCGGTCGGCGGCAGCACCAGCCTGGCGGTCGTCGGTGCGTACATCTTGGCGGCCGAGCTGTCGGCTCACGCACCGGATCATTCCGCCGCCTTTGCCGCCTACGAGCGCGAGATCGGCGACTACGTCAAGCGCAGTCGCGCGTTTGCGATTTCGGCGGCCAAGAAAGTCGTGCCGGCCCGCTCGCTCGATCTCTGGATGGTGGTTGGGGGCGCGCGGTTGATCAACGTGCTCCCGGGTTCGGTGAGCCGTGCGATCGCCAAACTCAACACCGGCGGCATCCGTCTGCACGACATCGTGTCTCTCAAGGATTACCGGCCGCAGGAGCCGACCGGCGGTTGACGCGTCGTAGGCTGACCGCAGACCACGTTCTGCAAGGGAGCCGCCATGTCCGCCAAGGATCATCCCAACAACGCCCCGGGCGTGCCGATGAAGTTCCCGCCGGCGGTCGAACGCCTGCAGATCAAGTACATGAACCCGCTCATCGGCAAGGTCGCGCGGTATTTGCCGGGTTTCGCCATCGTCAAGCACCGCGGTCGCACGTCCGGCAAGGAGTACGAGACTGTCGTGAATGCCTTCCGGAAAGGCAACGTGCTGGCCATCGCGTTGTTCCACGGAAAAACCAACTGGGTGAAGAACGTGCTGGCGTCCGGCGAAGCCGATGTGCACCTGTTCCGCGGAGACGTCCACATCGTCAATCCACGGGTTGTGCCCGCCGGCACGGACGACCCGACGCTGCACTGGATTGCCCGGCGTGGCGCGCGCCAGGTCGGCGTATTCGTGGCCGATATCGCCTGACCAGCCGACGAAAGGAGCGTGACATGCCAACCGATCTGACGCTCTATCTCGATGACCAGCCCGGTGAGCTGGCCCGCGTCGGGCGCGTGCTCGGCGAAGCGGGCGCCAATATCGAAGGCCTGTGCGCGGTGACCAGCGGCGGTGGCCAGGCGGCGGTTCACATACTTGTTCAGGATCCGACCCCCGCCTTCGAAGCGTTGGAACGCGCCGGTATCACGATTGCCGCCGAGGAGGAGGTGATCGTCCTCAAAATGGAGGATCGGCCGGGTTCTCTCGGGGAGGTCGCCCGCAAGCTCGGTAAGGCAGACGTCAACCTGACCACCGCCTACCTCGCGACCAACACCCGCCTCGTCCTCGCCTCGGACGATCTCGCCGCCGCGAAGTCCGCGCTCGCCTGACCATTCCGACGGGACATCGATGCCGACCTTGACTCGCGACGGGGCCACGATCCACTACACGGATAGCCACGCCCCGCCCGGACGGCCCGACGCGCCGACGGTGTTCTTCGGGCACGGGCTGCTGTTCTCTGGGTGGATGTTTCATCCGCAGATTGCTGCGCTTTCAGACGAATACCGTTGTGTGGCAATCGATTGGCGCGGTCAGGGCCAGAGCACCGCGACCAGGGACGGCTATGACATGGACACTCTCGCCGCCGACGCGGTGGGCGTGATCGAGGCTCTCGGCGTGGCGCCGGTTCATTATGTCGGCCTATCGATGGGTGGCTTCATCGGACAGCGCATCGCCGCGCGGCGGCCAGCGCTTATCCGCAGCCTTATCCTTCTCGATACCAGTGCCGGGCCCGAAGATCCCGACAAAGCCAGGCGGTACAAATTCCTCGCACTGATCTATCGAGTCACCGGCATTCGGCCGCTACGAAAAGCGGTGCTGCCGCTCATGTTCGGTCCCGCCTTCCTCGCAGACCCGTCGAACACGCAGCTCATCGACGAGTGGCAGGTGCGCCTCAGTCGCTGTCGACGCGCCGGCGTCAGCAGAGCCGTCCGCGGTGTTGCCGACCGGCTGCCCATCGAGGACGAGATATCCCGCATCAGCGCTCCCACGCTCGTGATCGTCGGGGCCGACGACCGCGCAACTCCGCCCCCCAAATCTGAGCGGATCGCACAGCGCATTCCAGGTGCGCGCCTCGAGCAGATCGGCGATTGCGGTCACTCCAGCCCGCTCGAACAGCCCGCGGCGGTCACCGCCCTGCTGCGAGACTTCCTGGTCCAGAACGCTTAGACCGCGACCCGTTCGACCCGTGCGGGCACGTGCTTGTGCCACGGCGTGCCCGCGTATGCATCCCGCCATTCCGCAGAGGTCAGCGCATTCGGTGCGACACCGGGAATGCGAGTGCTGCCGTCATCATCGATGAAATCAAGGCCGAAGCCGTTGGGCAGTGATGCGTGACCGGCAAGCATTGCCTCACTGATTTCGACGGTTGCCTCGGCGCAGCCGGCGGCGGTGGTGATGCGCGCACGGTCGCCCTCGGCAAGGCCGAGAGTTTGGGCATCCTCGACGCTGACACGCAACGCGCCTTCGGCATCACGCTTACGCCACGACGGGTCACGGAAAATGTCGTTCGCGGTGTATGCCCGACGTTCGCCGGCCGAGAGCACAATTGGGAATTCAGGCGATGTCAGTTCAGGTCGCGCACCGGCCAAAGCGCGTATCTCATCGAGCATTTCGGGTATCTCGAGGGCGATCTTGTGATCGGAGTGGGTGATCAGATCGAAATCGTCCTCGTATTCGTGCACGGTGAATGTCACCCCGGAGCGGCCCTGCAAAATCGCATTGAAAAGCGCGTTGCCGTCGGAATGTCCCGCACGGCGAACCGCCTCCGGATAGGTGAACGCCGTCTTCTGGGCAAGGCCCCACAACGCCGCCGCGCCGGCGAGCCCGTCCGGCAAGGTCGGCCCCAACGTCTCGTACAGCACGAACGGCAGCAGCTTGCCCCACATGGGATTGGCGCTGACCGCCGCCATGAACGTCTGGGTGAATACTTCACGGCCTTCCCGCGCCGCGTTGCGAAGGGGCGCCAGCTCCGCTTCCTCGACGACACCAAGCGCTCGTGTCAACCGCGCCCAGATCTCGGGCTCAGGCAACGTGCCCGGGAGTGGCTCCATCAGCGGATGGCGAAGATGAAAATTGTTGCGCGGGAACTCCAGGTTGAAGAACGTCGCCTCCGGCTTCTCGTATTGGGAGGCCGCGGGCAGTACGTAGTCGGCCATGCGAGCGGTTTCGGTCATTGCAACATCGATGACGACCAGCAGTTCCAGCGATTCGAACGCGGTCCTGACCGAGGCGGAGTCGGCCACGGAGTGAGCTGGATTGCTGCTCTCGACGATCATTGCGCGGAACCGGTCAGGGTGGTCGGTCAAAATCTCTGCGGGGACGACGTTGGACGGCACCAGGCCAGCGATTACCGGGGCGCCGGTGACAGGCGTGCGGCCTACGCCGCTCGGGGCGAAGAGCGGCGCAAACGACGAGTGGAGATGCTGGCCGCCCCGCTTGGCGAAGTTGCCGGTGAGAATCCACAGGAGCTTGTTCAGAAACGAGCACAGGGTGCTGTTGGGTGCCTGTTGAATGCCCAGGTCCTCGAACACCCCGACACTGTCAGCGCGTGCGATCCGCCGTACCGCCGCGCGCAGCAGTTGCTCGTCCACACCGCAGCGCTGCGCGTATTCGCCGACGGACACCTCGCGCAGCACCCGCCGCACGGCGCCCAGCCCGTTCACGTGCTCGGCGAGGAACGCTTCGTTGCAGAGATTCTCCTGCACCAACACCGCGGCCATCGCCGCCAGGCACCATGCGTCGGTTCCCGGCCGAACCCGCAGGTGGAAATCGGCCATCTTGGCCGTTTCGGTGATCACGGGATCGATGACGATCATCGAGCGGTCCGGGTCCTTGGCGATCTCGTTGAGCACGACGCGTGCGCGCGGGAAGCTTTGCGACATCCACGGATTCTTGCCGACGAACACCGCGACTTCGGAGTGCTCGAACTCGCCCCGGGTGTGGCCGCCGTACATGAACCTGTCGACCCAGTGCTCCCCCGTCTTCTCCTGCGCGAGCGCATTCGACCGGTACCGCGAACCGAGTGCCTTCAGGAACGCGCCGGCGTAGGCCCCGCCGAGATGGTTGCCCTGGCCGCCGCCGCCGTAGTAGAAGATCTTGTCACCGCCGTAGGCGTCACGGATGTGTTTGAAACCGTCGGCGACCTCGTTGATCGCGGTGTCCCAGTCGATTTCCTCATAGCTGCCGTCCGGCCGTCGCCGCATCGGCGACGTAAGGCGGTTGGAGTTGTTCTGGTAGTGATCAAGCCGCAATGCCTTGTTACAGGTGTAGCCCGCCGACGCTGGGTGGTCCTTGTCGCCGCGGATCTTGGCAAGTGTGCGGCCGTCGAGTTGCACGACGATGCCGCAATTGCATTCGCACAGGATGCACGCGGTGGGCTTCCAGTCAGCGGTCACGGTGTGGCCTTTCCACTTGGGGTCTCCTTCTGCAGCAATGCGCGCAGCTGGCGATGGACGAGGTCGAGAGGTTTCACGTCGCGGGAGGCGCGGGCGACGATGATCGCGCCCTCGATGGCAGTTGTCATCAACATCGCGAGTTCCTCAGCCCGCGTCGGCTCGACGCCGTCCGCAACCAGGCGCTGGGCGATGAGATCCGTCCACCGGGCGAAGACGGCTGCGGAGCGCTCGATCAACGGGGTCACGCGGGCGGGATCGTCCGGATCGCCGGCCTCCACCGCAACCGCGACGATCGGGCAACCCGCGCGGTAATTGCTGCTCGCCAGCTGCGCGCGGTAGGCGTCGATGAGGCCATCGAGCACATCGGTCCCCCGCTCACCCTGGGCGATTCGCGCTGCGACGTATTCCCCCGCGTAATCGACAGCCTCACATAGCAATTGAGTGCGCCCATCCGGAAAGTAGTGATACGCCGACCCGCGGGGGGCACCGCTGTGTTCGAGTACGTCAGAAATGGCGGTGGCATGCGCCCCGCGTTCACGGATCAGCAGTGCCGCAGACCGCACCATGCGTTCCCGAGGACCGGCCATGTTATGTATAGTGGCATATATAACTCGATCTGACCAGTACGTACCGCGCTGATGTGAAAGCCCGAGTGACGTTACCGGTGGCGGCGTGACGGTGGCGGAAAGCGGATCGTGCCTCGCAGGTCGGGCCACGGGGGTCGACGAACCATCGCCAGCGTAGCCAGCGTCGCGGCGAGGAGGCCGGTGAGGACACCCACCAGCGCGATAGGCGTGGCGTCGACAGCAGGCACCCATTTCACGTCGTCGCCGCGAATCACGAACACCCCGACGGGTCTCGCGCGGAACGCGATCTCGTCACCGGAGCCGTCGGTGGACTCGAGCTTCAACGGACGCAATCTTCCGCGGACCCTCGCGACCATGATGATGGTCGCGCCGTCGGCGTTCTCGTACGGCTGGCTGTACACGTTCGTGGGCCGACCGTCGGCCGATATCGTGTCCAGGGCGTCGCGAAGCTTCATCACTCCTCCTCTTGTCGTCGCGGTGCGATTGCCATCCAACCCGACAGTGCCACAGCCACCGCCGCCCCGCGAACGTCACAATGAAGGTGTATGACGTTCGAGACGCTTCCCCGATTCACCACCCGCCGCCATTTCCTCGGAAGGGGCGCGTTCACCGCGGCCGCGGTCGCTCTGGGCCCGGCGTTTCTTGCCGCGTGCGGCTCGAAGACACCGACATCGGAGCCCGTATCGAGCTCGCTTCGAATTTCGACCTGGCCGTTCTATATGGTCGATGGCTTCGTCGCCGAATTCCAGAACAAGACCGGTATCACCGTCGACTACAGGGAGGACTTCAACGACAACGAGGAGTGGTTCACCGAGGTCAAGGAACCGCTGTCACGCAAACAGGACATCGGTTGCGACCTGGTCGTGCCGACGTCATTCATGGTCGGCCGATTACACAGCCTCGGCTGGCTCAACGACTTCAACGCGGCCAACATCCCCAACCTGAAGAATTTGCGGACCGATCTCCTCGGCGCCGCCGTGGACCCCGGCCGAAAATTCAGCGCGCCCTACATGTCCGGCCTGGTCGGGCTGGCCTACAACAGGGCGGCCACGGGGCGGGACATCAAGACCATGGACGATTTGTGGGATCCGGCGTTCAGGGGCAAGGTCAGCCTGTTCACCGATACCCAGGACGGGCTCGGAATGATCATGCTGTCCCAGGGGAATTCGCCCGAGAACCCGACCACCGAAACCGTGCGCAAGGCGGTCGACCTGGTCAAGGAGCAGAAAGACAAGGGCCAGGTTCGCAAATTCACCGGAAACAATTACACCAGCGAGCTTGCCGCTGGCAAAATCGTTGTCGCGCAAGCCTATTCGGGCGATATCGCCCAGCTGCAGGGCGACAACCCGGACTTGCAGTTCGTGGTGCCACAGGCCGGCGGGACGACGTTCATCGACACCATGGTGATCCCGTACACCACCGAGCACCAGAACTGGGCCGAAACCTGGATCAACTACGTCTATGACCGGGCCAACTACGCCAAGCTCGTCGCTCACACGTACTACGTGCCGGTGTTGTCGAACATGACCGATGAGTTGAACGAGATCGACCCCAAGCTTGGGTCCAACCCGCTGATCAACCCGCCGCAGGCGGTGTTGGACACCGTGAAAACTTGGCCGACGCTCTCCGAACAGCAGACCCAGGAGTTCAACAAGCTGTACGACGCTGTGACCGGCGGCTGACGATGGCCGGTGCGGCCGGGATCAGGCCGCCTCGTCGGAAGAGCGGCTACGGCGCCACCGGGTGTCGGTGGTCCAGACGTGTCCGCACGCGGGGCACTGAAGGTGCACGAGCCAGGCCTGATTGCTCAGCAGATATTGCCAATGGGTGGCGCAGTTGCGGCTGCTGCGGCAGTCCGCGCAGCCGGCGCCCTGGGTGCAGCGTGGGCATTGCAGCCAGGCACGGCGGCCCCGGTCGGCGTGAGGATCAATCGGCAACACGGTCCACCGCCCGATCGGGCAGCACACCCGCGCTGACCAGCTCGTCGTAGATTCGCTGCTGGTCGTCGTCGAGACCGGAGTAGAGCATGTCCCATGCCAACTCCTCGTCGGCGAGCGCCTGGATGGGATCCCAGTCGTCGCCGATCGCCTCGAGGACAGCCGCACGTCGGCGGGCCTCATCGAGCGTCATGTCATAGGCAAACGCAAAATCATTCGGTTTTTGGGCCACGTCTATCCCCAATACAACACGTTGTGCTTAATGTCAGGGTGCATTCCACCGGTGCGTGGGGCAATGATCTACGTCACTGTCCGCATTTGAGATTCGTCACAGTCTTCCCTGCAGCCAGGTTTGTTGCCGGCGGATGAACCCGGCGTCGACGACAGCGCCGTGACCAGGCACGTATACGGCATCCGGCCCTCCGGCCTCCAACAGCCGATCGAGCGTCTCAGGCCAGGCCGCCAGGTCCGAGTCAGCGTCGATCACCGGATCCGCCGACTCCTCCACGAGATCGCCGCAGAACACCACCGTCGCATCTGGGGCGCCGGCGGGCGGGACCACGACGATCAAGTCGGTGTCCGTGTGACCGCGGCCGGGATGACGGATCGATACGGAGCGGTCGCCGAGGTCGACGTCGACGTCGTAAACCACGTGATCGGGCGTGCGCAGCGCCGCGATCGCCCGGTCCACCGCCGCGGCGTCGGCGCCGTGGCGCAGCGCGTCGGCGCGCAACTCTGCGCTTGCCGACATGTAGGCGGCCACCTCCGGGGAACAATAGATCTCGGCATGCATGAACGCCGACGAACCGAGTACGTGGTCGAAGTGCTTATGCGTCAGGACAATACGCGTTACCGAAGAGTGAGCGATCGCGCGAATGTCGGCCTCGATGGCGGCCGCCTCGGAAAGCGTCGTTCCAGTATCGACCACCAAAGCACCTGTGTCGGCTTCAACGAGACCGACGGTGACGTCCAAGAACGGCAGCCGAGTCCGCTGCACGCCCTCGGCCAACCGCTCCCAGACGAAGTTCACTGTTTGACGGTAGTGAGTAATCGAGAGTCAGATCACGAGATTCAGCAGCAGCACCAACACGAATCCGACAACCGACAGCACCGTCTCCATTAGGGACCACGTCTTGATCGTCTGGCCGACGGTCATGCCGAAGTACTGATTCACCAGCCAGAAGCCGGCGTCGTTGACGAAGGAGAAGAACAGCGAGCCGGCCCCGACGGCGAGCACCACGAGGGCCACCCCGCTGCCACTCATCCCCTCCACCAGGCCGAGCATCAACGAAGACGCTGTGACCGTCGCGACGGTGGCCGACCCGGTGGCCAGCCGGATCAGCACCGCGATCAGCCACGCCAGCAGCAACACCGAAACATGAGCGCCCTTGGCCCAGTCGGCGAGCATCGTGCCGATTCCGCTGTCCACGAGGATCTGCTTGAACCCGCCCCCGGCCGCGACGATCAAGATGATGCCCGCCACCGGCGGGAGACCGGACTCGACGCACTTGGCCACCTCGCCGTGCGACATGCCAACGCCCACGCCGAATGTGAACATGCCGACCACGACAGCGATCAGCAACGCCACCAAAGGCGTTCCAAGAACATCGAAAACCACCCGGGCAGGAACCTTTTCATCCTTGACCAAGATGTCGGCAACCGCCTTGCCGAGCATCAACACCACGGGTAGCAGCACACTGGACATCGTGATCCGAAACGACGGCCGCCGGCGCCCTTGTTCCGTTGTGTCACTGTGGATTTCGTCCGCAGGTCCTGACCCGCCCGTCGAGAACCTGTCCGGCACCTCGAGGACGACCCAGCGCCCCGCGAGCCTGCCGAACAGCGGGCCCGCGACGATCACGGTCGGTATCGCCACCACCACGCCGAGCGCCAGCGTGATGCCCAGATCGGCGTGCAGGTTCGAGATCGCCACCAGCGGCCCCGGATGTGGAGGCACGAGGCCATGCATCGCCGACAGTCCCGCCAAGGCCGGTATCCCGACAGTGATCAGCGACTGCTGTGACCGCCGTGCGACCAGGTAGATCACCGGCATCAGCAGAACCAGGCCGATCTCGAAGAACATCGGCAACCCGATGATCGCGCCGACCAGCGCCATGGCCCACGGAAGTGCGCGCGGCGACGCGTGCCCGACGATGGTGTCGACGATCTCCTCAGCGCCGCCCGAATCGGCGAGAAGCTTCGCGAACATCGCTCCCAGCGCGATCAAGATGCCCACACTGGCGGCAGTGGAGCCGAACCCGTCGGCGAACGACTTGAGCACCTTCTCGGGGTTCTCGCCCGCAACGCTGCCAACAGCGAGGCTGCCGAAGATCAGTGCGAGGAACGGGTGCAGTTTGACGACCGTGATCAGCACGACGATCAGCGCGATGCCGACCACCGCGGCCAGGATCAGCTGCCACCCGGCGGCGACCGGCTGGGGCATGTCGGCGGCGAGCAGTGTCGGCGTCATCAGGTCGGTGCCTGACCGAGATAGCTCTCGACGATTGAGTCGATGTCGTGGCTCACGTCGAGGGTCACGCCGCGCTCATCGGGCTCCAGCGGTTGAAGCGTCGCGAATTGCGACGCCATCAGCGATGCCGGCATGAAATGACCGGGCCGGCTTGCCTGCCGCGCCGCGATCACCTCCGGTGAGCCACTCAGATGGACGAATTCGGTTTGCGGGCAGTGCCTTCTCAGCTGGTCACGATACTTGCGCTTCAGCGCCGAACAGCTCATCACCCCGCCCGTGTCGCAGTGGTCGGACAGCCACTCGCCGATCGCCTCGAGCCAGGGATACCGGTCGTCGTCGTCGAGCGGGATGGCGGCTTTCATTTTCGCGATGTTCGCGCGCGGGTGAAAGTCATCGGCGTCGGCGAACGGCACTCCCAGCCGCTGTGCCAACGCGGCCCCGACCGTCGACTTGCCCGATCCGGACACCCCCATCACCACGATCGACGACGCCACGCTTGTCCTTACCCGGTCGGCGCACCTGTATGAAGGTGAGGTTAACTCGGATGAGTGGATCGACACCCCGAACTCGCCCGACGTTTTTTTCATCGTTTCGAGCCCGTCCATGCGGTGACCTATTTCGCGCCGGAGGCCCGCGCGGCGCTCGATGGCCTTGGCTGCCGCGGATTTTGGATGGGGTATTTCGCGGCCCGGTCGGCGCCGTTGGGCAAGGTGCCGCCCGAAGTGGTCACCGCGGTGTTCTACAACTTCGCCCCGGAGCGGGTAGCCAAGGCGCTCAGCGGGGCGTGGGCGGTCACCGAACCCGAGTCGGCGCTTCGCGCGCGCCGGGAGTCGACGGCCGCAGCGCTGGGCCGGTACGGAATCGCGGACGAAGCGGCCGTGCGGACGGCAGCTGAATTGGCCGGCAAGGCTGCCCGCCATCCCGGCATCGACGGACGTCCGCTGTTCGCGGCGAACCGGGCTCTTCCCTGGCCCGTCGATCCCCTGTCGGCGTTGTGGCACGCGGTCACCCTGCTGCGCGAGCACCGCGGCGACGCACACGTCGCGGTGCTCACCGCTGAGGGCGTGTCGGGCAGGGAGTGCAACGTCCTGCAGGTCGCCGCCGGGAAAGTGCCGCGCGAGTACATGATGCGCGCCCGCGATTACGACGACGATTCATGGCGTGCACATGAGTCCGCGCTGGCCGAGCGGGGCCTACTTGACGGTCACGGCGCCTTGACCGCCGCGGGCACCGAGCTGAAGAACCATGTCGAACACATGACCGACCGTCTTGCGCTGGTCGCGCTTGATGCTCTCGACGATGGCGAGGTCGAGACGCTGTTTCGGGCGCTGACCCCGCTCACCCGGCGCGTCGTCGCAGCTGGGGACGTGCCGGCCATGACACCGATGGGGCTGCGCCGCGACGATCTCGACGACGAGAGCGCCGCCGCGCGCTGAGCCTTAGTGTTCGGCGGGTATCCGGGCGGCGGTTCTGCGGCGGCTGACGGCCGCGCGCACGATGTGCGTGCCGATGGCGGCGAGCAGCAGCATCGCCCACACCTCCAACGGCGGGTGCGTGAGCTCGGCCGTGAAGACCGCCGCGAACACCGGCGCATGTTGGGTGATCGCGAGCACCGCGGCGCCGCCGATGAGTGCCAGCGTCGGAACGCTCGCGTCTCCACCGAGGTGGTTGACCGCGAGGGCTACGAATGCGCCGGTCGCGACGCCCGTCGACAGCGCCGGCGTGAGCATGCCGCCGACCGCGCCCGCACGGATGAACAGCGCGGTCAGCGCCGGTTTGAGGAACACCGCCACCGTGACGGCGATCAGAGTGTCTCCGCCCGCAAGGCTTTCCAGCACAATGCTCTTGCCGTTTCCGGGCATCTGTGGCATCCAGATCGAAGTCGTGCCGGTGACCAGCCCGGCCAGGGCGACGGCCGGTATCAGAGTCCATGATTTCGGCGGATTTTTTGGTCTCGCCCGAGCGATCAAGCCATTGAACGCAGTCCCGACGAGCGCCGCAAGCGGCATCGCGATGATCACGAACAGCAACGCCCTCCACGTGAAATGCGTTTCAGGCCAAACAAATGTGGGCGCCCCGTGGGTGATCGGCCACACTGTCACGGTGGCGATGCACGAGACGGCCACCGCCCCCAACACCGCGAACGGTCGCCATGTGCGCAGCACGATGCCCAGCGCGAACAGCACGCCGGCCGCGGGCACGTTGTAGACGGCGGCCAGGCCGGCGCCCGCCGCACTGCCGATGAGGATTTGACGGTGCGCCGGCGGGATCGATCCGAGCCGGACGAGCAGTTCGGTAGACGCGGCGGCGAACAGCCGCGGCGCCTGCTCACGCCCGAGCGACGCCCCGGAACCGACCGCCAACACCTGCAGCAGGGCGTCGAGCGCCATCGGCGTTTGTGCGAATGGGCGGCCCTCCCGGATCGACGCGGTGAGCCCCGGCACCGTGGTTTTCCGCCTGAGCAGCCACCACCCCAGCCCCGCGAGTCCGCAGCCGATGGCCGGTCCGAGCAATCTCCGTTCGATGGGCGCGTCCTTGACGCCGGTGAGCAAGGGCCCCTGCACGTAGCCGTATGCCACGTGCTCGATGGCCTTCACCAGTACCGTCGTAAAACCGCCCGCGACGCCGCTGAGCACGCCCGTGACCAGAATCGCGGCAGCGAACGTGAGGTACTGCTGAGTTCGGGTCATCGAGTTTGGTTGCGGTTCCACTCGATCCAGCCGACGCCCTCGCGCCCGTCGGACGTGACGACAGTCGCCCATGCCCGGGCGAACCACGCGACCCGTCCGTCGGGCGCCTCCAGCCGCAGCGGGGCGTGTCCCTGGATGTCTGCGACAGACTCGAACGCGCCAGGCTCGACCGTGATCGCGGTCGCCACCGGTAATCCATTGTCGGCGAACGACGCTCGGGCCGAAACGGCGTGAAGTTCGGTCAGCGCGGCGGTGGGGCTCTGAATGTAGCCGACGCCGATCGGCGGCGCGCCAGGCAGTCGAATGTCGACCGCGTGGAGGTGCGTGCGGTCGTCGAGGTGCAGCGCACTCCATACCCAGTCCATGCCCCACCAGTCGCGGACCCCCCACGAGTGGTCCCGCTGTCCCGGTACGGCCACGACTCTCGTCGGCCGCCCGTCGATGCTGACCTCGCCCGCTACCGTGCACGGGATTTCGTAGCGTGGCGTCAATCGGTACTGGTACGGGGTGCCCGCGGTTGACCACTCCAAGTCCATGCTGACGTCCACCTCCCGACCGGGCTCTCCGCGCAGCAGCGCGGCCGGATCGTCATGCGCTTCGCCTCGGCCGCGCATATGCACGCGATAGGTCCGAAGTTCGGAAACGACCCGGTGAGTGAAGTCCAAGACGTTGGTGTGCAATGCGAACGGATCGCCACCAAGCGGTGCGGCGAAGTCGAGCAGTGCGACGGTCGGCAGCTCCGGACCGCACAGCAGCGCGGTGAACCAGGCCACGCCCTCGTTGGGGGTCAACCCGAGCCGGACGTATCCCCCGATGCGTTGGCGCCGATCGACGAAGTCGCAGTACCAGCTTTCGTTCCACATCGGCTTGGCGTCGGCCAAATGAGCGAACTCATCGGAAGAAGCCGGCCGTAAAGGCTGGGGCGCAACTGGTTTCGGCAACAGAGCCAGCGCGTCGGTGTCCAGCACCTGCTCGCAGTGTCGCTCGAGCATCGCCATGAACATCTCGTCGCCACGGTCTGTTCGCTGCACGAGCATGGGCGACACGATCGTCATCACCACACCGGCGAAGGCCTGCCTCCGCACTCCTTCGCACACGTCGTCGAGTGTCACCTTCGTTGTGGGGCCGAGCGCCCGGTGGTAGCAGGCCATCAGTTCCTCGGCGCGAGCCCGCCGCACCGGCACGGTGAGCGCGCATCCCATGAAGTAAGCGAGATCCGTCATCGCCGGTCCCCAGCTGATCGTCTGCCAGTCGACGACCGTGAGCGGCCGGTCCGCGCCGACCAAACCGAACAGCATGTTGTCCAAGCGATAGTCGCCGTGGACCAGACCCAGCGGGCCGCCCGCGTGTTCGTCGGCGGCCAGATAGGCGTCGAAGCTTGCCACCAGCCGTTCGCACACGTTGCGGTGCCGCGGCGCGATTCGGCCCCCGTAGCGTTCGGCAAATCCGCCGTACAACTGGGCAAGCAGTGCTTGGCTGATCGGTGCCTCCCGGTTCAGCCACGCCGCCCCGGCAAGCGTCGGGTCATCGATGACCGGCCCGTGCATCCGCCCGAGTTCCGACACCGCGAGCCGCGCGCGCTCCACCGAGGTGCCTTCGATCTCGTTGCCCACCTCTGCGGGGCCGGCGTCGCCGAGAAGTACCGCGAAAGTCCCGGTGTCAGGATCGAACGAGGCGTGATAACACGGCGCGATCGGGCCGGCGAGCCGCGGCGCGACGTCCGCATAGAACCTCACCTCGCGCTCGTAGAGCCCAAGCGCAACACCCGTTTGGCGGCTTACCGGGTCCGACGCGGCGACCTTCAGGACGACCGACGCCGGTGCCGGCGCATCGCGCCGGTATTCCAGGACAACGCGGTGGCACTCGCTCATCTGTCCGGTGCCGATGCGTTCGGTCTGAAACGCCGAGACGGGCGCGTGCAGCTGCGCGGTCAACCACTCGGTGCTCAGATCGGCGCAGCTGCGGATCGCGAATTGCTCGGCACGCATGGGCATGACCCTAATGGCGGCGGCACAGCACGGCCGGATTGAGCGTGCGTGGCGACTGGTGTCCCGAAAGTGCCAGTGTCAGATCGATTTCCGACAGCAGATTCCGAATCACCTGCGTGACGCCGTTCGCGCCGGGGTCCATCGCCGCCGACGCCTGCGCTTCGAGGTCCGGCCAACTCATCGGGAAGTCCGGCGATTCACCGGTCATTCTCTCTGCTCTTCGCGCTAGCGGCTCATCGCTGTCGGGCATGCCGCTGACCCTAGGTGCCCTCGGTGTCAGCGGGCTAGCGTGAAACCCTCCCAGGCCCGCCGTCGCGCCGCGTACGGGTCGAATTCGACCCGTGAGTTTTTGTCGAACACAATGACCGCGCGGTCCTCGTCGTAGCTGGGCCAGCCGTCTCCGGGCACACCGGTTCTGCTGAATTTCCGCCACCGCGACTGGATGTTGTTGCTGACTCGCAGCGCCGACCGGCGGTCGGCGGCAAACGTCAGAAGCGACCCCAACCGGGTGCGGTAGATGTCGAACACGGCGAGCAGTTCCATCGCGTGGGTGGCGCCGAACCCGCTCCAGGTGAGGGTGCGCGGCGCGTAATCGTATCTGTACATGTACGTGGGCGCGTGCTTGCTGTGCGCCTCGGCGATCCGCCACGCCGCCGAGCCGAAGAACATGTCGGCGCTCAGCTGCATGCAGGCGTCGGGGTGCGGGTAGCCGGGGTACGCGGCGGTGATGCGTTCTCGGGCGGCGGGATCGGCGGCACCGAGCAGCCGCTCGATCATCGGCTCTGTGGTGGGCAGCATCTTGAGCCAGCGGGTGAACAGCCGGGCTTCCTCGGCGTTGGTACCGACGATGACCGGAACCGTGTGTGCTTCGCCGCACGCCATCGCTTCGAACGGGTCACGCGGCAGATAGTCGCCGTCCACCGTCGGCCCGATCGCGAACGAACCGGCCATGTCATCAACGACACGATGAAGCAGCTGGTTGAGCCCGGTGACGAAGCGCCGGGGCTCGGCGTGCATGACGGTGGCGGCGGCGTCGCGGCCGTTCGCGCCTAGGATCTCGGCGAATTGCGCCGCGAAGTTCGCCGTCGCATCTGCCCGGACCACCATCCCGCTGGCGGGGCTTTCCGAGATCGCGCCGGCGAACAGCCCGCGGGCGGCGGGCACCGCGAGCAGGGTCGCAACGGCGTGCGCGCCCGCGCTCTCGCCGAAGATCGTCACTCTGTTCGGGTCGCCCCCGAAGGATCCGATGTTGTCGCGTACCCACTGCAGCGCCTGCACGAGATCCCGCAGGAACAGATTGCTCTCGATCGGATAGTCCGGGGTCGACAGCGACGATAGGTCCAGGCAGCCGAGCGCTCCCAGCCGGTAGTTCGTCGACACGTAGACGCAGCCCCGACGGGCCAGCGCTCCGCCGTCGTAGATCGGTGTCGCAGAGCTGCCCAGCATGTACCCGCCGCCGTGGATGAAGAACAGCACGGGCAGCGGGTCGTCGGCGGGTGTGGCTGGAGCGACCACGTTGACAGTGAGACAGTCCTCGCTCATCGGCTGGTATTTGTTCACGCCGACGGCGGTGTACCTGCGCCGCTGTGGCGCGCAGAACGCGAAGTCATGGCAGTACCGGACCCCGCGCCACGGGATCGGCGGCCGCGGCGCGCGCAGTCGCAGTCGGCCGACCGGCGGACGCGCGTACGGAATGGAGCGCCATCGCGTCACACCGCCGCGGGTGAAACCATCGACCACGCCGCTCGTGGTGGTCACCCGGGTATTGCGATCGACCATTCCTTGACGGTATCGAAACCGCGGCCGTCCGTCCGGTTGGGACTCGCCGCCGGCTTCAGCCGTCATCACAGACTCGGCGGATACGGTTGACAGCCATGCGGTGTTGGGCTGTGATGCTGTCCGCGTTGGTGCTGGTAGCCGGTTGTTCGGAAAGGGTTGGCGGGCAGTCTCAACCGACCAAACTGACGCCGCTGCCCAGCCCGCCGTCGAAATCGGCACCGCCGAAATCGTCGGCATCGTCGTCATCGCCGCCGCCGCCAACGGCACCGCCCAGCCCCGGCGCGCCGGTCGGCGACGTCGCAGCGTGGATCGCGGCCGGTGAACCGGTTGACGTCGCCGGCTTTCACACGGCCAGCCGCGACGGCACACCCGTCGATCTCGGCGGCGATGTGGCCTTCATCACCCCGTCGGGCAAGACCAGGTGCGCGACGATGACAAGCTTCACGAACGCAGTGACGGACACATTGTCGTGCTTGGTGGACTTGAAGAACCCACCGCCACGCCCCCCCAACTTTCCCACGCATTGGCAGGCGAACTGGGTCGACTTCGATGGCCAGTCGGTTACGGTCGGCAGCGGCCACGGTGACCCTGGCCCGTTCGTCAATGGTGACGGTCCGCAGCTCCCATACGGAAAAACGCTGAAGTTCGGTGATTACCAATGCCGAACCGACAAGATCGGCCTGTATTGCGCAAACGCCGCACACCAGTCCGCGGTGCGATACAGCGATGCGGGGATCGAACCGTTCGGCTGCCTGAAGTCGGTCCCGCCGCCGCCCGACATCGGGCTCGAGTTCAGCTGCTGACGGGCCGGGGATTCGAGCGGGCCCTATCGCCAGCCGTCGGCGGCCTTCGCCGCGGTCAGCAGGTTGTCGCACAGTCCGCGTAGTTCGGCCGTGTTGGCGCCCTCGTCGACGGCGGTTGCGACGTCTTCGGCGGCGCATCGCAGCTGAAATACGCGATCCGACAACCGCGCGGCTTCGTCGGCGGAGAGCACCACCGCGTCGACCGGCAACGCTGTGTCTTTCACCGCGGCGCGGTGCTCGTAGGCCCGTTGCCGGCATGACTGTCGACAATATTGCCGTCGGCGTCCGATGCTGGCGTCAACGACATCTCGTCCGCACCATAGGCACGGCTGCGTGCGGCGGGTCACGCCTGACGACTCTAGACGGCCCGCGTGGCGTGGCCCGGTATCCTGGAGTGTGTCGCGGTGAAAGGCACAGCCTACGGCGTGGGAACTACCAGCGCGTTTTCCGCGTTGCTTAGCTGGACAATATGGTCCGATATGCAGTGGATGGGGAGTGTTGACGATGGCTGATCGCGTCCTTCGGGGCAGCCGGCTTGGAGCCGTGAGCTACGAGACCGACCGCAATCACGACCTGGCGCCGCGTCAGATCGCGCGGTATCGCACCGAGAACGGCGAGGAATTCGAGGTCCCGTTCGCCGATGACGCCGAGATCCCGGGGACCTGGCTGTGCCGAAACGGCATGGAGGGCACCCTGATCGAGGGCGACCTGCCCGAGCCGAAGAAGACCAAGCCGCCTCGCACCCACTGGGACATGCTGCTCGAGCGCCGCAGTGTCGATGAACTCGAGGAGTTGCTCAAGGAGCGGTTGGAGATCATCCGGCAGCGCCGCCGCGGCTAACGCCGTTCGGCCGGGGCAACCCCGCGAGCCCGGTCCACGCGCCCCCGGATGCCCCACCTGGCCACCTTGACCAGCGCCTCGCGGATGTTGGATCCGCTCATCTTGGAGACGCCCAGCTCACGCTCGACGAACGTGATCGGCACCTCGACGACGGCGAAACCGTCATTGATCGTGCGCCACGTCAGGTCGATCTGGAAGCAGTAGCCCCTCGAATCGACCGTCGGCAGGTCGATTTTTTCGAGTACTTCCCTTCGGTACGCGCGGTAGCCGGCCGTGATGTCGTTGATGTTGGCGCCCAGCAACGTGCGCGAATACCAATTCGCCGTCCGCGATAACAGCAGCCGGCGCCACGGCCAGTTGCGGACTTCCCCGCCGGGAACGTAGCGCGAACCGATCGCCAGATCGGCCCCGGCGTCGACCGCGTCGAGCAGGCGAGACAGCTGCTCGGGCGCGTGACTGCCGTCGGCGTCCATCTCCACGAGCACCGAGTACTGGCGGCTCAACCCCCAGGCGAAACCGGCCAGGTACGCCGCACCCAACCCGTCCTTGGCGGTGCGGTGCATGACGTGGATCCGGTCGGGATCGCCCGACGCGAGCTCGTCGGCCACCTCGCCGGTGCCATCGGGGCTCCCGTCGTCGACGACCAGGATGTGCACGTCGGGCAGAGCGGTGCGCACCCGTTCGACGATCAGCGGCAGATTTTCGCGTTCGTTGTAGGTGGGGATGATCGCCAGCGTGCGCTGGCTCGGCCGGTCGCCGCCGCCGCCGGTATGCGCTGCGCCGTATTCCCCCGGTCGCTGCGCTCCTCCCCCTGGGACGGTCATGGGGCTCCTTTGTCTTTGCCGGCCGGCCTGAGCCGACGGATGAACCATCCATTCTGCAGTATCGCGACGAAAAGAGCCGCACCGCCGACCGCGATCAGCACCCAGGCCACCGTTGGTCCCCAGCGTGTGGCAGGCGTCACATCGACCTTGAGGCGCACGGATTTGTCCAGGTAGGCGGGCTCGAAGAAGCTTGTGCGGGCCACCTCGTGACCGTCGGGTGCGATCACCGCGCTGATGCCTGTGGTGCCCGCAACAACGGTGTAGCGGTCGTGCTCGACGGCGCGCATTTTGGCGAAGGCCAGCTGCTGCTCGCTCATCGAGGGGTCGAACGTCGCGTTGTTGGTCGGCACGGCCAGGATTTGCGCGCCGTTGACGACCGACTCGCGGGCGGCGCGGTCGAAAATCACCTCCCAGCAGGTGGTCACCCCGACGGGTATCCCCGCCGCGTGAACAACGCCGTCGCCGTTGACCGGCACGAAATAACCCGCTCGGTTCGCGAGCGGAGACAGATGGGAGAAAAACGACCGCCACGGCAGGTACTCGCCGAACGGCTGCACGATTTGTTTGTCGTGGCGCTCCCCGGGCCCGCCCACCGGGTCCCAGACGATGACCGTGTTCGTGGCCGCCGGGTTGTCCGCCGAGTAGTCGGGGCGCAGCAGCACCGCGCCGACGAGGATGGGCGCCCTGACGACCGTCGCCGCGGTTGAGATCTCTTGCGATGCGTCGGGATTGCGCAGCGGATCGATGTCTGACGAGTTTTCCGGCCAGATGACGAGCTGCGGTTGCGGAGCCCGCCCCGTTCGGACGTCGTCGGCCAGCCGGATGGTCTCGCGGACGTGATAGTCGAGAACCGTACGACGTTGGGCGTTGAAGTCCAGCCCGAGCCGGGGCACGTTGCCCTGAATCGCGGCCACGTTGATGACGCGCTCGCCGCCGGCACCCGCACCGGATTGGCGAACTCCCGGCCACATTGCGGCGATCGCGATGAGCACGACACAGAAGCAAACCCCGGGTAATACGACGCGTGGCGGTCCCTTGAAGCCATTGTCGCGCCGGCGCCACCAGTGGACCACCTCAAGGGCCAGCGCGATCAGGCTGAACCCGGCCAGTGTCACCGCGAACGACAGCAGCGGCACCCCGCCCAGCCGCACGATCGGAAGCATCGGGCCGCCGGTCTGACTGAAAGCGACTACGCCCCAAGGGAATCCGCCGAAAGGGACGGTGCACTTCAACCATTCGGCGGCCACCCACAGCGCAGCGAACCAGATGGGCCAGCCGCGCAACCGCCTGACGACCACGGCCGCGACGCCGAACATCCCGGGAAACACCGCCTCCATAGCGGACAGCGCCAGCCACGGGAGGGCGCCAACCAGGTCGCCGGTCCACGGCAGCAGCGGGATGTAGAACGCCAGGCCGAACAGGAAGCCGTATCCGAAGCCACCGAACGGCGTGGTGGACTCGCGCACCAGCACCCACGCGAGTACCGCGAACGCGACCACCGCGCTGTACCACCAGCCGAACGGCGGGAAACTGACCACGAGGAGCAGCCCTGCCGCGATCGCCGCCGCCATGGCGGGCGCCCGGTCGACAATGGCCCTGCCCAGCCGAGCGACCCAGGCGCGCAGCTGCGGGCCGCCGTGTTCGTCGTCGACGACCGCGGACATGACCTCGGCGGCGTGGCGGCCCGGGCGAGGCGATGGCGCTTCGGCGTCAGCCATAGATCGCCTTGCCGCGGTGGACCGTGCGCAGGCATCGCGGCAGCGGATCGTCGCTGCCGAGCAGGGGCAACGCCGGCACTCGCGCCCTCGCGTCCGTCGACCATCGCTGCACCGCGTCCGGGGGCGCGCTGACCGCGAGCGGTCCGGTGTCCCAGACCGAGTACGAGGCGGGGGCGCCGGGCACCAGCGTCCCCGTCACGCCGTCGCGCACCCCGCCGGCCCTCCATGCGCCGCGGGTGGCCGCCGCGAAGGCGGCCCGCACCGACACGGCGCTTCCCGGCGTGCGGTGGTGAGCCGCTGCCCGCACGGTCGCCCACGGGTCCATCTGCGTCACCGGAGTGTCGGAGCCGAACGCAAGGGGCACGCCTTGTGATGCTAACAACGCCAACGGGTTCAACCGCGCGCCCCTTTGGGCGCCCAACCGGTCGGCATACATGCCGGCGTCGCCTCCCCAGAGCGCGTCGAAGCTCGGTTGCACGCTTGCGATCACACCCCATGACCCCAGCCGGCCCGCCTGCTCGGCGGTGATCATTTCAAGATGCTCCAGCCGGTGTCCGCACCGTGCGACCGCTGCGACCCCGAACCGGTCGACAGCTCCTGCGAACGCGTCGACCACCGCGGTCACCGCGGCGTCGCCTATCACGTGAAATCCCGCCGGGATCGCGGCCTCGGTGCAGGCCTGCACGTGTGCGGCGATCGCGGCGGGCTCGAGATAGCGATTGCCACAGTGGCCGACATCGGCGTATGGCTCGCGCAGCCACGCGGTGTGCGATCCCAACGCACCGTCGACAAATAGGTCACCGGCAAGCCCGCGGGCGCGGGTCCTCGCAAGCAGGACGGCGGCTTCATCGGCGCTTGTCACCGCTTCGCCCCAATAGCCGACGACCTCGACACCGTGCTCGATGTCCCGAAGCTCTTGCCAGTCGGCGAGTCCACCGATGTCCGGCCCGGCGCATTCGTGGACGGCGACGATGCCCAGCGCGGCCGCGGCGTCGAGCGCGGCGATGCGCGCCTCCGCTTGCTGAACCGGGGTGAGCAGGGCACGCGCGGCGGCACGCACCTTGTGATGCGCGTCGGCGGTCAGCGGGGCCTGCGAATGAAACCCGACGCTGTCGGCGACGTCAGGTACCAACCGGCGCAGCGCCGAGGAGGCGACCGCGGAGTGGACGTCGACACGGGCCACGTACGCGGGCCGGTCGCCGACCGCACCGTCGATATCGTCGGTGGTCGGGCCGATTGGATGCGTCCAGGCGGACTCGTCCCAGCCGTGGCCCCAGAGCGGGCCGTCGGGGTGGGAGCTGGCGTAGTGGGCGATCAGCCGAAGGCAATCCTCGCGGGATTTCGCGGCGCGCAGGTCCAAGCCGGCCAGCGATAGGCCCGTGGCCGTGATGTGAACGTGGCTGTCGACGAATGCCGGTGCGACGAACGCGCCTTCCAGGTCGATGATCTGCGCGTCGGCGAATTGAGCGCGCCCCACATGGTCGCTGCCCAGCCACGCTACGACGCCGTCCCGGACCGCCATCGCGGTGGCGTCGGGATGGGTCGGGCTGTGCACCCTCCCGTTGACGAGGAGCGACGTCAACTACTCGGGGGCAGAGCCGGCTGTTCGAGGTCCACGACGTCGATGACCTCGCCGTCGATGTAGTCGCGGCGAGGGGCCACGATGCGCTTGGCGGCAAACGCCGCGGCAACCGGACGTGCGACGGCTCGGGTGGGCGGGAGCAGCAGGAGCAGACCGAAACCGGTGGTGACGATTCCAGGGATCACCACGAGCAGAGTGCCGAGCGCGATCAGCGCGCCGTCGGTGAGCGCGCCCTGCGGTGTGTCGAACCCGTCCCGCAGCCGCCGTGCTTGGCGTTTGACCTGCGAGCCCGCCAGCGCGATTCCGGCGGTGAGCGCGGCGAGCAGCAGCAAGATCGTCCAACCCAAACCGATCGACCACACCAACGCGACGACCGCCGCCAGCTCGACGACGGCGTACACCAGGACCCACCGCGACACCATGTGATTCCAACGCACCAAGCGGCCTCGGGGTTCCTACGCGGGCTTCAGCTCGAGGCCGACGTTCTTCTGCATCCCGTTGCGCAGGTACTTGCTGAACAGGTTGAACACCTTGCCGACGAGCCCGTAGCGCTTGCCGATCGCGTCGTACACCAGCGCGGTCTGCGTCTTGTCAAGAATGGTCGCCGTCGCCTCGAGTGCGTCGCTCTTCGGATTGCCGCGCATGTCACAGACCGCCAGCGTGACGCGCGGGGTGTTGCGAATGCGTTTGACCTTCCAGGAATCTTCCTCGGTGATGACCAACAGCCGGTCGCCGTCGGGCGCCACCCAGATCGGCGTCGGCTTGGGCCGCCCTTCCTTGGTGAACGTCGTCAGCAGGATGTAACGCGCCGCAGATACCTCGGCGAATGTGGGTGCCACCGCTTCAATCTAGCGGGAATGTAGCGAGTGCTCAGGCCTCGAGTTGGCCTTCGGTTTCCAGCAGGACCCGCCTCAGCCCGTCAACGGAGTCGGGGTGCGGCTTCGCCCACATACCGCGGCCGATCGCTTCGAGCAGCCGTTCGGCCATCCCGTGCAGCGCCCACGGGTTGGATTGGGCCATGAACTTGCGGTTGACGTCGTCGAACACGTACTGCTCGGCGAGCCGCTCATACATCCAGTCCGCCATCACGCCGGCGGTGGCGTCGTAGCCGAACAGACAGTCGACGGTCGCGGCCATCTCGAACGCCCCTTTGTACCCGTGCCGGCGCATCGCGGCCATCCAGCGGGGATTGGTCACCCGGGCGCGGAACACTCGCGACGTCTCCTCCGACAGGTTGCGGGTGCGCACCGCGTCGGGGCGGGTGTTGTCGCCGATGTAGGCGGCCGGATCGCTGCCCGTCAGTGCCCGCACCGTGGCGACCATCCCGCCGTGGTACTGGAAGTAGTCGTCGGAATCGGCGATGTCGTGCTCACGGGTGTCGGTGTTCTTGACGGCCACCGCAAGCCGCCGGTACTGCCGCCGCATGTCATCGACGGCGGGGGCACCGTCGAGGCCGCGACCGTACGCGAAGCCGCCCCAGGCGGTGTAGACCTCGGCCAGGTCGGCGTCGCTGCGCCAGTCGCGACTGTCGATCAGCTGCAGCAGTCCGGCGCCGTACGTTCCCGGCTTGGACCCGAAGATCCTTGTGGTGGAGCGTCGCTCGTCTGCGTGCTCAGCCAAGTCCGCCTGAACGTGGGCGCGCACGTAATTGTCTTCGGCGGGTTCGTCAAGACCCGCGGCGAGCCGGACGGCGTCGTCGAGCATCTCGACGACATGTGGGAACGCGTCGCGGAAGAATCCCGAGATGCGGACGGTGACGTCGATTCGCGGCCGGCCCAGCTCGGCCAGCGGTATCGGCTCCATGCCGGTTACCCGTCGCGACGCGTCGTCCCATTGCGGTCGAATGCCCAGCAGCGCAAGCACTTCGGCGATGTCGTCACCGGCTGTGCGCATCGCCGACGTGCCCCACACCGACAGCCCGACGGACGGCGGCCACCGCCCGAAATCGTCTCGGTACCGTGCCAGCAGCGAATCAGCCAGCGCCGCACCGGTTTCCCAGGCCAGCCGTGACGGCACGGCCTTGGGGTCGACGGAATAGAAGTTGCGTCCGGTGGGCAGCACGTTGACGAGGCCGCGCAGCGGGGATCCCGACGGCCCGGCAGCGATGAAACGGCCGTCCAGCGCACGCAGCACCTGGTCGATCTCGGTCGCGGTGCCGGCCAGCCGGGGCACCACCTCGGTGGCGGCGAACCGCAGGATCGCGGCCACAGCCGGATCGTCGGTCAGTTCGTCGACCGCCCCGGCGTCCCAGCCGGCCTTCTGCAGCGCCGCGACCAGCGCCCGCGCGTCGGCCTCGGCGGCGTCGACGGCGGCCCGGTCGCTGCCGTCCTCGGTGAGCCCGAGCGCCTGCCGCAGGCCGGGCAGCGACACCCCGCCGGCCCAGAGCTGACGGGCCCGCAGTATTGCCAGCACCAGGTCCAGCTGTTGGTCGCCCTGCGGCACGGCGCCGAGGATGTGCAGCCCGTCGCGGATCTGCACGTCCTTGATCTCGCACAGCCAGCCGTCGACGTGCAGCAGCACGTCGTCAAACTGCTCGTCGGCCGGCCGCTCGGAGAGCCCGAGATCGTGATCCATCTTGGCCGTCTGAAGCAGCGTCCAGATCTGCTGGCGAATTGCCGGCAGCTTGGCGGGATCCAACGCGGCGACGGCGGCGTGGTCGTCGAGAAGCTGCTCCAGCCGGGCGATGTCGCCATAGGTCTCGGCGCGCGCCATCGGCGGGATCAGGTGGTCGACGAGCACCGCGTGTGCGCGCCGTTTGGCCTGGGTGCCCTCCCCGGGGTCGTTGACGAGAAACGGATAGATCAGCGGCAGGTCCCCCAGTGCTGCGTCAGGGCCGCACGACGAGGACAAGCCGAGCGTCTTGCCGGGCAGCCACTCGAGGTTGCCGTGCTTGCCGAGGTGCACGATCGCATCGGCTCCAAAACCGGACCGCAGCCAGTGGTACGCCGCTAAGTAGTGGTGGCTTGGCGGCAGGTCGGGGTCGTGGTAGATCGCGACCGGGTTGTCCCCGAATCCCCTGGGTGGCTGCACCATCAGCACGATGTTGGCGGACTGCATTGCGGCGATGACGATTTCGCCGTCTGGGTCGCGGCTTCGGTCGACGAACAACTCTCCCGGCGGCGGCCCCCAGTGCTGCTGCACCCGGTCTTTGAGTCCGGTTGGCAGCGTGGCGAACCACTGCCGGTATTCGGCTGCGGACACCCGTACGGGATTGCCTTCGAGCTGGCCGGCGGTCAGCCAGTCCGGGTCCTGTCCGCCGCGCTCGATCAGCGCGTGCACCAGCGCATCGCCATCACGGGAGGCAAGCCCCGGAACGTCGCCGAGCCGGTAGCCGCACTCGCACATCGCCTCCAGCAGCGCGATCGCGCTGGCCGGGGTGTCCAGTCCCACGGCGTTACCGATGCGTGCGTGTTTGGTCGGATACGCGGAGAACACGAGTGCCACCCGCTTGTCCGCGGGCGCGATGCGACGCAACCGGGCCTGCCGCATTGCGATGCCCGCGACGCGGGCACAGCGCTCGATGTCCGGCATATAGGAGATCAGCCCCTCGTCGTCGATCTCCTTGAACGAGAACGGCACGGTGATGATGCGGCCGTCGAACTCCGGCACGGCCACCTGGGTGGCGACGTCGAGCGGGGTGAGTCCGCCATCGTTGGCCTCCCACGCGGCGCGCGGGGTGGTGAGGCACAATCCTTGCAGGATCGGAATGTCGAGCGCGGCCAGGTGTGCGACGTTCCAGGTGTCGTCGTCGCCGCCGGCCGTCACGATGGCAGGAACCGCTCCGCCCGCGGCCAGGACCGTCACCACCATCGCATCGGCGGTGGTCAGCAGTTCGATCAGCGCGGGTTCGGCGGTGCGCAGCGATGCGCAGTAGACGGGCAGCGCCCGGCCGCCGGCGCTCTCGATCGCCCGGCACAGCGCCTCGACGTAGCCGGTGTTGCCGGCCAGCTGCTGCGCCCGGTAGTACAGCACCGCGATCGTGGGCCCGTCGGCCTCTACCGCCGTGCGCTGCAACACACCCCAGCTCGGCGACGGTTCCGGCGGGGCGAACCCGTATCCGGTCATCAACACTGTGTCGGACAGGAACGCGTGCAGCTGGCGCAGATTGTCGACCCCGCCGTGGGCTAGATACACATGCGTCTGCACGGCGATGCCCGCCGGTGCCGTGGACCGGTCCATCAGGTCCGCGTCGGCGGCCTGTTCGCCGCTGACCAGCACCGCGGGCACGCCGCTGGCCGTCACTGCGTCGATGCCGTCCTGCCAGGACCGGTATCCCCCGAGGATGCGCACGACAACGACGTCGACACCGGTCAGCAGGTCTGGCAGGTCGTCGATGACCAGGCGCGACGGGTTGGCCCACCGGTATCGCGCGCCGCTGGACCGTGCCGTGATCAGGTCGGTGTCCGAGGTCGACAGCAGCAAGACGATCGGCTCAGGCACCCACCATTCGTACCGCAGGCCCTCGACCGGCTGACCCACGGGCCTTCGTCAGTGGCCGGCTAAGGCGAGGTGAACATCCTGCAGCTCTTCTGCGCGGGTGCGTTTGCGCCGCGGCATCATTAGCCCGCGGCCCTGCCCCTGTTCTGCGGTCACTGTGCGGATCGCGACT
>Ga0153922_1000037_pt1 | contig 51586 bp, 46 predicted proteins | sample TSNJ006MetaG_FD_104723 | JGI IMG/M metagenome (GOLD analysis project Ga0153922, IMG submission 104723) | Attine ant fungus gardens microbial communities from New Jersey, USA - TSNJ006 MetaG | ecosystem: Host-associated > Fungi > Mycelium > Unclassified | place: USA: New Jersey, Brendon T. Byrne... | reverse complement strand
TTACGTAAGGAAATCAATCAGCTGAGGGCGATGATATATGAGACAAAGTAACTGTTCGAGTACATGTACTCGAACATGGAATGTAGTGTTTCCGGGGCATTGCGCCCTGGGTACACGAGTTATCAAGTGGAGGTTATTTATGGAAAATTCAAAATTCCAAAACGCAATGATGAAGTACTTAATGCCTATTGCCAATAGGTTGGAGCAGCAAAAACACTTGCAGGCGGTCAAAGATGGTATGGTTTCAGCAATACCAGTTATTATTGTGGGTTCTATCTGTCTTTTGCCACTGGCATTCATGAATTTACTTTCATTCGGACCCATATACAATTTTCTTGAGGCCATTTATCCTTATTTCGCCCGTGTGGGAACCTTTACAAATGATATTCTATCTTTGTATGTTGTGTACCTGATAGCACGGTCTTTAGCTAAGAGTTATGACATATACTCCCCTCAGGTGGGAATATGTGCTATTGCTGTTCAGCTTGTACTTGTAGGAGGAATTACAGAGAATGGAATTAATATTGCTTATTTAGGGGCATCGGGGATTTTTGTGGCTATTATAGCAGGTTTGTTGACAGTGGAGATAACAAGACTGCTGATAAATAAAAAAATCTACATCAGACTACCGGAGAGTGTTCCGGAAATGGTCGGTGACAGCTTTGCCTCACTGATACCTTTGGTGGTGAACCTTGCCTTAGCGACATTGGTAGCGACGTTATCAATGTCGGCGACCGGAAAAGTATTTCCTGAATTAATTATGGGTATCCTTGCCCCGGCGGTAAGCTCAATGGATACATTGGGTGCGCTTGTTATTGTCATATTTCTGACGCAGCTGCTATGGTTTTTTGGTCTTCATGGACCGTCTATTACTTCTGCTGTATGGGCACCTTTTGCAATAGCCTATGCCTCAGAAAATATAGCTGCATATCAGGTGGGTACAGAAGTGACACATATCTTCACATTTGGAATGTATTATAATATTTTACAGGTAACCGGGTCGGGATTAACACTTGGATTGGTCATCTTTGCTCTAATGTCTAAGAGTAAAGCCTATAAGGCTATTGGAAAGGCGGCTATTGTACCCTCGCTTTTTGGAATTAACGAACCGGTTATTTTTGGGCTCCCAATTCTGCTGAATCCATTTATGTTTATCCCATTTGTATTTGGACCGGTGCTTATTTCAGTATTGACATATATTGCAATGAAAACGGGAATTATTGGGTTACCTATAGCAAATCCCCCAGGCTTTATGCCGCCGGGAGTAGGAGCATTCCTAATGACTTTTGACTGGAGGGCGGTTGTATTTGTGTTTTTGATACTGATTCTTATGGCGGTATTTTACTATCCATTCTTTAAAATGATGGAGAGACAACAAATCGAAAAAGAGATAGAATCGTAAGCTCTCAAGGGAGGAAAAAGATATGTTTTCGAAAAGGCAGACCGAGTTAATAAAGTTTATAATGAACAATCCCCAAGGCGTGTTCGGTTCCCGGATTGCGGAAACATTCTATCTTTCCTCTCGCACCATTCGAAGTGAAATCAAGGAAATTAATGACCGGGAGGACATCATCTCTTCCAGTAAGAAAAAGGGATATTTTATCGCGGTTGAACAAATGGAAAAAGTAAGACAGCTTATTTATAAACAGCAATCAGGGCAGAAAAATGATAATACTGAAAAAAGAGTATTTATCCTCTTGGGTATTTTGTCCTTTAGAGAAAGTGCAGATTTATATGATTTGGGTGATGAGTTACATTTTTCTGACCAGACAATCAAAAGCGATGTAGGGAAGCTTCAAAAGATGATAGTTCAGATGAATATACCAATAAAAGTAGTGAGTTTTAACAATCGAATAACTTTAGAATATGAAGAAAGGGCAATACGAAAACTTTATAATAAAATATTTATTAAATATACTTGTTTGCATGGCAGTACAATATTGAGAGAACTGCTCTATGATTATTTTGATGATAAAGAATATGAGGCTCTATTTCAATTGCTTCGTAGGTATTTCAAGCATACTGACATTTTTCTTACAGATGATGAACTTATGATGATAGCAGATGCAATCTATACAAGTATTGTGAGAAACAACAATAATTATCTGATTAAGACGAGGGGAGAGACTTTTATCTTTCCAAAAGAAGTGGAAAAACTGCTTCAATTTATTCTAGACAGTAGATGGAATATCACCTTAAATGATTATGAAAGTTTGGGACGGTTTCTTTCAACTATGAAAATCACAAAAGATACGTCAGAGGAAATCAGCAATTTTACATTATTTGTTTTTGACGAGCTATGTGCAGAGGCACTGGATAAATATTGCCTTGATTTAAAAACAACTGAAGAATTTATAGGAAAATTTCTTGTTCATTTGGAGTATATGATACGAAGAGCAGAAAGTAATGAACAGATCAGTAATCCTTTGCTGAAGGATATAAAGCGCGAGTTTACCTATGCCTATGAGATATCAATGCTGTTGGTGCCAATCTGTTATAAATATATGAGTCAATATATCAGTGACGATGAGATTGCTTTTATTACTTTATATATTGCTCATTATATGGAAACTATTTATGAGAAGTTAAATGTTGTTCTGATTGTATCTTCCAGAAAGAGTCTTGTCAATATAACAGAAAATTGGTTGGATAGATACTTTTATCATAGTATCCAAGTTGTTAATAAGCTTCCGGCATATTTATTGGAAGAGTATTTGGAGAGCCAGAAAGTAGATTTGATTGTTACAACAACAGAAAACATGATTCATCCCAAGATACCAATATTTTCTCTGACAGGAATCCCGTCTAATAGCGATGAAACCGCATTAAATAGTCTGATTAAAGGGTTGAGAGAGACGATTCGTTATAAATCCATTGTCAGAAAAGTTTTTCAGGAAGATATGGTGAAATTTTATAAAGAAGAAGCGACCTTTCAAAAGGTCATTGAACAACTGTCAGAAATCATGGAACAAAAAGGGAAGATTAAGAACGGACATGCTTTCGCAAAGGATGTACTGAATAGGGAAGAGAAGTATTCAACGCATTTAAATGAATTTTTTATGATCCCACATCCACTGGATTCTTTTGCGGAAAAAAGTTCTGTTGCAGCAGCCATTTTAGAAAAACCGCTGCGAATACATGGACAGTTTATTAAAATTATATTTGTCGTTGCTATTGAACGTAAACAAGATAGTGACATCAGTATGCTTTTTGAGTTTTTTCAAAGTTTGTCCGGAGATAAAGAGGCGATGCATCGCATCATGAATATGACCTCGGAAGAGGAATTTGTTAATTTCATGATGGAAATGACCTCGTTAATGGATTAAATAAAAAAGGAAGAGGAAGATTGATAATGAATAAAAAATTTTCAGTGGTTATTGCAGGGGGCGGAAGCACTTATACACCAGAAATTCTCTTGATGCTTCTTGACAATCTGGATAGATTTCCTTTGAAATCAATAAAGTTATATGATAATAATGAAGAAAGACAAAGTAAAGTGGCAAAAGCTTGTGAAATACTTGTAAAAGAAAGAGATGAATCCATTAAATTTGCTGCGACAACAGACCCCAAAAGAGCTTATACGGATGTAGATTTTTGCTTGGCTCATATAAGAGTCGGTCTCTTAAAGATGCGTGAAAAAGATGAGAAGATTCCGTTAAAATATGGAGTTGTAGGACAAGAGACCTGTGGCCCCGGTGGAATTGCTTACGGAATGCGTTCAATTCAGGGTGTCTTAGATAATATTGATTATATGGAGAAATATTCACCAAACTGCTGGATGCTGAATTATTCCAATCCTGCTTCTATTGTTGCCGAAGCATGCCGCAGGCTGAAACCGGATTCCAAAGTTATTAATATTTGTGATATGCCTATTGGACTAGAGGAATCCTATGCGCGTATACTGGGTTTTTCAAGCAGAAAGGATTTTACCATTCGTTATTATGGACTCAATCATTTTGGCTGGTATACTTCTATCAAAGACAAAGAGGGGAATGAACTGTTGCCGAAGCTGATAGAGCATATGAAAAAACATGGTGCGGTACCCGTTGAAGCTTCCGAAAATGATTTTACAGATGAGAGCTGGAAGGCAACTGCCAAGAAGGTAAAAGATCTTGTGGCTCTTGAACCATCAACGATTCCAAATTCATATCTTAAGTACTACTATTATCCGGATGATATAGTTGCCCATGAGAATCCGGAGTATACAAGAGCAAATCAGGTCATGGACGGAAGAGAAAAGAGAGTGTTTACAGAATGCAAACGGATAGAAGTGGTCAAAACGGCTAAAGATACAACGCTTGAAATTGGGATTCACGCCACATTTATTGTCGATTTGGCAATTGCCCTTGCTTTCAATACCCATGAGAGAATGCTGCTTATCGTAAAAAATGATGGAGCAATTGAGAATTTTTCTAATGACGCTATGGTGGAGATTCCTTGTATTGTAGGAAAAGATGGATATGAACCGCTATCAGTAGGAAAAATCCCGACATTTCAAAAAGGTTTGATGGAGCAGCAGGTGGCTGTTGAAAAATTGACGGTAGATGCATGGGAAGAGAGGAGTTATCTGAAATTATGGCAGGCAATTACCTTGTCAAAAACAGTTCCCAGTGCAAATATTGCAAAAAAAATATTAGATAATTATATAGAAGTAAATAAAGACTATTGGCCAACACTAAAATAAGCGAAAAGTGAGATGAGAGGATGAGAGTTTTATTATGTTGTAATGCCGGAATGTCTAGCTCAATTCTGGTCAAGAAAATGAAACAAGTGGCAGAGAGCCGGGGAGTGGAAATCGAAATCAAGGCTATTGCAAGTCAGGGAGTCAAAGAAGAAAAAGGGAAGTGGGATGTATGTCTGGTAGGGCCTCAGATTGTATACGCGGTGGAATCTATCAGGAGACAGTTGTGCATACCAACAGAAAGTATTGAACCTGCAGTGTATGCTATTGCGGATGGAGAAAAAGTATTAACCAAGGCAATGGATTTAATGAGCAAAGGAGGTGATTGAGTGGTAGATGTAGAACAAATCACTGAAATTGCCATGAATATTATTACTTACGCCGGTATGGCTAAGTCCAGTTATCTTCAGGGACTTGAGGCCTATAAAAAGGACAGTAAAGAAGAGGCGGAGAATCTATTTATCAAAGGAGATGAAAATTTTATCAAGGCACATGGTTTTCATGGAAACCTGCTTGCAAAAGAAGCAGATACAAAGATACCGCAAATCACACTTATTTTATCCCATGCAGAAGATCAATTAATGAATGCAGAGATGATTAATATTATGGTTAAAGAATTTGTTGAGCTATATAAAAAGGAGCGTAATTAATATGGATTTTCAGACATATACTCACTGGGAAGAGGTAAAAACAAGAAACGGACTGTGTGCAGATGAAGTGATATCCGGTCTGCAAAAAGCAATACGAAGGGGCATGACAGAAAAAGCCTGCCAATATGCGTATGAGTTATATATTAGCGGAGTCATATTTTTAGAAAAAGTGTGGTCTCGGTTAATGACAATATCGGTGGAGGATATTGGCTTTGGCAATCTTTCTGCTGCCGGACAAATACATACATTAAATGAGATGAGGAAAAACTATGCATATAATGATGTGGATCAGCCAATGTTTTTCGTACATGCAATTAGGATTCTTTGTGCCAGTGAGAAAGATAGATCAAGTGATTATCTGAAAAATATCATTATTAAAAAAGCGGCAATGGGAAGGCTGCCGGAAATGATGGATGTTGCAATTGATAAACATACAAAAAGAGGAAAAGAGATGGGTCGGGATTCTTTCCAATTCTTTTATGAAGGAGCGAAAGTAATACCTCAGGCAAAGGTAGATAATAATTATCGTGAGGAATATGAAAAGGTATTAAAAGAATTTGACGATGAAAAAGCAGAACGGATATTTGAATATAAAAGTGAATAGAACTCATTTTATTATATGAGTTGAAAAGGGTCTGAGAACTATCTACAGACTCTTTTTTTTGTTTGATTTCATGCACCACCTGAGTTATGATAGAAATATCTAATTTATGATGGGGGAAGTTATGAGATTTTCTGCTTTTCGGAAATTCAAGTACGGTATTAGGCGGACTGTTGATTGCCAATAACTGGCATTGGATTGGGTATTGGATGTTTTGTGTGGGACCACGGCCTGGGCTATTGCCAGGTGTAAACAGAAGTTTTTTAAATTCTGCTATGTTTACTTTATTGTGGGGATTTTAATACCTTATCAGGCATTGTTTTTGCCGATATATATTATTGGTTATAATCTAAATTTGACAAATACCCGGATTGGTATTATCTTAATGTATGTAGCCACAGGGATATCCTTTGGCGTGTTTTTAATGAATAGTTTCATGTCGACGGTTCCCATTGAACTAGAAGAGGCGGCAAGGATTGACGGTTGTTCTATCTTAAGAACTTATTTTTCTGTTGTCCTTCCATTATTAAAGCCGGCCATGGCAGCAATCGTTATTTCTGTATTGCCGATAGCGATTTTGTTTATCGCACTTCAAAAATACTTTATTAAAGGCATGACGGTAGGGGCAGTTAAAGGCTAAACGCTAAACAGGAGGAAGCAGATTGATTAAGATTGAAGAAAACGGTATTTTTCTTAATGTTGACATAACGGAAAATCAAGAAGTAAGGCTTCTGCATTTATCATCGCGGCCATTTAACGATGCGGTGGATGCAAAAAAAGCGAAGTGGTATCGCTTAGTTGAACTTCAGATGTCCGGTTTCGACCAGGACGATCATCACGGAAATAAGCATACAGGTTGTAATCCATCAAAAATAATGAAATATGAAGATCATATAGATTACCGCAATGAATGGGGAAGAAAGTTGGAAATCAGTCAGATATATGATGGCATTAAAGTAACCACTCACTTCCAGTTTTATGATGGTATTTCTGTCATTAAGAGCTGGAATGAAGTTCTTAATCAGTCTGATGAATCGAGAACCCTTGAATATCTCTCTTCCTTTGCGCTCACAGGATTATCTGAAGATAGTTCTTTGCCAAGGGATAGGGATTGTATGATTTGGCTGCCTCATAGCACCTGGTTTGGGGAGAATCAATGGAGATGTTATCTCCCTAATGAATTGGGATATGATGTCGTCAATGACTTTTCCATGAAACGTATTTCATTGTCCAGTACAGGTTCATGGGCTTGTGATGAATATCTGCCTATGGGCAGCTATGAAAACACCGAATTACATAAGACAATCACATGGCAGATTGAAACCAGCGGCTCATGGCACTGGGAAATCAGCGATATTAGCGGAGCGTTGTATCTGCAGATTTCAGGGCCGACTTATCAGGAAAATCATTTTATTAAACATTTATCTAAAGGGGAAAAGTTTATCAGTGTGCCCTGTGCGGTTGCCATTGTAGAAGGTGATTTTGAAAAATCCATTGGTGAATTGACAAAATACCGCCGCCGGATTCGTCGTCCCAATAAAGATAATGAAAAGCTGCCGGTTATTTTTAATGATTATATGAATTGCCTCATGGGGGATCCGACAACGGATGTGCTGAAGCCTTTAGCTGACATGGCGAAAGAAGCCGGCTGTGAATACTTCTGTATTGATTGCGGTTGGTATGCTGATGGCCCATGGTGGGAAGGCGTTGGCGAATGGCTGCCGTCTGAAAAGAGATTTCCAGGGGGTATCGAAGAGATTATTGGTTATATCAGAGACAAGGGAATGGTTCCGGGCTTGTGGTTGGAAATTGAAGTTATGGGGATTCATTGCCCGATGGTTAATCAGGTGCCTAAAGATTGGTTTTTCCATAGAAATGGAAAGTTGGTCATAGATCATAACCGCTACCAGTTAGATTTCAGAAATAAAGAAGTCAGGAGCTATGCAGATAGTGTTATCCACAGGCTGGTGGAAATCTATGGTGTGGGTTATATTAAAATGGACTATAATATTAATGCCGGTTCAGGCACGGATTATCAGGCGGACAGTGCCGGAGCGGGATTGCTGGCTCATACAAGGGCTTATCTTGATTGGCTGGATGAGATTTTCCGGCGTTATCCCGATTTAATCATTGAAAACTGCAGCAGTGGCGGCATGAGAATGGAATATTCTCTGCTGCAAAGACATAGTATCCAGTCGGTAACCGATCAGCAGGATTATGTGAAGATGGCAGTGATTGCCGCAAACTGCCCGGCGGCATGTACTCCGGAACAGGCGGCCATCTGGTCTTATCCCTTAAGAGATAATGACGTAGAAGAGACGATTTTTAATATGGTCAATGGAATCCTTTTGAGAATTCATCAAAGTGGGTACTTGAGTGAAATAGGTGAAGAACGCTTAAGCTATGTTAAAGAGGGAATCGAATATTATAAATCGATTCGTGGAGACATCAAAGATGCCTTGCCATTTTGGCCGCTTGGGTTGGCGAGTTTTTCCGATGAGTATGTGAGTTTAGGTTTGAAATGTGGTAAGAAGCAGTACGTGGCGGTCTGGAGAACAAAGGAAGAAGGAGAGGATTCGGTCGTTTTGAAGCTGGATTTAGCAGATTCGGTCTGCATACGCTGTGGATATCCCGGAAATATGCCGGTAAAATATCAGCGCCTTGATGATGGACTGGAAGTATTTTTAGAGGCGAAAACGGCGAGGATATTTGAAATAGAGGAAAATGATTTATAAGAACCACCTTGAATCCATATACAGTGGATTTAAGGTGGTTCTTTTTGGTGTAACAGCTAAGAAACCGTGTCTTTTTTTCTTTTTATCAATTTTAGGGTGATGTTTGCGACGGCTCTATCATATAAAATATAATTATCTACGTAGTCTCGGAAACTAATGTACAAATAGGGAGGTAATTAAGAATGAGAGGAAGACGAAATGTGAGACTTAAAGGACTATTATGTTTGTTTTTAACATTGATTTTGTTGGTTGGTACATTGCCGGGCATAGCGTTAGCAAACAACGATACGGAGGCGGGCGTGTCCGGAGAGAGCGCCACGAAATCTGCTGATAGCGGGGATACGACGACCAACGAGACAGAGGACAGTGATAATACAGACGCCTCTGCAACTGACATTACCACGGAGATGGATGCAGGGGGAGAGACAGCGGATTCAACTGATGGTGCGGCGGGCTCTGATGCCGAGACGGCAGACACGGATGCCGGCACGACTGAAACCGGACTTCCGGAAGGCTGGTCTCCCGGCGGGGGAGCACGGACTAGCGGCACGGGTACGGCTGACGATATCACGAGTTTTACCAAATTTGAAAACGGGAAATTATTGACCTCAAGTGGCCTGGTGAGCGAGGGTGACGGAATAACCTTTGCATATACCACTTACACTTTTTTTATTGACTGGTCGGTTAACTTCACAAGCCTTGGAACTACTCTGATAGACGGGGATTATTTCACATTTAAAGTGCCGGCGGATCTGTTCACGAGTGCTGTGTCTTGTGATATCAAAAACGCACAGGGTGTCGTCATGGCGACGCTTACCATTGATAAAAACGGAGATGGAAAAGTCACCTTCAACAGCAATGTCGCGGGTCTGACAAGGATTTCCGGAAACATTGGGATTGGCGCTGAGTATAAAGAGACTGTTGCGGGAAAAACCGTGAAATGGGAATTCGGCTTTAATGGAGAAACCTATATATATGAGGGGATGTCTGCAGGATATATTGTTCCTACCGGTACGATTACTGATGACGTCAAAAAGGCTGGCTGGCAGACATCCTCAAAAGATTACATGGGTTGGAACGCTTACGTCAATCTGCAGGAAGAAGCCTTGGAGGGAGACGTCACAGTAAAGGATACGCTTGGCAGTGACCATAAGATGACAACAATGCGGTACTGGGACACTATGAATTATGGCTATTATGGGAAGACTGGCTATCAATCAGCAAACGGCTTAGGTTCTGACATGTCCAACTATTACTTTGTCATCTCCGTCATTGATTGGGAGACGATGCGGGACGACTATGATAAATTGATTGCATGGAATGTTGCCGAGGGCAACGCACATATAACTTACTATACAGGTGTCTCTGATCCATGTGACACTAGCGGCACGAAGGTAGTAAGCAAGTATGCAACGCCGGCGACTGCGGATCCTCTGTTGTCGGGAATTTCGCAGTTCATGTATGGCAATATGATCGATTGGACTGATAACACCGGTCGTTTTTTATATAGGAGTCCCTATGCTGGTGGGCTAAAAAGCGTCGAAGTGGAGGATGGCGGCTACACCATTGTGTTCCCGGACGATGAATTGGACATGACAAGTCTGCTTATCCGATACTACACGCAGCTGACCTCGCCGATTTCGCCGGATAAGGTTGAAAATACCATTGCAGTTTCTGGCAATAACATTGATGAAGAGGTAAAAGCCACTGCAACTGTCACTTCAAAAGCCACCATCAGCGGGACTAAAGGAGAACTCCTGTTATACAAGTATGATACCGATGGAACAACCCCGCTAGACAAAGTAAGCTTTACCCTGACGGAATCTGGCATCCTATACACTAGTACAGAATCGACAGATGCAAAGGGTGTGACGAAATTTACGCTCATCTCTAGCGGCAGCAGCGGATATGCCGGTACCTACACGCTGAAAGAGAACGCGGCGCTCAGTGGCTATACGCTGATGAGAGACATCACCCTTACGCTCAACAGCCACGGTGAGGTTACAGCGGTCAACGGTACGACGATTTCAGGGGGAGCCAACATAACCATAACTGATACGAATGGAGAGCGGATATGCCAGGTCAGTGCAGACCAGCTGGCATTGATTGTGTATAATCAGGAGGAACCACAGCCTAGCCCTGCCACGGTTACACTTGAGGGAATGAAGAACCTGACCGGCAGGACACTTACGGCGGGCGAGTTTAGCTTTGTACTAAAAGACAGTGCAGGAACCACAGTTGAGACGGTATCAAATGCAACTGACGGGTCATTTAATTTTAGCGCACTCACATTTTCAGATACAGGTACATATACCTACACGGTGGAGGAAGTTGACGGCGGGTTGGGAGGCGTAACCTATGACAGTGCCCAGTACCATGTGACGGTGGAGGTTAAGTACAATGGGGACAATCTGGAAACGGAGGTGACCTACGACGATGGGGATATTGTATTCAATAACATCTACAGCGCCGCGGATCCCAGCGTCACCCTGACAGGCACCAAGAATCTGAGTGGCAAGACATTAGAAGCCGACATGTTCAGTTTTGAAGTAAAAGACGAAAACGGCGATACCGTAGCCACGGCCACAAATGCAGCTGATGGAACCATCAATTTTGGAGCCATTAACTATACAGTAGCGGGGGATTATAATTATACCGTTTCCGAGATCAACGGTGGTGCTGGCGGAATCACTTATGATGATGGCGAGTACGGCGTGACGGTTACAGTTACTGATAACGGTATGGGACAATTGGTTGCTGCAGTGACCTATAATGACGGCGATATCGTATTCAATAACACCTACAGCGTTGCAGATCCCAGCGTTACTCTGACAGGCACCAAGAATTTGAGCGGCAAGACTCTGGAAGCAGATATGTTCAGCTTTGTTGTGACAAATGCGGATGGCAAAACAGTCGCTGCGGCCACTAATAAGGCGGACGGCACTATCGTTTTCAGTGAAATTGATTTCGCAGCGGCGGGCACCTATACCTATGCAGTGTCCGAAGTAAAAGGCAGCGCAACGGGGATAACTTATGACGACACCAGCTATACAATTACAGTAGAGGCCACTGACAACGGTGACGGCACCCTGACGGCGACAGTCAGTTATCCTGACGGCGGTATTGTGTTTAATAATACTTACAAGGCTGATACGATGACCACCACTAATACGGGTAAAACCTCCTCAGGCGGCACCACAAAGACATCAACAAGTGGCAGTACCGGCAGCTCGGCGAAAACCGGTGATGACAGCGTAGCATGGCCATGGATTGTAGTCTTGGGTGCTTCTGCCATCGGAATTGTCGGACTGGTTCTGGTCAAGAAAAGAAAGCGCTTCGGCGACGGAAAATAGTTCGTTCATATATGTTACAAAGCGGCAAGGCAATCAAAAGCCTTGCCGCTTATTTTGTATTTAAAAACGAACAAATCAGTACCTGTGTTCCGTGCTTTGCTATACAGTGGCCTCAAGACGTTTATGAGTCGCTTAATACTTTGTGAACTTCTGGTGATAATTTTGTGAACTGCGTGATAATTCTGTGAATTGCGTTGACTAAAGAAAAATATTGCTCTATATTAATATAAAAATTAGTATATGCAATAGTAAATCATATAGGAGGCGGCTATGTTAGGTATCAATTAGGTATCAAGAAAAAGGGAGAAAAAACTCCGGACAGTTCCGATAACAAGATGAAAAAGTGGAATGTTATGTTTAAAAAAACAGTTCCCGAAATCTGGAAGAAAAAAAAGAAAGCAATTATAACAGTAGGTATTTTTATCCTTGCAGCAGTAGGCGGGGGTATATTCTATTTAAGGAGTGCTTCTGCAGGAGAAGTGTCTGAGGGCACCACAACGATAGAATCGGCAACGGCTCAAACCGGAAGTATTGCGACAACGGTAGTTGGTTCAGGTAATATCGCAACAGCGACGGCAGAGAATATTACGATTCCCTCTGATATTACTGTCAATGAAGTATTGGTTGAAAGTGGCGATACGGTAGCCGAAGGTGATGTACTGGCCACCCTTGATGCTAATTCTATCTTAGCTAAGATGGCATCGGTACAGAGTGAAATCGAGGAAATTGATGCCGAACTTAACGATTTGGACAGTGATACGACGGAAACTATTGATACATATATTGCCGGGCGTGTAAAAAGAATATATGCCTCCCAGGGCAGTAATGTGACAGATGTTATGCGGGAAAATGGCGCATTACTCATCCTTTCTATCGATGGGAAAATGGCGGTAGATATCGAAACTACCACTGCTTTTTCGGTTGGCGATGATGTGGATGTCGTATTGTCTGATGGCAGTACAATAGATGGTACGGTCAGTAAATCATCGAGCAGTCAGATAACGGTAACGATGACAGATAGCGGCCCGCTATTAGATGAAACGGTTACTGTCAATGATACAAGCGGCAATAGCATTGGAACCGGAGTGCTTTATGTCAACCAGCCGGTAAGTATCACCGGAGCCAGCGGAACCATTGATTCTGTAGATGTCAGTGAAGGAGAGAGTGTATCTGCTGAAGAGACACTTCTGACGCTTACAGATGTATCTGTTTCTTCTGAATATCTGGAGTTGATGGCGACCCGTAAATCACTTGTTGAGACCCTGACAGATCTCAGTACACTTGCCCAGGATAATACTATAAAAGCCACGCCAAAGGAAGAATCGATGAAAGTCGGGATGAGTGCCAGTGCGACGATTACCATCGAACAGGCAGAAAATATTGTCACCCTTCCGGCAAGTGCCATACAAGAGATGGGTAACCGGGTTTTTGTTTATACTGAAATGGACAGTGAAACAAACGAACTTTCCGGCGAAGTGGAAGTGGAAACCGGATTATCTGACGGAAATAATGTCGAGATCACCAGTGGACTCAGTGAAGGCGACAGCGTATATTATCTGGTCATAACTGCAAGCTCCGATTCCAGTACTTCATCAGAAGCAACGATGATAGACATGGGCGGCGGTATGGGCGGAGGACAATAATACTAGAATTATCGAAATCCATGATGTTTCCAAAATATATACCATTGGTGGTGAAGAAGTAAGAGCCTTAGATCATGTCGCTCTGACCATTGGCAGAGGGGAATTTGTTAGTATTATCGGTCCTTCCGGGAGTGGAAAATCAACGTTGATGAATATCATTGGCTGTCTTGATGTGGCAGATGAAGGCGAATATCTGCTAGATGGCCAGCCGATTGGCAAATATTCCGAAAAAGAGCTGGCCAGAATCAGAAATAAGAAATTAGGTTTTATCTTTCAAAGTTTCAATTTAATCTCAAAGATGACAGCAGAAGAGAATGTGGAGCTTCCCCTGATTTATCAGCGGATGTCGGTGACAGAAAGAAAAAAAAGGGTCAAAGAGGCATTAGAACGGGTGGAATTAGAGAAAAGGGGCAAACACAAGCCAACAGAATTGTCCGGAGGTCAACAGCAGCGTGTTGCTATTGCCAGAGCGCTTGCAACGAACCCCTCTTTGATCCTGGCCGATGAACCCACCGGCAATCTTGATTCAAAAACAGGAGTTGAAATTATGAACTTATTTCATGAATTAAACGAAAGTGGTAATACGATAGTACTTATTACTCATGACAATGATGTCGCCAGACAGCAAGGCGAAGAGTCAATATTAAAGACGGCCGTGCATTGGAGGTGGATTGATGATATTTCAATCAATAAAAATGGCGTGGAAAGCTATCAGCTCCAGTAAAATGCGTTCTTTTTTGACGATGCTTGGTATTATTATTGGCGTGGTGGCACTGGTTGTGTTAGTTTCCATTGCCACCAGTGCCACATCCTCTGTTACGGATAAGATATCAAGCCTCGGCAATAATATGCTGACGGCTGCCATTTCTGATGACAAAGGCAATCCCCTGACATTGGAGGAGCTAAACGAGTTAACCGACTATTCGGAATTTGAAATGGCTGCCCCTTATGGTCAGGCATCTGTCACTGCAAAATATGAATATAATAATGACTCAGCGACCATTTATGGAACGACTGCCGCATATTACGATATCCAGGGTCTGGAGTTAGCAAGCGGCAGGTTTTTAAAAACTGCTGATGTGGAAAATAATTCTTATGTGGCAGTTGTCAGTGCATCAGTTGCCGAGGATTTATTGGAAACGAACGATGTCATCGGAAAGACAATATCTCTCGACGGAACAAAATTTCAGATTGTTGGTTTGTTGGCTGAGGATGATTCTTTGACAGCTTCTGCCATGAACAGCGGTATGAAAATTTATATCCCTTTTACCACCGCCGCACGTTTGTCTGACACATTTTCTGATGTAAGCTCCTTTTATATAATGGCTGCCGATGAGGATAATCTGGATCTGGCAGAAACAGCTCTGACCAGCTATTTGCTAAGTCGCTTTGAGCGTGATGAAGAAGCATTTACCATCGTGAACCAGACGACGATTCAGGAGACCATGGCCAGTGTTACCAATACGATGGCCATTATGTTAGGAGGTATTGCGGCTATTTCCCTCCTGGTAGGCGGAATCGGCATCATGAATATTATGTTAGTTTCTGTAACCGAACGGACACGGGAAATTGGGATTCGTAAAGCGATTGGTGCAGAGCCGGGAAGCATCATGCTTCAGTTCCTCATAGAAGCTCTGGTTGTCAGTCTGATGGGTTGTGCCATAGGTATATTACTATCTGTCGTCATAATACAGATTGCCACAATCGTTGCCGGCGATACTATGACTTTCCACCTTTCTTATGGTGTCGTTATAATTGCAGTCACATTTTCGCTCGCAATCGGTGTTATATTTGGCATTTACCCGGCCAGAAAAGCGGCAAAGAAACGCCCGATTGAGGCCTTGCGATATGATGGATAGTGAAATAATTTATTTATAGTTCTTCCTTTTTTTGTATTTTTAATGTATAATTGACTAGATAAGTAACACGAATGCAAAATATGCAAATAAAAGTAAGCAGTAAAGGAATGAATCTGAACATGGGAAACACACAAGCAAAAATTGACAAAAGAAAAGAAGAAGCCAGAAAACGCAAGAGAAAGCAGAGAAAGATTGAGAAATCCAGAATTAAACCGGCGATGAGGAAAAAGATTCTGTCAGGGACATGTCTTGCTCTGGTGATTCTGCTTGTGACAGGAATTATCTTTTCTAATACCACGTATGCAAGTACTGTATTTACAGCGGTTAAAGTGGGTGATGTTAAGATAACTGCGGCCGAATATAGTTACTATTACAATGCGGCCTTTAACCAATATTATTCCACATATACATCATATGGAATCACAATTGATACAAGTACTTCGCTAAAGAATCAGACAACTTTAGACGGAACGACACCACTTGATGAATATATCCAAGAATCGGCGATTTCAACAATTCAATGGAATGTTTCTTTTTCAGAAGCAGCTAAAGAGGCCGGTGTTGCTCTTGAAGAGGAAGATTTGACAGCAGTTGAGGAAGCGATGACAACGTTGCAGGAGACCGCCGATGAGTATGGGGTGAGTGTCGATGAATTTCTTAAATCATCTTATGGCGCCGGCGTTACCCAGGAGCTATACCGTTCGATTATAGAAAGACAGCAGTTGGCTTATAAGTATTATGAGATAGTCAATGATGGATTTGAATTTAGCGATAGTGAGATTGAAGAAGCTTTCGAAGCAGATCAAGCAACCTATCAGATAGCGGATTTGCGTTATCAGCTTTTTGCTTCGACTGAAGAAACTACGCAGGACGAGACCGAGGAAACGCAAGAGGTCATTACAAAGGAAGATGCATTGACATCAGCAGAGGAATTTATGGCAAGTGTAGAATCTGAAGATGATTTTGGCAGACTTTCTTATGATATTGCGAATGGAGACGGAGCAAGCACGGCTGAAGGTGCAGATTATTCGACCCAGGCATTATATGAAGGAGTGAAATCATCATCACTAGATGACAACGTTGCCGAATGGGCATTTAGCGATGAGCGTACTGTAGGTAATATGGAACTTATAGAGAATGCGGATGGAACCGGATATTATGTTGTTTATATGGTTAAAACGCCATATCGTTATGAATATAACACAGTGAATGTGCGTCATGTTCTCATATCTGTAGGAGATAGCGAAACAAGTGAAAGCACAGATGCGGAAAGTACTGCTTTAACCGACGAGGAGGCTTTGACCAAGATTAATGAGATTTATGAGGAATGGAAGGCCGGAGAGGCAACAGAAGACAGCTTTGCAGCACTGGTAGAGGAGTATTCTGAGGATACAGGTTCGTCAACCGAAGGTGGCTTATATGAGCAGGTCTATAAAGATCAAATGACGACGGAATTTAATGACTGGATTTTTGATGAAGCCCGTCAGGCAGGAGATACAGAGATTGTCAAGACCGATTACGGCTACCATTTAATATACTTTGTGGGTGAAGATTTACCTTATTGGATGGTTCAGGTGAAAAAAGATTTAAAAACAGATGCTTATGATGCTTATTATGAAGAGCTTACTGCAAAATTTGAAACTTCAACCCATTGGTTGGGTATGCGTTTACGTCATGAACCGTTACCGGTATCATCATAAAATACTGAATTAAGAAAACACTGCATCGGCCCTCATAGCGCTGATGCAGTGTTTTCTGGTTCGCCCGGTATGGGCGATTTAAATCTTATTTTCTATATTCCAGAATATCTCCCGGTTGACAATCTAATGCTTCACAAAGCTTTGTTAGAGTGGATATTTTGAGTGCTTTTACTCTTCCGTTTTTAATCAGGGAAATATTAGCCATGGTAATTCCGACACGCTCTGCCAATTCAGTTACACTCATCTTACGCTTCACCAGCATGATATCTATATTGAAAACTATTTCACCCATAATTAAACCGTCCCATCACTTTCTTCCTGTAATATGGCAGCTTTATATACAAAGTGTGACAGTATGAACGCTACAAGCGCAATCACAATCCCGACCACATCGATTATAAGAGAGACAAGTAAAATACCCGGATGAGTCATATTCAAAAAGAAAAGTGCGATATTCCCGATAAAGAAATAAGCAATATTAACGAATATTAATACGGCTATATATTTCAGGTATTTAGCAGTTTGCTGCGAAAACGAATGGTCATTTTTCACTTCGCCTGATATTTTGAAGACGAAAAACAGAACGATATAGCAAGGAATAGCGGTCACCCACAGAAAACACAGCCAAGGCCAATACCAAGATGAAAATTCTGGATTTGAATACACAATGCTCTGTCCCAAAACCGGAATGATGCAGGCATATATTATGGTGCTGCATACTGTTACACTAAGGGTGGCAAGACGTATCCACATACTTATTTTTTTTTGACTCATAATAACATCCTCCTCATGAAGTTTAAGTATATTATATCACTGGAGACAAAAATGTCAATAAATATTTATTGCATTACGATAAATATTTATTGACATTTCCTTGAGTAGCATCTGTGGAAAAAGAATCATTGAAAAGACAGACTTAGTTATACTGGAAATTCGCTTTTTAATTATGACAGTCATAATTATTTCGTTTGTGAATATTGGGACATGATAATACCTACCACAAATAATAGGAGCGATAAGGAAAATCCAAATAGAAAGAACCAATTAATATTCATAAATGACATGAAATTCAAGCTAATTGTTGTAAACAAGCAGAGAATCATCAAGATAGTAAATGATATGACGAGTATTACAGCAAGCAAAAAAGCTATAGCTCCTAATCTCTGAATTGTATTATCAAATCCTTTAACAAACAACAAAATGCTTCCGATAATTAATGATAAAAACATAATAGCTATATAACAATAGTACACTATGTGTATTGCTGGAACCGATATTTGAAGATTAAATCCACCTTCTGGATGATTGATAGCATAAAGTATAAATATGAAAGCTCCAAGATATAGCATAGTTCCTGCAACCGGAAGAAATAGACTAACTTTTTTCAGCAACATATTCCACTCCCTTTCTTACTATATTATTTAACCAATTTTTGAAAATAAATTTTTATAATCTATTTGGCGAAAGCATTAAACTTATTTAGAAAATCAAACATATTGACTGAAAAGTTTTGACGGTTCTGGCAGAATCGTTAAGCTCCCTAGGCATAATATAATAGCACCAGTCCACCTTTATCACCAATATTAACCACCCGGTCATCGCTAAGAATCCCGTATGTAACACCTGCGCTAACGGCTTCACAAACACGTACATAATACTCTTTATACATATTCGAATAATAGTGATCCATTACGATGGCACTATGACCAGTGATTCCAAAGCTTCCTTTGTCATCATGCACTAAGTCACCAGAAACAACGGCACTTCCCAAAAGGTTAGGGCATTTTTTATAGTTCCCAGTTTTGGGTAGTTCTGGGCAATTATAGAACCAATACTTTTGTTATTAGTCATAATGACTTTAGATACATTCACGTCTGATTGGTACTCGATAACAAAGTATTCCAACGGAAGTGTAACAAATTTCCCCATTTTCTCTGCTTGTGCTGAATATTCATAAATATTTCAGGAACATTATTTTGGCTTATTTTTGAGGATAATATTACCATGTTTTTATATGGAGAATGCACTGAAAAAGTCCTTGCGTAACGGGGTGTAATGGGTTATAATAAATTAAAATTAAATAATAAGTCTTCAGGGCAGGGTGCAATTCCCTACCGGTGGTAAAGCCCACGAACCGTAAGGTAGATTCGGTGTAACTCCGAAGCCGACAGTATAGTCTGGATGAAAGAAGATTAATCATTTTGTCATATCATATGCTCTGGAATTGTATTCCAGAGCATTTTTATAAGAAAGATAATGACATAGAATGTGTCATTTTAAGCCCTGAGTTTTCGGGCTTATTTTTTCGTTTTGGAGTGCTATATAATCTAAAGGAGATGATGATTATAGATAAATATTTTATGCAAAAGGCTATTGAACTGGCAGCAATTGGTCAGGGGAAAACGAATCCGAATCCACTGGTGGGAGCGGTCATCGTAAAAGATAACGGAATTATTGGAGAGGGCTTTCATGAAAAACCCGGCGAACCTCATGCTGAAGTTAACGCCTTTTTAAGTGCTACAGAACCGGTGGAAGGAGCGACTATGTACGTCACCTTGGAACCCTGTGCCCATTATGGGAAAACACCTCCATGCGCCGATATGATCATTGAAAAAGGAATTAAAAGGGTTGTTGTCGGCATCAAGGATCCCAATCCTTTGGTCGCCGGAAAAGGTATTCAGAAATTGCTTGATGCCGGTATATCTGTAGATGTAGGAATTTTAGCCGAAGAATGCCGGAAGCAAAATGAGGTTTTCCTTAAATTCATCATTGAAAAAAAACCTTATGTTATCCTCAAGGCAGGTATGTCTTTGGATGGTAAAGTTGCAACCACATCAGGAGAGTCACAATGGATTACTTCAAAGGCCGCAAGAGCGCATGTCCATCAATTGAGAAATAACTATGAGGGAATCATGGTTGGTATAGATACGGTGATTGCCGATAATCCTTTGCTGACATGCCGGATACAAGGAGGAAGAGATCCCATTAGAATTATTGTCGACAGCCGGCTTAGAATCCCTATTGATGCCAAGGTCTTGGATATGCAAAATGAAAGTAAAACAATCATTGCCACGACTCATCTTGCGGACTCGGAGAAAATCAAGGCACTTCAAGGGATGGGTATTGATATTATTGTCACTAAGAGCATTAATGGCAGGGTGAATCTGGAAAGCCTGATGACAATTCTTGGCGAGAAAGACATTGACAGTATTTTACTAGAAGGCGGTCCAATCCTTAATTATTCGGCATTGGAGTCGGGTATCGTAGATAAGGTGATGATCTATATAGCACCAATGCTTATTGGCGGGCAATCTTCAAAAACAGCCGTTGGCGGAGAAGGAATCAGAAAATTATCTGATGCCATCCAATTAGAAGAAATTTCCTGCCGGGCCATAGATAAAGATATTTTGCTTGAGGGCTATATCATGCGGCAAATTACTTCTGCAAGTTAAAATGAAGGAGGCGGTTGATTGTTTACAGGAATTATTGAGGAAACAGGGGAGCTGGGAGAAATCAAGCATGGCGAAAAATCCTCTGTATTGACCATTAAGGCAAATAAAGTTTTAGAAGAAACAAAAACGGGTGATAGTATTGCGGTTAATGGGATTTGCTTAACCGTAACCAGTCTGGGGGCAAATTATTTTACCGCAGATGTCATGGCAGAATCACTTCGGAAAACGAATCTGAAAGATTTAAAAAGAGGAAGCCGGGTTAATCTTGAAAGGGCGCTGAGCTTAAGCAGCCGTCTTGGCGGTCATATCGTCTCAGGTCATGTGGATGGGACGGGAATGATTGAATCTTTTCAAAGAGAAGATAATGCCGTCTGGATTTCCATACAGGCAGATGAGCAGTTATTAAAATATATTGTCGGCAAAGGTTCCATCGCCATTGACGGTGTCAGCCTGACAGTGGCCTATATTGATGATGTACGGTTCAAAGTATCAGTTATACCTCATACCGGAAAGGAAACGATACTGCTTCAAAAAAAGCCGGGGGATACCGTCAATCTGGAGTGCGACATTATCGGTAAATATGTAGAAAAGATGATGTTTATGAAAAAAGAATCCAGACAGAGTGGCAGCGGGATTGATATGTCATTTTTAGAAAAAACCGGATTTGTTTAAGGAGGAGAAGAAATGAGGTTTAATACAACGCAGGAATTAATTGAAGATATCAGGCTTGGGAAAATTGTCGTCGTCATTGATGATGAAGACAGGGAAAATGAAGGCGATGTCATTTGTGCGGCTCAGTATGCAACAACGGAAAATGTCAATTTTATGGCCAGTTTTGCAAAAGGATTAATCTGTATGCCAATGACGGAAGAATATGCCGGGAAACTAAATTTAGGTCAAATGTGCCAGAATAATACCGATGCCCACGGGACAGCCTTTACCGTATCCATTGACCATATCGACACAACCACCGGAATTTCGGCATATGAGCGGGGAATAACGGCAAGAAAGTGTGTTGATGAAGATGCGTCCTCGGAAGATTTTCGAAGACCGGGGCATATGTTCCCTCTGGTGGCTAAATCCTGGGGTGTTTTAGAGCGAAACGGACATACGGAAGCGACGGTGGATTTAGTTCGCCTGGCAGGCTTAAAACCGATAGGTTTGTGCTGTGAAATCATGAAAGATGATGGTATGATGGCCAGGACACCGGATTTAATCGAATTTGCCATGAGGCATCGATTGAAAATCGGAACCATTAAAGACCTGGTTCAATATAGAAAAGAAAATGAATTGCTTGTGGAGTGTGTTACCAAAGCCAATATGCCGACAAGGTACGGTGATTTTATGATACACGGTTATATTAATAAGCTGAATGGAGAGCATCACGTCGCCTTGGTGAAAGGGGATATAACCGACGGAGAATCGGTATTATGCCGGGTTCATTCGGAATGTCTGACCGGAGATGCCTTTGGGTCGGCCAGATGTGATTGCGGTGAACAGTATGATGCGGCAATGAAAATGATTGCCAAAGAAGGCCGCGGTGTCCTTTTGTACATGCGTCAGGAAGGCCGGGGGATAGGTCTGATTAATAAAATAAAAGCCTATGAATTGCAGGACCAGGGCTATGATACGATAGAGGCCAATATCAAATTAGGTTTTCCGGCGGATATGCGGGATTATACGATTGGATCACAAATTTTGTCCCATTTAGGAGTGAAAAAAATGCGTTTAATGACCAATAATCCTCTGAAAATCCAAGGATTGGCAGGTCATCATCTGGAAATTGCCGAGCGTGTCCCCATTGAGATGAAGCTGGGGGAAAAGGATGCATTTTATCTCAAAACGAAGCAGTTGAAAATGGGGCATTTATTAAACTATAGCATATAAGAATTGAGTGGAGGAAAAGTCAAATGAAAGTATATGAAGGAAAATTAGTAGCAGAACATCTAAAGATGGGTATTGTAGTTGCAAGATTTAATGAATTTATTGGCTCCAAGCTGTTAAGTGGTGCCATCGATGGGTTGCTCCGTCATGGGGTAAGTGAAGATGATATTGAAATATCCTGGGTTCCGGGTGCGTTTGAAATACCGTTGGCAGCACAGAAAATGGCAATGAGTAAAAAATATGATGCCGTTATATGTCTGGGGGCAGTCATTAAAGGCTCCACCAGCCATTATGATTATGTATGTGCTGAAGTATCAAAGGGCATTGCATCAATATCCATGAATACAAATGTCCCGGTACTATTTGGCGTATTAACAACAGATAATATAGAACAAGCCATTGAAAGGGCAGGAACGAAGGCCGGAAACAAAGGTTATGACTGTGCTTTAAGTGCCATAGAAATGGCAAATTTATTAAAACAAATCAACTGATAGGGTATAATTTGTTGACGATATAGGCATACTATGATATGATATGCCTATATAAGCACACCGGAAAGAGGTGATACTATGGAAACAGCAATCAGACCGTCAGCAGATTTAAGAAATCATTATCATGAAATCTCCAAACAATGTAAAGAGTCAAGAGAGGCTGTTATTATTACTGTAAATGGACGAGGTGATACAGTAGTTCTTGGATTACAGGATTACTACCAGATGAAAGCAGAACTGGAACTACTTAGAACACTTGCAGAAGCGGATGATGATGTGAAAAATGGAAGAGTGGCATCAATGCAGGATTCCTTTGATGATCTTCGTGCATCTTTACTGGAGAGGAAGAATGAATGAAGTATAAGATCTTAAGAACGGATAAGGCAGAGCAGCAGCTCCGTGAAATCATCTTCTATATTGCAGATGATTCCGGTGATGTAGGTATTGCATTGAGATATCTTGATAAAATTGAAACGGCAATCAATCGTCTAAAGGAGTTTCCGGAGTCAGGATGCATACCAAGATATTTTATATTAAAGAAGCAGGGCTATAGAGTAATAACTGTTGAAAGGCATCTTGTGTTTTATAAAATAAATGAGGTGAATCAGACAGTTATTATATATGCGATTGTAGACGGCAGAAGAGAATATCGCAATTTATTATAACAAATGAATCATTACCAGCCACTGACAATGAACGGTAGTGATTCATAAATCTTTAACAGTTTTTTTCACAGCTTAATCACATCATTATGAGAAAATAGAATGGTATAAAATAATAATGAATTAAGGATGTGATAAGTTGAAGAAAAAATATTTAAGTATTTTAATTGTATGTTTAATGCTAACACTGGTTGCTTGTTCTTCAAGTGAGGATACAACCGTTCAATCTTCAGAGGAAGTTACTGTATCAGGAGAAGTCGTATCAATCACTGATAATTCACTGACATTGGCAGCTGGCACTGAAAAAACGATGGATAAAGGAGAAATGCCTGATGAAAGTATGCCGGAGAGTGGCGATATGCCGTCAGGCGAACGTCCATCGGGCGAAAAACCGTCAGGGGATATGTCATCAGATGGTGAAATGCTTTCGATGCTGGATTTGACCGGAGAGGAATTAACGATTACGATTGATGAAAACACAGTGATTACCAGTGGAAATGGTGATGATTCGGAGGAAGTAAGTATCTCTGATATCAGTGAAGGTACTGTTGTTTCTATTACATATGATGAAAGCAGTATGACGGCAGCTACAATTACGATTAAATCCATGAGCTTTGGTGGTGGCGGTGGCGGCGGCAACCGTGATAAAGGGCAAGGTGAAGATATACCGGAAAGTTCATCTGAAAGCTTGTAAAATAATATAAGGATTAATAGACAGGAACGGCATGAGTATAATCTGTGCCGTTCCTGCATTTTATGGATTTACAGTCGCGATTTAAAATCCTCATAGCCAAAAGACTTGATTAATTGAACACTGTCATTTTCTTTAACTAAATAAATCGAAGGAAGATTAACGCCATTAAATGTATTGTTTTTAACCATTGTATAAATGGCCATATCCTCAAAAACAAGTCTGTCCCCGATGTGAAGAGGCTCATCAAAGGAATAGTCGCCAATGATATCACCGGCCAGACATGTAGGACCACCAAATTTGTAAGTATATTTCTTTTCATGGGTCAATCCGGAATTCATTAAAGGCGGTCGGTAGGGCATTTCTATGACATCCGGCATATGACATGCTGCGGAAGTGTCAAGTATGGCAATATCCATTTGATTGTGTACGATATCTAAGACCTTTGTCACTAAAAATCCTGCATTGAGTGGGATGGCTTCCCCTGGCTCTAAATATATTTCCAGATTGTATTTATTTTTCATCAGTAAAATAGCTTCTTTTAATGTCTCAAGGTCGTAATCACTTCTCGTAATATGGTGTCCGCCGCCAAAATTTAACCATTTCATTTGCTTCAACATGGAACTGAACTTTTCATCTATAATTTTAATGGTTCTTAGTAAAACATCAGAATTTTGCTCGCACATCGTATGAAAATGCAGACCGTCAATACCGGATAAATCCTCATTTTTAAAATCGCAGATTTTAATGCCAAGCCGGGAATTGGCAGCACAGGGATTATATAAATTGGTTTCAATCTCCGAATATTCCGGATTGATTCTTAATCCGCAGGATACCGCATTCTCTCCGGCTCTATCTTGATATTTCTTCCATTGGCCAAAGGAGTTAAAAATAACATGGTCGCAGAGATTAAAGATATCATTGATATCCTCGGGAATATAAGCAGGAGAGAATATATGGACTTCTTTATTCATTTCCTCTCGGCCCAATTTAGCTTCAAATAGAGAACTAGAAGCTACCCCATCTAAATATTTCCCTATGAGTGGAAAGGTTGAATACATAGAAAAAGCTTTTGTTGCCAATAAAATTTTGCATCCGCTTTCATCTTTTACAGATTTTAAAATTTCCAGATTTTTAAGCAGTTTTTTTTCATCTATAACATAGCAGGGTGTTTTTACTTCAGTAATATCAAACATATTAATTCACCAATTCCGGTTCGAAAGATTCATGCCATGGCAGCCCACATTCATTTAACTTCTCCATAAATGGGTCTGGATCAAATTCTTCCACATTATAGACACCGGGTTTCTTCCATAATCTCTTTAATACCATCATAGCACCAATCATGGCAGGTACACCAGTTGTATAGGAGATGGCCTGGGAAGCCACTTCTTTATAACATTCCTGGTGGTCACATATATTATACAGATAATATGTCTTTGCTATCCCGGCCTTGACACCGCTGAAGATACAGCCAATGTTTGTTTTGCCTACCGTACGGGGACCTAAGGAAGCCGGATCCGGGAGAAGAGCTTTTAGAAACTGTAGCGGAATAATTTCCCTGCCCTCATAAATAATAGGATCAATGGAAGTCATACCTACATTTTCCAGACATTTTAAGTGAGTTAGGTAGCTTTCACCAAACGTCATGAAGAAACGGATACGTTTGATTCCCGGAATATTTAATGCCAGAGATTCTAATTCTTCATGATGCAGCAGATACATATCTTTATTGCCGATTCCCGGGAAATTGTATATGCGTTTGATTTCCATTGGTTCTGTTTCAATCCAGCTGCCATTTTCCCAGTAGCTGCCTTTAGCAGAAACTTCACGGATGTTAATTTCCGGATTAAAGTTTGTAGCAAAGGGATAACCGTGGTCTCCGGCATTGCAGTCTAATATATCAATATAATGAATTTCATCAAATTGATGTTTTAAGGCATAGGCACTGAAAACACCGGTTACTCCCGGGTCAAATCCACAGCCCAAGACAGCAGTAATACCTGCTTTTTCAAATCTTTCCTTATAAGCCCACTGCCAGCTATATTCAAATTTTGCCTCATCTTTGGGCTCGTAGTTGGCTGTATCCAAGTAATCAACCTTACACTGAAGGCAGGCCTCCATAATGGATAAGTCCTGATAGGGCAAGGCAACATTGATAACGATATCCGGTTTGAAATCATCGATGAGTTTGGCTAATTGCGTCACATTATCGGCATTTACCTGTGCTGTGGTTATTTTTGTATTGGTTTTAGCTTCGAGGGCAGTTTTTAATACATCACACTTTGAAATGGTACGGCTGGCAATGCAGATTTCTTCAAATACGCTGCTATTTTGACAGCATTTATGAACAACGACACCGGCGACACCGCCGGCACCGATAATTAAAGCTTTAGACATTTAAACTTCCTCCTGATTAACAATTAATAATAATTCCCTCAATACTTTACATGCTGCTGCGGTTGAGATACCGCTTTGGTCATAGGGTGGTGATAATTCATCGATATCAAATCCAACGATATTTAAAGGTCTTAACAATGCCAGCGTCTCATTCAACTGACTAAAGCTGACGCCACCGGCTTCCGGGGTGCCCGTTCCGGGAAATATAGACGGATCCAGTACATCTAAATCTAAAGTGAAGTAAACCGGATGATTCTCTAGTTGCTTGATAACCTCCCTAAGTCCGGTGAAATCATACTTATTTAAGAAAGTATGCTGTTTTCCGAATTGGAATTCACTTCTTTCTCCGGAACGAATGCCAAACTGGTAGATACGGCCATCACCTGTCAAATCATGGATTCTTCGTATGACAGTAGCGTGGGAGAGTGGTTCGCCTAAATAATCATTTCTCAAATCACAGTGGGCATCAAACTGAATCACATGAGTATCCGGATATTTTTGTAAGACAGCCCTAAAGGCACCCAAAGTCACCAGATGTTCGCCGCCAATCATACCGGGTATCTTCCCGTCATCAAGGAGATGGGTGGTGTGATCTTCAATCATTTTAAGGGCCTTTTTTACATTTCCAAAAGGCAGTTCTAAATCACCGCAGTCAAATATGAAGGCATCCTCTAAATCCATATCTAGATACGGGCTATAAGTTTCTATACCATAAGATTCCCGGCGGATAGCAGCACTGGCAAATCTTGTTCCCGGACGAAATGAGGTGGTAGCATCAAAAGGCGCACCCCAAATAGCAATGCTTGACTCTTCATATTCGTTATCACAGCCGATAAATGTAGATATATTTTTTTTCATCCATTTTCTCCTAACAGTACTTTAACATAATTGGGAATATAGAAGCTTCCGTTATGTAAATCAGTATTATAATAGTGGGTCTTAATCCCTAAATCATTCCACCGGCTGACATCCTTAACCGGCTGGTGATTTTTAGCGGCAAAGCCAAATAGCCAGTGACCGGAAGGATAAGTTGGGATATGGGCCTGGTAAACACTGCAGATCGGGAAATAAATCTTCAACCGGTCATGGGTCCTAATCATTGCTTTAGCATCGTTGTCATAATAGGGACTCTCATGTTGATTTACTAAAATTCCTTCATCATTTAATGCTTTATAACAATTCCCATAAAATTCTTTTGTAAAGAGTCCCTCGCCGGGTCCGAAGGGATCGGTTGAATCAACGATGATTAAGTCGTAGGCCGATTGAATAAAGCGGACATATTTTAATCCATCTTCATAAAAAATATGAACTCTTGGGTCATCAAAATGATTGGCCAATCCGGGGAAATATTTTCTCGAAACCGCAATAACTTCCCGGTCTATTTCTATCACATCGATGGTTTCGATTGTCTGATAACGTACCAGCTGGCTGACGGTACCACCGTCACCGGCACCAATAACCAGAACGTTCTTAATGGCGGAATTAACCGCCATAGGTACATGGGTAATCATTTCATGATAAATAAATTCGTCTTTTTCAGTGAGCATAATGACATCATCTAATGTAAGAATCCGTCCGAACTCTATTGAGTCAAACACATCGATACGCTGGTAATCACTTTGGTTAGAATACAGATGTGCTTTAACTTTTATAGAGAAACGTACATGTTCGGTGTGGTTTTCTGTATACCATAGTTCCATTATAGAGCCTCCATTCTTGTCACAACATTCAGATATTCTAGATTCAAATCTTGTGTTCCGGTCAGCAGGCAGCCTTTTTCTTTCGCATATTGAATATAATTCAATATTTCTTTGGTAATCATTTCTCCAGGTGCCAATATGGGAATACCGGGTGGATAACACATGACAAATTCGGCGCATACCATCCCCTGAGTATCCATAATAGGCAGCGATTTTTTAGAGGCATAAAAAGCGGCCTGGGGGGAGTAGATAATAATTGGATTAATGTATTCGTTCATGTGTAAATTGTGAATACTCTTTTGATGCAGCCGCTTAATTTCAGAAAGTGCAGAAATCAAACGTTCTATCTCTAAGTCTCTGTCACCGACGGAAATAATAGCCAGAATATTACCGATATCGCCAAATTCTATTTGAATATCATAATCATCTCGCAATAATTCATAAACTTCAATACCTGCCAAACCAATGTTTCTCGTATAGACGGAGAGCTTGGTTTCATCAAAATCATAGAATTGGTCACCATCTATAAGTTCTCGGGAAAATGCATAGTAGCCGCCTATTTGATTGATTTCCTGTCTGGCATAGTTTGCAAAATTTAAAACCTTTTGATAGATAGCCTCTCCCTCAAGTGCTAAATAACTCCGTGTAATGTCCAGTGATGACATTAGTAAATAAGAAGCACTTGTTGTTTGGCTAAGATTAATCACTTGTCGCACATAGGCGGCATTGACATCTTCGCCGATAAGTAAAAAAGAGCTTTGAGTGAGGCTGCCACCGGTTTTATGGGTCGATACGGCGGCCATTGATGCACCGGCTCCCATGGCGCTTACAGGTAAACCTTCTTTAAAATAGAAGTGAGTTCCATGAGCCTCATCAACTAAAACCTTCATGCCGGCTCCTTTAGCCAGGCGGACAATTTCTCTCAAATTGGAGCAGATGCCATAATAAGTGGGATTGTTCACTAAAATGGCCTTGGCCTCAGGGTGTTCTTTGATGGCTGTTTTTATATCATTTAAGGACATCCCCAGAGAGATACCTAGATCCCTATGAATCCCTGGGTTTACATAAACTGGTATAACGCCGGATATGACCAAGGTATTGATGGCACTGCGGTGAACATTTCTGGCCATGATTAATTTTTCACCGGCTTTGCACGTACTCATAATCATAGCCTGTACGGCAGATGAAGTGCCATTAACCATTAAGAAAGCATATTTGGCTTTAAAAGCCTGAGCTGCCAATTCCTCAGCTTCTCTAATAACCCCGGTGGGGTGGCAGAGATTATCCAGCGGCTTCATAGAATTAACATCCACACTTAAACAGTCGTTTCCTAAAAACCGGGTAAGGCGGGGATTACCCCTGCCTTGTTTATGTCCCGGGACATCAAATGAAACAATGCGGTTTTTACGGTATTGCTTTAAGGCTTCATAGATAGGTGCTCGTTTTTGTTCATTCATGAAGTCACCCCTAACGTGTATAAATATTTTGCCCACTGAATATCTCAATCATCTCTCTACGCAGAAGATTTATGATATCAAGGCGTTCAGCCGGTGATAATTCATAGCTGTCAACTTTAAATAGATAATTTTGCAGGATAATGTCCTTAATCAACATCTTTGTATGAAAAATGTTACTTTGATAGACATTGACATCTACGGCATCATACTTTTTCAATGTCTGATTATCAATAAATTCCTGAATAGATACCATGGAATCATCAATAAAACATTTCTTACCTTCGACGTCACGGGTAAAGCCTCTGACCCGGTAATCAATGGTAATAATATCTGAATCGAAGCTGCCGATTAAGTAATCTAAAACATTCAGCGGGGTAATTTCTCCACATGTTGAGACATCTATATCAACCCGGAAGGTAGCCACATGATTATCGGGATGATATTCCGGATAGGTATGTACGGTTACATGACTTTTATTTAAGTGGGCAACCACAGTTTGCCCCGGTTGTTTAGGAATCATATGTTCTTCGGAGATTAACAAAGTGACACTGGCTCCCTGAGGTTCGTAGTCCTGTTTTGATATATTTAAAACCTTTGCACCAATCATTTCAGTGACGTCACATAGGATTCTTGTCAATCGTTCCTGATTATACTGGGCATCAATATAGGATATGTAGTCAAGCTGTTCACGTTTGGTTTTAGCATAGCAGATATCGTAAATATTGAAGCTTAATGTTTTTGTCAGATTATTGAAACCATATAATTTTAATTTATTTTCCACTCTACTTCACCCCCATACGGATAAAAAGTTCTTTACTGCGTTACGAACCATATTATAATCTTTTGTAATAAATGTCAATGATAAAGTTTTATCAAATCATATAAAATATTTAATATTTGTAAACCGAGATCTTAAGACGATTTTCTGTATAAAAAGCATGGTCTAATTTGTTAAACTGAAGAATAGAGTAATGTAAAACCAGTGTACAAGTTATGAGGTGTTTTGATGTTTGAACAGGAAACCGTAAGTAAGCTTGAAAAGCAATTGTCCACCAATGCCCGCAGGGGTATTACAGATGAGGAAGCAGCAAAGCGGCTTGAGGAATATGGAGAGAATCAGCTTAAGGAAGGAAAGATAAAAACGCCTTTTCAAATGTTTATGGCACAGCTTAATGAGCCGTTGATATTTGTCCTATTTGTTGCCGCTGCCATATCAATGCTGCTGAGAGAATTCAGCGATACTTTAATTATAGTCGCTGTTATATTAATGAATGCGGTTATTGGCATGATTCAAGAAGGAAAAGCCCAGAAAGCTTTGGAGGCATTGAAGAAACTGGCCAGTCCCACTGCCCTCGTGAAACGTGGCGGGAATTACAAGGAAATTTCAGCAGGTGATTTAGTTCCCGGAGATGTGGTATGTTTAGAGGCCGGACGCCAGATTCCGGCTGATTTAAGACTTATCAGTTCTGTCAATCTGAAAATTGACGAGGCGGCACTTACCGGGGAATCGGTGCCGGTAAATAAAGAAGCTACCTTTGTTGCTGTCGGAGAAATCCCTCTGGGAGATCAAAAGAATATGGCTTTTATGTCAACCAGTGTCGCTTATGGCAGAGGTGAGGGCATTGTTGTTGCTACGGGGATGAATACCCAGATAGGTAAAATTGCCGGACTTATTAATGAGACAAAAGAGGAGATGACACCACTTCAGAAAAGATTGGCTGATATGGGAAAGCTTTTGAGTTTAGTTGCTGTTGTTTTATGCGTGGCTTTATTTTTGATAGCCATCTTCCAGAAGCGTAATATCCCAGAAATGCTGATTACTGCCATATCTTTAGCGGTGGCGGCAGTACCGGAGGGTCTTCCGGCAGTGGTAACCATTGTTCTGGCATTGAGTGTTTCCCGAATGGTTAAGGTAAATACGATTATCAGGAAGCTCCCCTCAGTAGAAACTCTAGGCTCAGTCAGTATCGTATGTTCTGATAAAACAGGAACGCTTACCCAGAATAAAATGAAAGTTACCAAAGCTTTTACAAATAATACGCTCCTCGATATAAAAAATGTGGACTACCTAAAAAATCCGATATTTTTTGAAGGATTTATCCTCTGTAATGATGCTTTTATATCGGACGGAAATAGAATCGGTGATCCAACAGAACTGGCGTTGATTGATATGGGCATGGCTAAAGAGATTTCAAAAGAATCATTACAAATAAGCCGGCCAAGATATAAAGAACTACCTTTTGATTCGGAAAGAAAAATGATGACGACATTACATTCAAAAGGTGGCGAAAAAGTATCTTATACAAAAGGTTCCGGCGATGCCATTTTAAAAAGATGCAGTCATATATTGATAAATGGTAAACCAAGACCCATAACGGGCAGTCATCAAAGGCAGATCAGACAGGCCATGGAGGTGATGGCATCAGATGCTTTGCGGGTACTTGCCCTGGCTATGCGCAGTGGGGATGATTCGCCACGGGAAAACAACTTGATTTTTGTTGGCTTGGCCGGGATGATTGATCCGCCAAGGGAAGAAGCAGCGGCAGCCATTGAGATATTTAAGAAAGCAAGCGTAAAGACAATTATGATTACGGGTGATCATAAGGATACGGCATTTGCTATAGCTAAACAACTGAAAATTGCATCAAGGAAAGAAGAGTGCATTTCCGGAGAAGAGCTCGATAAACTTTCGGAAAATGGGTTTAAGGAAAAGATAAAAAGTCTGACTGTATTTGCCAGAGTTTCACCGGAACATAAAGTAAGAATTGTCAAAACTTTTAAAGCACTGGGACATATCGTGGCGATGACCGGGGATGGTGTCAACGATGCCCCTTCCTTAAAGGCTGCCGACATAGGTATTGCAATGGGCAAAAACGGAACAGATGTGGCTAAGAATGCATCCGAATTGATTTTGGCAGATGATAATTTTGCCACAATTGAAAAGGCCATTGAAGAAGGCCGAGGAATCTATGAAAACATCAAGAAATCAGTCCTTTTTTTACTTTCATCTAATTTCGGAGAAATTATCACAATGTTTACTGCTGTTTTATTGGGTCTGGCCACACCACTGGGAGCCAGCCATATCCTGTGGGTCAATCTCATTACGGACTCCTTACCGGCTCTTGCATTGGGCGTAGATGAAAATGATGGGAAAGCCTTAATGGAAAAACCACCGCGAGCCGCAGGTGAAAGTCTCTTTGCCGGCGGGGGTCTGATGTGTACATTGTTTTATGGTTGTTTAATCGCCGGCTTAAGTTTGACGGCATTTTTGAATATACCTCATGCTTATTTGACCCAGGCAGGTCTGCCGATAACTCTGGCTAATATTCAATCAGTCTTGGCAGTGCCGGAATTACTGGCAAGAGCGCAGACATATGCTTTTACCGTTTTGGGAATATCACAGCTATTTCATGCTATCGGTATGCGCAATATGAGTCAGTCCATATTCAAAATGAATTTGTTTTCTAATAAACTAATGATAGTTGCTTTCTTCGTTGGCATTGGGCTGCAAGTGCTGGTTACGAGTGTTCCTTATTTAACTAAGATGTTTGGAACCGTAGATTTGGTGTTTGGAGAATGGCTGAATCTGATATTTTTATCAAGTATTCCTTTAATTGCCCATGAATTGCTTTTATTCAGGCCGAAACACTAATATTCAATACTGCTTTGGTGTTGTTTGTTTATATTTTTTAAATGTTTTGATGAAATAACTCAAATCATTGAATCCGCAGTTAAAAGCCACTTCCGTAACGGACAAATCCGTGGCAGCTAACTGGTAGCAAGCTCTTTCAATCCGGTAATAGTTCAAATACTCAAAAGCTGTCTGGTGTGTCATGTCCCGAAAAAATTTGCAGAAGTATTTTCGGGACATACCTACGCTTCCAGCTAATTCTTCTAATCTAATAGGGGAGGCATAATTTTCTTCGATGTATTCTAATACCTGCTTTAATTGCATCATCCGTTTGTGATCTCGTGGTGCCTGAGTAGGATTTGTGCGGTAATACCCCTCTGATATAATAATCCCGAATAATTGATAAAAGGATCCCTGTACAAGCATCTGATAACCTGGTTTTTGACTGAGGAGGGCATCAAATAAAATCCAGACGGCTTGATGAATGCTGCGATAAGAGGGATCAAAATAAGTGTTTAATGCCAATTGATGATTGATAATCTGCTTGATATACTTGCGGCTGGTATCATTTTCCCGACGTAACATATTCATGTCATATACGGCACATTCATAAATGCAATCATGAGGAATGCCGGAATGCAATAATCCGGTGGGGATCATGATTGTTGAGTTCTTAACGGCGGTGAAAGACTTTTCTTCAATAGAAATCGTAAGAGAACCTTCTAGAATCCGGATTAATTCGAATTCTATATGCCAATGAAAAGGCATGTCATAGTGAGGATGGTTTTTATCAACATGGTGAAATTCTATTGGGAAATCGGTGGTTCCCCGTTGTCTGCTTTCATGATAATTAATTTGCTGCATTATTTTCCTCCGCTTGTAGAATGCAAGTTTACATGAAAAGTGAATATTATCATACTTTTTCTATGATAACCCAAGCATATTCCCTTCTGAAATGGTATTATAATCATAATATCATAAAATTTCTGAAAAAGAAAGGAAGGAGATAAGTTGGAAAGAGGCGAAAAGCAAGTTCTGGCCTTTGATTTTGGGGCATCCGGGGGAAGAGCAATTATTGGAAAACTGGAAAATGATAAAATCGTCATGTTGGAAGTACATCGTTTTACCAATGACCCTGTGATTGTTAATGGAACAATGTATTGGGATACTTTAAGACAATTTCATGAGATTAAGCAAGGTCTCATGAAGGCAAAACAGCAGGGACCAATTGACAGTTTAGGCATTGATACCTGGGGCGTAGACTTTGGACTTTTAGATGAACATGGCATGCTTTTGGAGAATGCGGTTCATTATCGTGACGGCAGAACAGTCGGAATGCAGGAAAAGAGCTTTGCAGCCATTGGAAAAGAAGAACTGTATGAGATTACCGGAAATCAATTGATGGATTTGAATACGGTATTTCAGCTCTACTCACTGGTGCTTAACAGGCCATGGCTACTAGAGCGTGCCGACACTTTACTTTTGACACCGGATTTGTTTAATTATTTCTTAACCGGGAAAAAAGCGGCAGAATACACAATGGCAAGCACGACACAGATGCTTAATGCCAACAAACGGACATGGTCTTCGCGTATTTTAAAAGCCCTTCAAATACCGGAGCGGCTGCTGCCGGAAATCATACCCAGTGGAACCGTGGTTGGCTGGATCAAAAAAGATGTATGCGAAGAATTGGAATTGGCGCCTGCCAAAGTAATTGCCGTGGCTTCCCATGATACCCAGAGTGCGGTGATTGCCGTACCGACACAGGAAGAAGATTTTATCTTTATCAGTTGCGGCACATGGAGCCTTTTTGGCACAGAGCTTTCTGGTCCCTCAATCAATGAAGAATCATTACGCTTTAATATGACTAATGAAGGCGGATATGGGGGAAAAACCACATTTTTAAAGAATATTATCGGACTGTGGCTCATTCAGGAAAGCAGAAGGCAATGGATAAGAGAGGGGAAAGACTATTCCTATGGGGAGTTGGAGAGTATGGCATCTAAAGTCAAACCGCTGCAAAGCTTTATTGACCCGGATGCACCGGAATTCATGCCCGCAGGCAATATCCCGGAACGTATTCGTGAATTTTGCAAAAGCACCGGGCAGCCGGTTCCCCAGACAATCGGGGAAATGGTTTGCTGTATTAATCAAAGTCTGGCGATGAAATACCGATATACACTAGAACAAATAGAAGCATGCTTAAAGAAAAAATATCCGAAGATTTATATGATTGGCGGCGGTATACAAAGCAAGCTTCTTTGTCAGATGACGGCCAATGCCAGTGACAGAGTGGTTCAGGCAGGCCCCATTGAAGCTACGGCCCTGGGAAATATTGCGGTTCAATTGATGGCATCAGGAGAAATTAAAGATTTAAGAGAAGCCAGAAGGATTATTCAAAAATCAGAAGAATCCTACGAATATCTGCCGGAAGAAAAAGGGCGCTGGCAGGAAGGTTATGCAAAGTTTAAACAGATACTAAAATTATAAAAACATTTAAGGAGGATAAGAAAATGGCAAAATCAAGACTTATTGGAGATTATCCGGTAATCGGTATCAGACCGGTAATTGACGGACGCAGAGGTTATTTAAAGGTGAGAGAATCTTTAGAGGATCAGACGATGAACATGGCAAAGGCAGCCGCAAAACTATTTACGGACAATTTGCGTTATTCCAATGGTGAACCGGTTAAAGTGGTGATTTCCGATACGACAATCGGCCGCGTAGCAGAAGCAGCGGCCTGTGCCGACAAGTTCAGAAAAGAAGGCGTGGATATTACGCTGACGGTAACACCGTGCTGGTGTTATGGTGCGGAAACCATGGATATGGAGCATAAAACCATTAAAGGGGTATGGGGATTTAATGGAACCGAAAGGCCCGGAGCCGTTTATCTTGCTGCGGTACTGGCGAGTCATGCCCAGAAGGGACTCCCGGCATTTGGCATTTATGGTCATGACGTACAGGATGCCGACGACACTGCTATTCCGGAAGATGTGGAGGAAAAATTACTGCGATTTGGCCGCGCAGCCGTGGCTGCGGCCTCTATGCGGGGGAAATCTTATTTACAGATAGGCGCTATTTGCATGGGAATCGGCGGATCTATCATTGATCCGGCATTTATTGAAGAATATTTAGGGATGCGTGTGGAATCTGTGGATGAGGTAGAGATTATCCGCCGTATGTCTGAGGAAATTTATGATCAGGCTGAATTTGAAAAGGCTTTGGCATGGACCAAGAAAAAATGCAGGGAAGGCTTTGACAAGAATCCAAAAGAAATACAAAGCTCACCGGAAAAGAAAGAAGAGGACTGGGCATTTGTTGTGAAAATGATGTGTATTATCAAAGATTTGATGAATGGAAACGCCAATCTGCCGGAAGGCCGCGAAGAGGAAATGGTTGGACACAATGCCATTGCGGCAGGTTTCCAGGGACAGCGTCAGTGGACCGACTTCTATCCCAACGGTGATTTCCCGGAAGCGCTTTTAAATACTTCTTTTGATTGGAACGGCGCAAGAGAGCCTTATATTTTAGCAACAGAAAATGATGTTTTAAACGGGATTGGAATGCTGTTTATGAAACTGCTGACTAATCGTGCACAAATTTTTGCCGATGTTCGTACATATTGGAGTCCCGAGGCGGTGAAAAAAGCGACTGGATATGAAATAGAAGGTGTCGCAAAAGAAGCAGGAGGCTTTATCCATTTAATTAACTCCGGAGCCGCTTGCCTGGATGCCAATGGCGGGGCAAAGGATGAGCAGGGAAATTACCTGATAAAGCCATGGTATGAAATTACCGAAGAAGATCAGGAGGCCATTTTAAATGCCACCACCTGGAATGCTGCGGACAACGGCTATTTTAGAGGCGGCGGCTATTCATCCCGATTTTTAACGGAAGTGGAGATGCCCTGCACGATGATCCGACTGAATCTGGTGAAAGGACTGGGGCCAGTTCTGCAAATTGCGGAGGGCTGGACAGTGAAGCTGCCAGGTGAAGTATCTGATATTTTATGGAAGAGAACTGATTACACATGGCCATGTACCTGGTTTGCCCCAAGAACAACAGGGGAGGGAGCATTTGCTACCGCCTATGATGTGATGAATAACTGGGGAGCTAATCATGGTGCCATAAGTTACGGGCATATTGGAGCCGACTTGATAACTATGTGCGCCATGCTCCGGATTCCGGTATGCATGCATAATGTTCCGGAGGATAAGATTTTCCGTCCGGCAGCATGGAATGCTTTCGGAATGGATAAGGAAGGCGCTGACTACAGAGCATGCTTAAGTTATGGGCCATTGTATAAATAAGACGAACTAGGGTGGGTCACATTAATCTTTATATAATGCCGGGGGGCTTTTATGTATAAAGTACTATTAGTAGATGATGAGGTGTTAACAAGAGAGGCAATCAGGCAGAATATATCATGGGAAGAGGCCGGTTTTCTTCTGACGGGAGTTGCCCAGAATGGCAAAGAAGCTATTTTGAAAATTGAAGAAGAACAGCCGGATGTCGTGTTGACGGATATATGTATGCCGGTCATGGATGGTCTTGCCTTAACCGCCTATCTTTATGAGAAATATCCGGAGATCAAGGTCATTATTATAAGCGGGTATGATGACTTTGATTACGCAAGGCAGGCCATCAAATATCAAGTATCAAATTATATCCTAAAACCAATTACATCTTATGAATTGGTGGAAGAATTGATAAAAGTAAAAGATAAAATCAGGAATTCTTTGGAAAAGCAGTATGAATTTGAGAAAAATCTGCCTACCTTACGTGACCATTTTTTAAATCGATTGGTGGAGGGAACATACATCAAGAATGATACCGATCTGCAGCTTCAGAAGCTAAGCATCCGAGTCTCCGGAAGCCTCCAGTCCGTTGTTATGCTGGAGGTGAAGGATTCCGCTGCCTTTTGGGAGCACTATCCGCTTGCCGGCGAAGAATTAATTGACTTCGCCGTGGCCAATATATCGGAAGAAATGACCGAAAACCATCCCCACATTATATTTTTCAGAAATACAGAAGGTAAAAGTGTCTTTATATTTGCGCATGATAGCGAAGAAGAACTGATGACACTCATCCACGAAACTTGTCGTAATATCATTGCCGTCATTTATCAATATATGGAAATTAAGGTGTGCGCCTTGGTAGGAGAAACGGTTCGGGAAGAGGAGGATTGGGAAAAATCTTATCACAATGTATTGGCGGCAAAGGAGCATAAATTTTTTCTTGAGGATGATGAGTTCATTTATGGAACAGATTTTTCCGGGCAGAAGGAAGCGGTTCAGCTTTTGCTGACACAGCAGGTGGATAAGCTGGTACTTATGATTAAAATGAACCAGAGGGAAGAGATTGAGAATATTACGCTGAATATATTTGAGCGGTTAAGAAATTCCGGTAAAGAGAAATTGCAGATGATTCTCATGGTTCAAAATCTTGTGCTGGCGATATTAATTTCACTGGAAGAACAAGTATCGGAAAAAGGTGAAAAATACGAAGAGGAATTTATCTTGCAAATATCAGAATACAAGTATTTAAGTGATGTGGAGAAATGGTTTCTTGAGTTCTGCATTTCTTTAGCGGAGGATATTTCTAATAAAAGAGAAGGCGCCAATCAAAAACTGGCGGTCCGGGCAATGGACTATATAGAAAATAATTATATGAATGTTGATATATCCCTTAATATGATCTGTGATTATTTGAGTGTCAGTACGAGTCACTTTAGCGCTTTTTTTAAGAGTGTAACCGGCGAGACATTTACGGAAGCGTTGACACGCACCAGAATCAACAAAGCGAAGAAGCTTTTTGAAAAATCCGCTATGATGAATTATGAAGTGGCACTATCGGTAGGGTATCAGGATCCCCATTACTTTAGCTCCATCTTTAAAAAGCATGTTGGAATGACACCAACAGAATATGGAAAACGGTTGCGGAGAGGAAAAAAGGATAAGAGATGAAGTTTGGAAAGCGGCAGGCTAAAAGTTTAAGCAGGCGTATCAATTTATCATTTTTGCTGATTGTTGCAATAGCCGTGGTGAGCTTTATGGTTGTTTCAATTAATAGGAGCAGCCGGGCGATTCAGGATGCATCCGTTGAATATACGCTTCAGCTGATTAAGATGGTTAATGAAAAAATTGAGTTTTACATTGAAAATATGGAGAATATATCCCACATTGTCATCAATAACTCGGACGTGAGAAACTATTTATCCATGGATTCAGAACAAAAGGTGTATGCGCAGAAAGTAGAGGAACAATTTCAAACGCTAAAGGAGACCAGAGATGACATCTATAATATTGGCATTATAGGTATCAATGGCCGATACTTAATTAATAATTTTGATACCCAGTTAAATTCCTTCGCAAATCTTGAAAGGATGAATTGGTACTCTAAATCTTTACATGGAGAGGAGGTCATCACCTCATCACATGTACAGAATATCGTATCCGATGAATACTCCTGGGTTGTCACAATGAGTAAGGCTATTAGAAACCCATTAACAAACGAAGTTTTAGGGGTCTTTTTTGTAGACTTGAATTATCGCTCTATCAGTAATCTTGGGGAAGATATCAATCTGGGCTTAAAGGGTTATGTATTTATGATAGATGAAGCCGGAGACATTGTTTATCACCCCAAGCAGCAGCTTCTTTACAGCGGACTTTGGGAAGAGGAGATGGATTCCATCTTAAATGCCAAAACAGATGTATTAACCTCTGCGGATGGAAACAAATTATATACATTATCCAAATCAGAGGTGACCGGATGGCGTGTTGTTGGGGTGACATATCTGGATGAAATGCTTTCCGGTACGGATGAAATTATTAATATGTATTATCTTCTGGCCATTGTACTTATTATAGTCGCAATGTTTCTTGCTGTTTTGCTGACCAATAAGATTACCTTACCCCTGCGCCGTCTGGAAAATTCGATGAAAGCGGTAGAAGAAGGGAATTTTGAAGTGGAAATAGCCAGCCCGGAGGTTCGGGATGAAATAGGGAATCTGATTTTTTCTTTCCAGATTATGATTAGGAAAATCAAGCAATTGATAGAGAACAATAATAGGGAGCAGGAGGAAAAAAGAAAAAGCGAACTCAATGCCCTTCAGGCGCAGATTAATCCGCATTTTCTATATAATACCCTGGACTCTATTATTTGGATGGCAGAAGATGGGAATACAAAAGACGTCGTCTTAATGACTTCTGCATTAGCAAAGCTGCTTAGAAAGAGTATAAGCAATAAACATGAGCTAGTAACCATTGCGGAGGAAATAGAGTATACAAAAAGCTATTTAACCATTCAAAAGATGCGCTATAAAGATAAATTAAAGTATTCCATTGATGTCGACCCGGCAATAGAAAATAAGGAAATCATAAAACTGATTATTCAGCCGCTGGTTGAGAATGCGATTTATCATGGCATCAAATATAAAGAAGGAATGGGGACAATATTTATTGAAGCGGGATATCATGACAAGGGAATACTGATTCGGGTCATCGATGATGGACAGGGAATGTCAGAGGAACAGCTTAGGCATATTTATGATGAAAGGGAAATAGATACGAAGAAAAATAGTGTCGGTGTACTTAATGTTCACAGACGAATCCAGCTATATTACGGCAGCGAATACGGAATTGGTTTTGTAAGTAATATTGGCGTGGGTACGATAGCTTCTATTTATCTGCCGGATCAGACAGGAGGAACTTATGAATCAGAGTCAATATAAATTTCGTAAAGGCCTCATTATTGTTATTGCGATTCTGGCAGCAGCGATCCTGCTATTTGTAATAAGAAGTTATCAGAAAACCCAGACAGATAAAAATATCTCCGTTATTTTTATTTCTAAGCGGCAGGGGGTGGAAAATGATTTTTGGATCTCCATGATGGAAGGCGTTAGTATGGCCGCCTCAGATTATAATATTGATTTAACGGCTATGGGTCCGGAGTCGGAGCTTGAATATGAGCTGCAGCATGAGATGATTGAAGAAGCTATTGCCATGCAGCCGGATGCCATTGCCCTGGTGCCCAGCAGCTTTACAATGACCATACCCTATGCCAAAAAAATTGAAGCGGCAGGGATTAAGCTGGTGCTGTTGGATTCTGTTATGGAGGAAGAAATCGGACAATGCGTCATTGCCACAGATAACTATGAAGGTGGTTATAAAATGGGGGACTATATGCAGCAGTATGCGGATGAAACATCGGTGATTGGCATTGTCAGCCATACCCCGGGGGCATCTACGGCGATTGAAAGAGAGCAGGGAGTTCGGGCTGGTTTAGGCGTGTATGAGAAACAAATCGTAGAGGTGGTGTTTTCCAATGCGGACTATGATATGGCCTATGAAATGACCGTTCAAATGCTTAATGACCATCCGGATATGAATATGATTATTGGTCTAAATGAAGATTCCTCAGTGGGTGCAGCAAGAGCGGTCAAAGAATTAGACCTTTCAGATAAAATACGGCTGATTGGTTTTGACAGTTCAATGGAGCAAATTCAATTATTGGAGGAAGGCGTGTTTGATGCCATTGTTGTTCAAAAACCATTAAATATGGGGTATCTTGGAATTAAAATGGCATATGAGGCGGCTATTAACCAAACAATTCCGGAGGCGGTGGATTCAGGGTCAGTGCTAATTACCAAAGAAACCATTTATACGGAAGAAAATGAAAAGTTATTGTTTCCGTTCAGGGAAGAGAATTAGAAAAAATTCCCCCTTTTGTGGATAATATTCTATTAAAAATCAAAACTCCTTAGAATATAATAAAATCATAGATTATAGAGAACAGGAGGAAGAAAGTTGGAGAAGATAAAGAGCAGCTCTTTTGTTAAAAAAGTTGGATTTAATAGACTAGTGCTCTGTGGCGTACTTATTTTACTATATGTTATCTTTGCCATATTAAGCCCCACTTTTTTAAGCTGTTCCAGAATTTTAAGTGCATTGAATTATGCATATTTTCTGGGATTCTTGGCATTTGGAGTGACATTTGTAATTGCGACCGGAGGGATTGATTTTTCCATTGGACCGGTCATGTTTGCGGCAGCTTTGATTTCCGGGCAGCTTCTTACGAAAAGCGGACTGCCGGTGATCATATGTTTGATAGCCAGCATTTGTGTCGGATTATTATTTGGCATCCTTAATGGTTTTTTGGTTGCCTATGGTGGACTGCCTTCTTTTATTACATCTATGGCAATTATGATGTTGGCAAAAGGGGTCGGCTCCGTATTTACAAAAACCCAGTCGGTCAGCTGGCCTCAGGGTTGGTATCGTAATCTGATTAAAATGAAGATTGGCGATGTAACTATACCGACAGGTCTTATTATTTTAATAGTTGCCGCCATCCTGTTATGGATGTTACTGACGAAAACAAGGGCGGGACGTTATATCCTTTGTATCGGTTCTAATAAGGAAGCGGTAAGGTTATCCGGTGTCAATGTTAAAAAATGGGAAATGCTGGCATATGTTATTTGTGGAATCTGCGCCGGAATAGCAGCTATTTTTTATGTTGGCGCATATACGACGGTTCAGCCGGGTCTTGGAGATACCTTTAATAATGAGGCCATTGCCGGCTGTGTCATGGGAGGAACCTCCATGTCCGGCGGTCTTGCCTCCATTGGTGGCTCTTTCATTGGTGTTATGGTTATAGCTCTTTTGCAGGAAGGTATCCTGGCGATGGGATTCCAGAAGGATTATCAGTATGTAATTACCGGCATCATAGTTATTATTGCAGTATATGCCGATATACGAAGCCGAAGGAGAAAGAACTAAGATGGAAGAGAAAAGAGGTGAAAATATGGGTGAAGTCATTTTAACCATGGAGGGAATTGATAAGTCTTTTCCTGGCGTGCATGCATTAGATCATGTGAATCTGGAAATCAAAAAAGGTGAAGTTCATGCCTTAATGGGAGAAAATGGGGCAGGGAAATCAACACTTATGAAAGTATTGACCGGAATATATAAAAAAGATTCAGGGAAAATTGTTTACGAAGGGAAAGAAGTAGAATTTACCAGTCCCAAAGAGGCGCAGGATGCCGGGATAGTTATCGTGCATCAAGAGTTAAATATGTTAGGTCATTTAAGTGTGGCGCAAAATATCTTTATTGGCAGAGAGCCTAAAAAAGGCGGTTTCATTGACGATGCCCGCATGAATGCAGAGGCGGCAAAACTGTTTGAGCAATTAAAAATAAAGATTAATCCAAAAGAAAAAATGAGCAAATTGACAGTTGGGAAACAGCAGATGTGTGAAATAGCAAAGGCCATTTCCCATGAGGCTAAAATCATTGTGTTTGATGAACCTACGGCGGCGCTCACTGAGTCTGAAATTGACGAGCTTTTTAAAATTATCCGGGATTTAAGAAAGAAGCAGATGGGGATTGTATATATATCCCATCGGATGGATGAAATCAATGTCATCACAGATCGGGTGAGTGTTATGCGGGATGGTGCCTATGTCGGAACACTGGTTACAAAGGAATCCACAAAGCATGATATTATTAATATGATGGTTGGCCGTGTTATATATGAAGAACCTAAAACTGTAAGCGCAGTTCCTGAGGATGCACCGATTGTTCTTAAGGTAGAACATTTAAGAGCCGGTAAAATGGTCAGGGATGTGAGCTTTTCGCTGCATAAAGGTGAGATTCTTGGCTTCTCGGGCCTGATGGGGGCAGGACGGACAGAAACAGCCAGAGCACTTTTTGGTGCCGATAAGAAAGAGGGAGGGGATATCTATATCAATGACCAGAAAGTAGAAATCCATTCTCCCAGTGATGCGGTAAAGTTGGGTATCGGATATCTTTCCGAGGACAGAAAGCGTTTCGGAATTGTAACGGAGAAAACAGTGGCCGAAAATTCTACAATGGCATCCCTTAATGACTACATGTCAGGCATATTCATTAACAAAAAGAAAGAAAATGAAAAAGCAGAAGAATATGTAAAACAGCTGAAAACGAAAACACCGGGGGTAGATCAGCTTGTCGTGAATCTTTCCGGTGGGAATCAGCAAAAGGTTGTCATTGCAAAATGGCTGATTAAGGATTGTGATATTCTTATTTTTGATGAGCCAACAAGAGGAATTGATATCGGTGCCAAAAGTGAAATCTATCATTTGATAAATACATTAGCGGCCGAGGGGAAATCCATCATTATGATTTCTTCCGAAATGTCGGAAATACTGAGAATGAGCGACCGCATCGTTGTCATGTGTGAAGGTAAAAAGACCGGAGAAATCAGAATTGAAGAAGCAACTCAGGAAAAGATTATGCATTTGGCAACACAAAGAGATTAGGGGGGTGGCGATAATGGAAAATAATCATAAAAAAGGAAATGTATTTATTAATAATCCGTTAGTCAAAGCAATCGGAACCCAAAAGATAGTTGTTGTGATTGTTCTTATCGCACTGTTTGGCTTTTTCTGCCTGATGAGTCCGATGTTTCGGCAATATTCCACCATATTGAGTATTCTGGATTATTCTTATTATATAACATTGATGGCGATTGGTGTCACCTTCTGCCTGATTACCGGTGGCGTGGATCTCTCCATTGGAACCGGTATGATTTGCTGTGGTCTGGTAGGCGGCTATTTGATTAATGCCAAAGAAATGCCGGTAGTAGTAGGATTGCTGGCGGCAATTGCGGTTGGTCTGGCATTTGGCCTTCTCAACGGAACGTTAGTAGCAGTCTTTAATTTACCACCGTTTATTGCAACGTTGGGGACAATGATGGTTGCCAGAGGAATCGGCTCTATTGCTACCGGTGGACTTTCTCAGACCTGGCCTACAGTCGGGAGTGAGAATGGTTGGTTTCGCAGCCTTTTTAAGATTGACATGGGAGGGTTTAAATTGCCCATTGGATTTTTATTTATTATCATCATTGTTTTTGTCATGTCGATCGTGCTGAATAAAACCAATACGGGGCGCTATATTATCGCTATCGGGTCGAATAAAGAAGCAACCAGACTTTCTGGTGTTAATGTGGTGAAATATCAGATGAGAGCTTATATCATTTCGGGACTTTTTACCGGACTGGCCGGTATTGCTTATGCGGCCACTTTCCAGGCAATCGCTCCCGGAACAGGAGCCGGCCTTGAGCTTGATGCCATCGGCGGGGCAATCATTGGCGGAACCTCTATGAATGGCGGTTTAGGCTCGATTGTAGGAACCTTGTTGGGCGTATTTATTATGTCAATGTTAAAGACAGGTCTTCCCTATATTGGCCTTCAGGCGAACTGGCAACAGATTATCACCTGCATTGTGTTAATTGGAGCAGTATTTATTGATGTTCAAAAGAATAAGAAGCTTCAATAGGAATGGTGTGGAAGATATTCACTATTTCATGTAAAATATTCGCTTCTCTTTTCTTCTAAGGAAAGGTAAAATATAATTACAAAAAATGAAATCAGGAGGTATTATATGAAAAAGAAAGTATGGGTAATGTTGTTATGCGTGGCCTTAATGGTATCATTAGTGGCATGTGGTTCAGGAACTACAGAGACAAAAAAAGATACGAAAGCTGACACGAAAGCGGCAGAGACAACGGCCAACGACGAAACTGATGCGCCCGCTGCTGCGGATTCCGATTTGCATTTTGAAATTGTTTCAAAAGGATTTCAGCACCAATATTGGCAGGCCGTGTTAAAAGGCGCAGAAAATAAGGCCGAAGAATTAGGTGTTACCATTAACTTTGTAGGACCGAATTCGGAATCTGATATTGCTGACCAGATTCAGATGTTAAACAATGCAATCAATGCAAAACCGGCAGCGATTGGATTTGCCGCACTTGATACAAGTGCCGCGCTAGATTCTCTTCAGGCTAGTATGGATGCCGGTATTCCGGTAATTGGTTTTGACTCAGGTGTTCCGGATGCACCGGAAGGCTCCGTACTTGCAAATGTTGCAACTGACAATTATGCAGCCGGTGAATTAGCAGCAGAGAATATGTATGATGCGATTGCCGAGCAGATAGCAAATGCATCAGAACCGGTAAGAATTGGTGTTTTAGGTCAGGACGCTACCTCTGAATCCATTGTCCAGCGTGGTTTAGGTTTTATAGATAAAATCGGGGAACTTATTGCGGCAGATGGAAAAACAGTGACAGTAGAAGGCAATGACAAGTATGTAGCGGATTCCACCGTAACCGCCACAGATGGCGCCGATGTTGTGATTGAAGTTTTAGTACCGGCACAGGTAACTTCGGAACTCTCCGCGATTGATTGCCAGACATTATTAAACAAGGCAGACACGATTGCAATTTATGGCTCCAATCAACATTCAGGAGAAGCTATGGTAACTGCAAATGAAAATATTGGGAAATTTGGCATTGAAGAAGGACAGATCATTGGTGTGGCTTTTGATTCCGGTGAAGTTATTAAAGGTGCTGTTGAAAACGATATTTTCCTTGGCGCTGTAACACAGGCACCGGTTGCCATGGGTGAAGCTTTAGTACAGCAACTGTACAATGCAGCTACCGGAGGAACCGTAGAAGATGTTGATACCGGCGCCCAATGGTATACATCTGCGAATATGGAAGATGAAGAAATTGCTCAGAATTTATATGACTAATTAAGGTACAAAAAGACCGCCGGAGAATGACAGAAGCTTAGTCATTCCCCGGCGGTCTTTTAATAGCGTTCGGGGGTAATGATGGAAAAATATTTAATGGGGATAGACATTGGAACGAGCGCATGCAAGGTGGCGGCATTTCGCATCAATGGTGAAGTGGCGGCGACGGCAAGCGAGGCGTATCCGGTGTATCACCCAAGGGAAGGCTGGGCAGAGCAAGATCCGGTTGACTGGTGGAATGCCGTTTGTAAGGCGGTAGATCAGGTGGTAACTTCCGGTGGAATCAGACCCCGGGAGATTGCCGGAATTGGCGTAGATGGGCAAAGCTGGTCGGCCATTGCAATTGATGAAAAGGGGCAGGTTTTGACTAACACGCCCATTTGGATGGATACCAGAGCACAATCTATATGCGACAGATTAAATAGAGAAGTAGGTGCGGGAGAAATTTTTGAAAATGCAGGAAATTCTCTGCAGCCTTCATATTCAACAGCTAAAATTCTATGGTATCAAGAGAACCTGACGGATGTTTATCAAAAAATTGATAAAATTTTACAGTCCAATAGTTTTATTGTCTATAAACTAACAGGGCAGAAAACGACTGATAAATCACAGGCGTATGGTCTTCATTGTTTTGATATGAGACATGGTATCTGGAATGAAGAGATGGGCAAAAAATTAGGAATCCCACGCTATCTTCTTCCGGAAATAGCTGAATGCAGTGAGGTTGTAGGAGAGGTTTCCTCCCAAGCGGCGAAGGAGACCGGGCTGGAAGCGGGAACGCCGGTTGTCGCGGGTGGTTTGGATGCGGCATGTGGTACTTTGGGAGCAGGAGTGGTATATCCCGGTGAGACACAGGAACAGGGAGGGCAGGCCGGTGGCATGAGTATTTGCCTGAGTGAATACAAGGCTGATCCCAGATTGATTCTTAGTTATCATGTGGTTCCCGGGAAGTGGCTGCTGCAGGGAGGAACCACGGGCGGCGGCGGAGCGATGCGCTGGTTTGAGTATGAGTTTGCCGATTATGAGCGATACATAGAGAAAGAAACCGGTCTTAGTTCTCTCATGCAGTTAAATGAACTTGCCCAAAAGGTACTGGCCGGTTGTGAGGGTATGGTATTTTTACCCTATATGTCGGGCGAGCGCTCGCCCATTTGGAATCCTTATGCTAAAGGTGTTTATTATGGTTTGGATTTTGCAAAAACAAAAGGACATTTTGTGAGGGCGACGATGGAAGGTGTTGCTTATGCATTAAGACATAATCTGGAGACAGCAAAGGCTGCCGGTGCAGATGCAACAGAACTACTGGCCATGGGAGGTTCGGCGAATTCTTTACTCTGGACGCAGATAAAGGCAGATGTCACGAAGAAAACAATTAAGGTGCCGGCCTCGGATACAGCTACCACCCTTGGAGCGGCTATACTGGCCGGAGTTGGGGTGGGCATATACACCAGTTGTGAACAAGCCGCCGCACAGGTGATTCGGATGACAAGGGCTCATGAACCAAACGAAGAAAATCAGAAAATATATGATAGCATGTACCAACTCTATTTAGAAATTTATAATCAATTAAAGAACACAATGAAAGCAAGGTGGTGAGAAAATGAGTCAAATGAAAGCGGGAGTTGTTCATACAAAAGGTGATATCCGTTATCAGGACATTGATAAACCGGTACCAAAAGATGATCAGGTTCTAATCAAGGTGAAATACACCGGGATTTGCGGGTCGGATATTCCAAGAGTTAACGGTGATGCATGCCACTACTTCCCGAATGTTCTGGGTCATGAGTTTTCCGGTGTTATTGAAGAAGTCGGTGAAAATGTAAAGAATCTGCAACCAGGAGATTATGTCGCCGGTGTCCCCTTGATTCCCTGTATGAAATGTGTGGACTGCCTTAAAGGGAATTACTCATTATGTAAACATTATAGTTTTATCGGTTCCCGTGAATTTGGAAGCTTTGCAGAGTATGTTGTGATTCCGGAGAAGAATGCAGTCAAATATGAACAGGGAATTACCTTTGAACAAGGGGCATTTTTTGAGCCGGCGACAGTCGCACTCCACGGGTTAAAACGGCTTCCCTTTATGGGCGGCAAGACAGTGGCCATCTTAGGCGGCGGTACTATTGGAATGTTTACGCTGCAGTGGGCAAATATTTTCGGTGCCAAAAAAGTCGTTATATTTGATATTGTAAAGGAGCGTCTGGAGTTGGGAATGCGCCTTGGAGCCGGGGCCGGAATCGACACATCTCAGGCCGGTTATCTGGAACAGGCCATGAAACTAACGGATGGGTTAGGTTTTGACTTTATCTATGAGACGGCGGGAAATACCATCACTATGAAGATGGCATTTGACCTGGCGGCGAATAAGGCAAGTATATGTTTTGTTGGAACACCAACAAAGGCATTAACCTTTACAGTAGAGGAATGGGAACAGATGAACCGTAAGGAATTTACAATGACAGGTTCTTGGATGTCTTACAGAGCACCATTTCCCGGTGAGGAATGGGCTTTGACCTCTCATTATTTTAAGACGGGTCAGCTTAAAATAGATGAATCGTTTATTTATAAGAAAATACCTTTAAGTAAGCTAGCAGATGCCTTTGAGCTGTATAAGGTGCCAGGAACTGTTAAGGGTAAAATTCTGATCGACAGCGAACAATAGGAGATGAAAATATGTTAAAAGGAATACCGGCTATTATACCCCCGGAGTTATTAAAAGTACTTTGTGAAATGGGACATACAGATGAACTGACTATTGGTGACGGGAATTTTCCCGGACATACCTATGGAAAGAAAGTGATTCGGCTGGATGGCCATGGCGTACCGGAAATATTAGATGCGATATTACAAGTGTTTCCATTGGATACCTATGTAGATCATCCGTGTACACTCATGTCTTTGGTGGAGGGTGATACGATTAAGACACCGATATGGGATGAGTACAAAAGAATTGTATCGCACTACGATCATCGGGGGGAAGCTTGTTTTGAAGAAATAGACAAATGGAAGTTTTACGATAAGACAAAAGAGCATTCTTCGGTTGTTATTATGACTGGCGAAAAAGCTTTGTATGCCAATATTATATTGAAGAAGGGCGTTATTGCCTAATAAAAAAGAGAGGACAATGAAGAATGGAATGTATTACCCCGGCAATTGTGCCCAAAAGAAAGTTATATACCGGAGAAGAAATCCCCTGTATCGGCATGGGAACCTTCGGTTCTGATCGTTTTACGCCGAAGCAGGTATCAGATGCCGTAGCCGGAGCAATTCGCTGTGGATATCGTTTGTTTGACTGTGCCGCATGTTACGGCAATGAAAAACAAATCGGGAGCGTATTTAAAGCCGCTTTTGAAGAAGGTCTTGCAGAAAGAAAAGAACTTTATATCACGACTAAGGTCTGGAATGACATGCATAAACAGGTAGCGGAATCCTGTAAAAAGAGCATTGAAGATTTGCAGTGTGATTATATTGATTTATTTTTCATTCACTGGCCGTTCCCGAATTATCACGCGCCGGGCTGCGATGTTGATTCCCGCAATCCGGAGTCTAAACCATTTAGTGTGGAGGAATTTGTCAGCACCTACAGACAATGTGAAGCCTTAGCAGAGAAAGGACTAGTCCGCCACATTGGCATTTCCAATATGACGATTCCAAAACTTAATGCAGTACTGCCGCTGCTTAAAATAAAGCCGGCAGTATGTGAAATGGAATTGCATCCATGCTTCCAGCAGCAAGAGTTGTTTGATTACTTGATAGAACATAAGATTCAGCCAATTGGCTTCATGCCAATCGGATCGCCTACCAGACCCGAACGAGATATGCTTCCTGATGATATTGCGGATATACAAATGCCTGAAATGGTAAAAATTGCTAAAACCCATCAGGTGCATCCTGCGGTCGTAGCGTTAAAATGGGCGATCCAAAGGGGACAGATTCCGATTCCGTTTTCGATTCATGAAAATGAATATGTGAGTAATCTAAAATGTACGACTGAGGACCCTCTGACAGACAAGGAGATGGCATCTATTGCAACACTGGAAAGAAATAACCGCCTTGTAAAGGGGCAGGTGTTTTTATGGGAGGGAGCTAAGGACTGGCACGATTTATGGGATGAAGATGGTATGATTAGTGATTAATCCTTTAAAAGGACTATTCACTTAGGACAGTCCTTTTAAAGGTTCAAAAATCAATTTACCTTCCAGCATCCATTTTTTTTAGAGCCAATCCTGGATATTATATCTAATTTTTGCATAGTGGTTAAATTTGATATTTTAACATTTTCAAAATGGGCTGGCATCTTTCAGGAGCCGGCGCTAACCAATGCACTTCTCGACAGATTGCTGCACCATTGTTCCGTTTTAAACATAAATGGACCATCGTACAGACTCAAAGACCAACTGCAGTTTTTATCTGAAGAGAGTTAAAAATACAAAAT
>Ga0153922_1000036_pt1 | contig 51856 bp, 49 predicted proteins | sample TSNJ006MetaG_FD_104723 | JGI IMG/M metagenome (GOLD analysis project Ga0153922, IMG submission 104723) | Attine ant fungus gardens microbial communities from New Jersey, USA - TSNJ006 MetaG | ecosystem: Host-associated > Fungi > Mycelium > Unclassified | place: USA: New Jersey, Brendon T. Byrne... | reverse complement strand
TTTCCAATCCAGTAGCAGCCAAACATTAACAAGATAGCAGCCGTACATTTATCCTTGAGCACCGTCGTAAACACCCACCAAAAAGAAGTCGGTTTTCCCTTCTTAACAGAGCTGGGTTCTTTTATTTTTTTAAAAGCCAGAAGTTGTACCGGCAGGGAGACGGCTGATAATATCAATGCTGTCAGGAAAAAACCCAGCCTTTGATTGCCGCCGCCAAAAAAATTGACCATCGGCAGCAAATAGGAGGTGCAAAGTGTCATAAGAACAATTGTAAAGCCAATCCGCAGGCTGTTTAATGATACACGTGCACTTTCTGTTTTTGCCATAACGGGCAGCAGTGCCTCCCTAGCCACCGAAAAAAAGGAATATATTACATCCCATGAAAAGTATACTAAAACAAAATAGATGATTTTCCCTTTTTTCGAAAAATCAGGTGTTGTAAAAAGCAAGACAGAAGTAATCGCCAGGGGCAGGGCTGTCCACAGGATATAAGGCCGGTAAACACCATAGCGGGAATGAACTTTAGTCATAATGTAGGCAATACAATAATCGTTGACCGCATCAAAAATATTAAAAACCAAAAACATAATCGAAATAACATGAGCCGGAAGTAAATATACGTCAGTGCAAAAATAAATTAAGTGATAACTAACGATTGTAGAAATGAGAATCAACGGGATATCGGGCAGGCAATAATATATTTTATTTTTAATTGAAACGCTGTTTTTTTTCCCCATCATCCCAATAACCTCCGCCTTTCAGTGTGATAATTTCAACAGTAAGTTTGTATTTTTTTCATTGTACCATAAAATTACAAAAATCGACATAGTTTACCTATTGATTTTTTAAGAATTTTCATTTTTATTTCTAAAATTGTAAAGGGATGAAGGCTTTGGAGAAATGGAACTCACCTTTGAGAAATCCATAAGTTTCAAGAAGTGGGGTTTTGAGATTATTTTCCTGCAAAAAAGGGAGTTTTTAACTCCCTCTGAACTTTAGTTGAACCAATCCTATTACTTAATTCCGCGGATGTGACTTTGCATACACATCTCTGATTTTGTTCATATTTAATCGAAGATACATCTGAGTCGATGAAATATCGGCATGACCCAACATCTCCTGCACGCTTTTCAAATCCGCCCCATTTTGAATTAAATGGGTTGCAAATGAATGCCGAAGCGTATGCGGCGTAATGTCCGCTGTAATCTTAGCATCTTTGGCATATCCTTTCAAAACTTTCCAAAAGCCCTGTCTGCTCATAGGATTTCCTGAACAATTCACAAAAAGTGTATCACTCTCTCGTCCGCCCAGAAACCCATCCCGAGTATCATTCAGATAAGCTATCAATGCATTTTTTGAAATATTGCCAAAAGGAATGATTCGCTCTTTTCCATTTTCGTTACATCTGATGTATCCCATCTGCATGTTTACATTTTCCAGCTTCAGATGTATCAGTTCACTGACCCGGATACCAGTTGCATAAAGTAATTCCAGCATCGCCTTATCCCGAATTCCTTTTGGCGTATCCTTTGAAGGCTGACGTAAAAGCAAATCCACCTCTTCTACCGTTAAGATCTCAGGTGCCTTCTTTTCCACCTTCGGCGGCTTTAAATGTTCGGCTGGGCTTTCTTTGATCAAGCCCTCTTTCACCAGATATTGAAAAAATGCCCGCATCGATGCTACGCTTCTGGAAACCGTGGAAGTGGCAAAATGCTCGCGCTCCAAATACAGCATGTATGCGTTTACATGCGTAGAAGTAATCTGGGTCACTTCTTTTATCCCCTGTGACTCCAGATACTGAACCATTTTCCTTAAGTCTCTCTCATAAGATACTTCTGTGTTCTTCGATGTTTTTTTGGTGTTATGTAAATATTGAATAAAATTTTGAATTGCAATTATCATAAAAATATGTCCTTATCTCATAGTATTAAAAGCAATTCACCCTTCAAAATATATATGTATTATAATCATAGTTTTAAAGAAAATCAAATGCTATTTTTACCGAAAATTCCTTGATTTTTTAGCATTTCACACAAAACAACTATATAGCGGAAACCCTTGTTTTACACCTACCACATCTTGTTATTTAATAATTGTTAACTTTCTGTTAAATCACTGATCTCATCCATAAAAATGGATTTACATAAGTTTCCAACAATATGCCTGTCAAACAGGAAATGAGGAAAAAAACACAGATCAGGAGATTGATTTCTATTTCCTTTTTGTGCATCGGCCCCCTTCTTCTTTTATAGCGATTTCGGCCTGATATCAACATCAAAAAGGTAATCGTAGCCGGAATATAAAGCAGAATCTGCACCAGAATTCCTAACGAGCAAAAGAGAAGTCCCCGAATCCCCGACTGCAGCAAGAATATCGCCGACAGCCCACCGGCCAAAAAACCCAGCCACAAAGTCACCAACAGGGCAAAAATTTCCCCGATGCCAATTAAGCCAGCGCTCAGGCTTGTTCCTAAAAAAACACTTTTTTTCTTTAACAAAAAAAGAAAATACTCACTTGGTGGTCGCTCCGATACCTGATATTTTCCCAAAATAGAATAAATCGCTGAAACATCCCTCAGTATTTCCATCTTCCACAATCGGTTTGCAACAATAATGCCAACAAAAAAGCCTGCTATATAAAGGACTATAAAAAAAGCCGCCGGAATGTCCAATCTTACGCGTATACGTCCCATACTATCCCTCCATTCCTGATGAACTCGGATAAATATTCGTTACAGTTCAGCCTTCGGCTGAACTGTAACGAATATTTACCTTATTATTCTTATGTCCAATAGTAAACTTTTATGAATTGCTAAATAGTAACTGTTCAGTGCCTTCGCAATTACATGCAGAATATTTTTATTTTGCAGGTCAAGTTACAATTTACAACATAAAATGTACTATAGACTAATAAAGGAGGTTGAAAATATGCATATAGTGATTGGAATATTGGCAGCATTAATACCACTGCTTATTATTCTTAATATTACACGACGAAGGCGTATCATCAGGCGCATCTGCCATATGCCTTTTATGGATAAATTAAATCAACTCAATGAATTCATTGAGCCTTTTGGTTTTGAATACTTGTATCAGTCCGATATATTCACATCACTTGAAGATGCTCCCCAAAGAGATTTTGGTTACATGCGTCTTTTTGATAAAAGTGCACCGGGATTAAATATGGTGTTTGACAGTGAGCCTGTGTATTTTAATTATCGGAACAAAACATGGCTGATTCAATTCTGGAAGGGACAATATGGTATCAATACGGGGGCCGAAATCGGTATCTACTGCGCCGACAAAATCGTTCCCCCTGAACGCCTGGGACGCATGCGCTTCCGCAGTGTTTCTAACGATGAGCTGCTCTATCTGACAATGGAGCTCCGAGAAAATGATCAGGTTTTATTTCAAAATTCTGGCTGTCACTGGTGGCTGACTGGATTTGTTATGGGTCATTTTGCCCAGCCTGATGACCTTTCCCTTGAAATATCCATCAGTTTTCCGGATGAAGAAATGTTATTTGCATTTTCCGATGCATTGCAGAACCTGGGTTACTCTGACCTGGATGTTTGTGATCTGACACTATGCTTTACCTTTACTCTGCCACGAACCTGTCAGCCCCGTCGGATGCGACGCATCCGTTCCTGGATTTCACAGTTGCAGAACCGCTTTTTCAGAAGAATGTATCTGCGCTATACCCGGCCATACTTACAGACACTTGACCGGCTGCTTTATCTGCAGGCATATATTCCGTTCTCATTCCGCAAAATGACCAGTATCAGACATGGCCGAAGATATACCCGGAGATATTACCGATGACGTATTTTTCACGCATCAGCCGGGCTTTTAAGGATGCACCAAACATCCCCTTTGACCGTGACTCAAAGCTGATCTTATTCAGCGACTGCCATCGGGGCATCGGCACTTCCAATGATAATTTTTTAAAGAACCAAAACCTGTATTTTGCAGCACTTCAGCACTACTATGAACTCGGTTATCATTATATTGAACTGGGCGATGGCGACGAACTTTGGGAAAACCGCTACCTACAGCCGATTATTGAGATCCACAGCAATGTTTTCTGGTTATTGTCCGAATTCTATCGCAGTAACCGCCTGCACATGCTTTATGGAAATCATGATATCCAAAAGAAAAACCGAAAGTTTACTAAGAACAGTTGTAACTCTTATAGCTATACCTATCACCATCAGGATATTCCATTATTACCGGGCATCACATTCTATTCTGGATTAATCCTGGAAAATAGCGAATATAACTTAAGGCTCTACCTGACCCATGGGCATCAGGCTGACTGCCTGAACAGTACTCTATGGCCAATTGCCCGTTTTCTGGTACGGTATATCTGGCAGCCGATGGAGTTCTTCGGTGTTCTCGACCCTACAAGTGCCGCTAAGAACAATACAATAAAACAGAAAACAGAACGTCGTTTGAGCCACTGGTCCAAATCACAGAAAAAAGTACTGATTACCGGGCACACCCATCGCCCAATGCTTTCGGAAGTTGATCATCCTTATTATATCAACACCGGAAGTTGTGTTCATCCCCGCTGTATTACCGGCATTGAAATTGAAAACATGTGCTTTATGTTGATCAAATGGACCTATGGTACACGGGAAGATATGTCGCTGTTTGTGCAGCGCGAAGTGCTGGCGGGACCAGTGTCTATCGTTCAATAAAAGCTCCTAGGAGCTTGGGACAAAAGTATCGCTATCAGATTTGTGCCGATTGTTTTCGTCCATTTTACGGATTTTGAGGACGAATACTGGGCAGTATTTAACCGAAAAACCCGTGAAATGGTCGGAAACAGGCGGTGCAAAGATGGTGGCGGGACTTTTGTCCCAGGCTCCTAGGGGTCTGCACATAGTTGAAACCAATTGTTTAGCAAATATAAAATGCCCCAAATCGTCAACTAATGTTTCTACGATTGGGGCATTTTAATAAGTCAATTATCTTGGGTTCACATGAACTTACAAGTGATATAAAAAGTGCCCTAAAACCGCTAAAATACAATAATATCAGCGACTTTGGACACTTGATAAATTACTAAAAAGTCTACTTCGCGTAGTCGATCACGCGGCTTTCGCGTATTACATTCACTTTAATTTGACCTGGATATTCCAATTCAGCTTCAATCTGTTTCGAAATATCTCGTGCCAGTAATACCATATCAGAATCAGTTACATGATCTGGTATTACCATAATGCGAACTTCTCTACCTGCCTGAATAGCAAAAGATTTGTCAACTCCTTTAAATGAGTTGGTGATGTCTTCAAGCTGTTTTAATCTGTTTGTATATGTTTCCAATGTTTCTCTTCTTGCACCTGGTCTTGCTGCTGAAATTGCATCGGCAGCCTGTACAATACATGCCACTAAGGATTCCGGTTCTACATCGCCGTGATGTGCTTCCACAGCATTGATAACAACCGGAGATTCTTTGTATTTTTTACATAAATCAACACCAATTTGAATGTGGGATCCTTCCACCTCATGGTCGATAGATTTTCCGATGTCATGCAATAAACCTGCACGTTTTGCAGTACGTACGTCCACTCCAATCTCCGCTGCCAATAAACCTGACAACTGAGCAACTTCTAAAGAATGCTTTAAAGCGTTCTGTCCATAACTTGAACGGAAACGCATTCTTCCCAGCAAACGCACCAGTTCCGGATGGATGCCGTGAACACCAACCTCTAAAGTTGCTGCTTCACCTTCCTCCCGAATCATTGCCTCCACTTCTTTGCGGGCTTTTTCTACCATCTCTTCAATTCTCGCTGGATGGATTCTTCCATCTACGATAAGTTTTTCCAGCGCAATCCGCGCCACTTCTCTTCTGATAGGATCAAATCCTGATAGAACAACTGCTTCCGGAGTATCATCAATGATCAGATCAATTCCCGTCAGCGTTTCTAAAGTTCGGATGTTACGTCCTTCGCGACCGATGATTCTTCCTTTCATCTCATCGCTTGGAAGCTGTACAACAGAAATTGTGGTTTCAGATACATGATCTACTGCACACTTTTGAATGGCAGTAATAACGTACTCTTTCGCCTTTCTATTAGCATCTTCCTTGGCTTTGCTTTCCAATTCCTTGTAAAGCTTCGCAGTATCAATTTTTACTTCGTCTTCAACAGATTTTAACAGATAATCTTTTGCTTGCTCGGAGGTAAGACCAGAAATTTTCTCTAGTTCTTGTACTCCTTGTGCATGTAATTCGTCGACTTTCTTTACTTTCTTTGATAACTCTGCTTCCTTGTTTGCATATTCGGTTTCACGCCGTTCAATAACATCCGCCTTTCTATCAATTGATTCTTCTTTTGACAGAACGCGTTTTTCATACTTTTGCAGTTCAGCTCGTCTCTCTTTCGTTTCTTTGTCCAATTCATTTTTGGTCTTTAGAGATTCTTCTTTGGCTTCCAAAAGAGCTTCTCGCTTTTTGGTTTCTGCCGTTTTCAATGCTTCATCTATTATGCTTCTTGCTTTTTCTTCTGCTGTACCAATCTTTTCAGCGTCTTGTTTAACTTTATTGGATACAGCTACTTTGCAAGTAATAGGAACCGCAATAAGTAGCGTGATTACTATAGCAACAATAACACCAATTATAGTTGTTGCCACAGGAGCACCTCCTTATTTGATTTTCATTGTACAATACAACACTACAATTTTATATGATTTTCATAATTATGTCAAGCTTTCCTCAACCTTTTTGTTACAGTTCTCCACAAACCTGTTACTGTTCAGGGATTGAGTTTTTAAAGGCCACGCTATTTGCAATGTGTGGGGTGCCAGGACGCCGCTGTGTACTGGGTTTGGTAGTTTGTGGATTCTATAAGGAAACATCTTCATCACTTTGATAATGTCGCAATGCATCCCAGATATCATTGCCTTCAAAACCTCTGCGATACAGATAATCGGCCAGTTTCTTAAGTTCTTTATCGGTTAAACCGGTCTGGTTTTTTGTCTTTTTTGAGATATATTTCTGAATTAATGCCGACTCATCTGTCTGCTTTAATTCCTCGCAAACGGCATCAATAGTCTGGCTATCAATGCCTTTCCCCAGTAGTTTCCAACATATCTGCTTCTTACTTAGTTTTCCCTCGTAAGACTGCATATAGTTTATGGCGTATTGTTTGTCATTCAGGTAACTATAAGATTCTACATAAGCAATGGCCGCATTGACCGCCTGTTCCGGATAACCGTTTCTTTTTAGTTTTTCTTCCAGTTCCTTTTTGGTTCGATCCATCTTGGTCAGTAAGTGCATCACATATTTTTTCGCTCGTTTTACCAGTACTACATGTACAATTTCATGGTAGTGCTCATCGGTTAATTCCTGTTCTAACCAGATACAATAACGAGCCAGTTCGCCTTTGTATAGTACAAAGGCTGGCTGGCCGTCTAATTCCACTTTATATTTTTGCTTTGTAACTGGTGTTATTCCAGTAACTATCATTTTTCCTCATCATCCTTCTGAGCCTTATCCTCTGCCACCGGAACCTCTGCTCCCTGAACCAGCCCATAATGAACTCGTACTTTCTGCTCAACTTCATCTAAGACTTGAGGATTTTCTCTTAAATATGTCTTTGCATTTTCACGCCCCTGACCAATTTTGCTGTCGTTGTATGCAAACCATGCGCCGCTTTTTTGAATAATTCCCAAGCTAGATGCCAGATCAAGGACATCACCTTCCCGGGAAATACCCCGGCCAAACATAATATCAAATTCAGCTTCCTTAAACGGAGGCGCAATCTTATTCTTAACTACTTTAATTCGGGTTCGGTTACCTACAATCTCACCGCTCTGCTTCAACGACTCAATTCTACGTACATCCAAACGAATGGAAGAATAAAACTTAAGCGCCCGTCCACCAGTAGTTGTCTCCGGACTTCCGAACATAACACCCACCTTTTCACGCAGCTGATTAATAAAAATCACCACACAATTGGACTTGCTGATGACTGCCGTCAACTTACGAAGCGCCTGTGACATCAATCTGGCCTGTAAACCCACATGAGCATCACCCATATCGCCATCAATTTCCGCTCTTGGCACCAATGCCGCAACGGAGTCTACGATTACAATATCTACGGCTCCTGAGCGAACCATAGTCTCAGTAATCTCAAGCGCCTGCTCACCATTATCCGGCTGCGATATATACAAATTATCAATATCCACCCCAATATTCCTTGAATAAGCGGGATCCAATGCATGCTCAGCATCGATAAATCCGGCAATTCCGCCCTGCTTCTGCACCTCGGCTACCATATGTAATGCTACCGTCGTCTTACCACTGGACTCCGGCCCATAAACCTCAATAATACGCCCTTTAGGAATCCCCCCCAGCCCTAACGCAATATCCAAACTTAATGCTCCGGTAGGAATCGTCTCCACGTTCATATTAACACCGGAATCTCCCAGCTTCATAACCGACCCTTTACCAAATTGTCTTTCTATTTGTCCAAGTGCGGCATCCAGTGCTTTTAATTTATCTTCTTTAATCATCGTTTACTCCTTTTTCCGAACCTATGTTCGCTTCTGTTTTATATACTAGTCTATTTTACCATCTTTGTCAAGCACAAAATATCTCTTATCAAATACTTTAAGATTTAGATGGCATGCTACATTCCTTGCATCTTTAGAGGGGTTTTTTGCCAGATAACGGCGAAGAATACTGTTACAGATGTCTTTATATTATCATCAAGTTCAACACAAAACAAGCAATTTCTGCTTTTTCTATGATTGTAATTCAATATGCAGTTTAAAGTTTTGTTGCAATTTAGAGTTTTTGGCAGGAGGGACACGACAGAAGAATATGAGATACTCCTCTGCCGCTGGTTATACAAGTAATTTACTAAAAAGTTCCTTACTCCATAAAAGTGTTGCTATCCATGTAGAGCCATTCCAATAATAACACTTAACAGTCGCCAAAACCCAGCCGCTGAGGGAGGAGATATGCTTTCCACAAACATTTGAGGGCGGTTTTAGCAGCTGGCGAAATCCACTGCTTACGCAGACTTAAGGGCGAAGGATTTCCTCATTCGTGGCCGCATGGCCATAAAGGTATCCTGTAAGGGTTTCCTGAGCCCTTTAGCCGGAGTTAGCAGTTAGTTCGACAGATGCCCTGTTTGCGGAAAGCATATCTCCTTCCTCAGTGGCGTCCTATTAGCCAACATATTAACTCACATTCCACCTCCAATCTTAATACTTTCTTTATTACATGTACACAAAATGAACACATTTTTTTACTATACTAGTACTTGGATAGTTGATTAACCACTCACTATCTCCCCCCTCATTAAACACAAAACAAAAGAGCCATTTCGTATGGCTCTTTCGTTTTTTCTCACTTCTCGATTTTCCTTTGAATATTATAACGGCTACTCTGTAAGCCAATTATACATTTCTTCATATTGCTCAGCCGAACTATTCCATGAAAAATCTGCTGCCATTGCCCGGTCAACAATTTTATTCCACTCACGTTTTTTATCATAATAAATCTGCTGCGCATAACGAAGTGTGTTCAGCATCTCATGAGCATTATAGTTGATAAAACTAAAACCTGTACCACTGCTCTCATATTCATTATACGGACACACAGTATCTTTCAATCCGCCTGTTTCTCTGACAATCGGCACGGTACCGTACCGCAAACTCATCAATTGGCTTAAACCACATGGTTCAAACAGTGATGGCATCAAAAAGGCATCACAGGAAGCATAAATCTTATGAGACATGGCCTCTGAATAATAAATGTTAGCTGAAACCTTATTGCCATATTTCCAGGCAAAATGCCGGAACATATTCTCATATTTGGCATCTCCGGTTCCTAAAACTACAAGCTGCATATTATCCTGACACATCTCATCCATCAAATAGGCGATCAAGTCCAGTCCTTTTTGATCGGTTAACCTGGATACCACCCCAATCATCATGGTTTTTGGATCCACATCCAGTCCCAGCTCTTTCTGCAGTGCTACTTTGTTCTTTATTTTTTCTTTTCTAAAGTTCTTTGCGCTATAGTTGCGCACAATATAGGAATCCGTTTCCGGATTATACTCATCGTAATCAATCCCATTCACAATGCCGCGCAGGTTATTGGAACGGGCACACATTAGTCCATCTAAGCCTTCTCCATAAAAGGGTGTCTTAATCTCTTCTGCATAGGTTTTACTTACTGTCGTGATCGCATCTGCATATACCAGACCACCTTTGAGGTAATTTGCATTATGATTTGACTCCAGCTTATCCGGAACAAAGTAGTAATTGGACAATCCGGTGATACTTTGAATTGTCTTAATATCCCATACTCCCTGGAATTTCAGATTATGTATAGTCATAATCGATTTTATTCCATGGTAAAACTCATTTCCCTGAAAGCGTTCCCGTAGATATACAGGAACTAAACCAGTCTGCCAGTCATGGCAATGAATAATATCTGGCCTAAAATCAATTACCGGTAATATTGATAGTGCTGCTTTTGAAAAAAATGCAAACTTTTCCAAATCATGAGGCATCCCAAAATACGGACGATCTCCTCCAAAGTGCTCTTCATTATCGATGAAGTAGAATTTAATTCCCTCATATTCTCTTTCAAATATCCCTACATACTGGTGCCGCCAATTAATATCTAAGTAGAAATTAGTTTTATATGTTAAAGAATCTCCAAATTCTGATTTCATGCAGGCATATTTAGGAATAATAACCCTAACATCAAAGTGTTTTTTTGGAAAACATTTTGGTAATGATCCTACTACATCGGCTAATCCTCCTGTTTTTATAAACGGTATCGCTTCTGATGCAACAAATAATACATTTTTCATCCAGCCAACCTCCCTAATATCAAAAAACATATTGTATATATTATAGCTTAATTTTAATATTATGGAAAGCATAATATGCAAATGCAATTAAATATTTTTATACTCTAAGCGAATTTTATCTGCTATTAATGCGATAAACTCTGAATTTGTCGGCTTCCCTTTACCAGTACTTACAGTGTATCCAAATAGTTCATCAATCGTATCCATTTTCCCGCGGCTCCATGCAACTTCAATGGCATGCCTTATCGCCCGCTCTACGCGACTAGGCGTAGTTTGATGCTTTTTCGCAATTGTTGGATATAGTATCTTAGTAATTGAATTCAGCATTTCCATGTCTTCTACGGACATAATAATAGAATCTCTCAGATATTGATAACCTTTAATATGAGCCGGAACACCGATTTCATGGATGATATTGGTGACATCCATTTCCAGATTCCTTTCCATATAATCACTCTTTTGATCAAAACTGCTGAATTTACGGAATTCTCTGTTTCTACCCGATGTCTTATTCTTCAGATGTTTGATTCTGTTAAGCACCATCTCATTATCGAATGGCTTTAAAATATAATAATAAGCCCCTAAATTAAAAGCATCTTCTGTAATCTGTTCTTGCCCAACTGCAGATACTATAATAAATGCAGGATGTTTCTTTATGGTATTATCTCTATTTACTTTTTCCATCACGGTTAAACCATCAACTTTTGGCATAATGATATCAAGTAATACAATGTCCGGCTCTTTCTCCTTAATTATATCATAAATATCTTTACCGTTATCTGCCTGACCCACCAATTCCAAATCACTGTCTTCTTTAATGATCGATCCCAGAAGATTAATCATCCGTTCGTTATCATCAGCGATTGCAACATTTAATTTTTCCATTCCGCTCCTCCTGGCTAATGTTTTGATAATTGAAACTTGGCGGGGCGCCCCTTTCAGATATCTGTGTTTTCTGCCACATCATTAATTATAGAGATGTTACCAATTCAAATCAAGTTAAACCATGTTAAAATTCTGTAATTCGTTCGACGTGATTATTCACCTTGCGACCAAAAAATGCAAAAAACGAGAGATTTCAACTTAAAGCTCCATCATATTTTCTATGAAAATACCGTAACCTCTTGCCGCATCTTGAATTAAAACGTGAGTTACTGCTCCGATCAGTTTGCCATTTTGAATAATTGGACTGCCGCTCATCCCTTGAACAATTCCGCCGGTTGCTGAAAGCAGATTTGAATCGGTTACCTGAATGCTGAAACTTTTATTTGTATCTTTTTGATTCCAGTCAATATCTGTAATCTCTATTTCATACTCTTTCACTGTGCCATCAATATTGCACAGGATAACAGCCTGACCAATCTCAATTTCCTGCTTTAAGCCAATTGGAAATGTCACGGCATTGATTTTTTCTTTTCCTTCTTTGCTGAGTACTCCGCGGATACCATTGCTTTGATTCACTTCAATATCGCCCAGCAGCTTGGAGTTCTGATAATTGATCACACCCCGTAATTCACCAGGGCTGCCCTGTTCCCCTTTTGTAATGGCCAAAATGTCCGCCTGATACAGTTCACCCCTTTTCAGGCTTAGAAGTCCGCCTGTATCCATATCGCTGATTCCATGACCTAACGCTCCGAAGGTACCATTACTATCCACATAAGTCAGAGTACCAATCCCCTGAATATTATCCCTGACCCATACTCCCAGCTTATAGGTATCATCCTGGGTCAGTATCGGTTCAAGAGAAACTTTAATATCCTCATCATAACGCATGACATCCAACTCCATGGCAGTGCCGTTACTTTGATTCACAATATCCACTAATTCCTGTTTTGAATTTAATACAGTTCCATTAACTGCCATAATGTAATCCCCCGCCTTTACAATATTCTCTGCCGGTCTGGTATTGACGCCGTCCATAGCTGCAACCTCACCTGTATCGATAATCAACACTCCATTTGTCTCCATGTAAATTCCAACAGTATCACCACTTACCTGTACACTTTGCAGATTAATGTTCTGTACTTTTATAGTTTTCAGAGGTATGATATTCAACAATTTAAGTTTGATCAGATAGCTGTTATTACCGGTAACAGTTACCGCATCGTCATATGTGATTAATCTGGATGAAAAAATATCTTCCAGCTGATCCTCTTCACCGGCATAGACATTGATTTCATCTGGAACGGAATTGTACATCGTATAATATGCGTAAACGCCAGTCCCCATCATGCTGATCAACAGCAGTACCCATAAAAATCTTCTATATTTCTGCCTACGTATCAAATCATCACATCCTTTTCTATAGAAGTCAAAGCACAATCGGCTTTGCTGCTCTCCTGAAATTCTAAAGAAAATTTCTTTTGCACAAAAAAAGAATATACAATCAAACTTGTATATCCTTTTTTAGTATGTGATGATTTTATTTTTTCACTCTTGTATTTTTATGAACATGTGCCAATTCTTTCATTTCTTTTGCATTGGACCGAACACTGTCAGTTATCTGCGCACCGCCGAGAATGCGGGCGATTTCCTCTATCGACTCATTCTCATCCAACTTGTAGATCTGTGTTGTGGCAACATTTTCACCAATATTTTTTTTAATTTCAAAATGAGCATCAGACATAGCGGCAATCTGAGGCAAATGGGTGATGCAGAGTATCTGCCGCTTTTGGCCGATATAATCCAGCTTTTCAGCTACTTTCTGAGCTGTTCTGCCACTGATTCCAGTATCAATTTCATCAAATATCTGAGTTTCGGTATCTTCCATATCTGCAATCAAAGTCTTTACTGCCAGCATGATCCGGGAAAGTTCACCACCGGAAACCACCTTTCCAAGCTGCCTTTTACTTTCACCAGGATTGGTGGAAATCAGAAACTCAATGGTATCTTTTCCGTTTTTCGTAAATTTATTCAGGGAAGAAAAAGCAATTTCAAAATCCACATCAGCAAAATTCAAATCCGAAAGTGCGGCTATTAATTGTTTTTCAAATTGCTTAGCATTTTCTTTTCGAATATTACTTAACTGATCGGATGTTTCTTTAAGTTTCTCTTCATACACTGCCAGTTCTTGTGTAAGCTTAGCCTTTTGTTCTTCAAAATGTACCAGCTTTTTAAGCTTTGCCTGCTGCTCGGCCTGATATTTAAGGATTTCTTCAATAGAAGAGCCGTATTTGGATTTTAGACCATTGATAAGATTCAATCGCTGGTCAACTTTCTGGAATTCTTCTTCCGAAAATGTTAATTCAGAAAGATAAGATGACATTTCTCGATTGCAGTCATTTAACATACTCTCAATATCCAGAAGCATGCTATAAATACTGCCAATCTGCTCATCGTATTCCTGTACTGCTGCTACTTCCCGAATAGCCATACCCAACTGTTCGCCGACCTGGGTACGGTTATCATAGCCAATATAGTCGTGAGCAAGGTTTAGTGCTTCGGCAATTTTCTTTCCATTTAAAAGTTTTCGGTAACATTTTTCCAGTTCCTGGTCTTCATCTGGCTGCAAAGCGGCTTTTTCTATTTCATCAATTTCAAATTCAAGAAAAGAGAGTTCTCTTAGGCGTTGCTCTTCGTCTAACTGATAAGCCGCCAGTTCATCCTGAAGCGCTTTATATGCCTTATGATCAGACTCTGTTGCTACCTTTGCCTGGTGCAGTACAGTGCCGGAGAATTCGTCCAGAATGGCCAGCTGGTGTTCTTGTGACAACAGTTTTTGATGTTCATGCTGTCCATGAATATCCAACAGTAGCGAAGCTACTTCCTTCATTCGCCCGGTAGTACATGTTTCCGAATTAATTTTACAAATACTTCGCCCATCCATCACTTTACGGCTGAGAATGATCTGCTCATCTTCCAGAATAACATCTTTTTCTTCTAATATCGTACGAATACCAGGATTGTCCACACTAAAAATCAGTTCTACCAAAGCATAGTCACCAAATTTACCAATGATGTCACTGGTCATCTTTTTCCCTAATGCCAGATTTACTGCTCCCATCAAAATGGATTTCCCTGCCCCGGTTTCACCGGTAAGAATATTCAGGCCTTTAGCAAATTCCACATCAATCTCATCAATCAATGCAATATTTTTCACATGTAAATTTATCAGCATATAACTTCCTCTTCGATTCCTCTTCATATTCTTCGATGTACTAGTGTATTGTCACTCTACAAGGCGAAGGAACACCTATCTTCCCGAATATGATCAGGAAATACCGTCCAGCATTTTTCTTAATTTATCCATAACCAGCAGCGCATCATTGGTACTGCGGATAGCACACATGATTGTATTATCTCCGGCAATACAGCCAATAATCTCACTCCACTGCATATCATCAAGCGCCGCTGCTGCCGCCATTGCCATTCCCGGAGCAGTCTTAATGACCAGGATATTCTGTGCCAGATCCATGGAAACAAACGCTGCTTTCAAAACCCTTATGTACTTTGTTCCCAACTCCTGGTCATCATTTTGCAGTACTGCGTATTTGGCACGACCGTCTGCCTTTGTGATCTTAGTAAGCTTCAGCTCCCGGATATCCCTGGAAACAGTTGCCTGCGTTACGCAAAACCCACTTTCATTTAATCGTGCCGCCAGCTCTTCCTGAGTCTCAATATCATACTGGTTAATTAATTGAATGACCTTGGAATGTCTCTCCACTTTCACAAGCTATCCCTCCCGATTAACTATTCATCTACCGAATAGTTACTTCATCTTATTCCTTAACGTTTCCAAAAAGCTGATATTACTAATCTTCACAATTCTGGTATCCTTTTCTGACTTCCTGATGACAATTTTATCGCCAGTCACCATATGGGCAATCGTCGCTCCATCAAAAGATGCCACACCTCTCTCAATCGTTCCGTCTCTGCCCGGTCCGACTTCTACTGTAATCTTGTCATTATCTGAAAATACAATACTCCTGGTATTCAGCGTATGTGGTGCCAGAGGCGTCATCAGCAGCATCGAGGCGCTGGGTGAGATGATCGGACCGCCAGCCGACAAACTATATCCCGTTGAACCGGTTGGGGTTGAGATAATGATTCCATCCGCATTATAGGAATTCAAAAAAGCATCATTAACATAGTTGTGGAAATGAATAACCCGAAGCGGGCCTTCACGGCTAATAACAATATCATTCAGGGCAATGTCTTGTTCAATCAATTGCCCGTTATGATAAACACTACCCGTGAGCATCATCCGCCGCTCAATCTCATATTTACCATTCATCAAATGATCCAGGGCCGGATAAATCGACTGCACATCTATCTCTGCCAGATAGCCCAACGTGCCCAGGTTAATTCCAAACAACGGAATCTCCTTGTCCACTACATCCCGGGCAGCACGCAGAAGCGTACCATCTCCGCCCAGTACAATAATACATTCCACCTCATCAGGAATCTGCCCTGCATCGGTATACCGGTTTTTCTTTGTACCCCGCCGGTCGTCTTTGACCTGAATAAAACAAGTCTTCTGATGAGCCATAAGATATTCAGAAATCTGGCTCGTAACCTTTAACTCTTTATCCTTAATGCTGTTTGTAATTATATAAAAACAATTCATCCGTTTCGACCTCTATTTAATCCAGTTGGTTATGAGCTGCAGTTACTACCTGACAAATGACGGCCGGAAATTCAATTCCTTCACCCTCATCCTGATCCTTTTTCAGATGCATTAGATATTCAATATTGCCTTCCGGTCCTTTAATCGGTGAAAACTCCAGATGGCAGATATTAAAGCCGATGCCTTTGGCATAGTCTCCCACCTTCTTGATAACCTCTTCATGTACCTGGGCATCTCTGACGACCCCTTTTTTACCCACCTTCTCACGCCCTGCTTCAAACTGTGGCTTAATAAGGCAGACTACTTCCCCCCTCCGAGTCAATAAATCCCGCACCGGAAGCAGCACCTTCGTCAGCGATATAAATGATACATCAATCGAAGAAAAATCTGCCGGTTCTTCTAAATCAGCCGAAACAACATACCGAATATTAGTGCGCTCCATACACACAACCCGCTCGTCCTGCCGCAGTTTCCAGTCCAGCTGTCCATGCCCCACATCAATGGCATACACTCTTTTAGCACCATTTTGCAGCATACAGTCAGTAAATCCCCCAGTTGAAGATCCCACATCCATACATATCTTACCCTGCAATGTCACATCAAAATGCTGCATCGCCTTTTGAAGCTTTAATCCTCCCCTGCTTACATATGGCAAGACATTCCCTTTAATGGTAATCGTCACCGTATCCGAGAACATAGACCCGGCTTTATCTTCCCGCTGCCCATCAACCAGAACATTCCCCGACATAATAATCGCCTTCGCTTTTTCCCGAGATGGTGCCAACTGCCTGTCAACCAGCAGTACATCCAAACGCTCTTTCATTTTCTCCTCCTACAGTAATAAAGCCAAAAAGCTGAAACTATCCCATTGTTCTTTCTTAACTTCAAGTACCAAACTACCAACACCCAGCCGCCGCATCCGACGAGGTGCTAGGAGTCACCCCCCTCAAACCCCTTCATATTCTTTTATTCTCTCCACCACCGACTCCGCATCAACACCCACTTGTCTCATTAAATAACCCACACTCCCATGAGGCACAAAAGCATCCCCAATAGCAATCTGCAGCACTGATATATCTACCTTTTCATTATTATAATACCCAATAACCTGCTCCCCAAATCCCCCTGCCTTCACATTCTCTTCCATCGTGACAACCAATTTATGGGATTTCGCCAGTTTATCCAGCATCTTTGTATCCAGCGGCTTTACAAACCTGGCATTTACCAAAGTTACCTCCCGACCATCTCCTTTTAAGATATCCCGGACACGCTCAGCTTCTTTTATCATACTGCCCACCGCCACCAAAGCAATTTCAGACCCTTCTTCGATAACTTCAAAAACACCGTATTCGATTGGCGCCCGATACTCCTCTAACCCCGTATAAGCTTCCCCACGGGGATAACGAACAGCAATCGGACCATCATATGCAACCGCAAACTTCAGCATATCCGAAAGCTCCCACTTATTCTTAGGTGCCATCACTGTCATATTCGGCATCATTGACAAATAAGACAGATCAAAGCAACCATGATGAGTCTCTCCATCACTTCCTACCAGACCGGCACGGTCAATGGCAAAGACTACATGCAGATTTTGCATACAGACGTCATGCATTAACTGATCAAAAGCACGCTGCAGAAATGACGAATACATTGCCACCACCGGTATCAGTCCGCCCAGAGCTAAGCCCGCAGCAAATGTCACCGCATGTTCTTCGGCAATGCCAACATCAAAAAAGCGTTCCGGAAACATATTAGCAAATCGCCGCAAGCCAGTTCCTGAAGGCATTGCTGCAGTCACTGCAACGACTTTCTTATTCCGGTCACCAAACTTACGCATAACGGTTGAAAAAATATCCGTATAACAAGCCAGTCCTGTTCGCCTTTTCGGCAGGCCGGTCTCAATCTCAAAGGGGGCGGTGCCATGGAATCTGGCCGGATGGCGGACTGCCGGATCATATCCTCGTCCTTTCTCCGTCAGCACGTGTACCAGGACCGCGCCTTCCAGGCGCTTTGCCCGCTTTAATATGCCCATCATCTGCTTGATATTATGCCCATCAACCGGTCCAAGATACGTAATTCCCATGTTTTCAAACAACATTCCCGGAATTACCAGCTGCTTAATGCTGCCTTTGGCTTTGCGAATACTGCCAACCAGTTTTTCACCTACGCGAGGGATCTTATTCAAAGCAGCAGCCACACTCATTTTCAGATCAGTATACCCGACAGCAGTGCGGATACTATCCAGATAGGCCGACATTCCGCCTACATTATCAGAAATAGACATGTTATTATCGTTTAAAATAATGGTGAAGTTTTTGTCCAGATCAGCTGCATTATTAAGCGCTTCATATGCCATCCCACCGGTCAACGCACCATCACCGATGATTGATACTACATGGTAATCCTCTTTATTCAGATCCCGTGCTTTTACATATCCCAAGCCAGCAGAAATCGACGTGGAGCTATGGCCGGTGTCAAAAGAGTCACAATTGCTTTCCGATCGCTTGGGAAAGCCACTCATCCCATTCGCTTTACGCAGATTACCAAAACCTTCTTTTCTGCCGGTCAGAATCTTGTGAGCATAGCATTGGTGTCCCACATCCCAGATTAATTTATCCTTCGGCAGCCGAAATACCCGGTGAAGTGCAATCGTCAATTCTACAGCCCCCATATTGGAAGCCAGATGCCCGCCGGTATCACTTAAGTTGCGAATCAGAAACTCCCTGATTTCCTGGGCCAGAAGCGGTAGATCTTCCTCCGGAATCTGCTGCACATCATTTGGTTTGTTAATTTTATCTAGAATCATATCCTACCCTTCTACTTTTCTCGCTTCATCAAAAATCCAATCATTTTATACAAAAACTCATTCTTCTGCGGCAGCATATTCAATAGGTCTAACGCATTCTCAGTCATTCTCATTACCTCTTCCTGAGCTTCTTTTAATCCTTTTATGGTAACATAGGTTGTCTTATGGTTTTTCTCATCACTTCGTATTGGCTTGCCCAGCATCAGGGTGGTACTGGTTACATCCAGGATATCGTCCTGAATCTGAAAAGCCATGCCGGTATAGTAACCGACTTTTTCCATTATTGCTGCTTCTTCTTTCTTAGCGCCGGCCAGTATGGCACCAACCATCAGGGACGCTTCCAGCAAAGCTGAAGTCTTATTCTGATAAATATAATCCAATTCATCGCAGGAGATCTGCCTGCTTTTATTCATCACATCCACGCTCTGTCCACCCAACATCCCATGAATTCCTGTCTTCGCTGCCAGAACTTGCAGGGCGTTGCCGATTCTCTCCCCATCTGTGCCTGACGAAAAGGTGCTAAGAGCTGTCTCATATGCGTAATTCAAAAGCGCATCACCACCCAGGATCCCTGCCGCCTCGCCATACACTACATGGGTTGTCTCTTTGCCACGCCTGAACCGGTCGTTATCGATGGCCGGTAAATCATCATGTATTAATGAATGGGTGTGGATCATCTCGATCGCTGCCATAAAAGGCTCCACAATCTCATTATTATTTCCATCAAACAGCCAATAAGATTCCTGCATCAGCATTGGGCGCAGACGTTTCCCACCTGCTTTCATACTGTAGTTCATTGCCTCGGCAAGCTGACCGGCAAACCCCGTCTCGGCGGGCAAAAACCGATATACTATTTCTTCAACCGCTGCTGTGCGGTGTATCATTTGCTCTTTAAAATTCACTCAATTCACCATTTTCATTCAACTGCATCATTTTCTTTTCAACTGTGTCTATTTTACTATTACAATGCTTTAAAAGCTTCATTCCCTGCTGGTAAACGGTAAAAGAGTCCTCCAGGGAAAGTTCTTCGTTTTCCAGCTTCTGTACAATTTCATCCAATTGCGCAAAAGATTCTGCTAATGTAAGTTCTTCCTGTGTATTTTTTTCATCCATCAAACTTGTCCCTCCTTTCCAGTGGCTTAGTGCAGTTCACTTCCGCCTCTATGCAGCCGTCACTGACATGTATCAAAAGCATATCCGCTTTCGTAACCTGCTCAATCCGCCTGACCGCCTTCCCGTCTTTTCCCTCTACGTAAGAAAATCCCTGATTAAGCTTATGCAGCGGTGACAATCCTTTCAGACGTTCGATATATACATCGAACATATGACGGTTTGTGATAACCCTGTGTTCCATCAACTGCCGCATCCGTTCTCCCGCATCAACTAAATATTGCTGCTTTTCCCGAATCCGGTTCTCGGGACTTAAATAGCCTATTTTGGTCTGCAGATTATCCAGTCGATACCGGCTTACCTGCACCTGTTCCCACATCTTCCGCTCCATCCGCCTGCCGGCTTCAAAAAAATGGTCGGTAATGGAGCGATAGTCATCCACAGCCAATTCTGCTGCGGCAGACGGTGTCGGTGCCCGAAGATCCGCTGCAAAATCAGCGATCGTCGTGTCGGTTTCATGACCCACTGCCGAGATGATCGGAATACTGCACTCAAAAATTGCCCGGGCTACGCTTTCTTCATTAAATGCCCATAAGTCTTCGATCGAACCGCCGCCGCGCCCAACAATAATCGTATCTACACCCACTCGCTCCAACATCTGAATGCCTTGTACGATACTGCTTTTTGCGCCTTCACCCTGCACCAGGGCAGGATATAATATAATCTGAAGATAAGGATTACGCCGATAGGCAATATTGCGAATATCCTGAATCGCTGCTCCTGTCGGTGCTGTAACAACCCCTAATTTTTTAATATAACGGGGTATCGGCTGCTTATACTCAGCCGAGAACATTCCCATATCTTCCAGTTCCTGCTTTAAAGCCAAAAACCGTTCATATAGAAGCCCGGCGCCTTCCAGGGTGATTTCTTTTGCATACAACTGGTACTTTCCATCCCGCTCATACACATTCACACTTCCGCCAACGACAACTTTGTCCCCATTCTTCATGGAAAAAGCCAGACCCTTACGCTGGCCGGCAAACATCACACAGGCAATTCCTCCTGATTCATCTTTCAACGAAAAGTAGATATGCCCCGATGTATGATATTTGCAGTTGCTGACTTCACCTTTAATATAGATACCCGAAAGAAGAACATCCTGGGTAAACATATGCTTAATATAAGTATTAACCTGCTTTACCGAATAAATACTTGTGCCCATACCTACTCCTATGCAATTGCACCAAGGATGCCGTTAATAAACGCCGAAGAATCATCTCCGCCGAATCGTTTTGCCAATTCTACAGCCTCGTTGATCGCTACTGAATCCGGAACATCTTCATCAAATTTAACCTCAAAAACAGCCAATCGCAGAATCGCCAGATCAACTTTGCTCATCCGGCTTGTTTTCCACCCACTTGAGCATTTGTTCAGCAACTTATCAATCTGCGCCAGATGGTCCTTTACCAATGCATATTTTTCTTCCATGTATTTCTGGTCATTGTCTTTTAGTTCTGGTATGGAATCGAAAAACAACTGCAGCTGCTGAGGCATCTCGTCATCCTTGTTAAATGTGCTCAAAAAAAGCAGCTTAAATACATTTTCCCGTAACTTACTTCTGCCCATTATATCCTCCATCAGAAAAAGGGGGTCATTAACAGACTCCCTTTTAATCTTTCTTACTTTGTATTTTCAAGGTTCACGCCTGCAATTTCAATATTCACATCAGCAACAGTAAGTCCTGTCATATTCTCAATTGCTGTCTTTACTTTTTCCTGAACAGTCTGGCTGATCGCCGGAATGGCATATCCATACTTCAAATTTAAATTCAAATAGACGCTGACCACATCATCCAGCACTTCCACTTTGACACCTTTTGAAAGGTTTTTCATGCCCAGCTTTCCGACCAGCTCATTGGTAATATTACCAGCCATCGCTGCCACGCCATCTACTTCTGTCGCTGCCAGTCCGGCAATAATAGCTACGACTTCATCAGCTATCTGCACCTTGCCAATGGAATTATCATCTGAAATGGTGTAACTGTCTCTATTTTTATTCACATTATTCTCTGTCATACACAAACCTCCTACGGTTCATCTTTTTTGTTATTATAACAAAGTAACGGATTTTATACAAGCATCCCGCTTAATTTCGTCCAAATTCTGCTAGCCGCAAGCTTTTATTCCGATCCAGGGTCATTCCCACACTCCAGGCATTGATAAACAGTAACAGCGGATTGCCCTTTAAGTCTTTTACCCTTTTCATATCCGAAGTTCCGATCAAGCCCATGATGTCCACCTCATGTGGGTTCTCAATCCAGCGGATATGTTCATAAGGAAGCTGCTCCAGGCGAATCTCTACTTTATATTCATTCTCCAGACGGTATTTCAGTACATCAAACTGCAGTACACCGACTACACCAACCACGATTTCTTCCATACCGGTATTGAACTCCTGAAAGATCTGAATCCCACCTTCCTGGGCAATCTGATTGATGCCCTTAATAAACTGCTTCCGTTTCATCGTATCCAACTGGCGTACCCGGGCAAAATGCTCCGGAGCAAAAGTTGGAATACCTTCATATTCAAACTTACTACTTGGCGCACAAACAGTATCTCCAATGGCAAAAATACCCGGATCAAACACACCAATGATATCGCCGGCATATGCCTCTTCCACAATATGACGGTCTTGAGCCATCATCTGCTGTGGCTGGGATAATCGCATTTTCTTATCCCCCTGCACATGGTACACTTCTTTTCCGGCATCAAACTTCCCGGAACAAATCCGCATAAAAGCAATCCGGTCACGATGAGACTTATTCATATTGGCCTGTATTTTAAATACAAATGCCGAAAAATCTTCTTTCAGCGGATCAACCAACCCCTGTTCTGCCTTTCTCGGCAACGGCGACGAGGTCATCCCTAAAAAATGCTTCAAAAAGGTCTCTACCCCAAAGTTGGTCAACGCTGAGCCAAAAAACACTGGCGACAATTCTCCCCGACTCACCTTCTCAAGATCAAATTCCGCGCTGGCACCATCTAAAAGGTCTATCTCATCCATCAACTGAGTCCGTTGATCGGCATCGACAACATCTGCCAGATGCGGATCATCAATATCAATTTCTTCTTCCACACCTTCCCTGGTCCCTTTCATCGTATCCGAGAAAGTCAGCACTTTTTTCGTATTCCGATCGTACACTCCCTTAAAAGCCTTTCCCGACCCAATCGGCCAGGTGATCGGACAGGTGGCAATCCCCAGCTCCTTTTCAATTTCATCTAACAATTCAAAGGTATCGTTAGCATCCCGATCCATTTTATTAATGAAGGTAAAAATGGGAATATGGCGCATCACACATACCTTGAACAGCTTTCTGGTCTGGGCTTCCACACCTTTGGAGCCATCGATTACCATCACGGCAGAATCAGCTGCCATCAGTGTACGGTATGTATCCTCTGAAAAGTCCTGATGCCCTGGGGTATCCAGAATGTTAATGCAATATCCTCCATAATTGAATTGCAGTACCGATGAGGTGACGGAGATACCTCTCTCTTTTTCAATCTCCATCCAGTCGGATACTGCATGGCGTGCTGTTGCTTTTCCCTTTACTGAACCGGCCAGGTTGATTGCTCCGCCGTAGAGTAAGAACTTTTCAGTTAGTGTGGTCTTTCCTGCATCGGGATGGGAAATTATGGCAAATGTACGCCGTTTCTTTATTTCATTCGTATAATTACTCACAAAAGCCTCCTAATTTATCACATTTTCACATGAATACCATTTTATTATATTGGTTAGGGTGCTGTCAAGGTAATGTATCTCGTGTTCTCGTGTAGCATATTTTAAAAGTGCGGATTTGGATATTTGGAATTTTTATGAAAGTTGGGTTATTATAATGTATGGGCTGGCAGGACGCCAGAGCGTTGCCGCGTTTACAGAAGTTATCCCATGCCCTTTGCCCGCGTCCGTCATCCAAAATACTACTCCCCCAAAATAGCCGCCCCGTTTATCTCATTTACATATATCATCTTAAATCTCACCGGTGATAACCACCCCACTGAACAGTAAGCGTTTTATTAAAGCATGCACCCAATATTAGGATTAGGCTTGAACGACTCCCTGCTTATAGAGTATAATATTCAACAGCAGGGTGAAAACTACCACGAAAAACATCACATTCAAAGGGAAAACAAATGAAACAACTGATATCCAAGTTATACCACAATGATATTGTACGGTATTTATTTTTTGGTGGGTTGACCACCTTAGTGAATCTGGTAAGCTTTTGGTTGCTGAGACAATTCACTTCGATGAATTTAAACATAGTTAATTTTATTTCTATTATTCTGGCTATTACTTTTGCCTTTATAACGAATTCAAAGTATGTATTTGCGTCCGGTGCAAAAGGCGCGGGGTATCTCAAGGAATTCGGCAAATTTATTGGCGCCAGAGCTGCTACCATGGTAATTGAAATGGGCGGGGTTCCTCTTCTTGCTCTTCTGTTCGGTAATGAATATGTTGCTAAGTTATTGACGCAGGTTGCGGTAATGGTATTGAACTATGTGTTCAGTAAGTTTTGGGTTTTTTCAAAAAAGGAAATCTCTCCTTCCGAAGAATAAGCTTTATTATAATATTACTCAGCCACATAATCCGTTTTATAAACATAACGCCCAGCTTCTTCATCACTATAAACTAATGAATAAGTTGCCTTAATGTTTTCTTCATTTACATTGAATGCCTGATCGTTAAATAGTTCTGGTACTAGGACAATATATGAGATGTGTTTTTCATTCACCAATTTTCGTAAGGTGCCTGAATTATCGGCTCCCAATATTTCATTAATCTCAATCAAACGCAAATCCGTATTATATCCGCCTGACCATGCATAATAGGGCCATCCCAGAAATTCAAAACGTCCGGCCATGAAGATAGGATTGACGGTATCCCAGTAGGATATAAAGATATCTCCTGGATCTGTCTCTTCCGTAAGAAATGTCATATACTCGCTTTGAAGCGGCATGACAATACTATGGTCTTTTCCATTAAGATTATAAACTGTAATATTATCAAAGATCCCCGTTGACAGCATGATCAGAATAAGCAGCGCGGCAGCGACTTTTCCGACGATCCGCAAGATACGTTTTTTAGCTTTTAGATGAATCAGGCGGACAATAGTATAAGAACTCAGTATATTCATCATCAACATAGCAATCATCAAATACTTATGGTTTACTGCAATATCCGGGGTAAGAGATACCGTAAAGGTAAGCAAAAATGGCATGAAAAATGCAAGGAAATTCCATCCAAGACGCTTTGGTTTAAGTAATGCCGCAGCCACTGCCAAAAACAAACCAACTCCGGTAAGTTCCACAATGTATTTAAGGACATTCAGTATGGTCTTATCTTCTACCAAAAAGCCGAAGCAGAAACTTGCACTTACAATACTGCCTCCGGTCGGTACAAAGAAAGAAGTCTGCAGCGTTGTCATGACTACTGCAATAACTGCAATGATCAAGAATGAAAGCCGGTGTTTGGAAAAAAGTGCATATATAACAAGCATTGTCAGCAGTGCGATCACAACCGCACCATTAAAAAAGGCAATTCCACCAACTAAAATCCCTAAAAAACAAGACCGTAAATAATTGCCGCCCAACCAGGCATCTTTCGAAAAGAAAAATACTGTCAGAAAACTTTTTCGTTCTTCCAGGTCAAAACGGCGGTTCGCATCAATTGCCTGAAGCATTTCATAAACATAAGGCAGCATCGCAATCATAACCAGCAGCAAAACAGTTAAACCAAAACCAAAATGCCGCTGATTTATGTAAACATTACCGGTCCAAAGTCCCCAGGCTTCGTTCGGTGTCCGGCCAATAAAAATATCTGTTGACTTAATAAAGCCAAATACTTCTTTCAAACTATGATATGGTCCACTCTCAGCAAGGCGAATCAATCCTGAAAAAGAACTGCGGAAGAATAAAAAGATTACGCCCAAGGCGCCCACAGTACGGCTTTTGGTGATCAATGCTGCAAATACATAAAAAAGCATAGTACAACATAAAAGCGCAAGAATACTTAACAGATTAAATGCAATATCAATTCTTAATCCCAAATATTCCAAAACACCGGTAAAAAACTGAAACATAAAATGATATCGAATTGTACCATCTGGGTAATGCGGAAAGTTTGTCGGAAAATTATTTCCTTTTGAAAAAGAACGTATCAATGCTGTGTGCACAGCAAAATCGCTATAAACAGTATTACCCATATATAAATTACCGTCCGACACAAAAAAGGTGTATACCATCAACCACATAACAAAAGCGGTAACAAAAACAAAGAAGATCAAAAGAATCCGGTGTCTTTTCATTTCTTTCATTGCACTTTGAAGCAGTATGGCTATTTTTCCAAACACTGGTCGGTTTAAATATACATAAATCCCTACAAACACTACCATGATCAGCATTGTTATCAGGGTTCCGTAATGAAGCCCCCGTCCTGTTTTAGAAAACATATAGGAAAAAGTATATGTTAGTCCTGCGCAGACAACACTACCTACCACAAACGCCGCCGGAAATGCAATAAACCATTGGGGAAATAATGCGCGTTGTTTTCCCTTTCGAGTACTAACTAAAGTCTCACTGCTGATTGTCAACACGTCCGGAGCACATAATTGTACGATAATGTAACCAACCAGCATAGCTAATAACAGATATAACAATCCTAGCATGAAATTTTCTCCGTCTTCTGTAATTATAGTAAAATTTATCTAGTAAAATTTGCTAATAAATTGTATCACAATAATCAACAGAATGAAAGGCAGAATTCTCCATTGGGGACATATTTTAAAAGTGCATTCTTCTCGTATCAGGATCGTCCCTGCATCAAAGGTATCATCTCACTAAATTACAAATTCCCACCCCATCCAGGCAAGTATCTTTCAGCGAAATGCTCTGATTTTGCAAACAGCACCGCACCTCTCCTGGTACACAGTGGCGTCCTGGCAGCCCATACATTGCAATAGCCAAACTTTTAAAACATGCACCCTTCTCCATCGTCAGCACGAAAAAACTTAAAAATCTGCCAACAGTATAATAGCGTCTCCACACACATATGCTGAGACGCTATTTCCTTTACAAATGCTGTTCGTTTTCTATTCCTGTGTTTCATTCATTGGTGTGATCACAATATTTTTCGGCTCGATACCAGCTTTACGTTTTACAGCATCTTCAATCTGTGCCCGCTGGGCATCATCAAGTTCCGCTGATGGCACCATTACATCTGCTGCTTCGCCAGTGATACTGACTACAATATTCTGGAATCCCTTGGCTTCCAAAAGCGCTTCTGCCGCTGCTTCTTTTTCAATTGAATCGGTTATAGTAACCATACTTTCAACTGCTCCCTGGCGCTCTTCTTCCGACAAGTCAGGATTGTTGATCACTTCTAATAACGTTTCTTTATTCTGAGAACGAATTTGCTCTCTGCTTAATTTGGCCTGTGCCACGTATGTAGATGCGCCGGTCAGAACAGCTTCACCTGGTGTTTCAACGGAAACATCCGTCGTATCATCAGTGGTGTCCTGATCAGTCCCCTGCGTTTTATCATCAGCTGCTTCTGCAATCTCATCTGTTAAATCATAGTCCAGGCTTTCGATATCCTCAATTACATTGTTGATATCAACTGTCTCCTGACTATCCTGATCGTTGTCCGAACTCACCACATCCTTTGTATTTAACTTGGAATCCGAATAATTGATATATCCGGCCACTGCAATCATCACTGCCAGTGCTGTAATAATGATTTGATTCTTCTTAAAAACTTTTTTCAATGACCTTCTCCTTTATTTCATTTTCATCACTTTTATTTTATGTGCCTCAACATGAAATAATGCCATAACTGCTTCCTGAATCTGTTGGGCAATAACGGGATTGTTTCCGCCTTTAGCAACTACAATAACCCCTCTTATCTCCGGTGCTGTCTCAGAAATCACATATGGCGTCTGATTTCCCTGGCTGTCTTTGGTGTATACGGTGCTTTCATCCCCTGATTGTACTATCGATTCCTGCTTTCCTCCTTGGCTGTCTTCCTGCTTTGTGCTGGAATTATTCGAAGGTACATCTTTTTCTACTATTTTTTCGCCTGTGGATTCCATTGTGATCGCAACTGCCACCTCACCCACACCCTCTACTTTTTGCAGCGTATTTTTCAGCTGCTCTTCCAGCTGCCGCACTGTGGAATCACTCTCATTGCCCTCAGCCACTTCTGTCATGGAAGTATCATTTTCCACGCTATTATCACTCTTATTCTCCTTTTTTACTGGAATTGAGATGACTATCACAATACCAAACAGAAGTAAAAAAATAATCATCTGTTCCCTTTTCATTGTTTTGATTCGGGCAAATATTTTTTCTTTCATGGTTTTACTCCTGTATATTGATTATTATATTAACCGGATTCATTTGATAGACTTCCTGTAATTCTTTTTTTATATTTATTACTTCTGAAGACTCGGTTTCCGGGTTGATGATTACTTCCCCTACCCGGTATTCTTCCTGATTCGGGACGCTTCCTGCTAAAACATAGATTCGTTTAATTAAAAAAACTTCTTCTCCCTCAAGAGTAATCTGCATGTCCCACACATACAGCTCATGTTTTTGCAGCAACTGCGTAATCTGGCTTTCGATTTCTTTTTCATAGGCATACTGCTGGTAGTCATGATTCTTCTCCTCCAAAACTATCGAACTGTCTGCTGCTGCCTTATAATCTTCTTCCATTCGTGCCAATGCCACTTTAGCCGTCAGCTGATGATCCATTTTAAAAAAAGCCAAGATCGGTGAGAGCAATAGAATGATCAATAAAACCCCCATAAAATCTTTGATGTAAGAACGGTATTGATGATCCGGCAGGATGTTCATGATGACCGAATAGAACAGATAATAATATGCCAGGTTACGCATCCAGCTATAGATGGCTTCTGTCATTAGCTCCCCCTCCCCTTGAAATATCACTTTACCGAATTAGACAAAATAATAATCGTCAGCATAAATAAAACCTGGGTGGTAAAGAGCAGCTTTAAAAGCAGCCCACAACCTTCCCCTATTGCATGCAGGCAACCGACAATACGGCTATCCGCGATTGGCTGGATAATAGCTCCCAGAAACTTATATAAGAAGCCGGCCAGCGCCATCTTGATAATCGGTGCAATACTCATTAATACTAATACAATAAGCGCCATTACCCCTAAGCTATTTCTAACCAGCACTGCCGAAGCCAGAATAATCTCTGTAACTGCGTTCAGGGCATTACCTACACCGGGAATAACGCTGACTGTTTTCCCCAGCAATGATTGTTTTAGTACATCAATTGCCGGTGCGACCAATCCCTGGATTACCTGCATTCCCACAATGACCGCCAGCATACTTCGCATCGCCCATACCAGCACTGACTTTAACAATTCCGAAATACGGGTCAGCACATCTTCTTTGGTGAGCAGATTGATCAATTCCATCAGAATATAGATATTGATGCCGGGAAGGATCATGGTTAGTAAAATGTATTCGACACAGAATATGATGATCAAGATCATCTGATAAAACAGCGCAGCCGTTGTGATTCCACCGGCTGCTGTTATGGCAATATAATAAGCAGGCGCCAGCGCCCGCATAAAACTGACTACAATTTGTAAATTTCCCGTCAATTCTGCACTGAGCGTCCCGAAATTTTTAATCAGCAAGGCAAATAATATCAGATATACCATATAAAAGCAAACTTCACTGATCTGGTTATTCTTAAAAACACTTGTAAAGTTTGTTAAAACAGAACTGATCAACACCAGCACCAGGATGGTTGCAAACCGTCCTTTCTGATTCATCAGTTCACTGTCAATAACATTCAGGATAAGATTCATAACCGTTTCTTTGGTTATAGGCTCGTCCCCCTTCATCATCCGCTTTATTGAATCCAGAAATGAAAAACTGCTGTCTTTAAGCAAGTCATCCATGATGCTTTGCACTTCATTCAGATCCATATCCTGAATCAGTGATTCATTATATGATTCGGCTAAATTCTCCTCCTCTTTCTGGGCTGCTGACACATTTACCGGATTCCAGGACAGCCAAAAAAACAAAAAGCACAATAACCATCCTGTCTTGTACCAATTCATGACAGGAATTCCTGAATTGTGGAAAGCAGCCCTAAAAGCACCGGCATGGAGAGCACCATGATTGAAAGCTTGCTGAATACTTCAATCTGGGTCGCTATTGCGGAGTATCCGGCATCCTTGCACATGTTAGCTGAAAACTGTCCAATATAGGTAACACCAATCATTTTCAGCAAAATTTCAATATGTGACGAATCCACCGGAATACTGCTTTGTATCTTTTTCACTGATTCCATCAGATATGTAACTTTCGTAGCCGCAAGCAGCAAAATACAGATGCCGGCAGCAAAACTAATGTAAAAGGAATACTCCGGTTTTACCTCTTTCAGTATCGTCCCCAGAATAATCGCGGCAAACCCTAAAACAGAAATTTTTATAATATCCATGCAAAACCTCTTTCAGAAAGAAAACAATTGTTTTACACTTTCAAATAAATCATTAATATAGGGAAGAATCCAGAATAGCACCAGGATCAAACCGGCCAGACTGGCTAGAAATGCCTGCTCTTCTCTTCCGCTGTGTTTCAATACCTGACTCAATACAGATACCAGAATCCCCACCGCCCCAATCTTAAATATTATACCAACCTCCAAATGCCTCCCTCCTTCATATTAATAGAATAGCCAGCATAAGCCCCCCCATTATCCCAAGACTCTGGTAAAGCTTCTTTTGTTCCGGCAAAACACCATGGAGATCCTGCATTGTAAGTTCTAAGCTCTTTAGATAGGTCGCGATGGCCTGAAGCTGCATACTCTTATCCAGATACCCAAGCATTTCCCCCGCTTCTGTCAACTCTTTTTTATCCTCGTCGGTCAGACAGCACCCTTTTAATTCCTCATCAATACATGCTACAAATACATGAGCAAATGTATTGCCCGAATATGAATTCAATCTTTTCGCCGCTTGTTCCAAAAATTTCGCAAATGGCTCTATGGTTCTCTGACTAATATCCGTAAGTGCTTCCGGCAGGGTCTCACCGCCAAAATCAATTTTACCTTTTATCAATAGGAATATCCGATGAAGTTGTTTCAACTCTTTCATCCTCCGGCTCAACTGATAACTTTTCAAAAAGCCCATGCCGGCACAGGCGGAGCACACACACATAATTCCGATCATTTTCAGCATGATACTACATCTCCCCGGTACAAGCAGGTACCACGTTCATCAAAGATAGATTTCACTTCCCCGATTTCATTTTCATTATGCAAAATGATGTAACGTTCAAATACTCTTTCATTGACTAACCGCTCAAGCAATGGCTTTTTGCGGATGTCTTCCATAGAACTGCCATGAACGGTAGCTAATAATTTGCACCCACAATGGATAACTGATTCGATAGCATAAATATCTTCGTAATTACCGATTTCATCCACCGCAATAACAGCCGGTGACATAGAGCGAACCAGCATCATCATACCCTCAGCTTTGGGGCAGCAGTCCAGAACATCAGTGCGGATCCCTACGTCATTTTGGGGAATCCCCAGATAACACCCACCTATTTCCGAACGCTCGTCCACAATCCCCACGGTATAGCCTCTATCCTCCTTGCTCCCGTCCGAAAGCTGCCGGATCAGGTCCCGCAGCAATGTGGTTTTCCCGCATCGCGGGGAGGATATGATCAAGGTATGGTAAATCTTTTTCTCTCCTCTTACATAAGACAGTACTTTATCCGCACAGCCTTTTATCTGATGGCTAAAACGAATATTAATAAAAGATATATACTTAATTCCCTTCACCCGATTCCCATCAATTACTGCTTTTCCTGCAATTCCTACACGGTGCCCGCCTTGAATCGTGATATAACCCTGACGGATTTCTTCCTCATATGCATATAGCGAATAATTAGAGACATATTCCATGGTCCCTTTTACGGCTTTGGAAGTTACGTAGTATGCGCCGGATTGTTCAGAGCAAAGCGTACCATCTCCCTTCACGAAGTATTCATTCCCTTGATAGATTACCATCAGGGGACAATTGACTCTCAACCGTATTTCTTGAAGTTGAACAAAATCAATTTCCATTTTCCCAAGGATGTCCCGTATTTCGCTGGAAAATAATTTTAATATTTCTTCTTTTCGCATCGCATCACCTCATCTCTTAAGACAAATATATGTAGAGATTAGGGTTTTAGAACTCGGATGTGTAGGGCTAAATTACCTCACCAAAACTTACAAACCACCCAAACCCAGCCGCTGTGTACCAGGAGAGGTGCTGTGTAGTTTGTAAAACCATAGCACCTCTCCTGGTACACAGCGGCGTCCTGGCTGCCAAAATGTTCACTATTCTAAATTTACTTCAATTAACCGATATGGTAAATTACTTTTTGTACATAAGGTACAGCTGTAATCCGAGGCGATGGGAATATGCTTTAAGACTTTATCGATGGATAGTTCTCGCATATCTGAACGAATCCCTTCGCCAGTGTACTTTAAGTAGCTTTCTTTTTCGCTCCAACGGTCGTAAAAGAAATGGGTTTTATCGGAGGAAGACAGAAACTCTTTCCACTCTTTCTGAGTTAGACTCCGCTTTGCCAGCCGTTCTATGTTGCGGCGCTTGTGGTATTGGATGTCTATGCCCAGTTCTTCCTGACCGATGGCACACACTACGTAGGCATGTGAATGGCTGATGTTGAAGTGGAAAGGGCTGTTTTTCAGATATGGTTTTCCTTGAGCATGTACTTCGACTTTTTCCGTTGGTGCTTCATTATCGGTAAGTTCCTTTAGGGCATGCTGAAGAAGGGCCTTGCCCCACTTGGTATGCCAATGCTTTTCCTGGGAATCTATGTGATTGGATTTTGCTATATAGATTCTGACTTCATTCATATTAGTGAGTCTCCTGTTAGTTCAGCTAGAAATCGGGATGGCTTTAAGGGTTTGTCAAAACGCTTTTTGACATAATAGAGATGGAGATTCTCCTTAGCTCTGGTCATTCCTACGTAGAATAGCCGGCGTTCTTCTGCCAAGTCTTCATCGAGAACCGCTTTTTGGTAAGGTACCATGCCCTCATTTACATCGAGGATGAACACTTTTTTATACTCCAGCCCTTTGGCACTGTGCAGCGTAGAAATGGTGATGCCGCCTTTTCTTTGGCCACGTTCTTTGGCTTTCTGAATCAGACTTCCTTTGTAATCTTCCATGTAATCAAACCACTGCCGGGCGGTCTTAAAGGACTTGGCACTTTCCTGGATTTCGTTCAGGATCTCATATAGTTCTTCCGGATTGATTTTGCGGAAAGCGGCGTATTCCTGAATGTAGGTTTGATATCCCATTCCATATCTTATATAATTGATCGCCGCGTATGGTGTCATATTGGCCATTACCCGCAGATTCCCTTCTAACTCTTCAATACGGTCGCACATCCAGCTCTTGTCTTCGTAAAACCGGTATAGGGACTCAAATGAAATATTTTTCTCATATAGTGCTTCCCGGGAAATGTAACGATTGGGGCGGTTCATGATCATCAGAAAATCTTTTCGTTCCCGGCTGCCACCGGCCATGCGGATGTAAGCTGCCATATTTTTAGCAATCCAGTGCTCGTAAAGGTTTGGCAGGGTATCCCTGAGAATGAAGGGAATCTGATACTCCAGCAGGCAGTTGACTGCCGAACGGCTGCCGGTATTAGTTCGGAATAAAATGACCATATCATCCAGACTGCATCCCTGCTCTTGATATTCCTGTATCTTAGACAACAAATACAGCACTTCTTCCCGACTGGTTTCAAATCCCTGAATCTCCACAATATCTCCTGGGTTGCGTATTGCTGCTAACTGCTTCTCATACCGGGATTTGTTTTTACGGATTACCTTCTGCGCTCCATTTAATATCTTCCCACTACAGCGGTAATTTTGATTCAGTACCACCTTTTCGGCGGTTTTGTAATCCTTGGGGAAATGAAGCATAATCTCCGGCCTGGCTCCCCGAAAACGGTAAATGGACTGGTCATCATCTCCTACAACAAATAGATTGTCCTCTGGTTTTGCCAGCATCTTAATAATATCATACTGAATCTGGTTAATATCCTGAAATTCATCAATCAGGATATAACGGAATCTGTCCTGCCATTTTTGTAAGATATCTGGTCTCTGGGCAAATAATTCATAGCAGTATACCATCATATCGTCAAAATCCATCTTCCTGCGGCTCTTAAGGGTATGATGATACTGTTGATACAGCTCACGAAACAGCTCATCCGGACAGCTGGCGGAATAGTAGTGGTCAAGAGCAATCCGGTTTGTTTTAACCATACCGATCTCACGATTTAACGAAGAGATAAAATCTCCTTCATCTTCAATCTCCAGATTGGTATGTAAAAGCAAGCCATGCAGAATATCGGTTTTTTCATCTTCGCTTAGGATGTTCTGATAATTGATATTATAAGCCTGGCGCAAAATACCAAAGAAAACACTATGGAATGTGCCAAAAGTGACCGCTGTGTGTTCCTGCTTCACTACACGTAAAAAACGCTCCTTCATCTCACTTGCAGCTGCTCTGGTAAAAGTAACTACAAGTATGGAGGAAGGAGTGACTTTGTATTGCTCTATTAAGTATGCTGTCCTGGCTGTAATTACGGCTGTTTTGCCGGAACCTGGTCCAGCCAGGACGATCATTGCACCATCTTTGTGCAATGCAGCTCTTTTTTGATTGTCATTTAATGTCATGAACTCAACTTCTCTATTGCTGCGCGGATACGTTTTATAGATTCTTTTTTCCCGATTATTTCCATGATCTCTGTTGCCCCTGCAGGGGTCATCTGTTTGCCAGATACAGCAGTCCGTACCGGCCACATTACATAGCCGTTCTTGTATCCCTTTTCTGCCACATATCCGGAAAGCATTCCGTACAGTGCATCGTTGCTGTAATCATCCTGTGCTTCTAACAACGGAAGCACTTCCTTTAATACTGCCAGCGATGTTTCTTCGTTAGTCTTCATCTTCTTATGGGTATACATTGCTTTATCATATTCCGGAACTTCCTCAAAGAAATCAACCAATTCCAGAATCTCCGGAAATGTTTCGATTCTGGTCTTTACCATGGAAGCAATTTTATTCAGATCATAATCTTTGGTGATCACCTGCCGGATAATTGGCAGTGCGATACTAAGGAACTGCTCATTATCCATCTTCTTGATATACTCACCGTTCATCCATTTTAACTTCACCATGTCAAAAACGGCTGGTGACTTACTCATATGCCGATAATCAAATTCCCGGACCAATTCTTCTAAGCTGAAAATCTCCTGATTACTCTGGGGGCTCCAGCCAAGCAAAGCAACATAGTTGACAATTGCGGCATTTAAGAATCCCTGTTCAATCAGATCCTCATAAGAAGAATGTCCACTTCGTTTACTCAGCTTCTGATGCTCTTCATTGGTAATCAATGGGCAGTGCACATATACTGGGACTTCCCAGCCAAAAGCTTCATATAAGCGGTTGTATTTTGGTGCTGAGGAAAGGTATTCATTTCCCCGTACTACATGGGTAATTCCCATCAAATGATCATCCACTACATTGGCAAAATTATATGTAGGAAATCCATCTGACTTAATCAGGATCATATCATCCAGTTCTGCATTAGGCACGCTAATATTACCATAGATGTCGTCGTAAAAGGTGGTAATGCCTTCAGTTGGCATATTCATCCGAATAACGTGGGTCATGCTGGCTGCCAGCTTCTCTTCCACTTCAGCTTTATCCAGATGCAGGCAATGTTTATCATAAACAGCAATTTCTTTATCCGAAACACTGGTACGAAGGGATTCCAGTCTTTCCTTGTCACAAAAACAGTAATAAGCATCTCCCTGCTCTACTAACTGCTTTGCATATTTCAGATAGATTCCCTGGGCATTACGTTCGCTCTGAACATAAGGTCCAACACCACCATCCTGATCCGGACCTTCATCGTGAATCAACTGTGTTTGCTCTAAGGTACGGTAAATAATATTGAGTGCCCCCTCCTGGAAACGCTCCTGATCCGTATCTTCAATACGAAGCATGAAAACCCCGTTCTCATGTTTTGCGATCAGATATGCATATAATGCCGTACGCAGATTACCAACATGCATCTTGCCGGTGGGGCTGGGTGCAAATCGGGTTTTAACTTTTGCCATTATTCTTCTACACCCTTTGCCTTCAAGTATTCTGCTACATCACCAACAGTTGCCAGTTCAGCTAAATCATCTGAAGGAATTTCGATGGAGTACTCTTCTTCTAAAGCCATAACAAGTTCAAAAAGATCCAGGGAGTCTGCTCCCAAGTCATCTTTAAAAGATGTTTCCATGAAAATGCTATTAGCCTCACAGTTTAACTGCTCTGAAATAATTTCTCTCATTTTCTCTAACATATCCGAATTCTCCTTTAACAAATGTACTGCTTTTGATTCAAAGCATATCGATATTTTTTATATTTGTCAACCCATTTTCTATAAATTTACCGACTGAACATTACAGTCAGCTATGCGAATTTTAAAATAGTTAGCATTTTGGCTATCAGGACACCGACTGAAATTTTATCCGGCGTGAAACGGATAACGCAATTCCCATTTCGGTCATCAAAAAAAGGATCGACGTACCCCCATAACTGATGAAAGGCAGGGTAATACCAGTTGTTGGTATCAGGTTGATCACAACGCAGATATTCAGGATAACCTGAAGCGCAATGTGGGCAAAAATACCCGTCACCATAAGCGATCCATATAAGTCCGGAGCATTCTGTGCAATGAAGAAAAGCCGGTACAGCAGATAGGCGAATAAAAGCAACATCAGCACGCCGCCGAACACACCCAATTCTTCACAGATAATAGAAAAAATCATATCGTTTTGTGCCTCTGGAATGGTTCCCAGCTTTTGGGCACTATTTCCCAATCCCTTGCCAAAGAATCCACCAGAACCAATGGCATAAAGCGCCTGCATTACCTGATATCCACCATCGGCGGAAAACTCCTCCGGCCTCAGCCAGGCCAATATCCTGCGGATACGGAAGCTGGTGCTGCTATCAAGCATAGATGTCAGCATACCAATTCCAATCGCAAGCAGAACACTCAAACTCCCCAAGGCAACCAGAAAGGGCGCTGTTTTCGGATGTGAGACAAATATCATCACGGCTGTAATCCCACCGATAATAATACCGGTACTCAAGTTATCAGTCAATATGTACGCACCACCAGCTTGAACTGCACCAAGCAGCAAAAGCACTGCTACAGCCCGCAGGGATTTGACTTGTCTGCCCATCGATATGATCACCACCGGCAGATAGACAATGACGGCAATTTTGGCAATCTCTGATGGCTGAAACTGAATCCCCAAAGCCAACCACCGTTTTGCTCCGTTAACCGAAACTCCCAGGGGGGTCTTAACAAGAGCCATTAACACAAATGCCCCTATATAGATTGCTCCTGCAATAGGAATTAACCTTCGGTAATGAATTCGCGATATCAGAATTGCAAAAATAATCGCAGCCAGGCTGATGAGACCCTGTTTTGAAAAATATTTCATATCATTATGAAATTTCAAGTCAGCTTCGTATGCGCTGGTACTATAAAGCATAACCAGTCCGAAACATATTAATAAGATAACTACTGCAAGCAGATTATAATCATAGTAATCCGTTTTTTCCCGGATTTCTTTGAAAAAATCGGCAATTTTTTTACTCATAGTATTCTCCATTTCTATTTGATCCTTGCTGATAAGTAGTGTAACCGTGCTGAATATCGGCGAACCAGTACACTAATTCTCTCATGGTAGTATACCACTTTTCAAGTAAGAAAAAAACTTTTTATTTTAGTATCGCAGGACATCAAAGGCTGAGCTGTAATCGCATTAATTCGATAAACCCGGTTTCGCTGTTGGCATCACCCAAGTATACCTGGTGAACCAGGCTGGGATTATCGGTGATAATATTATCCACACCACAGGAAATCATCCTTTTGATATCACCGGGATAATTTACCGTCCAGGCATGCACCTCTTTACCATAAGCATGGGCATCTTCTACCAGGCTTTTATTGACATAGGTGTTTTTCACACTGATAAAGTCAGCTGCCGCCATTTTACGCACACTTCCATACGCCATAGTCATCGTATAGCCGGTTCTGATACTAGCGTCCAGGTCTTTTACCTGCTTCAGGAAGTTATAGTTCATGGAGGTTACGACACAGCTCTCCTGAAAATTCTGCTGTTGGATTATCTGCACTACTTTGCTGACAATGTTGTCGTTATGTCCGTTGGACTTTACTTCGATATTCAGCTTGATCTTCCCGGCTGCATATTCAATTACTTCTTCCAAGGCGGGAATCCGCTCTCCCAGAAAACGGCTATTGAATTTGACTCCCGCATCCAGCTGTGAAACTTCCTGGTAGGTTAAATCCCATATATTTTTATTCAGGCCAGTCACCCTCTTTAAGTTCGTATCGTGAAGCAGCACAATCACATGATCTTTTGTTTCCTGGACATCGATTTCCGCATAATCCGAAAGCGATTCAACGGAAAACCGCATGGCTGACATAGTATTTTCCGGCGTTTTCAGGGCACCACCCCGATGGGCAGTAACAGCTGGCGTATGAACAGAAAAATCGGAAATACTGCTGTAAGTTTTTGATACATACACCAGATATCCTATCTCACCTACTAAAATGAATATGGTCAAAAGGGCAGATAGATATCTGCGCTTCCGATGGGAAAACCACCGTTTTCCACTTCCCGCTTCACGCATTACCTGAATGGATTTCTTTTCTTTTGAAATATAAAAGATACCGAGATAATGAATACCCAGAACAAGCCCAAAGGAACCTGCCAGGAAACCCAGTCCACTCTTAAGCCAGTTGCCGTAATACAGTATGCCACTGACCCGGTAAGCTGGTTTTAGGGTAAGCATAATAATCATCACCATCAGTGCAGCACTGACCAGATAGAGTAATACCGTCGCCACAACTACCGAAAGCTGCATCGTAAAGATGCCGATAATATTCTTACTTTTTCGCTTGTATAGAAGCTTACCGGCACATCTTAGACTGCTCAAAACACGCTCTTTTTCCAGTATACAATAGGGAAGGGAAAAAGCAACTATGGTAGAGACAATAAAAATACCGATTACCAGTATGGTAAGTATTCCTTTTGATGGAATGAATTTATAAATCTGAATAACCGTATACTCCAGAAATTTGATTGTAGAAACCTCACGTATCAAAAAATGAATGCATAGGAATGGCAAGGTACCAAGAATATAAATTCCCCATGCGAGGGGATGATCTTTTATAAACAGGCAGGCATTCTTAATTCCTTTTAAAAGCATTTCTGCGGTATACAGTTTTTGATCACGCATCCCATAGCGAAAATATGAGAAAACGGCCTCTACTTCTACCAGGGTGATAAATGCCATCAAAATGATCAATATCAGGCCCAGCAGGATGGTATATGGATTTTTAATAAATTTCATATAGTTTTCCGCCGTCAGATAGCTGAATTTTTGCTTCTTTAATGACATTTCGATAAATATATTGGCTAATGAAACAAGAACGACACTGGTGGCAATCCGGTACAACGCTTCGAACACTATCAAGTTGAACCAGTTCCTTCTGGAAACCCGGTATATGTTTTTCAAGAATCTTTTCATTTCTGTAATTGAGTTCCTTTGCAAAGTTATTATGTTAGTATAACACATTTTGTTAACTTTTCATAAAATAATAGAGAACAAATAAATTTGAAAGGAAACTTATGGAGAACTGTAGAATGAATCCCTATTATCGGAATCAGCAAGCCAGTATGTTTGCCGATGTAGACAGACTGCCTCTTGCTATGGTTTATTGCCCTATGCAGAAGTTCAATACCACATTTGAATTAAGCAAAGGGTTGGAATGCGGCACTATTTTTCCAGAATTAGTGAAGCCATGGCTCGGAAAGCGAGGTGCCAGTAGATGATGAAGAACCAGCTTTCTAAAGATCAGCTGCGGCGATATATTGATGAAGTGAGTTTTGCTGTTGTGGATATGACACTGTACTGCGATACTCATCCGGATGATGAGGAGGCAATTGCCTTTTGTCAGGATAATATCCGCATGCGCAAAGAGGCTTTGGATGAATATGCCAGGCTCTATGGACCTTTAACTGTTGACTATGCCGACCGCAGTTCCAGCGGTTCCTGGGATTGGGTAAATCAGACTTGGCCATGGGAACCTGCTTCCAGGAGAGGGGGACGTTGTTAGTTTATGTGGAATTATGAAAAAAGATTGCAGTATCCGGTAAATATTACAAAACCAAATGCGAAGGTTGCGCAGATTGTTATGAGTCAGTACGGTGGTCTTTATTGCTGTAACCAATAATATAAACCAAAAGCCTCCATTATCAAGGGATGGTATATTTCCTATATAAAGACGGCGTTAAATACTCCTGCTTTTTAAAAATTTTTGTGAAATATCCAGAGTCACTGAAACCAATCTGGTCGCTGATCTGTGTGACAGACAGATCTGTTTTTATCAATAATTCCTTTGCCCATTCAATTTTCAGTTTTGTAGTATACGCAGTGTAATTTGTACCGAATTCTTTGCTAAAAGATCTGCTGAAGTAACCGGGACTCAAGTGACATAGTTGTGCAGCTTTTTCCAAATAGAAAGAGCAAGGGTCGTGAATTTCACGCTCTTGCCCATAGCTGTATTATATCCTGTGTTTTAGACATGTCAAGAAAACCTGACCGAAAAAACAGGTTTATAGACGATGTCCTTCTAAATGTTCCTCAAAGAAAATTTCCAATTGTGAATGCCTCAGTGAGAAGTAGGAACATCTTTTTCATCCGGATATATAATAATCCGACAGGCCTCTTTACTTCTCAGCAGATCAAGAGCCTGATTGATATCTTTTAATGCAAAACGATGGCTGATAAATTCTTCGATTCCCAGTTTTTCGTCCTGGAGCAACGCAATCGCATGTGTAAATGCCTTTCCAAGAGCGCCAACAATCTGCAGCTCTTTTCGCGTAAAGATAGCTGGAGGCACCTGCGCACTCGCATTTTCATTTAACCCGAATAGCAATAGTCTGCCTCGACTATTCAGCAGCTGAACCGCATCCCTCATAATCTCTCCGGTTCCAACTGCATCAATCACAATATCTGCATATGCTTCCCACTCCTGCTTTAATACTTCTCCTGCCGATTCCGTTTCGGAATTGATCACAATATCAGCCCCACACTCTTTTGCCATGATAATTCGTCTTTCACCCTTCGCACAAACCGCTAAATTCCGGACTCCAAACAGTTTCAATACCTTAATAAAAGTCAAACCAATAGGACCCGCCCCATAGAGTAGTACATGATCTGTCGGCATTGGGTTGACCATTAAAATACCACTCATTACACATGCCAGAGGTTCTGTCTGGGGGGCCAGATCAGAACTGATACCTTGCGGCAGTCTGTATAATTGTTTTGCATCTACCACTACATATTCTGCAAACCCTCCGTGCCCGGTCTGTCCATAATGATACGGATTTATACATAGATTTTCCATGTCATGCCGGCATTCCCAGCACTCACCGCAGGGAACACAGGGATTTACCACAACACAGTCCCCTGCTTGGTATGCTTTCACCTTTTCGCCCGCTTCTTCAATAATTCCATAAAACTCGTGCCCCATGATGATCCCCGGTTTAATATACTGGCCGGGCGGTACATGCAGACCATGAATATCACTTCCGCAGATACTCGCGGATATCACCTTCATCAAAATCTCTGTTGGTTCTTTGATCTGTGGGATCTCTGTTTCCTCCACCTCCAGAACTCCATTTCCTTTAAATATTGCCGCCAGCATCTTTCTCATACAATCACCTCTCATCAGGACTGGCCTCCGGCATTATATGCCGGAGGCTAAACCCCTTCATCTTGTAAATATTTTCCATTTCTAATCCAATGTATTTGACCACAGCTCATCACTGTCAATATTATCTATTGTTCCGATAGCCGGTGCCAGCGAATCATCGATTTTTGCATCCATTTCCACCTCTCCGTTCAAAGCTTTTACGAGATAATCAATCGAGTCATTTCCCATCGTAATGGCTGGCTGCGCACAAACCGCATCAATATATCCTTCCTTAATATAGTCAATAACACCTGGTGTTCCGTCAACAGTAGTGATGACAATGTGATCTTTTTCACCTACAGCATTCAATTTTCCTACCTGTTCCAATGCACTTACAACAGCATCAGCCATAACCCCGTCAGAAGCGAGGTAGATCGCATTGATATCGGCATTTGCCTGCAGCGCATCCAGTGCCGCGTTATAAGCCGTATCCGATTCCCAGTAGGTCGGAAGTGATGATACAATCTTAAATCCTAATTCTTCCGCGGCCTGTTGGAATCCTTGAGATCTTTCGAGTCCGGATGTGGATGCAAGATCACCCTGTAGTTCCACGACCTTCAAATCTTCTATCTCAATACCCTGCGCTTTGGCAGACTCTACCAACTCGGCAGCACCCTGATATCCGCATGCAACATTATCAGAAGCACATGCCGCAACGTAATCGCCTTCCTCCACCATACGATCAGCCAGAGTCACCGGAATACCTGCTGCATTAATGACCCCAACAGAGTCCGACAGCGCCTGTGCGTCCACCGGACAAAGCATAATGGCATCCACACCTTTCGAAATCGCATCTTCAATAGCTGACGCCTGCGTTGCTGCATCATTTTTGGCATCTACATAATAGATCTCGAATCCATAAGACTCTGCTCGTGCCGCCGCTGCCTGATATACCGCATAGATAAATTCATCCGCAACGCTGTGCATCAGTATCGCAACTGTTTTCCCTTCACCTGGAAGCGCATCGTTTGCTGTATCTTCGTTTGCTGCTTCTTCTTTTGTGGCTTCTGCCTCCTGTGTCACATCAGCATCTCCCGTTGCTGACGTACCGCTGCCTCCACATGCCGACAATAATGAACCAGCCATAATTGCCGTTAACAGAAAACTGATAAAACGTAAACTTTTTTTCCTCATAAAATCTCTCCTTATCCATGCTATTGTTTATTTGTATATATATACTGACCTTCCTCTTTACACAACGTCAATCTGCTGCTTTCATGCGATTCTTGACTGCATCAAAGAGAACTGCCAGAAATATAACAACACCTTTCACCACATCCTGCCATTCAGCGCTCACGCCGAAAAGATTCAATGCATTACTAATTACTCCAATTAATAAGGTGCCAACCAGCGTACCCATAATACTGCCGCTTCCTCCTGCCAGACTGGTTCCCCCTATTACTACAGCTGCAATTACCATGAATTCCATGCTTGTTCCCATTGCAGCATAATAACTTCCGATTCTGGCCATCGTCATATACCCTGCCAGCCCACTGATAACACCAAGGAATACATACGTACTCAAAATAACACTCCTGTTATTAATCCCCGATACTTTCGCCGCATCGGCATTACCGCCAACTGCCATAACTTTTCTTCCATATATTGTACAGTGTAAAAGCAGATAGCCGATTATATAAATAATAACGACAATCCATATCTGAACCGGTATTCCTGCTAAGCTCCTTTTACCTATGAACGTAAAACTCCTTCCGAGGTTACGATAAGATACTCCTCCTGTTAAAACGAGGGCTAACCCCCTGCCAATACACTGTGTTGCAAGTGTGACCAGAAAAGCCGGCATGTTTAAATATGCCACGCCAATACCATTGATCACTCCTATAACCAGTGCCACTACAAGAATCATCAAAAGTCCGGATGGTTCTGACCATCCATAGTTCTGCGTCAAAGTCGCATACACACTGGCACTTGCCACCATAGTCGCACCTACGGATACATCGATACCACCCGTCATAATTACAAAAGTCATGCCAACACCCAGTACCGCATAGGAAGATACCTGCAGCAGTACATTTGTAGCATTATTGATCGATCGGAAGCCGGAATTTGTAATTACCAGCAGTATTACAATAAACAGGAATAACAGATACACTCCATATTTCAAAACAATCTGCATTACTTTATTTGAATTCATCTTTTCCATTATTCAGTCCCTCCCATTGCAGCTTCAAGCAGTTTTTTTCCATTTAATCCATCCTCCTGATTGATTTCCATCACCTGCCTCCCTTCCTTCAGCACAATCACGCGATCACACAGCCCAAGGATTTCAGGCAGTTCCGAAGATACCATAATAACTGCAACCCCTTGAGCCAGGAGTTCATCTACAATGGTATAAATTTCTCTTTTTGCTCCAATATCAATCCCTCTGGTTGGTTCATCCAAAAGCAGCAAATCCGGCTTTGTATTAAGCCATTTTGACAATACTACCTTTTGCTGATTACCCCCTGAAAGGAACTTTGCCACCCGATTTACTGTCGGTGTTTTAATTCCGAGATCCTTTATTCCTTGTTCGCTCATCGTAGTCTCTTTTTTTCTGTCTGTAAAAAACTTTCCTTTGATATTCTTCAGACTGGCCAGTGATATGTTGAATTTTACCGAGCGATCCAGTACGAGTCCCTCCAGATGCCGGTCCTCAGTCACCATAGCCATATTAAGTGCAATCGCATCACGCGGACTTTTGATATTCACCTTAACACCTTTATAAAAAAGTTCACCGGAATCGTAACTATCCAGTCCGTAAATGCTTCTTAACACTTCCGTTCTCCCAGAACCTAACAATCCATACATTCCCAGCAATTCACCTTTTTTCACCGAAATGGTAATGTCCTCCAGCTTATTCTTTCTGCTCAACCCTTTTACTGACAGAATCTCTTCGCCGGCATGCCTTTCCTGATGGCTGTATTGTTCTTCCATATCCTGTCCCAGCATATGATTTACAACATCCGGACGGGAAATCTCCTGCACTCCGCATTTCAGGATCCTTGTTCCATCTCGCATAATCATCATTGAGTCACAAGTTTCATAGATTTCATCCATCCGGTGGGTGATAAACACAATTGCCGTTCCTTTTGCTTTCAGCTTAAGGATGATTTCAAAAAGTATTTCAATCTCCGATGAAGTAAGTGATGACGTTGGTTCGTCTAAAATCAAAACTTTGATATCCTGGGTCAGGCATCTTCCGATTTCAACCAACTGCTGTTCTCCGATTTTCAGTTCGCCGACCTTCTGATCCGGCCGACAATGTTCCAATTTTACCATCTTTAATATCTTGGCGGTATCTTTATATAGCTTTTTCTTGTTCAAAAAACCATTGGATTTTGGTAGCTTCTGAATAAAAATATTGGTTGCAACATCCATATTACGGAATAATGACAACTCCTGATGAATAAATGCGATTCCAAGTTCTTCTGCTTCCTTGGTGTTCTTAATAGTTACCCTGCTGCCCTCCAGGCTGATACTGCCTTCTTCATTGTGCACAACTCCACCCAATACGTTCATCAACGTTGATTTTCCAGCACCATTTTCGCCAAGGATCGCACAAACCTCTCCATCCTGCAGTTCAAAATCAACATTTTTTAGTGCATGTACGCCCGGATAGTATTTATGTATTCCTTCCATTCTAAGAAGCTGTTTTTTTTGTTCGCTGATCATAATTACCTCCTCACGCAAATACCTTTTTAACCGTTTTGATATCCTCCTGCAACAAGATAAATGCGTCATCGCTTAAAAGACTTAACGGCTTTTGATTATAATAGTTTTCCAAAAGCAGCCAGGTTGCACAGCCGCTGTCTTTGATAATCTGTACTGTTTGATAAAAATCGGTATCCCCTCTTCCCAAAAGTGCCGAACTGATTGTTTGATTAAAGCCATCTTTAATATGTATCTGACACACATGCTCTTTTAGTTTTTGGAGAATATCCTGCTGTGAGAACCCTTTTTCCAAATAATAGTTCTGACTGTCATAGAAAATTTTCAGATTGTCACAGTCGACTTCCTTTATCATTCTCAACGATTCTTCAGCAGACAGCACATTTTCGGCGGCAACTGTGATACCATGCTCTTTTGCCAGTTCGCAGGCAAGCCTGATTTTCTCACATGTATTCCAAAAATCCTCTGGTGTATTGATTGCGCCGCTGTCAAAGCTTGGGAGCTGAACAACTGGTATCTCCATAGCGGCAGCGGCTTTGATTCCGGATCTGATTGTTTCAACTGCAATCATTCCGTCATAGCTTTCCCGGTTGTGACTCATTCCATGCGCATTTAACGCATTGAATGCTATAGAAGGATATGCAATGCCATACCGTTTCCCATATTCCAGATAAGCCTGCTGAATAATTGTATTCGATAGTTTGAATCCGGTTTCATAGTCTCCAAAGTCCAATTCCATTCCTTCAAGTCCCAAATCCGCAGCAATCTTAATTCCATATGGCCCGGGACAGGGAAACGCCCATTCTACGATTCCTATCTTAAAGTTCATGCTACACCCTCCTCTTGGACGTTAATGATTTTCACGTCCACCTGAAATGTTAAAGGAAGATCCGGTAATAAATGCTGCATCTTCCGATGCCAGAAAGACACATAGTTTTCCTATCTCTTCCGGCTCCCCCATGCGCTTCAAAGGTGTCGCTTCATTAAATTCTTTTAGATATTTCTCATAGCTAAGACCAAATAAAGGAGCTCTGTCATGCAGACATCGATCGATCATTTCTGTATTAATCGTACCAGGGGCGATACTGTTAACATTAATTCCATACTCTGCAAGTTCCAGTGCCAACGATTGCGCCAGCAATCGGACGCCCGCCTTTGATGCACAATACACAGCGTTATAAGCCTCTCCTGTTTTCGATGCGCACGAGTCAATTAATACCATTTTCCCAGAGCCCTGCTTTTTCATTTGCTGTCCCACGTATTTGCAATAAAGAAATGTACTCCTTAAATTTACGTTAATCACAGCATCCCAGTCTTTTTCATCCTGTTCAATAACCGGGCAGGACCGCAATATACCCGCCGCATGTGTCAGAATGTCAATGCGCCCATATTCGGCTATCGCCTCTGAGACTACCTGCAGCACATCCTTACTCTTCGATACATCTCCCTGCAATGCGATACATTTTCTTCCAAGTACCTTAATTTCTTCGCACACTTCCTGAAGCTTTTCCATATTAATATCTGTAATCATCAAGTTTGCACCATGTTTTGCATATTCTATAGCAATTCCGCGACCAATACCCTGTGCTGCTCCGGTCACAAGTGCAATCTTATTGTCAATTTTCATAGCTCCATCCTTTCTTCCACCTTCTATTGTGGTGTTTTGATTTGTTTTGATTTTGTTCTTGTTTAGATTTCTATTTGTTTTTCTATTTGTTTTTATATTTTTTATTATAGTTTGCTTTTTGTTTTCTGTCAATGCTTTTATGGTTTTATGAATTACATGAAATTATTATTTATTTTTTGTCTATTATGAAAACAAATAGTCCTGTTTTTATTTCTTGACTTTTTTTGGTATTTGCAATATAATGAAAACAAAACTAAAACATCTGATTTTTGTTTTGTAAGATAGCCAGAAAGGATAAGATTATGACAATTCGACAAATTGCAGATATGTTAAATGTCTCGCCCTCCACAGTCTCAGTCGTTCTCAACAACAAACCCGGTGTGCGAAGCGATTTACGAGAAAAAATCAAAGCTGTTCTAATTGAAAATAGTTATACCATCAAGGAACCGAAATCCAACTTGGGAACTATTTTATTTGTCTATTATAAAAGTACAAACTATCTGGCCGCGCGTAAAGATGACACCTTAGCGATGACATTGAACGCTCTTGAGGAAGTATGCCGTAATGAACGATATTCTTTTTCTCTTGCCAACGCAACCTATTATAATATCGATGAATTATTTAGCAAGTCCAACTTAAGCGGTATCGACGGAATTATTCTTCTTGGAACAGAATATTACCATGAACCTTCTTCTGCATTTTTCAATTTGCCAGTTCCGCTGATTGTTCTGGATGGCTTTTTTCCCGAACATCCCATTAATACAGTAAATATCGATAACAGTTACGGTGTCCATCAGGCTATTTCTTATCTGCTTAAAAACGGTCACAAAGAAATCGGATATTTAAAAAGCGCCATAGAGTTCGGCTGCCTGCGCGACCGTACGAACTGCATATATACTTCTATGGAGCGTCTGGGCTTACGGCTGAATCCGGATTATGTTATCAAAGTCAGTCAGGAAGCCGAGAAAATACAGCTTGAGATGCGCGACTTTCTGGATATAGCCCCTTCTCTCCCAACCGCATTTATCGCCGATAATGATATCATCGGTGTTTCTGCCATTCAGTCTTTTCAAAGAAAGGGGCTTCGGGTACCTGAGGATGTGTCAATCATCGGATTTGATGACTCTACCATTTGTACGATTTTTTCTCCTCATCTCACAACCGTGAAGTCTGATTTTACAAAGATGGCTGATTTAGCCGCCAGAAGACTGATAGAAATGATAAACGAAGAAGAACCCAGTATTATTAAGTCAACGGTTGGAACCACTTTCATCCCGCGTCAGACTGTAACTGCCAAACCCGTTATATAGAAGTCATGTTCGTCGGCCTGCCATACAGCGACGTTCAGATGCCACGCCACCATTATGAAAAAATTGTATGTCATGCAAATCTGGAATAATATCTTTAACATACTGTTATTGTCCAATACAGCAGCTTAATACAACATGTCCACTTACTCCGCCTTTAGGCGGAATTCATCCTTTGATATCCTATATTTTCCATCGCCCTGTCGAGGGCTTTAGTAATAATCTCTTTCGCCTGTTCTGACGGTAAATCATCCTGATTAACCCATTCATCGCCTACTTTTATCATGCTTACAATTTCGAGAACTTTCCGCAAGATACCGCCTCCTTTCCTAATTTATGATATGTTTCACTGGTTGTACTTGTTTACTTATTTTTCGTATTCTGTTTTATCTAACCGACTCTTTTCTCACTTGTAATTACATGCAGTTCAAAAACCGTGGAAATTTTCGCGTTCAGATAATTTCTTTCCTCTTCTGGTAATTCATCGGTGACGTTTTCATAGGATGAATTAAGGAGTGATGCAATGCAGAATGTAACTCAATTTAATGAAGGTGCCCTCTATATACGCGTAAGTACCGGCAAACAAGAAGAACTTTCCCCAGATGCTCAAAAACGTCTGCTACTTGATTATGCCAAAAAGAACGGAATCTATATCGATAAAAATCATATTTATATGGAAAATGGGATCTCTGGAAAACAGGCTGATAAGCGACCAGCATTTCAGCGCATGATTGCAGAAGCAAAGGGGGAACCAAGACCTTTTGATGTTATTTTGGTCTGGAAATTTAGCCGTTTTGCGCGTAATCAGGATGAGTCTGCATTTTACAAGAGCATTTTACGAAAAAAATGTGGTGTTGATGTAATCAGCATTACCGAACCGATTATGGATGGAATGTATGGTCGATTGATTGAAATGATTATTGAATGGTCGGATGAATTTTATTCGTATAATCTTGCACAGGAAGTCAGCCGCGGCATGAGTGAAAATGCGTTACGGGGCGGGTATCAGTCTACCCCATGCCTTGGGTACCATGCAGTAGGCGGGGGCAGACCTTTCGTAATTGATAACCAGGAATATAAGATTGTCCAATACATATTCGATCAGTACGATACAAACTACCAAGATACCACAGCTATTGCCAGAAAAGTAAATAGCTTTGGGTACCGCACCAAACGAGGAAACCTATTTGAAAAACGTTCTATCGAATTAATTTTAAAAAATCCGTTTTATATTGGTGAGGTAACATGGAATGGAATCACATTTCAGGGCGAACATGAAACCCGTCTGGATCCTGAACGTTTTCATAAACGTATTGCCCGTCTGGACAGCGAGTTTAGTCCTAAGAAGCGTCGCAGTATATCCTCCTGTGCTCATTGGCTATCCGGCTTAGTAAAGTGTCCTATCTGCGGTGCTACACTTGGATACAACCGTGCCGGGAAGAATGGTAACAACAGTTTCTTCTATTGTTGGAAATATGCCAAGGGAATGCATGAAGGCAGTGTTTCCATCACAGAGAAGAAACTGATCCGGCATGTGCTGCAGTATTTTGAAAAGATATTAGATGGCGCTGACTTTGAATACGGATACCGTACAGCGATTGCGCCGGCGCAAGAAAGCGAACTATCGCTCTTAGAAGAAGAGCTGGCCCGGCTGGATATCCGGGAGCGCCGGATCCGGCTGGCATACGAAAATGAAATAGATACCCTGGAAGAATATAAGGGAAACAAAACCCGTATACAGGCAGATCGCAGCGAACTGCAAAAAGCAATGGAATCATACAGCCAAAGCACTGCCCCATCCCTCCCCAAAACAGAAACTCGTAACCAGATCCGTCACGTCTACGAAGTGGTAAGCAATCCGGATATCGACTATCAGATTAAGGGGGTGCTGCTCCGGTCAATTGTAGAGAAGATTGTCTACGATAAGTCAAATCAGAAACTTATTTTTTACCTATATTTTACTGATAATTCTTGACACACTGATAAAAATCCACTGGGACTAATCATAACCACCGGCTTAGCCCAACATCATAAACTTAAGGAAATTCTGATATCATTTTTAGATATAGGGATTTCCTTATTTTGTTTTCTAATGTAAAATAAAGGCAGGGGTGTATTTATGCTACATTCTTATAGGAAACGGTTTGAATCTGCTATACGAGCAATAAAGTCTGACAAAATCAAAACTTATGCACGTTTGCATAATCCAAATTCTTTTACACGAAACAGAAATATGCCTTTGTCAGATATTCTTTTCTGTATGCTGGCAAAAAAGGGCCTCACTGCGGTGATGGAACTTCAGCATTATTTTATCTCAAAAGGGGATTCCGGCATGAAAATATCAAAACAGGGATATCTGCAACATTATTTCCATAAAATCCAGTGAGAGCGAACTGGCAAAAGCAAATATAACGGCAATCGGGAAAATGAAAATATAGCCATTGGTATGTTTAAAGAACGTATGATAAAAATAGTAATGGAACCAAATGCGAAAATCAAGGCTAAAAATCTGTTGCGCCTGCAAGCAGATATAGAAAAGCATATATTGCCAATCCGTGAACTTAAGAATCAGGAAAGAAATTTTAAGCCGAGCAGCAAATACAAAAATAATCAAAAGAACAGCTTCTAAAGGTCAGAAAATGCAGTCATGGCAGATTGGATTTTTCTGCCCTTTTTTGAATGAGTAAGATAAGAAAACAAGAAAGAATTCTATTTAGGTTCTAAAAAAACATAAAATGCAATGATTTTCCTATCAAATCTAGCCGTATGCAAATCCTTAAGTTTATGATGTTGTGCATAGCAGGTGGTTTATTTTATTGCCAATCGGGTAGGAGGCTAACCATTAATTGATTAGCCGACCTCCCACACCACCCGGCATACCGTTCGGTACCAAGGCGGTTCTCTAGTTTTCACAAACTTTCAGATAATAGTCCAGCATAGAGAT
>Ga0153922_1000035_pt1 | contig 51992 bp, 46 predicted proteins | sample TSNJ006MetaG_FD_104723 | JGI IMG/M metagenome (GOLD analysis project Ga0153922, IMG submission 104723) | Attine ant fungus gardens microbial communities from New Jersey, USA - TSNJ006 MetaG | ecosystem: Host-associated > Fungi > Mycelium > Unclassified | place: USA: New Jersey, Brendon T. Byrne... | reverse complement strand
GGAACTGGCCCGTTTCGTCAGGTTCCTGATGACCGAGATCTTTCCGGGGGGACAACTGCCGACCATCGAGATGGTCGAAGAGCGTTCGACGAAGGCGGGATTCACCGTGACCCGCACGCAGTCGTTGCAGCGCCACTGTGCGAGGACGCTGGACACCTGGGCGCAGTCGTTGCAACTCCGGAAGGATCCGGAAGGATGAGGCAATCGCGCTCCAGTCCGAAGAGGTGTACGACCGGTACATGCGGTATCTCATCGGCTGCGCCGAACTCTTCCGCAACGGCAACAGCGACGTCAACCAATTCACTCTTGCGAAGCAGCACGTGAAGAACGAGAGGACCCGACATGGCTGACGAGACGGCCACCACCACCGAGGACATGCGACCGCACTTCGAGGACATCCAGGCCCACTACGACCTGTCCGATGAGTTCTTCGGGTTGTTCCAGGACCCGACCCGCAAATACAGCTGCGCGTACTTCACCGGACCCGACGTCACGCTGGCGGAGGCACAGATCGCCGACGTCGACCTGAACCTCGACAGGCTCGACCTCAAGCCCGGCATGACGCTGCTCGACATCGGCTGCGGCTGGGGCCTGACGATGCGGCGTGCGATCGAAAAGTACGACGTGAACGTCATCGGCCTGACGCTGTCCAAGAACCAGCAGGCCTACTGCACGCAGCTGCTCGACACGCTTGGCGCCGACCGCACGCACCAGGTGCGGCTGGAGGGCTGGGAGCAGTTCCACGAGCCCGTCGACCGGATCGTGTCGATCGAGGCGTTCGAGCACTTCGGCTTCGAGCGCTACGACGACTTCTTCAAAACCTGCTTCGACATCCTGCCCGACGACGGCCGGATGACGATCCAGAGCAGCACCGGCTATCACCCGTTCGACTTGATCGCGGAGGGCAAAAAGCTGACGTTCGGACTGGCCCGTTTCATCAAATTCATGATCACCGAGATCTTCCCCGGCGGCCGGATCCCGACCACGCAGATGATGATCGACCACGGTGAGAAGGCCGGCTTCGTCGTGCCCGAGCCGAAGTCCCTGCGCACCCACTACATCAAGACGCTCGGGCTGTGGGCCGACGCGCTGGAACGCAACAAAGAGAAGGCCATCGCGGCCACCGACGAAGAGAACTACCACCGGTACATGAAGTACCTGAACGGCTGCCAGTACTACTTCATCGACGAGAGCATCGACGTCAGCCTGGTGACGTACCTGAAACCGGGTGCGGCCGCGTAGCTTTCCAGACCGGGCGGCTAAGCGGCCAAGCGGCTAGGCAGCGGCCTTCGAGCCGCTGGTGGACGTGCCGGCGGTATTCGGCTTCTTTACGTCGTTGATGGGATCCGGCGGCGGCGCGGTGACGCTCTGGACCACTTCGTCCGGCTTGGTTTTCTGCCCTGTGGCCGGCGTCGCGTTCGAACCGGCCGACTTGGGCAACTGCACCAGATTGAACGGCGACGCCGACGATCCGTTCTGCGTGGTGGTGGTCGGCTTCGGGACCTGGGTGGATGCGCCGACGACCTCCTGCGGCTTAGGCGGCTGCGTTGTGATGGTCGGCGTCGGGACGGTGTTGGACGTGCTGACCACCACCTGCGGCTTAGGCGGCTGCGTTGTGATGGTCGGCGTCGGGACGGTGTCGGATGTGCTGACCACCACCCGCGGCTTGAGCGTTTGCGTTGTGGTGTTCGGCGTCGACGTCTGATTGATCGCCGGGGCGAATGTCGACGAGGTCGACGGACCCGCCGGGGCCGGCGGAGCGACCGTGCTGGCGCGGGGGGGGTCGCCGATGATGTCCTTCAGCGCAGCTTGGATGCCTTGGACGACCGCCACAACGAGGTTGATGCCGAGCGTGATCGGGTTGATGGGCGGGAACAGCTGGAAGGTCTGCGGTATGCCGGGGTTGGCGTTGCGGTCGTAACCGAGGTCGACGAGCACCTTGACGATCGGGTTAAGCAGGTCGACGAACGGCTTCACGATCGCAGTCGTGCCGGTTGCGTTGCCAAGGTCCAGCAGAGGTTGTAGGAGCGGCAGAGTGCCCGGGTCGGGAATCAGTACGAACGTCGCATCCTGATAGGTGCTGATGTTGGCGGGGTTGGTGATCGCCTGCGCCAGCGTCGTAGGAGTGTAGCCGTACGGGAGGGTGCCCATGGGGTCGTTGCTGTTGGGGACCAGGTAGTTGCCGTGGACGTAGTAGAACGCGGCCAGTGCGTTCAGCAGCGAAAACGGGTCGAGGAGGTACAGCGGGGCGTCCCCGACGGGGTCGTACTGGAAGGCGTAGTTCGTGCTCTTGATCCCGATGCCGGTGGGCAACAGCGGCCCGAACGTGACGTTGAGGATCGGAATGGTCGGCAGGAAGCTGAGCCGCGCCCACAGGCCTTGCGGGTTGTCGATGTTGCCGATCGTGACCACCTGGATTTGGTTTTTCTCGCTTTGCGGCAGGTTCGCGAGGTTGTACATCTCCTGGGAAACGACCGCGCCGCCCTGGGAGTAGCCGAACAGGACTATCTTGTTGTTCGGGTTTGTCAGCAGTGGCTGCAGCGTGGCGTCGAGATTCTGGATGCCCGTCCCGACCGAAACGTTCCACGTATCGCACGACAGGTTCGGGCACCAGCCGGGTAACGGGATGGGCCAGAAGCTGGCGGGGTAGTTGATGCCGACCAGGTTGCAGTTGCTCGTCGTGGTGCACGAGGGATCGGCCGGTGCGATGTACCGGTTCAGCGCGTTCTCCTTATAGCCCTTCACCGTGTCGATGTTGTGGGTGCCGGTGCCCGGCACGATCAACGCGAATGCGGCCAGCGTGACCGCGGACGTCAGCACCGCCATGACGCCGATGGCCACCGCACCGAGGAACGTGAGAAGTGCGACAACTACGGCACGCGCATACCTGCGCATGCGTAAACACAACCACATCGCGCGTCGGAAGGGAACGAAACGGCACACTGCGTCAGCCGCAAACACCTGTCGGATTCGGCGAGCGTCGTTCGTCGAAGGAGTAGAGAGTGGAACACAGGGTTCCGCTCGCTACCCGAAGAGGTGACGCCATGCAGTACTTCGCCCTGTTGCTCTCGCCGTCCGACGCACCCGAGGAGCGCACCGACCCGGCCGCGTTGGAGGCCGAGATGACCGCGTACAACGACTTTCACGCTCGCGAGCGGTCCTCGATCAAGGCCGGCGACGCGCTGACCCCGGCCGCGGCCGGCGTCCGCATCACGGGCGGTCCGGAGACACCGCTCATTACCGACGGCCCGTTCCCCGAGAGCGCGGAGATCGCGGGCGGCTACTACGTGTTCGAGGCCGACGATCTCGACGCCGCGCTGGCGCTGGGACGGCAGGTCCCCCACGCCCGCAAGGGAGCGGTGGAGATATGGCCGATGCTCATGGACTTTTCGCCTTCTGTGCAGCTGACGGGCGAGCATTGGCTGGCGCTGCTGTTCGAGCCCCCCGGTGCGACGGTCGAGCCGGGGACACCCGAGTGGGAGGAAGGCATCAAGCGCCACGGCGAATTCGGTGCGGCCGCGGGCGAACACATCGTCGGCGGGGCGGCGCTGCACGGGCCGGCCACCGCGACCACGGTGCGGGTGCGCGACCACGAGGTGCTGCTCACCGACGGACCGTTCGTCGAGGGGGCCGAGGTGGCCAACGGGTTTTACGTGCTGTCGGCCGCGGACCGGGACGAGGCGGTGAAGCTGGCCTCGATGATCCCGGCGACGACAGTGGAGGTGCGCCAGCTGATGGGCGTTGCTGGGTTGTAGGCCGGGTTGTAGGCGTTGAGCGACCTGGACGGCGTCTTCCGCCGCGAGTGGGGTCCGGCCGTCGCAGCGCTGGCGCGCTGGTCGGGGGATCTCACGGTTGCTGAGGACGCCGTCCAGGAGGCGTTTGCGGAGGCGCTGCGGGCGTGGCCGCGCGACGGCTTGCCCGCGAGTCCGGGTGCGTGGGTCGTGACGGTGGCCCGCAACCGTGCGCGTGACCGGCTGCGTCGCGAATCTCTGCGCCCCGGAAAGGAATTGGCGGCGGTGGTGGACGACATCAGGGCACGGACCGACACATCCGACCCGCACCCGGTCCGCGACGACGAGCTGCGGATGATGTTCACCTGCGCGCACCCGGCGCTGGACCGGCCGTCGCAGCTCGCGCTGACGCTGCGGCTGGTCTCAGGGCTCACGGTGGGCGAGATCGCGCGTGCTTTATTGCAAACCGAGGCGGCCGTCGGCCAACGCATCACACGGGCCAAGGCCAAGATCCGGCACGCGCGGATACCTTTGCGGGTGCCATTGGCATCGCAACTTCCGGAGCGCATACCGCATGTGCTCGGCTGCATCTACTCGGTCTTCACCGAGGGCTACTGGTCCACCGCCGGGCCATCGGCAGTTCGCGACGAACTCTGTTCTGAGGGAGTGCGACTGGCTTCGGAGCTCGTCGCTTTGATGCCGGACGAGCCGGAGGCGCAGGCGCTGTGCGCGCTGGTGACACTGCACGACGCCCGGCGGGCGACCCGGGTCGACTCCGCCGGGGCACTGGTGCCGCTTGACGAGCAGGACCGTAGCCGCTGGGATGCGGTGGCGATCACACGCGGATTGCGGCGTCTGCGCCTGGCCATGAGCCGCTCGCGCGAAGAGCAGACGGGCGTGGCTCCGGGTCCGTACCTGGCGCAGGCGGTGATCGCTGGTTTGCATGCGACGGCGCCTACCTTTGCGGCGACCGATTGGGGCGGCATCTGCGCGGCGTACGACCATTTGTTGGTGGTCAATGACTCCCCGGTCGTGCGCGCGAATCGTGCCGTCGCGGTGGGGTTCCGGGATGGTTTCGCGGCGGGGCTGGCGGCACTCGACGAGGTCGCCGGGGATCCGCGGGTGGCACGACACGTTCCGGCTATCCGAGCCGACCTGCAGCGCCGCGCTGGACGGGTCGCTGAGGCGCTTCCGTGGTATCGCGAGGCGCTGGCCGTGGCGGGCTCGGAGCCGGCGAAGGCGTTCCTGCGGCGGCGGATCGCGGAATGTGGGGGGTGATCACTCGTCGGGCCGCGGCTGCGCCCTTGTTCTCCGCCGCGTTCTCCGCCTCGCCTACGCCTCCGCGAAGTTGCGCGTCACCGACGGGTCCACCGGGATGCCCGGGCCGGTGGTCGTCGTCATCGTGACCTTCTTGAGGTAGCGGCCCTTCGATGCGGTCGGCTTGGCCCGCAGCACCTCGTCGAGCGCGGCGCCGTAATTCTGAACGAGCTTGGTGTCGTCAAACGACGCCTTGCCGATCACCAGGTGCAGGTTGGCCTGCTTGTCGACGCGGAAGTTGATCTTGCCGCCCTTGATGTCGTTGACGGCCTTGGCGATGTCGGGGGTGACGGTGCCCGTCTTCGGGTTCGGCATGAGGCCGCGCGGGCCGAGGATGCGGGCGACACGACCGACCTTGGCCATCTGGTCGGGGGTGGCGATCGCGGCGTCGAAGTCCAAGAACCCGCCCTGGATCTTCTCGATCAGGTCGTCGCTGCCCACGATGTCGGCGCCGGCTGCCGACGCCTCTTCGGCCTTGTCGCCGACGGCGAACACCGCCACGCGAGCGGTCTTTCCGGTGCCGTTGGGCAGATTGACGGTGCCGCGCACCATCTGGTCGGCCTTGCGGGGATCGACGCCGAGCCGGAACGCGACCTCGACGGTGGCGTCTTGATTCTTCGACGACGTCTCCTTGGCCAGCCTGACCGCCGCTAGCGGTGAATACAGCTGGGTGCGGTCGACTTTCTCGGCGGCGGCGCGATATGCCTTGCTCTTCTTGCTCATTGCGTTCCAATCATTCGTTGGGTGTGGTGCTGCCGATGATTGCTCTTCGCGCGAGCGCTCATCGTCGGGCCGAAGCTGGCCCTCCCACGGGTTCTGCGGAGAATTACGCCGTTATGCTCCGCTACTCTACGGTGATGCCCATCGACCGGGCGGTCCCGGCGATGATTTTGGCGGCGGCGTCAATGTCGTTGGCGTTGAGATCTTCCTTCTTGGTCTCGGCGATCTCGCGGACCTGGTCCCAGGTCACCTTGGCGACTTTGTTGCGGTGCGGCTCGGCGGAGCCCTTCTCCACGCGCGCCGCCTTCAGCAGCAGCCTCGCCGCGGGCGGAGTCTTCAGCTTGAAGTCGAAGCTGCGGTCCTCGTAGACGGTGATCTCCACCGGCACGACGTTGCCGCGCTGCGACTCGGTAGCGGCGTTGTAGGCCTTGCAGAACTCCATGATGTTGACGCCGTGCTGGCCGAGCGCGGGACCTACGGGCGGCGCGGGGTTGGCCTGGCCGGCCTGGATCTGCAGCTTGATCAGCCCGACGACCTTCTTCTTCTTGGCCATGAGGTGGTGGTGGTCCTTTCTAAATCAGCCGCCGCTGGGGCGAAGAGCATCAAATCTTGGCGACCTGGGTAAAGGTCAGTTCGACTGGTGTTTCGCGGCCGAAAATGGACACCAGCACCTTGAGCTTCTGCTGTTCGGCGTTGACCTCGCTGATCGACGCGGGCAACGTCGCGAACGGACCGTCCATGACGGTGACGGATTCGCCGACCTCGAAGTCGACCTCAACCGGTGCGCGTTCAATTCCGCCCGGCTCGGCAGCGGTTCCGGCGGCCGCAGCCTTCGCGGCCTTCTTCGTGGCGCCCTGCGGCAGCAGGAACTTCACCACGTCCTCAAGCGCCAGCGGCGACGGACGCGAGGTCGCGCCGACGAAGCCGGTGACGCCGGGCGTGTTGCGCACGGCGGACCACGAATCGTCGGTGAGGTCCATGCGGACCAGGATGTAGCCGGGCAGAACCTTGCGGTTGACCTGCTTGCGCTGGCCGTTCTTGATCTCGGTCACCTCTTCGGTGGGCACCTCCACCTGGAAGATGTAGTCGCCGACGTCGAGGTTCTGCACGCGAGTCTCGAGGTTCGCCTTCACCTTGTTCTCGTAGCCGGCGTAGGAGTGGATGACGTACCACTCACCGGGCCGGGTGCGCAGGTCCGCCTTGAGCGCGGCAGCCGGGTCCATTTCGGCGGCTGCAGGATCAGTCTCGTCGGGAGCCGTTTGCTCTTCGCGCAAGCGCTCATCGGGAGCTGCTTGCTCTTCGACCTCATCGGGAGCCAGTTGATCTTCGGCCAGCTGCATGTGGGCAGCCAGGTCATCGCCCTCGGGCGTAGTCACGGTCGTTTCCTTCCCTACATTCCCTACTTCAGGGTCCAAACCCCGGCGAACACACCACGCACGACGGCGGCCAGGCCGAGGTCCACCACGCCGATCAGCGCGACCATGAACACCAGAAAGACCAGCACCACGGCGGTGTAATTCATCATCTGCTTTCGGTTCGGCCAGATGACCTTCCGCAACTCGGCGATGACCTGCTTCAGGTATATCCACACAAAGACGACCGGTGCGAACAGGTCGCGCCGGCCTTTGTCGGGGCCCGTCTTTTTCGCCGTCTTGGCCTTGGCCTTGCGGCCGTCCTTTTTGTGGTCGGCCTTTTCGATCGGCGGCGCCTCGACGGCTTCGGTCACCTGTCGTGACCGCTTGCCGGTGGGACGCAGCGGCCGCGTGGCGACCGCGGTTCGCCCGCTGGTCGTGGTGTCCCCGCCGTTAGCTGCGGCGCCGGTAGCCTCAAGCTCGTCGCTCACCGCGTGCCCTTCCGTTCGTGTCTTGTAACTGTGTCCACCATCAAGTGTCCACGATCAGTTCGTATTCAGTTCAGCAGGGGCGACAGGACTTGAACCTGCAACCTGCGGTTTTGGAGACCGCTGCTCTGCCAATTGAGCTACGCCCCTTCGAGGTCGGCAGGCCAACCCCACGCAATTCGCGCGCTGCCGTACGGTCGATTCATCACCGACGGACAGCGCGCTGACGTGGGGAAACCCCGAGGACCGAGTGTACATCGGCCCAGCTGCGAGTTACTAATCCCGCACCTAGTCGCCGACGGCGGTCCTCATCACTTGGCCGGACTCCCGATCCCACTTGACCTGGACGTGGTGGTCGGCCGTGTGGCCCATCAGCGTGGTGTAGGCCTCCAGGACGAGCTCACCGTGTTGGTTGGTGCAGACGTTTCGGGTGACGACGATGTCGGCGCCGAACCGCTCGTCCACTGAGTGGACGTGCATCGTGCCGTGAAGTGTGTCGCCCGCCTGAACGGGCCGGTGGTAGACGAACTTCTGATCGACCTGGACGATCTGCATGGTCTCCACGCCGACGTCGACGTGACGGAAGAAGTGCTGCTGGATCAGCAGCGCGTAGATGGACACGAACGTGAGCGGCGCAACCACCGAGCCATATCCGAGCTGGTGGGCTGCGTCGTCGTCGTAGCTCGAGGGATCCTCGGCCTTGACGGCCCTCGCGTACATGCGGACCTGCTCGCGGCCCACCTCGAAGTGGTCGGGGTACTTCCAGACCATGCCCCGGACGTCGGTCTTCAGAGCCATGGCTACGCCAGCTTCGCGGTCGCGACGGCGCGGCCGAAGATCTTCTTGCCACCCGTGGTGGCCGACAGCGCGATCGTCACCGACTTGGTCTCCGGATCGGCCGACTTGATCCGACCGCTGAACACGATGTCGGCACCCCTGCCGTCGTTCGGCACCGGCACCACGGCGGTGAACCGCACGTTGTACTCGGTCACCGCACCCGGGTCGCCGACCCACGACGTCACGTAGCCGCCGCCCAGCCCCATCGTCAGCATGCCGTGGGCGATCGCGCTGTCGAGGCCGACCTGCTTGGCGATCTCGTCGTCCCAGTGGATCGGGTTCAGGTCACCGGACACTCCGGCGTAGTTCACGAGATCCTGACGGGTCAGCGTGATGACCTTTTCGGGCAGCTGATCACCGACCTTCACCGAATCGAACTCACGCAATGGCATGGCTGAATCCCTCTTCTCCCTCTCCGTCGCTACGACCAACAAGCGTGGTGTAGGTCTCCTGAACCATGTCGCCGGCCTGGTCGGTCACGATGTTCTTCGTCACGATCATGTCGGTGCCGAACGACTGACGCACCGAATCGACGTACACGTCGCAGTAGAGGCGGTCGCCCGCCTTGATCGGCCTCACGAACTTCAGCACCTGATCGACCTGAACGATCTTCATGTCCGTGACCGCTATGTCCGCGCTCGCGAAGAACGCAGACTGCGCCTGGTAGCCGAACACCGAGATGAACGTCAGCGGCGCCAGCAGTTCGTCGTAGCCGAGGTCGGCGGCGGCCTGCGCGTCGAAGAACGCCCGGTCCTCGTTCTTGACGGCCTCGGCATACTCGCGGACCTTCTCCCGCCCGACTTCGTAGAAATCGGGATACCGAAAATGCATCCCGACGATCTTGTCGGACAAAGTCACGGGTGGTGAACCTACCTAGTCAAGCTGAACAACCGCCAATCGCGCGGCTGTCAGCGGGTCTCTTTGTGTGGCCGGTGCATGCCGCAGTTCGGGCAGAACTTCTTCAGTTCGAGCCGGTCGGGGTCGTTACGACGGTTCTTCTTCGTGATGTAGTTGCGGTGCTTGCACACCTCGCACGCCAATGTGATCTTTGGCCGGATGTCCGTACTGGAGGCCACTTCAGTTGCCCTTCTTTACACTTCTACCGTTGTTGTCTTGTAGCGATGGCCGGACTCGAACCGGCGACCTAACGATTATGAGTCGTTCGCTCTAACCGACTGAGCTACATCGCCTTGTGACGGCCCGCCGAGCCCCCTAACGGAATCGAACCGTTGACCTTTTCCTTACCATGGAAACGCTCTGCCGACTGAGCTAAGGGGGCCTGACCCGCACAAGGGCCCTGTCGAGGGTACAACTCGGCAGGCTGGCCCGCCAAACAGTCGGTTGGGATGATTGACCGCATGACCGACGGCGCTCCGACCCGGGTCGCGGTGTACCTCGACTTCGACAACATCGTGATCTCGCACTACGACCAGGTGAACGGGCGCGGCTCGTTTCAGAAGGACAAGGGCCGCGGGCTGACCGGGGAGCGGCTGGAGCGGGCGACCGTCGATGTCGGCGCGATCATCGACTTCGCGTCGTCGTTCGGGACGCTGGTGCTCACTCGCGCGTATGCGGACTGGTCGGCAGACGTCAACGCCGCCTACAGCCGCCAGCTGGTGGCGCGTGCGGTGGATCTGGTGCAGTTGTTTCCCGCAGCGGCGTACGGAAAGAACGGCGCGGACATCCGGCTCGCAGTCGACGCGGTCGAAGACATGTTCAGGCTGCCGGATCTGACGCACGTCGTCATCGTCGGGGGCGACTCGGACTACATCGCCCTTGCCCAGCGGTGCAAGCGCCTGGGCCGCTACGTCGTCGGCATCGGCGTGGCCGGAGCGAGCAGCGGGTCGCTGGCCGCTGCGTGCGACGAGTTCGTCACATACGACGCGCTTCCCGGTATCCCCGCCACGCCGAAGGAGGCGCCGAAGAAGGCTGCGCGCCAAGCTTCGAACCAGGACGCGCAGTCCGCGGCAACAGGCCTCCTGGAACGCGCGCTGCAAATCGTTATGCAAAAGGACGACGACGCCGAATGGCTGCACAACTCTGCGGTCAAGGCACAGATGAAGCGGATGGACCCGTCGTTCAGCGAAAAGTCTTTGGGATTCCGGTCTTTCAGCGACTTTCTGCGTTCCCGCAGCGAGATCGTCGATCTCGACGAGAGCAGCACGACGCGGATGGTGCGGCCGCACTCCGAGGGGTGAGGTTGGGGCGCTCGTTTTGCGGAGGCACATACTCTGTGGTGATGGCCACCGACGACCGCTTGTACTTCCGCCAACTGCTGTCGGGCCGCGACTTCGCACGAAGCGACCCCATCGCCAGGCAGATGGTCAACTTCGCCTACCTCATCGGCGACCGTGAGACGAAGGACGCCATGGTCGTCGACCCGGCCTACGCCGCCGGCGACCTCGTCGACGCGCTGCAGGCCGACGGCATGCGGCTGTCGGGGGTGCTCGTGACCCATCACCACCCCGACCACGTCGGCGGGACGATGATGGGCTTTCAGCTCAAGGGTCTTGCCGAGCTGCTCGAGAAGGTCAGCGTGCCCGTCCACGTCAACACCCACGAGGCGCTGTGGGTGTCGCGGGTGACCGGCATTGGTGAAAACGACCTCACCAAGCACGAACACGGCGACAGGGTCAACGTCGGTGACGTCGAAATCGAGCTGCTGCACACCCCGGGCCACACCCCGGGCAGCCAATGTTTCCTGCTCGACGGGCGCCTGGTCGCCGGCGACACGTTGTTCCTCGAAGGCTGCGGGCGCACCGACTTTCCGGGCGGCAACGTCGACGACATGTACCGCAGCCTGCGCCAGCTGGCCGAGCTGCCCGGCGACCCGACGGTGTTCCCGGGCCACTGGTACTCCCAGGAGCCCAGCGCGACGCTGTCGGAGGTGCGACGAACCAACTACGTGTACCGCCCGACAAGCCTGGAGCAGTGGCGGATGCTGATGGGCGCTTGAGTAACGTCAGTCGGATGGGAGAACGGGTTCACTTCACCGTCGAAGAGTCCGTCGCGACGATCACGATGGATGACGGCAAGGTCAACGCCCTGTCGCCGGACATGCAGCGCGAGATCAACGAGGGGCTCGATCACGCGGAGCTCGAGGGCGTCGGTGCGGTCGTCATCGCCGGCAATGACCGGGTGTTCAGCGGCGGGTTCGACTTGAAGGTGCTGACCGCTGGTGGCGAGGCCGCGATCGAGATGCTGGCCGGCGGGTTCGAACTCGCGGCACGAGTTCTGGCCTTTCCGAAGCCGGTGGTGATGGCGTGCACCGGACATTCGATCGCGATGGGATCGTTTCTCATGCTCTCGGGCGACCACCTCATCGGCGCACCGTCACATCGCGTCCAAGCCAACGAAGTGGCGATCGGAATGACGATGCCCGGTCCGGCGCTGGCGATCCTGCGGCACCGGTTGACCCCGGCGGCGTTTCAGCGCGCGGTCGGCCTGGCCGCCGAGTTCAAGGGCCAAGGTGCCGTGGCCGCGGGTTATCTCGATGAGCTGGTCGAGGCCGACATGGTGCGGCCCCGGGCCCACGAGGTCGCGGTTGGGCTCACGGCGCTCGACCCGCGGGCACACAAGGAAAGCAAACTCAGGGCCCGGGCCGGGGTGCTCGACGAGATACGCACGACGATCGCCGAGGAATTCCCGCTCACGCAGTAAGCACCGACGCTGCGAAGATGCGCGCTTCTGGGCAGGCAGGGTCGCCTGCAGGGAAAATGTAAACGTTCAAAGCATCAACTTTGGGCTGCAACCGCACGAGACACCAGGGACCACGTAGCATGCTCCCGTCAGCAACTGATGGTGGGGGCGGTTGCGGCTGAAGGGAAGGTGACCGCAGTGGGGTGGTGGTTCAGAGACCGCTGGCACGAACTGGCGCACGCCGGGTCGGGAGTTTGGCTCGCGATCGGGGTGTGGGCGGTCGTGATGCTGGGGCTGGCCGCGCTGATCTACGGCCATCGCCAGCTCAAGCGCAGCCGCGAGCTGAGGTCCGAGGAAACGCGCCCGCACGTCGGCGTCTTCATGGAGCCGCACGCGTCGGACTGGCACCTCATCGAATTCGTGGCGAGGAATTTCGGGGAAACTGCGGCCTACGACGTGCAGTTCTCGTGGATCAACGCGCCGACCGTGGGTCAGTACGAAAACGAGCACGACGGCATGGTGAACGTCGGTGAGTTGTCTCTGCCGTCCTCCATCCCGGCGCTGGCGCCGGGTCAGGAATGGCGGACCATCTGGGATTCGACGCTCAGCCGCGCCGAGATGGGCGGGTCGATCGAGTGGCGGTTCGTGGGCGCCGTCGAGTACGCCGACAGGCCGGCGGCGGCGGACGGTAAGCGCAGGGCCGTGAAGAATCGCCACGCGTACCAGACGAAGGTGGTCCTCGATTGGGACGATCTGCAGCCGGTGCAACGGGTCGAGCTGATGACAGGCCATGAACTGGCGAAACGGGAGAGGAACAAGCTGGAGCTGCTGCGCAACCTCTTGACGTATTTCCACTACGCGAGCCAGGAGACGCGAAGCGAGATGTACCAGAGCGAGATCGACGGCGTCAGGCGCGCAACCGATGCGGTGAAGGAGCGGCTGCGCAGCCGGCAGTTGCAGGATCCGACGGACGTTCGGATGCGTCCGTTGAACTCGGAGCCGCAGTACGAGGCCGAGTCGAACGGCGGCCGGCATCACAACGAGCACGTGTGACGGTCGTCAGGCGTTGCGGGCGGTCAGTCCGCCGTCGACCACGACCACCGCACCCGTGATGTACGACGCCGCCGGCAAACAAAGACTCAGCATCATGTGCGCCACTTCGGCGGGGTCACCGTAGCGGCCCAATGCCGTACGGCGTTTCGCGAAGATGGCCTTCTGCTCCTCTGGAATCGGCTCGGTCATCGCTGTTTTGATCGGGCCGGGGCAGATGGCGTTGACGGTGATGCCTTCGCGACCCAGGTCGACGGCAAGTGCGCGCGTCTTGCCAGCGTTCTGGCAGCGACAGGGCAGAGAGGACCCAGACAAGCTGCCTAGCGTCGGTTTGGCAAATGAAAAGGGAGGGAATTATGCGTCTGAAACGTCTGGCGAGTGCGGCCGCTATCGCCGCAGCCGTCGGCATGTCGGGGTTTTCGATCGCTGTCGTGCCGGCACATGCAGACCCATCCGGGCCGTGCAACCCGGCGAATTGCCAGGGACCCGGTGGTCCGCGCGGCGCGCCCAATGGTCCACCGCCGCATCAAGGACCCGGTGGTCCCCCGCCCAACAGCGGCCCAGGCGCGCCCCCGCCCAACAACGGCCCCGGTGGACCCCCACCGAACAGCGGGCCAGGCGGGCCCCAACCGAACAACGGGCGAGCCCCCGGTCAGGGCGCCCCGCCGCCGCCAGACCGTGGTCAACAGGGCTGGAATGACGGCCCGCCGCCCGGCGGCGCACCGCGCGGCTGGGACGGCCCGCCGCCTCCTGGTGGATGGGATGGCCCGCCACCTCCTGGCGGGTGGAATCGCCACTGGGACGGGCCGGACCGAGGCATCGACCAGGGCCGCTTCGATCATCAGCCGTTCGACTACGACGACTACCAGGCGGTTCCGATCTGGTCGCCCGACATGGGCGGCTGGGGCTTCTGGTTCTTCGGAGTGTGGATTCCGCTGTGACAGTAGTGGTTTGACGGATCACCGGCACGGGCGCGCCCCAGTCAGAGGGGCGACGACCCGGCGCCGGCCCCGGCGCGGGTGCGGCTGATCGTCGGCTCGGGATAACCGGCACTGCGGGCTGCACTTTGTACGGCGCCGGTGACCGCATCGACACTTTCAACGGGCGCCAGCGCGATCACGCATCCGCCGAATCCGCCACCGGTCATCCGCGCCCCGAACGCGCCGGCCCGCACCGCGGCGTCTGCGATCAGATCGATGTGCTCGGTAGTGATCCCGAAGTCATCGCGCATCGAGGCCTGCGACGCGGTCAGGATGCGACCCGCCTGCGCGAAGTCGCAGTCAGCCAGTGCGGCAACGAAATCGAGCACCCGGCGGTTCTCGGTGAGGACGTGACGGACTCGACGGGCATCCACCGGATCGGTGACCGCGTCACTCGCGGAGGGCCCGCGATCCTGCACATCGCGCAGCGTGGAGACGCGTAGTTCTGCCGCTGCCCGTTCGCATGACGCGCGGCGGGCCGCGTACTCACCGCCGGCGTGACGGTGCCGCGCACGCGAGTCGATGAGCAGCAATGCGGCGCCGAAGGCATCGGGATCGAATGGCACATGCCGCACCGAGACCGCCCGGAAGTCGATCAGCATCGCCCTTTGCGGCTCGCCGAACAAGCTGGCGAGTTGATCGAGCAAACCCGTTGGGGCGCCTACGTAGTCGTTCTCGGCCGCCTGTGCGATCCGGGCCTGCCCGACACGGTCGATGTCATCATCGGTGGCTTTCGTGACCGCGCCGAGCACAGCACATTCCAGGGCGGCCGACGACGACAAGCCCGAGCCGATCTCGACACAGCTCGCAATCGACATCTCGCCACCCATCACGCGGTGGCCCGCACTTCGCAGTGCCCAAACCGTGCCGGCGACATAGGCGGCCCAGCCCGTCACACCACCCGGGCTTGTGTCGAGGGGAATGCGGACCGTGCCCCGTTCGGCATCGCTGTGCACGGTCAGCGTGTTGGCATCGCTGGGCACGAACGTCACGACGGTGCGCTGCGGCAGGGCGATCGGCAGCGCGAAACCGAGGTTGTAGTCGGTGTGCTCGCCGATCAGATTGATGCGACCCGGTGCTGAGTATGTGATTGTCGGCACGCTAGGCGGTCGGCCAGTCCTGGGGCGGGAGAATGGGATCGGCCATCACCGCCGTGACGCCGTTCCAGATGTAGCGGACGGGGAAGATCTTGCCGTCGTTGCAGGTGGCGCACGTCCGCCCCGCTGTGTACACGAGCACGATCATGTCCTTCGTCGACGCCGCGGAATCGAGGGTGGTGAACGGACGCGACAGGGCCGTCGAGGTGCCGATGTAGGTGCCGTGGTGGAACAAAAATCCCTGGCGTGGTGAATTCGGCTTTGGATTGTCGATCGTGACGAGGACCGCGGAGAGGTCCGCGCACGAGTCGAAGTTGCTGGCAACGGGGATCGGACTCCACGGCGCCTGCGTCAGCGGGTCGTGTTGCTCATGCGCGATCGCGACGTCCAGCGCTGTGGCTTGGTCGGGGCCGCAGTCCGGGATGGGATCCGCACCGGCGACCGGGGTGCCGCCGATCATCATGGCCAAGGCGCCTACCGCTGCTGAAGCCATCAGGATTCGGTGCACAGTTCCCTCCGGTTTACGGGTCCTAGCGAAGGTATCAAGTGCGATGAGCCGGCAATCACCAATCGCGGCGATTCGGTCGTCAGGACTCGGCAGCCGCCCAATCGTAGGGCAGGAACTTACCGTCGAACGTGACGACAACGCGATCGCCGGACGGGTGCGGTTTCTTCTGGACGTCGACGCTGAAGTTGATAGCGCTCATGATGCCGTCACCGAACTGCTCGTGGATAAGCGCTTTGATGGCGCCGCCGTAAACCTGCAAGACCTCGTAGAAGCGGTAGATCGTCGGGTCCGTCGGCACGGCGGTGGGGAGCCCGCCGCGCATCGGCACCGATGCCAGCACGGGAACCGCCGACTCGTCGATACCGAGCATCCCGACCAACACCTTGGCCGACTCGGCGGGGATGGGATGTTGGCCGAGCAGCGCGGCGGTAGTCCAGACGACTGGCTTGCCGATCGCATCGGCAAGCTGCTGCCAGGTGAGGCCCTTCTGCAGGCGGGCAATCATGATCTGTTCGGTGATCTGGGCTCGTTTCATCACTTTCATCATCCTTGGTGACTTAGCTCTTCTGCGGTTCCCACAGCAGTATCCGCTCGGCCAGCTCATCTTGCGGTACAAGAAACTCCACGTCGGTTCGCCGTTCAGCGTCGTCAGCTTCTCTGCGTCCTTTGCGGACTCGCGGCGTCGCTCTTCGGGTCGATGAGGATCTTGGCATGCGCCCCTGGGTCACCAAGGGTGTCGAAGGCGGCCTCCACCCCGGGCAGCCCGACCGTGCCGGTGACAAGCGGCGCGACGTTGACCTTGCCCTCAGCGAGCATGTGAAGCGTGTCGCGGAATTCGAGCGGGGTGTAGCCGAGCACGAACCGCAGGTCGATCTCTTTGTTGATCGCCATCGACGGGCGGATGTGGTCCGCGCCCATGCAGACGCCGACCACGACGACGCGCGAGAACAGCGGCGCGCCCGTGATAATGCCTTCGATAATTCCTGGGACACCAACGCATTCGAAGATGACGGGGTGCTTGGGCGTCGCCGCGCCGGCCGCCTCGGCGACCCGCCACACGTGCCACCAGGGAAGCCGCAACCTGTGAAGCTTTTCGATCGTGCCGACTGCCAAGCCGAATGCATCGGGAATGCTTTCCACGTGTCCGTGGCCTGCGGCCGCGGCATATGGTGAGTCCTGCGCCGGGTCGACGACCCGGTCGGCGCCACAGGCGGTCGCAAGCGCGCGGCGGCGGGGTGAGAAGTCGCTCGCGACGACGGTGCGCACCCCGTGCGCCTTGAGCATGCAGATCACAGCGAGGCCGATCGGCCCGCAGCCGATGACGATGGCAACATCGCCTTTGCCTACCTCAGAGCGACAAACGGCGTGCCAGCCGACGGCCATCGGCTCGGTCAGCGCGGCGACCTCTTGCGCCAACCCGTTAGGCACCGGGAAGGCCAGTGACTGCTCGATCAAGAGCTGCTCGGCGTAGGCGCCGGGCGCGGCGGCCGACAGCCCGATGCCGTGTACCTCCTTGCCACGCCGAGCCAGCGGCAGCGCGACAACCGGTGTGCCGATGCGCGGCGTCTTGCGCGTGCGGGGACCGTAATCGACGACTTCGCCACAGAATTCGTGTCCGAACACCACCGACTGATCCGAGCGCATAAAGTCCTCGTAGCCGGACTCAGCCACCACGTCTGCCAGCTCGTCACAATGGTGACGGGCGTGCAGGTCGGTGCCGCAGATGCCGCACCATGACACCTCGATGAGCAGCTGACCCTGAGCCGGTGTGGGGACCGGTCGGTCAACCACCTGGAGCTTCGCGTTAGTGCAGGTGACCGCCTTCACCCCGCTGAGCCTAACCAAATCGCTTCCGCGGACGACGCCGATCAGGGAGGCTGGGAGTTTGTGAGAGGTTCGGCATTGTTGCTTGTTGCCGTGGTCGCGCTGTCGACGGCCCCTCATGTCGTCGCGGACCCGGGCGCAACAAACGTGGTCAACGTCGTAGCGGTCAACGGGAGCGGCCAGCCGATCAACGGTTATCACGTAGTCAATCGGCAGGTATCGGCCGACCTTTCCGGCTGCGCCGGACCGTCGCCGGCGGCGGTGCGCCCCGACATCTACGCCTGCGACCCGAGTGAGGCCGCCGCCGACGTGTGTTGGCCGGCTCCCACATCGGTGTTGTGCCTGATGGACCCGTGGTCAAAAGCACTTCGGCGGTTCTCTTCGCCCGGCGTGTTGCCGGCCGTCGTCCCGCCGGCGTCGCCGATGCCGTTTGCGATGGTTCTCGACGACGGCACCCGCTGCGTCCTTCCCAACGGCTTCGACCTGGGCGGCCGGGCCGACCAGACGGTGCCCATATACGGATGTGGCCAGGACATCGGGGTCGTGGCGCCGCCCGACTGGAACCCTGCGGACGCGATCGACCGCACCCAGCCACTGTGGGCGGTGTTTGTGGGCCAGCTGGGCCCGCGCGACACCCCGTTCCCGGTTCCGATAAGGCACACGGTGACGACCGCGTGGTTCGCAAGCTGACGTGCGGTGCCCAGGTCAGTGGCGGTAGCGTTCGCGGAGTCGACCTAGCGTGGCTTCGATCCCCGCGGCGTTGCGTTTGGCGAAACCTGTCGCCTCGTAATACCGGAGGTGGTCCTTGACTCCCGTGTCGCGAAAGTCGAAGGTCTCCGTCACCCGCGTCTGGGCTGGCGACACCGGCTCGAACTCCCATCGCCATCGGTGACCGAGGGGATGACGCCACTCGATGAGCCGGTCGGGTGTCAGTTCGGTCACGGTGCTGGTGATGCGATAGGGCAGCCCGAACATCTTCATCCGGGTAGAAAACCGTGCGCCCAGATGGAGCGGCGACGGGCCGCGGATGTTGTCACCTACGGTGCCCGAACCGTCGAGCTCGCGGTGACGACGCGGATCCGCGACGATCGCGAACAGCTCCGCCGGGGAGGCATGAACCTCGACCGAGCGGCTGACCTGGTGAGGTCCGGCATCAATGGTGGTGATCGTCATGACTGTGCCCTCCTCAGCGCCCTGCGTCTCGACCCCCGACCTGAAAATACTAGAGGTGAGCGCGATTTCGTCGACATGCGCCCGACGTTAGTCCTGTGCGTGCCGCCGATGATCCCGTCGCTCGAGCCACGCCTGGAGCTCAAGAAGGCCAAGGCCGGCCACCGGGCTCCCGACTAGCAAGAACGCCACCAATAACGGACTCATCTCGCCTCCTCCCACTGCTGACACGTTGGTCCTTTGCAAATGGTTCAATGCGGCAACGTCCGCGATGTGGCGCGGCAAAACCGCGCAATTTGGCGTGGCGACGTTCGCGCTATGACGGCCGTGCAAATTTTGGTCGATTTGCCGGGCCTGGCGCACTCGCCCTCGACCACATCAAGGACGGCGAACCCCTGCCGAAAACCGACGGAAAACCGACAATAAATGTGCAGAATGTCTCAAGACAAGTTGATGTTCAGGACCATCAACCTCACATCGAAGGCTTAGCCTCAGAATTGGCCGGAGAATCTATGGACACGACCCCGACTCCAGCACCGGGCGGGATCGCCGAGGAGCTGGCCTCGGCCGGATTTGCGAACGCCCGGGAAATCGGCCGCGGCGGGTGTGGGGTCGTCTATCACTGCTATCAGAATTCTCTGGCCCGAAGCGTCGCGGTCAAGGTGCTCGCTTCGGATTTCGACCCTGATAACCGGGAACGCTTCCTGCGCGAGGGTTACGCGATGGGGGGCCTATCGGGTCACCCGAACATCATGCACATCCTGCAGGTCGGGGTGACCACGAACAACCGGTCGTACATCGTGATGCCGTACTGCGCCGCGAACTCCCTCGCGCTGCGACTGCGCCGGACCGGCCCGATCCAGTGGCCCGAGGCCCTGCAGATCGGTGTGAAGTTGTGCGGGGCGCTAGAAACCGCGCACAGGACCGGCACGTTGCACCGCGACATCAAGCCCGCGAATGTGCTCTTAAACGATTACGGCGAACCGGTTCTCACTGATTTCGGGCTGGCGCACATCGTCGGTGGATACGAAACGGCAACCGGGGTCTTCACCGGTACGATCGCCTACACCGCTCCCGAGGTGCTGGCCGGAAGTGACCCAACGGTCGCGGCCGACGTTTACTCGCTTGGCGCCACGCTTTACGCACTGATCACCGGGAGCGCCGCACACGAGCGCAAACCCGGCGAGGATGTGATGGCGCAGTTCGTGCGGATCAGCTCGACGGGGGTCCCCGATATGCGTCCTGCCGGTATCCCGGCCAACGTGTGCGCGCCGATCGAACGGGCGATGTCGATTGAACCGGCGAAACGGCAGGCCTCGGCGGAGGAGTTCGGCCGAGAACTGCAGGCGGCGCAACGCGACAACGGGTTGGTATCGGCCTCGATGACGCTTAGCACCGCCTCCGACGACCCCAGGCGCACTGCGGTTGCTCCAGCGCCTCAGTCCGGTTCCACCGGCCCGACCGACGGGCCTGAGACGGCGTCCCTCTCGCGTGGCGGACCGGCCGGGGAAACTCCCATACCGGTTCCCACCCCGTTAGGCGCGCACGCGCCGACCGAGGTGCGCTCCACAGCCATGATCGGCCAGCCGATTACAGGCGGGCAGCAGGTGCCGCCAGGTGGGTGGGTGCCGCCCGGACCGCAAGGGAAGGCGTGGCCGGGGCCGCAGAAGAAGCCGAATCGGACACTGATGCTCTGGACGGCGGTGGCCGCGGTGGTCGTGCTGCTGGTGGGGGCCGGCACTGTTTTCCTGGTCACCCGCCACCGCGGCGGCAGCAGCAACAGCACCCCCAAGACCAGCACAAGTCCACCGACTACGGAGGTGCAGGCCGGCTGGCAGCCGATCACCGATGCGCGCGTCGAGCGCGATGCGGTGGCAACCACGCAGGCCGACGGCACGGTGTGGATCTTTGGCGGGCTTGGCCCGGATGGCGCGGTAAGTGGGCGCCACGAGGGCTACGACCCGGCCATCGACAGCTGGAAGGCCGGCGACAACCTGCCGGTTCCCGTTCAACATGCCATGTCAGTGACCTGGCAGGGAAACCCCATCGTGTTGGGTGGATGGAAAACCATGGGACCCAATCCGGTTGCCTCCGACCAGGTTTGGCGAGTGGTCAACGGTCACTGGGTGGAACTGCCGCACATGCTGCAACCCCGCGCCGCGGCGGCAGCGGCGGTGGTCGGCGAGCGCATCATCGTGACCGGCGGTGTCAACGCCGCGGGTGCACTGTTGAACACCACCGAGATCTTCGACGGCAATGGCTGGACGCTCGGTGCCCCGATCCCAACGCCGCGTCAGATGCTCGCCGCCGCCTCAGACGCCAAGCTGGTATACGCGGTGGGCGGAGCCAACGGGAGCGGGGACCTCGCTACGGTCGAGGCCTATGACCCGGCCACCAACACCTGGACCCCGATGCCCGATCTTGCGCGGGCGCGCAGTGACCTCGGCGTGGCGATCGCCGACGGACGCCTGGTCGCCGTCGGCGGGATCTCGGCCGGCCAGGTCCTCGCGAGCGTGGCGGTGTTGGATATGGCCTCAAAATCGTGGGCCGAGCTGCCCGACATGGCGACCGCCCGGCACGGCATGGCGGTGGCCGCGGTCGGCAAGTCGGTCTATGCCATCGGCGGATCCACCGGGCCGGGCGATGCCCGGCTGACCTCGTCGGCCGAGGCGCTCAAGCTGGCACCGCGCAAGCTGCAACCCGCCACGCAGTGGCGGGCGCTGCCGGATGCACCGACCGCGCGGCTGATGATGGCGTGGACCGTGCTTGACGGCAATATCTGGGTCATCGGTGGCCTGCGCGAGGGATCTGCGCTGCAGATCGTCCAAAGCTACGACCCGCTCACCGGCGCCTGGCAGTCCGGGCCCCCGCTGCCCATCCCGCTGCACCACGCAGTCGCGGTGACCTATCGCGGTGAGGTGATCGTCATCGGCGGGACCACCGACAACATCGCGCGGGCCTCCAACAAGGTGTTCGCGCTGCGGGGAAACAACTGGGTCGAGTTGCCCACCCTCAAACACGCCCGCGCCGCGCCCGGCGCCGCGGTGGTCGGCGACAAGATCGTGGTCGTCGGCGGCCAAAACAACAAGCAGGTCGTGCCCCAGACCGAGATCTACGACGGCAACTCGTGGAGTGAGGCACCCGACCTACCCAACCCTCGCGAACATTTGGCCGCCGTCTCCGACGGCACCTACTTCTACGCCGTCGGTGGACGGTTCCTATCCGCCGACAAGAACTCCGCCGCCTTCGACCGCTTCGACCCCGTATCCAACAGCTGGACCACGCTGGTCGACATGCCCACTCCGCGCGGAAGCTACGGCGCCACCTTCATCGACGGCCGCATCGTGGCCGTCGGGGGCGAAGACCCCACGCAGGTACTAGACGCCGCCGAGATGTATGACATCGCCGAGGGCAAATGGACCAAACTGGCGCCGCTGCCGGAAGCGCGTCACGCCGAGGTCGTCGCCGCAGTCGGCAACACCGTCTACGTCATCGGCGGCGCCAACCGACCCACCCACGAAGGCCCCGTCGCGACTATCGACGCCCTCGAGTTCAACTAAGCGGGCGGTGGAAAAACCCAGACCGAGGCGGAAACAAACAGAAATCCACCGCCGTCGTGCTCTAGTGTTGATGATCGCGGTTCACAGCCTCGCGGAGGCCCAGCCTCAGATATGCCCGGAGAATGCATGGATGGCACCTCGACTCCAGCGCCGGATGGGATAGCTGAAGAGCTAGCCTCGGCCGGATTCGTCAACGCCCTGGAAATCGGCCGAGGCGGCTTTGGCGTGGTCTATCACTGCTATCAGCCTTCTCTGGGGCGAAGCGTCGCGGTCAAGGTGCTGGGCTCGGACATCGATCAAGTCAATCGGGAGCGATTCCTGCGTGAGGGTTACGCGATGGGCGGGCTTTCGGGGCACCCGAACGTCATGAGTGTCTTGCAGGTCGGAGTGACCCCGAGCGACCGGCTATACATCGTGATGCCGTACTACTCCGCGGACTCCCTGTCGCGGCGACTGCGCCGGACCGGCCCGATCCAGTGGCCTGAGGCTCTGCAGATCGGTGTGAAGTTGTGCGGGGCGCTGGAAACTGCGCACAGAACCGGCATTTTGCACCGCGACATCAAGCCCGCGAACGTGCTTGTAAACGATTACGACGAACCGGTTCTCAGTGATTTCGGGCTCGCGCATATCTCCGGCGGTTTTCAGACGGCGACGGGGAACTTCACCGGGACGATCTCCTACACCGCGCCCGAGGTGCTGACCGGAGGCCCGCCGACAACCTTGGCCGACGTTTACTCGCTTGGCGCCACGCTTTACGCGCTACTCGCCGGGTCCGCCGCACACGAGCGTAAGAGCGGCGAGGATCTCCTCGCGCACTACCAGCGGGTCAGTTCGAGGTCCGTCCCCGATCTGCGTCCTGCGGGAATCCCCGCCAAAGTGTGCACGCCGGTCGAGCGTGCCATGTCGCTCGACCCCGCAAAACGGCCGGCCTCGGCGGAGGAATTCGGCTGCGAATTGCAGGCTGCGCAGCGCGAAAGCGGCTTGGTACCGGTGCCGATGGCCCTTTCCATCGCCCCCGGTGAAACCAGGGTCTTGTCGATGCGTACGGAGGGCAAGCACCGGCTATCGGAAACGACTGCTCCAAAGCCTGAAACGACCTCAGTGACTGAAACGACTGCCGTCACCGACATGACGGCCGTCACTGACACGGCTGCAATCACCGAAACGACTGCGATCACCGATACGACGGGCAGCAATGACACGACTGCCGTCACCGACACGACCGGCATCGCCGACACGACTGCCGTCATCGACAAATCTGCCATCCCCACCAGCGGACCAAGCCCCGAAACTCCCACGCCGGTTCCGGATCCGCCGGATGTGCAACTCGCAATGGCGCCGACCCAGATGCGCCCACTATCCGAGATCATGCCGCCGGGAGGTGCGGGTGCGCCGACGGTGCTGCGGGGTGGTGCGGGTGCGCCGCAGGTACCACGCGGTGGGTGGGTGCCGCCGCGGCCGCCGGGTAGTGCGGGCGGGCCGCCGGGTGCTGCGGGCGGGCGGCCGGGTGCTGCGGGCGGGCCGCCGGGTGCTGCGGCCCCGGGTGCAGCGGGAGGGCCCCCGGGTGCGGCGGGAGGGCCCAAGGTTCCATCGGCTGGATGGGTGCCCCCCGGGCCGCAGGGGAACATGTGGTCCGAGCCGCTGAAAAAGAAGCCGGATCGGACGATGATGCTGTGGTGGGCCGTTGCCGCGGTGATGGCGCTGCTGGTGGTGGCCGGCATTGTTTTCCTGGTCACGTGACAGAGCGTTTATCGACCGGCGTCGATTTGGTGCGCCGCGGCGGCGATCGTGTCGATCGCTTCGCGGTCCTCGTCGTTGAGTGCGATGTCGGTGTGAGCCGTGATCACGGCTTCGATTGCTGCTTTGGCGCATTCGGCGGCGCTACTCGTGGAGCGCGGGGAGTGCACTTCCGGGATGAGCGCGCCGAGTTGGTCGAGTTCGATCATCTCGGCCTCGATCTCGAGTTGGGCAAGCTTGCGGCGCAGACCCCCGGTGGCCTCGTTGGGCGCGGGCACGGGCCCGGTCTTGAGGCGTTGACGCACCGCCCGGAGGGGGCGGACGACCTCCTGATGCCATGGGTCAACGCGGCGGTGCGCGAGGCCGAGGTCAGCGATGGTCAACTGCTGCCGCCTTGCCGCGCCGACAAACGCGGCGAACAACACCACGTTGACGTCCAGATCGTGTCGGTTCTGCAGATCGAGGCAGGCATCAGCTACACCTGCGCGGCGATAGAGCTCCAGCGCGAATCGCTTGAAGACATCGGTGTTGCTCGATCCGCTCATCGCTGCCTTCTTGAGTTTGACTCTGCGCTGAGGGCGGGGTCTACTCGCACTTCTTCGCCCTGAGCGCAGAGTCAATGCGGTCAAACGGCGAGCGTCCCTCCCAGCGTTGGAAGAGTTGGTGGGCGATGCCGAATTGGTCGAGGATTTTGCCGCTGGTCTGCGCGAGTAGGTCCTCGATCGTTTGGGGCCGGTGGTAGAACGCCGGCACGGGTGGCAGCACGGTCGCGCCGGCCAACGTAACGGTCTCCATGTTGCGGATGTGAATAAGGTTCAACGGGGTTTCCCGCGCGACCAACACGAGGGTGCGCCGTTCCTTTAGGCACACGTCGGCGGCGCGGGTAATCAGGTCGGTGCTGGTGCCCGCGGCAATCGCAGCCAGGGTCTTCATCGAGCAGGGCACCACCACCATGCCGATCGTCTGAAATGACCCCGAGGAGACGGCTGCGCCGAGATCGTCGGGGTTGTAGGTGACATCGGCAAGCGCCTCGAAATCGGCTCTTTCCCTTCCCATTTCGAGTTGGATCGTAGTTTCGGCGCCCCGAGAGATGACCAGGTGGGTTTCAATGTCGGGGTGGTGGTGCAATGCCTGCAGTGTGGTCCAGGCCAGCTGGGGGGCGCTGGAGCCGGTGACGCCGATGATCAGTCGTTGGCGTGGCATCAGTTGTGCTCCCGGGGTTGGCGCACGGCGCCGTCGTGTGCTTGTCCAGTGTCGAAGTATTCGCCACCGACAGCCCGCCGGGCCGCGCGGGGCCCATCGGTCTGGCCAGTACCCGTTTCCCCTCCATCTGGCCGACCCGCGCACCCACTTCGCCAGCGTGATCGCCGCGGTGTCGGTGGCGTCTCCTATCGTGGCGGTCGATGGCGTTTCATCTTCACCGTGCCGAGCGCACCGATCTGCTTGCTGACGGCCTCGGTGCTCTGTTGTCAGATCCGCTGGCGGATCCGTTCGCCGAGGAGCTCGTCATTGTGCCCGCGAAAGGCGTCGAGCGGTGGCTCAGCCAGCGACTCTCGCACATCCTCGGCCGGGGCGACGGCGCCGACGGGGTCTGCGCTGGCATCTCGTTTCGCAACCCCCACTCGCTGATCGCCGAAATCACCGGCACTGCCGACGACGACCCGTGGGCGCCCGACGCATTGGTGTGGCCGCTGCTCGAGGTGATCGACCAATGCCTCGGCGAGCGCTGGTGTAAGACGCTGGCCACCCACCTCGGCCATTTCTCGCGCGGCGAGGAGAAGGAGTTGCGGCAGGGCCGGCGCTATGCGGTCGCGCGGCGGCTCGCCGGGCTGTTCGCCTCCTATGCCCGGCAGCGGCCGCAGCTGCTCATCGGGTGGCTCGACGGCGACGTGGGCGCGCTCGACGCCGATCTGCTGTGGCAGCCGCCGCTGTGGCGCGCGCTCGCCGGCCGTGTCGCGGCAGACCCACCGCATATTCGCCACGCGAAAACTATTGTGCGGCTGCAAGAATCAGCCATCGATCTGCCAGAGCGGCTGTCGTTGTTCGGCCACACCCGGCTGCCGGTCACAGACGTCGAACTGCTGCAAGCGCTGTCCACGCACCACGATCTGCATCTGTGGCTGCCGCACCCTAGCGACAGCCTGTGGCGTTCGCTCATCGACCTGCACGGTCCCATCCCCCGCCGCGACGACACAAGCCATCGGCGCGTCGAGCACCCGCTGTTGGCGACGCTCGGGCGAGACCTCAGAGAACTTCAACGCGGCCTGCCCGCCGACCCGCAGACCGACGAGTACCTCGCCGGCCGCGACCAGCCCGACACGCTGCTCGGGTGGCTGCAATCCGACATCACGGCGAATGCCGTTCGGCCGCAGGGCCGTGTGTACACAACGGACGACCGCTCGGTTCAGGTGCACAGTTGCCACGGCCCGGCCCGCCAAATCGACGTACTCAGAGAGGTCCTGCTCGGCCTGCTCGCCGACGACCCGACGCTCGAACCCCGCGACATCCTGGTCATGTGCCCAGACATCGAGACCTACGCGCCGCTGATCGTCGCGGACTTCGGCCTCGGCGACGTGGTGAAGGGCGTCCATCCCGCGCACCGACTCCGCGTCCGGCTCGCCGACCGCTCGCCCGTCCAGACCAACCCACTGCTCGGGGTGGCCGCGCAAGTCTTGCAGCTGGCCGGCGGCAGGGTCACCGCAAGTGAGGTGCTCAACATCGCCCAGGCGGCGCCCGTTCGTGCGCGGTTCGGGTTCAGCGACGACGACCTGGAAGACATCACCCGCTGGGTTCGGCAGGCGAACATCCGCTGGGGCTTCGACCAGGCACACCGCAAACCCTTCGGCGTCGACTTCGTCCACAACACTTGGCAATTCGGCGTCGACCGGGTTCTTGCCGGCGCCGCCATGTCCGACGACTCGCACGCGTGGATCGACGCCACACTCCCCCTCGACGACGTCAGCAGCAACCGGGTCGAGCTGGCCGGGAAACTCGCCGAATACATCGACCGGCTGCGGCGCGCGGTCGACTCGCTCACCGGAACGCGCCCTCTTCGTGGATGGCTCACGGCGCTGACGGACGGCATCACCCTTTTAGCCCGCGTCGGGGACGAAGACACGTGGCAGATCAGCCAAATGGAGCGCGAGTTCAACAACGTGCTTCACGCCGCCGGTCGGCGGGCCGACACCCTGTTGCGGCTACCGGATATCAAGGCTCTCTTGCAGAAACATCTCGCCGGTCGGCCCACTCGCGCCAACTTCCGCACCGGTACGCTCACCGTCTGCACGATGGTGCCGATGCGATCGGTGCCGCACCGGGTCGTCTGCCTCGTCGGTCTCGACGACGGAGTGTTCCCGAGGCTCGGCGTCGTCGACGGCGACGACGCGCTCGCCCGCAACCCGATGACCGGAGAGCGCGATATCCGCTCCGAGGACCGGCAATTGCTGCTCGACGCGATCGGCGCGGCCACCGAGCATCTGGTGATTACCTATACCGGCGCCAACGAACACTCCGGTCAACCGCGACCGCCCGCGGTCCCGCTGGCCGAACTACTCGACACGCTCGACGTGACGACACCCGAGAAGGTTCGCGACCGCATTGTCGTCGAACACCCGTTGCAGCCGTTTGACGTTCGCAATGTCGAGCGCGGCGCCCTGGTCCCGGGCGCCCCCTTCACCTTCGATCCGACGGTGCTTCGCGCGGCCCGCGTCGCGCTCGGCGAACGCACCGACCGACCAAAGTTTCTTGCCGAACCGCTACAGCCACCGCCGCCTTATGACGTCGTCCTCGAAGACCTGGTCACCTTCTTCAAGGACCCGGTGAAAGGGTTCTTCCGGGCACTCGAGTACACGCTGCCGTGGGACGTCGACGGTGTCGAGGACGCGATGCCGGTCGACATCAACGCCCTCGAGGAATGGACGGTCGGCGATCGGATGCTCAACGATGTGCTGCGCGGCATGAGTGCCGAGCAGGCGCAACAGGCGGAATGGCGCAGAGGCACACTGCCGCCCGGACGGCTGGGCTGGCGCAAGGCGACCGAGATCCGCGAACAGGTCGAGCGGTTGGCCGCGGCCGCCCGGCAGTGCCGGCAAGCCGACGCGCAGGCGTACGACGTCGACGTCGACCTCGGCTCCGGTCGACGGCTGACCGGGACAGTCTCGCCGGTGTTCGGTGACCGGCTGGTGTCGGTGAGGTACAGCAAGCTCGACGGCAAGCACATGTTGGAGTCCTGGATTCCGTTGCTGGCATTGATCGCTCACGATCCGGCCCGGGTATGGTGCGCCGTCTGCATTGGACGACAGAAGCGCGGCACCACTCCCGTCGTCGAGGGGTTGGGCTGGCCGGAGGAGGACGCCGTCGAGGTGCTGCGCGAACTGGTGGCGATTTACGACGCTGGGCGGCGCGAACCGATTCCCTTGCCGATCAAGACATCTTACGCGTGGGCGGCGGCGCGGCATCACGGCGAGGACCCGGTGGCTGAGGCGGAATACCGCTGGAAGTCGAACGACAAGTACCCCGGCGAGGACCGGGCGCCGGCGCACGTGCGGGCATGGGGCCAGCACACGCGACTGACCGATCTGATGCAACCGGTGCGGCCGGGTGAGGAGTGCGACGGCGAGGACAACCGGCTGGGCGCGTTCGCCGCACGACTCTGGCTGCCGATGCTGCGCGCTCAGAGGACCGCAGGCTGATGGATCGCTTCGACCTGCTCGGTCCACTGCCATCGCCACGCTCGACGACGGTGTTGGAAGCCAGCGCCGGGACGGGAAAGACGTTCGCGTTGGCCGGTCTGGTGACGCGCTATCTGGCGGATGGCGAGGCGACGCTCGATGAGATGCTGCTCATCACGTTCGGGCGGGCGGCCAGCCAAGAGTTGCGCGAGCGTGTACGCCGCCAAATCGTTGAGGCGGTGGCCGCCTTCGATGATCCGTCAACCGTCGGCGACAACCAAGTGCTGGCCCACCTGCTGGACGGCACCGATAAGCAACGCACCGCGCGGCAGCAGCGGCTTCGGGACGCACTGTCGTTCTTCGACGCGGCGACGATCGCGACGACCCACCAGTTCTGTCAGCTGGTCCTCAAGTCGCTGGGGGTGGCGGGCGACACGGATGCCGGCGTGGTGTTGGTCGAGGATCTCAACGAGCTCGTCGCCGAGATTGTCGACGACCTCTACCTCGCCCACTTCGGCCAAGAGCCTGACAAGCCCGTGCTGACCTATCGCGACGCGCTGCGGCTGGCCCGTGAGGTCGTGGAGAACCCGGCCACCGAGCTGCGGCCGCTCAACCCACAGCCGGGGTCGCGCGCGGCAGTGTGCGTCAATTTCGGGAAATGCGTTCTTGCCGAGCTCGATACACGCAAGCGGCGGCGGGGCGTCCTCGGCTACGACGACCTGCTCACGCGATTGGCCGAGGCACTGGACCGTGATGACTCCCCCGCCCGGGTACGCATGCATCATCGGTGGCCGATCGTCATGGTCGACGAGTTTCAGGACACCGACCTTGTGCAATGGCAGGTGATCGACCGGGCTTTCAGCGGGCGGTCCACGCTGATTCTCATCGGTGACCCGAAGCAGGCGATCTACGCGTTCCGCGGCGGGGACATCGTCACGTACCTCCGTGCCGCGGAGACGGCCGGCGACAAGAAGACGCTCGGGACCAACTGGCGGAGCGACGGCGCGCTGGTGGATCGGTTACAGGTCGTGCTGCGCGGGGCCGAACTCGGTGACCCGCGGATCGTGGTGCATGACGTCGACGCTTCCCACACAGGCCATCGGCTTGCCGGCGCGCCGCGCAACGATCCGTTTCGACTGCGGGTGGTGAGCCGAGCGACATTCGGGCGCAGCGGCATTCAGAACCTCCCTATCGACGATTTGCGCGACCACATCAGTGCGGACCTCGCCGCCGACATCGGCGCGCTGCTGGCCAACGAGGCGACGTTCGACGGCGAGCCGGTGCGGGCTCGCGACATCGCGGTGATCGTCGAGACGCACAGAGACGCGCGCTGCTGCCACCGGGCGCTGGCCGACGCCGGCATCCCATCGGTGTACACCGGCGACCTCGATGTGTTCAACTCGGAGGCGGCCGACGACTGGCTGTCGCTGTTGGAGGCGTTCGACCAGCCGCACCGGCCCGGGATCATCCGCGCGGCCGCGGCAACGATGTTCTTCGGAGAGACCGCCGAAACCCTCGCCGCGGGCGGTGACCTGATGACTGATCGCATCGCGGAGACCTTGCGCGAGTGGGCCGGACACGCCCGTGAGCGCGGTGTCGCGGCGATCTTCGAGGCCGCGCAGCTGAACGGGATGAGCGACCGGGTGTTGTCATGGCAGGGCGGCGAGCGGCACATGACCGACCTCGCGCACATCACACAGCTGCTGCAGGAGACCGCGCATCGCGAGCACTACAGCCTGCCCGCGCTGCGGGACTGGCTGCGCGAGCAACGCGAAGAGGGAAGCGGCACAACGGAACGCAAACGGCGGATCGACAGCGACGCCGCCGCGGTGCAGATCATGACGGTGTTCGTCGCCAAGGGGCTGCAATACCCCATCGTGTACCTGCCGTTCTCGTTCAACCGCAGAGTCCCGGACCAAGACCTGGTGCTGTTTCACGATGGCGATGTGCGCTGCCTGCACATCGGCGGCAGGGACAGCCCCGACTTCAAGACCGTCGAGAAGCTGGGCCGCACCGAGGCGGCCAGCGACGACAGCCGGCTGACCTACGTCGCGTTGACACGCGCGCAGTCGCAGGTGGTCGCGTGGTGGTCACCCGCGTGGCACGAACCCAACGGCGGGTTGTCGCGGCTACTGCGCGGGCGCCGGCCGGGCCAGTCGAGGGTGCCGGATCGGGTTGATCCTGCGAAGGTTTCAGATGACGACGCGCTGGCATGGTTGCGTCATTGGGAAGCCGCGGGCGGTCCGGTGATCGAGGAGTCGGTGGTGTCCCCGGTTTTGCGAATCTCCGCGCCAGCGCCGCCGTCGGATCTGGACGCCCGGGACTTCCACCGCGCCATCGACGCGGCGTGGCGGCGCACGTCGTACTCCGGGCTGATCCGGACCGCGGAAACGACCGGTGTGACCAGTGAGCCCGAGGTGGTCGAGCTCGACGATGAGGTCGGCGACATCCCGTTGGGGCGGCGGGCCGCTGGTACGGACCTGCCATCGCCGATGGCCGAGCTGCCGTCCGGTGCGAAGTTCGGCACGCTGGTGCATGCGGTGCTGGAGACCGCTGACCCGTTCGCCGCCGATCTGGCCGCGGAATTGGAGTCGCAGATCCGGGTGCATTCGGTGTGGTGGCCGGTCGATGTGCCCGCCGCCGACCTGGCGGCAGCGATGGTGCCGATGCACGACACACCGCTGGGCCCGCTGGCTGCCGGGTTGACACTGCGACAGATCGGGCTGCGGGATCGGTTGCGGGAGCTGGAGTTCGAGTTTCCGTTGGCCGGCGGTGATCTGCGCTCGGGGGTCTCGCCGATCCGCGTGGCCGATGTCGGTCATCTCCTGGGCGACCACTTGCCGTCTGACGATCCGCTCGCACCGTATGCCGACCGGTTGACCGGCGATTCGCTGGGCGGTCAGGTGCTGCGGGGTTATCTCAGCGGTTCGGTCGACGCGGTGCTCCGGGTGACGGGCCGTTATCTGGTCGTGGACTACAAGACGAACTGGCTCGGCGATCCCGATCGCGCGCTGACCGCAGCGGATTACGACCAGCCGCGGCTCGTGGAGGCGATGCTGCACTCGGATTACCCGCTGCAGGCGCTGCTGTACAGCGTGGTGCTGCACCGGTATCTACGCTGGCGCCAGCCCGGCTACGACGCGGCCCGGCACCTGGGCGGCGTGCTGTATCTGTTCGTCCGCGGCATGTGCGGAGTGAACACGGCGGTGGTCGACGGGAATCCGGCCGGGGTGTTCAGCTGGCGACCCCCGGCCTCCCTGGTGATCGCGCTGTCGGACCTGCTCGATGCGGGGCGGGCAGCGTGACGACGGTTGAGCGGCAGGTCGCCATCTGCGCCGCCGGGGTGCTACAGGCGTTCAATGAGGCGGGGGTCATCGAGGCCGCCGATGTGCATGTCGCACAGCGACTTAGCACGCTGGCCCGTGAAACCGACGAGCGGGTGGCGCTGGCCGTCGCGATGGCGGTGCGCGGACTGCGTGGCGGCTCGGTGTGCGTCGATCTGCGGTCGGTCGAGGCGCAGGCGGGCATTGACGGCGTGCCGTGGCCGGAGCCGTCGTCATGGCTGGCTGCCGTCAGCCAGAGCCCTTTGCTCGAATCACCGCCGGTGCTGCGGCTTCACGACGACCTGCTCTATCTCGATCGGTACTGGCGCGAGGAGCAGCAGGTCGCCGGCGATCTGCTGGCACTGCTGCCGTCGCCCGCATCGGAGGCGGTTCCTGACATCAACCGGTTGTTTCCGCCCGGCTACGAGGAACAACGCGAGGCCGCGGAAATCGCATTGGCACAGGGTTTGACGGTGCTCACCGGCGGGCCGGGCACCGGCAAGACCACGACGGTCGCACGGCTGTTGGCGCTGTTCGCCGAGCAGGCGGAATTGGCGGGCCAGGCGGGACTGCGCATTGCGCTGGCAGCGCCGACGGGCAAGGCGGCAGCGAGACTGCAGGAAGCCGTGCAGGGCGAAGTGGACGCGCTGGACGCTGTCGATCGGCGACGGCTGACGGGGTTGCGGGCGACCACGCTGCACCGGCTGCTGGGCAGCCGGCCGGACACGTCATCACGGTTCCGCCATCACCGCGGGAACCGGTTGCCGCACGACGTCATCGTCGTGGACGAGACATCAATGGTGTCGTTGACGATGATGGCGCGGCTGCTCGAGGCGGTGCGCCCGGAAACCCGCGTGCTGCTGGTGGGCGATCCCGACCAGCTGGCATCGGTAGACGCGGGCGCGGTGTTGGCTGACCTGGTCGACGGCCTCGACAGGCGAAGCGATACCCGGATCGCCGCGTTGCGAACCTCGCACCGCTTCGGGGCGTCGATCGGCGAGCTGGCGAGCGCGATCCGATCTGGAGATGCGGACCGTGCGATCGAGGTGTTGCGGGCCGGAGACCAGCATATTGAGTGGATCGGCAGTGAGGATCTGACAGAACGCCTCCGCAAAGTGCTTGTGCCGCACGCGTTGCGGCTGCGGCGGGAGGCCGTACGCGGCGATGCGCCTGCGGCGCTGGCGGCGCTCGATGAGCATCGTCTGCTGTGCGCGCACCGGCGTGGTCCGTACGGGGTTGCGCATTGGAATCAACAGGTGGAGCGGTGGCTCACCGAGGCGACCGCCGACCCGATCTGGTCGGACTGGTATGTCGGGCGCCCGATCCTGGTGTCAGCGAACGACTATGGGCTAGGCCTGTACAACGGCGACACCGGCGTGACGGTGCAAGGTGACGGCGGGCTGCGCGCGATCGTCGCGGGTGCGGACGAGCCGCTCACGTTCGCAACGGGCCGGTTGTCCGATATCGAGACGATGCATGCGATGACCGTTCACAAGAGTCAGGGAAGCCAGGCCGATGAGGTGACGGTGCTGTTGCCGCCAGCAGATTCTCGGCTGCTCACACGCGAGCTGATCTACACCGGGGTGACCCGGGCGACATCCAGAGTTCGCGTCGTCGGGGGCGAGGACCAGGTGCGTCTGGCCATCGTCACCCGGGTGGCCAGGGCGACAGGGCTCGGTCAACGCTTGAACCCACAGGCGTGAGTCCTTGTAAACCTTGTATATCGGTCAGAATCGCGTCGACGATTATGTGTCCGCTGTTTTGCGTTGGCGAGTCGTCAAAGTTCGCGCAAGCTGCGCTGAATTCACCGGCGCGGAGCCTGTTTTGACCGGTCGCATGCGTTGGGATAATTGGTTCAATCGCAGTATCGCGCACCAGTGTTTGTACAGCTCAGAGCATATTTGGGGAGCGCTGGCGGGCCGCGTGCACTCAACTAGCACAACGGGGTCACGACGGCTCTGCCGTGTGGCGACACGCGGAAGGATGCGGAATTTTGCGGAAGCGGATCACCCATCGTCGCAAGCCAATCGTCGTCCGCCCGCCGTGTCGCAGTCCCTCAAGGAATGCCGCCGCGGCCTACTCGCCGCCCGCCTGGACGCACTCACAGCGGCGACCCGCCTGGCCTGGCGCGCCCCGCGCCGCCCGTGCCCGCGAGTTGGCCGATCAGATCAGCGACACGCTCGGGCACCTTCACCGGCTGGTCCGAGTGCTCGATGACAACGAACTCGATGAACTCGCATACGGCGGTTAGGTGCCTGGCGCACACTACAAAAGACGACCAGGAGAGCGCATATGAGCGGCAGCGGCGATAATCAACCAACCCGAAAGCGCTGGCGGCTCGTGCCGATACCGGTGGTCACCGGCGTGCTGGCGGTGATCGGTGCCGTCGTGTTGGCGGTCGTCCTGTCTGGATGCCGGGGTCCGTCCGGGGGTCAGGGTCCGGCGGCAAGTTCCCGCTCGGCTGCGCCGTCGAGTGGTCCGACTGACAGGGTTACCGCCACCGTGCCCGCTGGCAGTCACCCGGCGGGGGTGGCGGTGGACCCGGGCACCAACACCGTCTACGTCACCAACGAAGACGACAACACGGTGTCGGTGATCGACAGCTCGACGCGCACCGTGACCGCCACCGTGCCCGCCGGCAAGAACCCGGGGAAGGTGGCGGTGGACCCGGGCACCCACACCGTCTACGTCGTCAACTACCTCGACGGCACGGTGTCGGTGATCGACGGCTCGACGCGCACCGTCACCGCCAGAGTGCCCGTCAAGGACCCGCTCGGGGTGGCGGTGGACCCGGGCACCCACACCCTCTACGTCACCAACGAAGACGACAACACGGTGTCGGTGATCGACAGCTCGACGCGCACCGTCACCGCCACCGTGCCCGTCGGCAAGAAGCCGCAAGGGGTGGCGGTGGACCCGGACACGCACATCGTCTACGTCACCAACTCTGAAGACGGCACGGTGTCGCTAATCGAATCTCGATAGTGGTTTGCGTCGGCGTCTGGGCGCGCGTGTCGGCTGCCGGTCGTACATCTCGGGCGGCTGCGGTTGCGTCGCCTAGGGATCCTGCATACTCCGCGTCGTATTACCTTGGCGCGCCCCAGAACGCGTAACTCCGACACCTGAGAGCACGGGCCACGCAGTACGGGTCGCTGGTGTACTACTCACCACGGGCCTTCGCAACACCTTCACGCCAGGGCACCGCGTCGCTCTCGTCGTCGTCGGGCGGCCCACTCGGCAGCGCCCCCCACGCGACGTTGATCGCCTGCATGACGTCAGGCGGGTGCAAGAGCTGACCGTCGTCCGCAAGGAAGGCATTCACCGCACGCCACTTCAGCCGGTCCAGCGTCAGCGCCGGGTGTGGTGCCCGCGCGATGCGTTCGACGTCAGCCACGGTCAGGGTCGACACCCACTCATCCCACACCCGCCCGTTCTGGTCGGGAGTCAGATTCGGGTCGTCTTCGGGCTCGCCGCTGCCCTCGTTCTCGAAACATGCCTGCAGGTGTTCAAGCGTGCCGTCGTTGGCGTGCAGCCGCTCGGAGCGCTCAAGACTGCGCTGAGCAGTCTGTCTCGGCAGTCCCAATTCATCGCCGATCTCGGTGGGGGTCATGCCGCGTAGGTGCATTGCCCACACGGCGGCGTCCCTGGCCAGCATGGCTTCTTTCGGCAGTCGTCGGCGCTGCCCGTCGTTGTTCTTGGGTCGTTTCACTTCAAATCCCTTGTCTGCGTGCCAGTCTGGTGGCTTATAATAGGCGTGGGGCTGCCCCAATTCTAGCCGCAAGCGCCCCTATAAACGCCCCTATACTCGGGAAACACGCCGTGAGCTGCGAAGATGCGGCGATCCCGCCGGATTTAGGCTCCACGAAAAGCTAAGGGAGACAACAACTTTCGTTGTGGGTGGTCATTAGGGGCGTTTTTGCCGCAGGGAGAGCGCTATCCCGCTCCGCGAGACGGGACATGCGTTTGCTGTAGACTTTGCGGTGCTGCTCAGAGCGCTGTCGCCGTTTGCTGAGAATGGCACTTTACTCTCTCCGAAACGCTCTGACCAGCCGAAATGCCCGACCGCGTGGTGATGAGCCTACACCCATTTAGCCTCTCTCGCAACGAGATTGGGTCTCACGACACGCGAAGTCTCGCAACGCGATTGGACCGCCGGCCGGCAAGACTCAGCCGGTCGCAATGAGCCGGTTGCAATGAGCCGGTTGCAATGAGCCGGTTGTGACCCAGCATCGACCTCAGCCGGTTTCCCAGCTAGTGGTACCGGCGGGCGTCCATGATTTCCAGCGGCCAAGGTCCTCCGGGTGCGATCATTTTGCGATGGACCAGGACGACCCCGAGAAACGCATCGCCGACCTCGAACGTCAACTAGCTGAGCCGCGCGCCGGCGGCGACCGCGGCGAAAACCAGGGATACAAGAGTAGATCCGCGTTCACGACGGGCGGTTGCCTTACTCCAGAGGATGTCCACAAGATGGCTTTCTCGAAGCCACCCCTTGGAAAACGCGGTTATAGCGAAGACGAGGTTGACGCGTTTCTCGACCTCGTTGGGGCAGCGCTGCGAGATCCGCCGGGAAACACTCTTACGCCAGAGGATGTCCGCGACGTGGCTTTCTCGAAGCCACCCCTCGGAGGACGTGGTTATAACGAAGACGAGGTTGACGCTTTTCTTGACATCGTTGAGCAGCAAATGAAATCTCGGCAGGCCGCGTTTCCGCGGCCACCGCAAGCAGGGTTTCCGCCGACACCCGAGTACCCGCGGCGGCGACCCTCTACGAACGCCGAAGCGATCGCACAGAATGTAGGGACGGTACTTGGCATCGTTCTTTGTTTTGCCATCGTCGCTGCCGGGATAGGCCTCATTGTCGCGTTCATCATCTCCGGAACCGTCATTGCCGGGCTCATCGCGGTACGTCTGGCAAACCGCCTACAGGGGCGCCCTCGCAAAATTGCGAGGGCCAGCATAGTAGTCGCTATGATCATCATTATAATGTTGTCGGCTACGGTTGTAGCGGACTTTATCAACTCCCGTTGAATACTGACCCGGTGGTTCCGGGGTGAAAACTGACCCACCCTGATTTGGTTGACGATTCCGCGAGACGCGACCCCGGTCACACACACTTTAGGCGGATGGGTCTTTTTATGGCCGCTGACCTGCGGTTATGCGGCGCATCAGCGCAAGCTCGGCAGACGGTTACACATACCTTGCCAAACTGGCGCGCCTCTGGGTGCACGAGATCCCCTGTGCCGCTTGACATTTCACCCCTGGCGCGTTCGCCCGTCTGGCTGAGAGCGCAGATGAAAGCGCACCGTGCGCGCGCTGATGGGTTGCCCCGGTGCGCCGGGGCTGGACGGGCACCGGGGCAACCACCTTTAGCAGAGCGGTGCGGCGGCGCCGGGCTCCCCAATCAGCTCCGGGATGTCGGCGCGGTCAAGGTTGGGGATGTGCGAGAGGTCGCGGGGTTCGATCATGCCGTCAGTCCGGTTGGCCACAGACCACATCAACGCGCTCATGTACGAGCGATAAGCAGAGTCTGACAACTGGTCACGCCGGAATCTGCGATCCACTAGCCAACCCGCAAGCGTGGGGTTGGCGTGCCGTCTAAGTCGGAGCTTGGCGACGGCATCTCGTGAAGCGAATCCAGTTTACGGCGGCTGCTTACCGATGGGCATGGCTAAACCGACTGGTTCAATCCCAACTTGTTGAATGTGGCCAGGAGGGCGTGGTCTGCAGCCATGCTCTTCTAGGCGGTGATTGGGTGTGTCTCGCTCAATCCCTGTCGCCTGCTGGCTGACTGCTTACTCGGGGTCGTCCGGTCCGTCAGCAAATGGCCTCACCCGGAAGGCGCTTCAGGGACGGATCGCCAGCAGCGCCGGGATCGGTTCGGGTGCAATCGCCGACATCTCGTCGATCAGCATGCGGGGTTCGCCGGTCGGCACCACGGCGATCGTCCTGACAAGCACCTTTAGTCTGCTGAGGCACCACAGCAGCGGCGCCAAGATCAGTACCGGCAGCCGGCTCACCATCGCGATCGGTGCGGGGGTGATGGTGTTCTCGAGCCGACGCACGAGGTGAAAGGCTTCTGCCATGGCGCGGGCGTAGATTCGCGCCTCCGCTCTGGATAAACCGCGGCCGCGTCGGTTCGCGGTGGCACCGGCGATCGCCAGCGGCACGATCAGCGCGGCGTGCGTGCGTAACCAGCTTTGCATGTCCGGCTGAACAGTGGTCGGAAGGCCGGCTTCGGTGAACACCTTCGCCCACAACGGATCTGTTGCCGTATTGCTCATCGCTCGGGGCGGGATCGTAGCGGATAGCTTGCCGTCCTCCAGTCTTGCGAGAACCGAGGGGAAGCCGAACGCAAAGCGGTCCGCGCCGACGGCGTTGCGCAGCCGGTCCAGCGGCTGGAACGTGTTGAACATGAACATCACAGTCTTGGCGGTGCTGCCGCCCAGGGCGGGCAGCACTGCGTCGACCTGAGATACCAGCACCGTGACCAATACCAGATCCCAGGGCGTCGCCGGATCAAGTTCATGGGTAACCGTGACGGCCGCCCGCTCACCGGCGGTGGTCACGATCGCATGGTCGCGTCGAAGCTGTTCGAGTCGGCGACCACGCGCGACGACCGTTACGTCGTGACCCGCGCGGGATAGCTGGAACGCGAAGGTGCTGCCGATTCCGCCGGGCCCGATGATCGCCACCTGCACACGTTCCTCTATATCAGCCCCAGATTGCCACGCTCGATGGCGGCCGGCGGCCGGTAGTGGGTCAATTTGAAATCAGGGCGGCGATGCCTCGGCGTGGCTATCCAACTCAAGCGGAGCATACTTTCGCCATGTCGATTGGGATCGGTGCCACATCTCCGCTGCAACCGGCAGCGAAACCAAAAACCGCGACAGACGGGTGAATTTCGATGCCAAATGACCGGTGGGGGGATCAGCAAGACCCTGAGCAACGCATCGCCGAGCTCGAACGTCAGGTGGAGGAAGCCAAACGTGCTGCGGGCCGCCCACCGTGGCCGAACGCTCTCGGCCCGCCGCCGCCGTGGCCGAACGCTCCTGGCCCATCCGGGTCTCCGCCGTCGTCTATCCCGTGGGGCGCGCTAGCCGGGGCGCCTCGGTCACGCTCACGGCGGGTGCGGCCGATGATCTTTCCCCTCATCGTCGTCGTAGCGGCAAGTATCTTTGCGGTGTACCACCTAACCCAAGCCGCCCGGAGCGGTCCCGGCGGCGCTCCGAAAACGGTATCGGTGCCTCAAGGCGGTACCCTGAACTACGGCGGGCAGGGCGCGCAAGAAACGATCGCGTGCAACGACGGCGAACTGAACATCACGGGCACGGACATGACGCCCACCGTCACCGGCCATTGTGCCCGCCTCAACGTAGTTGACTGCACGAATTGCCGCGTCACCGTCGACTCGGCCGACGAGATCAACGTCACTGGGATCCATGACGTGGTCATCTACAACTCCGGCTCGCCGCAAGTTAACAATCAGGGAATAGACAACACAGTCGAGCAAGCTTCGGAATCGGCGGTAGGAACGCCAACTCCGAAAGGCTAATAAGCAAGGTAGTCGGTCATCATCCTCGCCGTCGTCGCGCTTCGGCCATCGAAGCCCACAGTTCGTAAGGTTCCCAGTTCTCGCGTTCCGCTTCAGGTTCCGTGAGCTCCGTGTCCCAGTCATGCCACAGCTGCACGTCACGCCGCACGCGGAACTGCTCAACAAACGGCTGCGACCAGCGGCCGAGCCGGATGAGGGCGCTGTCGATGGTCCACCACAGATACGTCACAACGTTCCCCTTCTGTCGGCCCTGTTCATCGTTTCCAGCGTTGGCCCGCGGCAAGCCCGTGTCGTCACCGCTGACATCCATTTCGACCTGCAGTTAGCTGGAATGGCTCGCGAGGCGAAGCGAAGGACGCCGTCGGCGAGGCTGGCGCTCCCGCGGGCAAGCCAGGGCGGCGGCGGTGAATGACTACCGGGGCGTGCTGCACGCCAATGCTGCTTCGCATCGCCCGACTAGTGATCGTCCGCTCGGGGTCGGGGTGAAAGAATAGTGGGCGGAAGGGAGGCTGTAGCTCGTGGGCGCTGCCGAGCATGACTGGGTCCGCCAAAATGTGCTGATCGAGGGCCTCCAGGATTCGGTTTCACTGGGTGAGGTGCATCAGGGCTTTCTGCACTACGCCGGTGAGGGCAGCTCGGTGCCGGAAGTACAAAAGCAAACCCTCGGTTTGGTGCGAGAGCTGGTCGGCGACGGTCTGGCGGATCTCGGTACACCGAATCGCGGTCGTTTCGATGCCTGGAATCTTCCGCTGGATGATGCCATGGCCAGGATCGAAGATGCCTATGTGACGCACTTCGACGACCGGTGGGGCTGGGTCACCAGTGCGTGGCTGAGACTGACAGATAAGGGCGAGAAACTGGCCTTGGAGCTATACAGAGCCGACGACTCGGGAGATCCTGAGCATTGAGCGTCAGTGCTTTTAGCTCATTTGGGCGAGCGTGCGGAACGCGGTATGAACTGCACCGCTGAGGTCAGCAATTGCGGTCCGTAGCTGGGTCCGTTGCTGGGACATGACGAACAGACTGTGTTGCACCAGGCGCCCGCTACCGGGTTGGTCGGATCCGGCGATGTAAGTACTGAACTGCCCCCATAGCCGCAACCGCGCCGCTGTGAAATATCCGGAGCTGCGCACGGCACAAGCGCCGGGCATCGCCGGGATCTCCAGCATGCGGGTGGTGACAGCCGACGCGTCGAGGGTGCGCAGTGTGCAAGCCGCATGGTCGACAACATCTTTGGCCGGCGGAATACCTGTGAAACCAAAAGCCGCAAGGGTATCGCAGCCCTGCCAGCCGCCGCGCGACCGGTGACCAGTCACCAATGCCCGCACCGGTCGGTCGCTGGTGTCACCACCCGCGGCGAGGTACCATCCTTCGGGGACTACGAATTCCCCGCTGGCACTTGGTAATACACCTCCCACCGGGAGTGGTCTGAAATCTGTGACGTGGCTCGCAACGACGTCGGCCAACGACGCCGCCGATGCGAGGCGCTTCCACTCCGCCGATGGCTGTGGCGCACTCATTGTGACACCTGCCCGCTAGACGTCACTCCACTCGCGAGGAGGCCGCCGATGATGATGACGCCAGCGAGGATTCCCTCGCCAGCGGTCTTGCCCGCTTCAGCGAGATCATGGCCCAGGTTGGGTAGAAATGAGGACGATCCGCCCGGTGCGGGCGTCGGGGCCGGCGGCATCGTCGGCAAAGGGACACCAGGCGCGATCGTGAGCGGCGGCTGGGTGGAAAAGCCAGGCGGCGAAGGATTTTCAAGCCACGGTGGCAGCCCGTTAGGGTCGAAGATACTGCTTGGCGGGAGCGTGACAGGCGGGTGCGGGAATTGAGGTGGGGGCACCGGGGCGGGCGCCGGGCCAACAACCGGGGGCAGCTGCGGGGGCGCGCTGATCATTGGCGGCGCGTACGGTATGTGAACTTTCTTGCCCGAGCCGTCCGGATACCAGACTTGCAGTGTGTCGTCCCAGCCCTGGGTACTTTGGCGTAAGCCGATCCTGGTGCCGTCGGGGAGCATTCGCACCGGTCCGTCAAAACCCGGCGGCGGTTGGGTGTCGGCCGCGTTGCGTGTCAGGTAGTCCCACAGTCGCTTGACCGAAGCTGTATCCGGCACTTCTTTGATGTCTGGCCTCGTACCCACGCCGTTGGGTCCGCGTTTCCCGCCGTTCGGCAACGGGTCGAGGACACGCTTGACGTCGTCGGCGCCATTGATGGGCGGCAATGGCCCCGGCTGGGGGCCGGGCGGGACAGGTTGCGGCGGTGCATCTTTGATCGTCCGATTATCGACGGCCTGGATATCTGGCTTCTTCTGTGGCGGCGTGACGGGGGTGGTGCCGAACTGGGCCGCGTTGACGCCGGCGACGGCGGTGCTGATCTTGCCGGCCACTTCGGTGTCGACGGCGGCCAGCGCCTCGGCGCGGGCACGGATGTTTGTAGCGAGAAGTTGGGCCTGGGCCTGACGAGCCGCCAGCACCGCCGGTGGACCGCCGACCCTGCTGGTGACCGAAAGATCCTCGCCCACCGTGAAACCGGCCGCTCGCGCCTCCTCAACCGCCTCCAACGCCGCCTGCCGTGCGAACGCGATTTCCTCCGCGCCGCCGCGGGCCGCGCTCGCCGCCGAATGCAAACTGTCAGCCGCGCCGACCACCACGACGCGATCTGTGCCGGTGCGCAGCAAGGCCGCCTCGGCGGCCTGGCCTTCCCACAGCGTCCCACCCGGATAGGGGGCTTCGTGGTGAATTCTCGTGAAGGCGTCTTCCCACGTCTGGGCCGTCTGTGTCCAGTGCGCGGCCGCCGTTTCCAAATGCTCGGTGCTCCACGACTGGATCTGCGACAGGGTGGGCGCCGCGGCCGTTACTGCCGGCATCTACACCGCCGTGATACCGGGCGATACCACCGCCGCCAGATCGTTGGCCGACGATGAATCGGTGCTCACATACCCCGCAGCGGCCATCGACGCGGCCGCCGCGGTCGACTGCATCCGCGCCGTCAAACGCGCACCGGCTGCAGCCACGTCAGCGTGCGCGGCCTCGACTGCGGCCGCCGATGGCTGACCACCGCCGGCGCAGACAGGCGGCGTCGCGATCGCGCCGACAAGCGCGGCTTGCTGTTCACAGTGATCCGCCAAAGCGGTCAACCCCACCGCATCGACACGAACTGACCCCACGATTCCCACCCTAAGGGTCGGCCACACGCCACCGCGCACCCAACAGATCGGGCGCCCACACATATCTCGTGCGTGAGTGCTCTGCCAGGTTGCGAGGGCGCGGGAGCGGTCGGACGGCGACGACCCAGCGCCGCGCGGTGCGGTAGCAGTTCCGCAGGTCAAAACGGCATGTACGTGACGTCGATGCCGTCCGACGCGCCGCGCCACGAATCGAGGGCCGCGCCGTGGCTTGAGTACCTTTCATAAGGTGACGATGCCTGAGGTCCCCGCGCAATATCTGCTGTCGCCTTATGCGTCGACCCCGCGCACCCTCGTCGACATCATTTACGACACGGCTGCGCGCTACCCCGACGCCCCGGCAATCGACGACGGCACCGTGCAACTCACCTACAGCGAGCTGATCACCGACATCGAGGACAGCGTCGGGTGGCTCGCAGCCCGCGGCATCGGCCGCGGCGACAGGATCGGCATCCGAATGCCGTCCGGCAGCTACGCCCTGTACGTCGTGATCCTCGCGACGCTGGCCACCGGTGCGGCGTATGTCCCGGTCGATGCCGACGACCCCGACGAGCGCGCCGAGCTGGTGTTCCGCGAGGCGAACGTGGTGGCAGTGATCACTAAGGCCGGCTTGATGCGCGGGCCCGGCTCGTCGCGCGGCTGGCGCGCCGGTGCACCGCTGGGCCGCGATGACGCCTGGATCATCTTCACGTCCGGATCCACCGGCACCCCGAAGGGTGTCGCGGTCACGCACCGCAGCGCAGCGGCCTTCGTCGACGCCGAGGCGCGACTGTTTTTGCAGGACAACCCGATTGGACCCGATGATCGGGTGCTGGCCGGGCTGTCGGTAGCGTTCGACGCCTCCTGCGAGGAGATGTGGCTGGCCTGGCGACACGGGGCATGCCTGGTGCCCGCGCCGCGCTCGCTGGTGCGCAGCGGGATGGATTTGGGCCCATGGCTGGTGTCCCGCGACATCACCGTGGTCTCGACAGTGCCGACGCTGGCCGCGCTGTGGCCCGCCGAGGCGTTGGAGGCGGTCCGGCTACTGATCTTCGGCGGCGAGGCCTGCCCGCCCGAGCTGGCCGAGCGGCTCGCCGCGGGACTCGATTCGGCCGGCCGCGAGGTGTGGAACACCTACGGCCCCACCGAGGCCACCGTCGTCGCGTGCGCCGCCAAGCTCGACGGCACCGGACCGGTGAGCATCGGGCTGCCGCTGCCCGGCTGGGATCTGGTCGTCGTCGACCGCGAAGGGTGGCCGGTGAGCTATGGCGAGGTCGGCGAACTGGTGATCAGCGGTGTCGGGCTCGCGCGCTACCTGGACCCCGACAAGGACGCCGAGAAATACGCGCCCATGCCGACGTTGGGCTGGAGCCGCGCCTACCGCAGCGGCGACCTGGTCCGGCTCGAAAGCGACGGGCTGCACTTCTCGGGCCGCGCCGACGATCAGGTGAAGGTCGGCGGCCGGCGCATCGAGCTGGGCGAGGTCGATTCCGCGCTGGTGCACCTGCCCGGGGTCAGCGGTGGCGCCGCCGCGGTGCGGCGCACGGCCAGCGGCACACCCATGCTGGTGGGCTACGTCGCCAGCGCCGACCCCGGGTTCGATCTCGCAGCGGCCCGCCACGCGCTGGCCCAGACGCTGCCCGCGGCGCTGGTGCCGCGCCTTGTCTGGGTCGACGAGTTGCCCACCCGGACGTCGGGGAAGGTGGACCGGGACGCGCTGCCGTGGCCTCCGCCGGGCGGGAGCCACGACGACGAGACCCCCGACATGGGCGAAACGATGAACCGGCTGGCGGGGCTGTGGCGCAATGTCCTCGCGTCCGTCGTCGACGGGCCCGAAGCCGACTTCTTCGCGCTGGGCGGCGGTTCGCTATCGGCTGCGCAGCTGGTCACAGCGCTGCGGCAACGCTATCCGCAGGTGACCGTCGCCGACGTGTACGACCATCCGCGGCTGGGCTCGCTGGCCGAGTTCCTCGACGAGCTCGAGCCGGCGCCGGAGGTCACCGAGCGGGTGGTCCGGCCGACCTCGATATTCACCCAGGCTGCACAGGTGCTGCTGTCGGTACCGGTGGCCACCGTCAGCGCGCTGCAGTGGCTCACCTGGCTGGCGCTGGCCAACAACGTTGCCACCGCGCTCCATCGGGTGCCGTGGACGGTGACCGTGAACTGGTGGCTGATCGGCGTGGCGTTCGTGCTGTTCATCACGCCGCTGGGCCGGATGACCATGGCGGCGTTGTTCGCTCGGATCCTGCTGGCCGGCGTCGAACCGGGAACCTACCGCCGGGGCGGGTCCGTGCACCTGCGGGTCTGGACTGCCGAGCGGCTTGCCGAGGCAAGCGGCGCGGAGAACCTGGCCGGTGCGCCGTGGCTGGTGTACTACGCCCGTGCGCTCGGCGCGAAGGTCGGCAACGGCGTCGACCTGCATTCCGCCCCGCCGGTCACGGGTTTTTTGACGCTGGGCCACCGCAGCTCCATCGAACCCGAGGTGGACCTGTGCGGGCACTGGATCGACGGCGACCTGTTCCACCTGGGGCGGATCACGATCGGCAACGACGCGACCGTCGGCGCACGCACCACGCTGCTACCGGGCGCGGTCGTCGGCAAGGACGCCGACGTCGCCCCGGGCTCTTGCGTGGTCGGCAAGGTGAAGAACGGCCAGTACTGGAAGGGCTCCCCCGCGGTGAAATCGGGCAAGGCGCGCCACCCGTGGCCGGAGCACCGGCCTCGGCGGGCACCGTTCTGGGTGGTGGTCTACGGGATGTCTTCGCTGCTGCTGAGCGCGCTGCCGCTGGTCGCGCTCGCCGCCGGATTCGCGGTGATCGGGTGGGCCGTCCGCGACACCGGCACGCTGAGCCAGGCGGTGCTGCCGGCATTGATCTGGACGCCGGTGGCCACCCTGGCCGCGCTGACGGTGTACGCGCTGCTCACCCTGCTCGGCGTGCGGATGCTCTCGATCGGGCTGCGCGAGGGCTACCATCCGGTGCGCAGCCGGGCCGGCTGGCAGCTGTGGGCGACCGAGCGTTTGATGGACGCGGCGCGCAAGCACCTGTTCCCGCTGTACGCCAGCCTGCTCACGCCGACGTGGCTGCGGCTGCTCGGCGCCAAGGTCGGCCGGGGAACCGAGATCTCCACCGTGCTGCTCACCCCGAAGTTCACCGTCGTCGAGAACGGCGGTTTCCTGGCCGACGACACCATGGTCGCCTCCTACGAACTCGGCGGGGGCTGGATCCACGTTGCGGAGACCACGATCGGCAAACGCGCGTTCCTCGGCAACTCGGGCATCGCTCAGCCGGGCCGCCGGGTTCCCGACGACGGCCTGGTCGCGGTGCTGTCGGCCACCCCGTACAAGGCGAAAAAGGGATCGTCGTGGCTGGGCAGCCCGCCGATGCGGCTGCGCAGGCGCGCGACACAGGCCGACACGTCACGCACGTTCGATCCACCGCTGCGGCTGAAGCTGATGCGGGCCGCGGTGGAGATGTGGCGACTAGCGGCCGTCATCGTCACGTTCGCCATTGGGGTGGCCGTATTGGGCGTGTTGCAGTTCATCACGACGAAGTTCGGCATCGGCTGGGCGGCGGTGTGCGGGGGGCTGGTGCTGCTGGCGGCAGGCGCGGTGGCCGGCGCTGCCTCGGTCGTCGCGAAATGGGTTGTGGTGGGCCGAATCCGGCCCGTCGAGCGTCCGTTGTGGTCGTCGTTCGTGTGGCGCAACGAGGTGGCGGACGCGTTCGTCGAGACCGTTGCGGCGCCGTGGTTCGCCCGGGCGGCCAGCGGCACGCCGGTGATGAACGTGTGGCTGCGGGCGCTGGGCGCCAAGATCGGCCGCGGCGCATGGTGTGAGACCTATTGGCTGCCAGAGGCCGACCTCGTGACGCTCGGTGAGGGCAGCACCGTCAACCGCGGCAGCGTGGTGCAGACGCACCTGTTCCACGACCGGATCATGCGGATGGACACCGTCATCCTGGATCCCGGCGCCACCCTCGGCCCGCACTGCGTCGCACTGCCCGCGTCCCGGCTTGGCGCCGGCGCGACGGTCGGTCCCGCATCGCTGGTGATGCGCGGCGACGAGGTGCCGCCATCGACTCGCTGGCTGGGCAACCCGATCGCGCCGTGGAACATCGCCCGCAAGAAGGACGGCGGCAAGAAGCCGCCCGACCGCGGAGTCGAGGACATCGCCGCGTGAAGGCCTCCATCAAGAAAGCCGCGAAGAGAGCCGCCGCGGTGGTGATCGACCCGTACCTACCCAACAACGGCAACCTCGGCTACCGGGTGTCGCGCTACGAACTGGATCTGGACTACAAGGTTTCGATCAACCGGCTATCGGGATCGGCCACGATCACCGCGGTCACGCTCACGCAACTGCGCACGTTCACGCTTGATTTGTCCGACGCCTTGACGGTGTCCAAGGTGCTGGTGAACGGGAAACGGCCCGCCCACTTCGGCTGTTACGGCGGCAAGTTGCATGTGGGGCTGGCGTTGCCGCTGCCGGCCGGGGCCGCGCTGTCGGTTGTCGTGCGCTACGGCGGCTCACCGCGGCCAATCCAGTCGCTATGGGGTGATGTCGGTTTCGAAGAACTGGCCAACGGCGCGCTGGTCGCGAGCCAGCCCAACGGCGCCGCATCGTGGTTCCCCTGCGACGACCACCCCAGAGACAAGGCCAGCTTCCGCATCCAGGTCATCACCGATAGCCCATACCGCGTGATCGCCAACGGTGAGCTGGTGTCGCGGCGTGTGCGCGCGGCGCAGACGGTCTGGACGTTCGAGCAGCCCGAGCCGACGTCGACGTACCTGGCGACCCTGCAGATCGGCATTTACGCGACGGCCCAACTGACTACGGCGCCGGTGCCGATTCAGGCCGCACTGCCCGAACGACTGAGGGCCAACTTCGACCACGACTTCGGTCGGCAGCCCGAGATGATGAAGCTGTTCATCGAGTTGCTCGGCCCTTATCCGTTGGCGAACGGCTACACCGTCGTGGTGACCGACGACGACTTGGAAATACCGGTTGAGGCGCAGGGGATTTCGATCTTCGGTGCCAACCACTGCGACGGCAGCCGGGCCTTCGAGCCGCTGATCGCCCACGAGCTGGCCCACCAGTGGTTCGGCAACTCAGTAACCGCGCGGCGGTGGCGTGACATCTGGCTGCACGAGGGATTCGCGACTTACGCGGAGTGGCTGTGGTCCGAGCACAGCGGCGGGCCGACCGCCGACGAGCTGGCCCGCAGCTACCACGACCGGCTGCGTGAGTCGCCGCAGGATCTACTGTTGGCCGATCCCGGACCGCGCGACATGTTCGACGACCGCGTATACAAACGCGGCGCGCTGACCCTGCATACGCTGCGCGGACGCCTCGGCGACGAGAAATTCTTCGCGCTGCTGAAGGATTGGACGACCCGGCACCGCCACGGCACAGTTGTCACCGAAGACTTCACCGGCCTGGCCGCCAACTACTCGGACGAGTCGCTGCGGCCGTTGTGGAATGCGTGGCTTTACTCGACGGAGCTTCCCTGACCGACGTCTGGTCATGTGAAGGCCGTTCGGGGAGAAGAAATCCCAGCGCGAACGCCGTCATGCTCAAGACCGCGCTGACCGCCATCGCGAGGGTGGCGCTGTGGCCGAACGCCAAAGCGACGCCGGCTGGACCGCGGGAGAAGTGGAGCGACCCGAACAAGACGGTGCTGATCGCGGCGATGCCGGCGGCGCTGCCGACGCGCTGCATGGTTCCGATCACCCCGCTCGCCGCACCCGCATCGGCGCGATCGACGGTGGCCACGATGAAATCGGCGCACGATGCGATGAACAACCCGCTGCCGACACCGGCGATCAGCAGCGGAGCCACCAGCTGCCAGCCGCGATAGTCGGTCGCCGGCAGGGCCGCCCATACAAGCCAAACCGCGGTGATTCCGGCGGCCGCCATCCCGAGACCGCCGATCAGCGCGGCGCGACCGAAACGTAAAGCCAGAGTGTCGCTTTGGGACGCCCCGATGATGGTGCCGAAGGCAAACGGCATGGCGACCAGGCCGGATTGAAGAGCGCTGTGGCCCAACCCGGCCTGCCACAGCAGCGCAAGGGTGAAGAAGATGCTGGTGAACGCGGCGAAGTACACCAACGAGAGCAAGAGACCACCGGTAAACGAGGGATGCGCGACCAACCGGGGCGGCACGAGCGGATTGCCGCCGGCTCTCTCGAGGCGCCGCTCCCAGAGCCAGAACAGGATGATCAGCGCTGCGCCGGCGAGCATTGACACATAGGTCCACAACGGCCACCCAGACTCCTGGCCTTGGATCAGTGGCATCAGCAGGGCGACCAGCCCCGCGGCAAGCAGCACAAGCCCCGGCCAATCGTTCCCGGTCCCGGCATGCCCGGCATGCCCGGCGGGCAACGACAGCAGCGCGGCGACGACCGCGACGATGCCGATCGGGATGTTCACGTCGAAGATCAGCCGCCACCCGAGACCGGTGCCAAAGGCCTCGATGATCAAGCCGCCGGCGAGCGGGCCCAACGCAGTTGAGAAGCCGATTGTCGCGCCCATGATCGCGAACGCGCGGGAGCGCTGCCGCCCGTAGAACATGAGCTGGATCAGCGCCGTTATGGCGGTGAAAAACGTCCCGCCGGCCAGGCCCTGCACGGCGCGCGCGGCCACCAGCTGTCCGGCTCCCTCGGCAAGCCCGCAGGCAAGGCTGGCGAGCGTGAAAACGCCGAGCCCGAGCACAAAGACCCACTTGTGGCCGAACCGGTCACCCGCGCGTCCCGCTGGGATCAGCGCCAGGCCGAACGCCAGCGCGTAACCCGAGATGATCCACGAAAGCATCGCATTCGACGCGCCAATGCTGGTGCGGATCGTGGGAATCGCGACGTTGACGATGGTGGTGTCCAGCAGCGCCACGAACGCCCCTGACAGCAGCACGGCCAGCGACAACCACCCCTTGCGGTCTACGGCAACGGATTTCGCCGTCTCAGCGCTCGTGTCCATCGTTGTCAATGTTGTCCCCTCCTCGAGCGTTCATCGACAACGATTTCTTTGACCTGTGCGGCGAGGTCTTGGTGCCACGCGATTTCGGCGCGCAATCGCTGCGCACGGTGCGTCAGCACGAACTTTTCAGCGGCGGTCAGGTAGCGCTCGATCGCCTCGGCGTGCGCTTCCCATTCGGCGAGCATCGCGGTCAGCGTCGCGATGCGTGCGTCGACGGTCGCGGGCACGTCATCGAGATGGTCCGGGTCCAGTCGGCTCATCGCCAGATCGAACGGATCCGGTCTAATGGCGACCTCGCGCAGCCCAGTCAACCGGAGCCCGCCCAACGCCTCCCTACCGGCGTCGGTGATCGCCCACACCTGCCGCTCCGGATACGCGCCCGCGCGCTCGACACGAACTTCCTCAATGAGTTCCTCGGCGGCCAGCCGCTTCAGCGCGCCGTAGAGACTCCCGACGGTGATATCGGTCCACAGCGTGACGTGCTCCTGCTCGGCCAGCAGTCGCAGCTGATGGCCGTGTTGGGGTCCGCGCTCCGCCAGCGCGGCAAGGATGAACAAGCGGATGGACGACACGCGACTAGTCTTGCATGACTAGTCTTACGTGACAACAGGAGTTCGGGGGTCATCCTGGCGCCACCGGGCCCGTCATTGACGTCCTCCACGGCATGAATGCCGTGGATTCCACCTGCCTGGCCGGCTGTCTCGTTGCTCATGTGAGCACCGCCGTGGGCCGGTTGGTGGTGGATCGCGCCGACCGGCTCTGTCGCTTCGCGGCCCTGCGGGCTTCCATGCGCGCCACTGACCTCCGCGTGGGCGGGTGTCTGCGGCCTCACCGGTTTGATGATGGTGTAGGGCTGGACCGCGGCGACCCATCGACGTCCTGACGGTGGAGCCACCCATGGTTGGCTGCCTCCAGATCCAGCCGATCAGAACCATCGGCATCTACGTGGACGTGCAGTCCCCGCCGGTCCAACGGTGAACAACGGTTACAGTTTGCTCACCGCACCTATGCGGGTGTGCGTCGACCAGCGACAATTAAGCGTCCGATTGCAGACCGAGTACCCGGTAACCGGTTGCCCGCTAGCGTGCATCCGCTGCGCCAGAACGGCTTTCGACTTGTCGAGTGCCTTGGGTCGTCCAACCGGCTGTCCGCGTGCCCGCTGACGCTTTGAGCTGCGCGTTCAGGCGCTCAAAACGCTTGCACATTTTCGATGCTGAAAAACACTCCTGCGCGTTTGCGGTGTTAGCAGGCGTTGGTTGCGACAGAGAGCCGCATGTCAGAGCGTTGGAAGAGTTGGGCCGCTAAGACGGTCGTCGAAACTACTGCGGACTGACTGCGGACGCTTGCCTTCTGAGAGTGGCGAGCATTCGGCGGAGAGCGGGTGTTGGCCGTCTGAGCCACCGGGGCTCGGCCCTAGGTCGATACGGGGCAAGGCCAGCGTGGTCGGTGAAACGGCACGCTCGGATGCCCCGGGTCTTCGGGAGGCATGGCCGGATCCTCTCGGATTCGAAGAACCCGGCCGGGTCAAAATCAAAGCCAGCCGGTGCGAGCGGCGGCAACCGGTTCGGCGGGAGCCGGGGCCAATTCCCCGTCCCGCACGCCGTCGAGCATCCGTTTCACTACGGCGACAATCTCCGGGGCTGCCCCAGCGAGTCCGGTCTCATCGGCTTTGGTGAACTCATCGGCATCGACGCCCGCTCGTGCCAGCACGGTGGCCGGGTCGGCCAGCTGATCGGCGAGCCAGGACAGCGGGTCGGCTGACAGCTCGGCGACGAAGTGCCGGGGTCCGGGTTCCCAACCGTCGAAACGGGGGTGATGATGGGCTCGGTCCAGCGTCCCGGGTGGGCTCTCTGTGGACCCGAAAATGTCCACTCGCCACACCGGGCGGGTGAAGGCAATCGGGATGCCGGCGTAAATCGACCCCTGGGGCTCGGCCCGGTCGATGAGGCGGAGTTCCAGTCTGACTCCCCGTTCCGGGGTTTCCTGACCGGCGAGCGGGACCGGATCGATGAAATACATGTCCCCGACGACTACACCCAGGGCTTCGAAACCGAACGCGGCGAGCATCGCGTACCTTTCTTGTGCCTCCTTGAGCGTAGACCCAAGCGGCGGGCCTCTGGAACCGGTTGCCAGCTTCGACGACGCTCGACGAAAGCGCAGGTAATCGACGCCTTCAAAGCGCGCCCCAAGCGATTCGAACCGTTGCCTTCTGGTGAGTGAATGTGAGCACTCATCGGACAGGCACCCCGTCTCGGGGTTGTTCGGCAGCCTTGTGGCTGCGTCCCTTCCGCGCTTCACGGC
>Ga0153922_1000034_pt1 | contig 52865 bp, 47 predicted proteins | sample TSNJ006MetaG_FD_104723 | JGI IMG/M metagenome (GOLD analysis project Ga0153922, IMG submission 104723) | Attine ant fungus gardens microbial communities from New Jersey, USA - TSNJ006 MetaG | ecosystem: Host-associated > Fungi > Mycelium > Unclassified | place: USA: New Jersey, Brendon T. Byrne... | reverse complement strand
TTCTATAAGATTGTTTTACCGACCGCTAAATCAGTAAATCTTATTTTACACTGAGGTATTTTTTCTATCAACCTTCTTTCTTGGAATTCCCTATATTTGAATTATACAGGAAGCTCCTAATCCAAGTTATCGCTAATTATTATTTTCAAGTGTTCCACATCTTCAATTTTCACCAGAAATTTTTCCACACCATCTAGCTTGAGAACGGCATAATCACCATCGTATACATAATACTCCACAATAACATCGTCAGCCCCTTCTTTATTACGTATAAATTCCAGATGCAGAAGTATTTCTTCTTTGTGTCCTTCTTGCTCTTTTGGCATCTCTTTCTCAATGAATACACTCAGCAATTGGGCGTACAGTTCATGATTGCCTGCGGACATTTGATATGCCTTTCCATCCATCAAAATATTGACTTTAGAAACAGTATTTACATCCACCACCGTACCCACTTTCAAAATCAAGGAAAAAGGATTTGCATTTAAAACAGCATCAATAGTCTCCGTCTTCATAAGATATACTTTCTCAACATTAGATTTAAGCGCCGTATAATAATTTCCTTCGCCATCCTCATTTCCGATCAGTAATGTACAGGTACTGTCCGCCTTTGATTCATAAGTACTCTCTTTAGTCGGCTGACCAAATTCCAGAAGAATTTCCCCATAAGGTTTGGAAAGTCCGGTATCCTCTTTTGTTTCCACAGCATTGGAAAATTCCAGATTTGCCAAAACCTCATAAAACTTCAGCATTTCTTCTGTATTGATGATTGCTTTACTTTCGTATGGCACCGGCATCTTCCAATATTCATATGAATTCTCATATTCCTCCGGCTCATAGGCAATGGAATATATCACCTCCCCATTTTTAGAAACAGACAATTTACGAATTCCTTCTGCGGTAAACTCAGTATTTTCTTCCAACTTTGAACATCCACTTAAAATAATGACTAGCAACAGGAAAATGCCTACTCTTCGTATCTTCTGTTTCATCATAATTTCATTCCTCTCTGTCAAATTCTAGGCAATTATTTTACGCTAAAATCAAGGGCTGTCAAATCTTCCATCGCCGAAGATGCTCCCACATAGGCGATATAATCAATTGCTTCTGTAATCCAGGCTTTGCTGTTGGCATCATAATATGCCAGTTCACTGACTTTAACAGGTATTGTGATTTGCTTTGTCTCTCCCGCTTTCAATTCTACCCGTTTAAAGCCTTTCAAATCCTTGATATGCCGATCCACCGCTGAATTCTTGCATCCAATATACACTTGAACAATCTCCGCACCATCCATTTTTCCTGTATTTGTTACATCCACAGAAATGGTAATCGTTCCTTCTTTTTCAATCACAGTATCGGATAGGTCCGCATTTTTATAGTCATAAGTCGTATAGCTTTTTCCATATCCAAAGGGATAACTGACTTTTTGTCCCAGCTTATCAGCCGCAAAATATCCATGATAACGGTCATAATCAATGGTCTGTAAATGCAGTCCAAAGTAGGGAAGCTGCTGAGGCTTCGCATGTATGGTCACCGGCAGCTTCCCTGAAGGATTTATATCACCGAATAAAATCTCTCCCAATGCAGTGCCTCCCTCCATTCCTGCGTACCACTGCATCAAAATGGCTGCCACTTTATCCTTCCATGGTTCTACCTGTATGGCACTTCCGCCTTGAAGCACAACAATCGTATTCGGATTGCCCTCTGCCGCCGCTTCAATCAAAGCTTCGTCTTTATAGGTAAGGCTTAAATCCACACGGTCACCACCCAAAGGCACATCTGCAGAAGCTTGGATATACTCTCCTTCATCGAGATGGGTTAATCCTACATATACAATCACCGCATCACATTCAGCTCCTCTTTGACGAACCTCATCTTCTACGACACCCCGGACAAATTCTACCTGAACCTCTGCTCCTGCTGCTTTTTCAATGCCCTCCAATGCCGTTACGATATATGGCGGAAATACCGCCGAACTTCCCTTACTGTCGCCAATCGCCCCTGTCCTTGCCAAATCTCCGGCCACTAAAATTTTCTTTACTTTTTTTCTATTCAGAGGCAATACATCATTATTTTTCAACAAAACCGCAGACTTTCTTGCTGCCTCAAGGGCAACTTCTGCATGTTTTCTGCATCCCATTTTTTCTATGCCATATCTTTCTTGCTCTCCGATATTTGCAAACTGAATTTTCTTTCTTAGAATTCTTCTTACGCCGTCTTCAACCCTTTTTTCATCCACAAGACCTTCCCGTATGGCTTCCACGAGACGTCTGCCATAAAACTGAGTCGCATTCATTTCCACATCCAACCCTGCATTCCCCGGTTCTTGTGTATCACGGATTCCAAAGATAAAGTCCGACATTACAAATCCATCAAATCCCCATCCTTCCTTTAATATATCCGTCAGCAGATATTTGTTATGTCCGCACCACTCACCACGCACACGGTTATATGCGCTCATAATACTGGCGGCACCGGCATCTACACATTTTTTAAAATGGGGCAGATATACCTCTCTTAAGGAACGTTCATCCATTTCCACACTTACTATAAATCTGGCATTCTCAATACTATTTGCCGCAAAATGTTTGACACATGCCATCACATGGTTTTGTACCCCTTTTGTTAGGGCGGCCCCCATCTCTCCTAACAAAAACGGATCTTCGCCATAGGTTTCCTGAGCCCGTCCCCATCCGGGATGACGAAGCAGGTTAATACAGACACCGGCAAAAAAGTTTGCACCTCCTGACCTTGCCTCAACCCCAATAATGTCACCGATTTTTTCTTCCAGCTCAGAATCAAAGGCTGCCGCCCTAGCCATGGGAACCGGAAATGCAGTAGAATGATACCCTAGCACAACACCAGAAGGACCATCTGTAAATTTGATGGCTGGAATATTAAGTTCCTTGTCCTCTCCTGCATAATAAGGTTCAACATTATATCTATCCATCACATATTGAACGACTCCAGGTGTATAATCTGCAGACATCTGGTTTACTTTCTGTTCCAGGGTCATCTCATTTAAAATATCCGTAATAAGATTTTCCCTTTCCACTTCTGCCAGATTACCGATTTCATCAAGCCGGCCCCATTCAGAATCTAAATGTGAAATCGGATTATCTTCCAGATATTTCAAAACCTCTTCCCTGAACTTTTTCTGACGTGCCAAAGGCATCGTCAATAGTTGGTCAATGTGGTCAATATTGATATATTCCGCCACGCACCACTCCTCCTTAATACAAAAGTACTATAGTTTCCATTATCAACTATAGCACTCCTGATTCCAAAGTTATATAAAATAAACTTTACTGTATATATAAAAAATTATCCTCTTTCACGAATTTCTTTTCGGTATTGAGTTGGAGAAACCCCCGTATGCTTCTTAAAAGCCAGCGAAAAATAATTGATCCCCTGGTATCCCACTTTCTGAGCTATCTCTCCTGTGTTAATATTGGTCGTTTCCAACAACGATTTGGCCTGCTCAATGCGTTTTCTTACGATATATTCATTACAGCCTTCTCTCATAACTCTTTTAAAAAGGCTTGAAAAATAATTAGATGTAATGTAGAATCTGGCCGCAATACTTGATACTGTAATATCTTCTGATATATTTTGTAAAATATATCGCTTTGCTTCTCTGATAATCTCATGTTCTATTTCCTCTTGGGATTCCAGCAAATTTACCAGAAAGGTTTTTGTCAGTTCACAGCTTTCATTTCTTTCTAAATTAACAATAGTGTTCAGCAGTGAATTGATTTTATTGCCGGCATTGTTTCCCCCGGAATCTATGATGAAAGCAAAATATACGGAAGATGCAATTTCAAAACAGCACTTCCTCACGTAGCCATCCGATATATTATAAGAATCCATAGCTATGCAAAAAGTATCAAAAGCCTTTATTACTTTCTCCGTATTTCCGATATTGGCTTCCATAACACCTTTCAATTCATGATAGGTTTCACGAAACATTTCCAGACGGGTTTTAGCTCCCCGCCTCTCCAACACAGTTTTGTAACAGTCCTTTTGCTGTTCCAATAGCAGTAATGCTTCATTATAAGAAATATAAAGCTGTGCAAATCCTTTTACCTTGCTTCCCAATACGACTTTAGCAGCCACATCATATTCAGCCTGTATTATTTTGATGAAATCATTGATGATTGTTTCCAATCCATCGCTTCTTTCCTGTTCGAATAATACAATAATCAGCTGACCTTCCAGATTCTCAAAAGTTATTCCATAGTCTCTGGCATCCAAAAAATCAATCAGAAGGTTTTTAATATTCATCCTCGTGAAGAAATCACTTTCTCCACTTACCTTACTATTAAAGTGAAGGATTGGCAGCAATATGGCAATTCTCATAGAAACCATTATATCATAATGGTAATCGTTTTTAAGACTATCAAATACTTCCGGATCTACACTTTTTTCATAAATAAAGTCATTCAATATACGTTCTAAATTCATTTGCTCTGTAGTCCCCAGAATCCTCCGTAACTGTTTTTCTTTAATTTTCTCCTGCTTTTTGGCTTCCAAAAGATCCACCAGTCTCTGGATGGAGGCAATCAGAAGTTGCTCATCTACAGGTTTTAATAGAAAATCATCCACTTTCATCCTTAAGCATTGTCTAGCATAATCAAATGAATCATATCCTGTTAAAACAATAATTCGAATGTGCTTATCTATTTCCCTGATTTTAGCAATTAATTCTAATCCGGTCATTTCCGTCATCCGGATATCGGTAATCATAATATCCGGCATTTCCTTCTTCAGAATCTGAAATGCTTCCTGTCCGGAGGCTGCAGCAAATATGCCTGTAATCCCCATCCTTTCCCAAGGTACTGCTACCTGGATTCCCCTTCGAATCATTCTTTCATCATCTACAATTATCACCTTATACATACTTATTTTCTCCATTCTCTATCTTAAAGATCTCGGGAATCAATATCTCTACTGTAACACCTCCCTCATCATTGGAATTATAATATAAGCCATAGGACTCACCAAAAAGCAGTTCTATGCGGCGATTTACATTGCGGACCCCATATCCCATGGTTTCATCATATTGTGAAATAAATCGATTCATATTACAAATCTGCTCCTCGGTCATTCCTGTACCGCTGTCTTTAACAATGATTATCACATCATTCATATTTTTCCTTATTTTAATAGAAATGTGTCCTGTTTTACCGTCTTTCACTTTAATCCCATGATAAATAGAATTTTCGACCAGAGGCTGCAATGTTAACTTGGGGATTTTCACGGCATCCAATTCCATCTGTTCTTCAATTTCGTAAGTCAATACCTCTCCATAACGCATTTGCTGAATATATAAATAATTGCGTGTATGTTCCAGCTCTTCTTCTAAAGATATTATTTCCCTTCCTCTACTCAGACAAGTTCTATAATAAGATGCCAGGGTTTTCACTAATTCGGAGATTTCTTTATTTCCATCAATCACCGCCTGCCAGTGAATACAATCCAATGTGTTATATAAAAAATGGGGCTGTATCTGGGATTGTAACGCTTCAAAACGAATCTGAGACATCTGATACTGTTCTTCTTCTACTTCTTTCATCAGCTTCAAAATGGTATCCATCATCACATTAAATCCATGTGTAATCCGCTCCATATCAGTATCAGTGTCTTTTTCATTCAACCGGGCTTCCAAATTTCCCTTTGCAACCTCTCCCATGGTCTCTGCTACACTCTGCCATGGCCTATACGCTGCTTTAATGATTTTATTAGCTATCCCGTAGATAAAGAACAGCAGTACAAGCATCACTATAATTGATAGCATAAGACTTAAGATACTGTCTTTACACAGCTCATATATACTGATATTCGTAACATAAAGATAATTCCACTTTTTTAGCTTTTGATATGTATATAAATAACCATTTTTCCATTTATACCCGCGTTCACCTTCCATATAAGAAACATCCATCTTATTTCCTATTTCATCTTTATTTCCACAGGATATAATGGTGCCATCCCCATATAAAAAATAGTTGTTCATATCAAGCCTTTCATCATTTTTTGATAGCAGCTGATTCAGATTCGAATCATTAATATTGATGCAGGCCAGTCCAATATATTGATCCAGTCTTGTATTTGAGAAAATCGGTTGATAAAGCATCAGGGAATACTTCCCTGTTTTACTAAATGTGGTATTATAGGTCATGGATCGCATACTGGTGATTTTTCTGGACATCTTCATGCTGCTGTTTAATTCTTCAAGAATCTGGGTATGTATACTTATTTGACTGTTCGGGACATAATTCCCCTTGATACAGCTTTTTTCTCCATCCTCCGAAATAATTCCTATAAAATTCATGTTTCCCCACATATTACAGGCATTTTCCAACGTTTTTTGTGCAGAGGTTAAATACGCATATTTATTTTCTTCCTGAAGATATGACTGTATCGCAGAATCCATAGTAAGAGCCCAGAAAATGCCCTCATATTGTTCAAAATTGCCTTCTGTATTAGCAACCATTGCCTGTACTTTTTCTTCTACCAGTTTTTGGGACTGTTTTGTAATGGATAAAACCGATGAGACAATGGAGACAATCATAATTAGCCCTACAGATATGCTCAGAGCCAGAGAAACAAATACAAACATTTTACGGTCAAATTTCCACTTATTAAATTTATGCTTTAGCTTCTTCACATAACTCCCCTCTTAAGTCAAACCAACAGTAAATATGGAAAAAGGGAGAACAGCATGGTAACTGTTCCCCTTTAGTTATTCTATCACGTTTTCCATTGCCCAAGGGCAACGTTTTCCATTGCCCAAGGGCAACGTTTTCCATTGCCCATGTGGTCATATGACTGATTTTAATCTTCCCGCCACTTGCCATTATATAATGATGCTTTTGCTCATTTGTGGCAAACACATTACAGCTATGATTAGTTTTATAATCATCTGTAAAGACTTCAATGGAGCTTTGGTCTATGTAAGCATGTATCTTCATGACATTTTTATCGGTCATTAATAATGGACTCTTTGTTTTCCCCTGGCTCCAGCCATCAGACACATTTCTGTCAAAGCTCATCATTTGTTTTTTCAAATCAAAGGTTATTTTTGTCTGATAAGTACCGTCACTTCGTAAAATCAAGGTAAAACTATCTGCAGTAGATTCTCTTAAATCAATACTCATTTGTAGCTCAAATGTTATACCATTTTCCACAGGGATTTCCATTTGACTGCCTCCTACGACTGAGTTGTCGATAGAGCATTTGCCTTGTCTGATATTCTTAAGTTCCTTAATCGGTTTAAATTGAAGCGTATGATCTTCACCAAGAATAACCTCTCTCGGCAGAGAAAACGCACCACACCAACCTTCCTTAAAAGTAGGTCCCCAATCCTTCCACCACGGCATCCAGTCCCAGGCATTGGCCCAGGCCACGATTAAACGTCTTCCTTTATCATCTGTAAAGGACTGTGGTGCATAAAAATCAAATCCCCAGTCGATTTCACCCGATACCGTATAGGTAAACTTGCCGGTTGTATAATTCATATCACCCACTAAATAGACTGCCGTACGTTCATGGACACCCATGGGAGAAAACATGAGGACATGTTTATTTCCTATTTGAAAAAAATCAGGACATTCCCACATATAACCCCATTCTCCACGGCTCTCGGCAAGGACATTGACAAATTCCCAGTTCTTTAAATCATCAGAGCGATAGAGCAATGCTTTTGCCAGATTATCTTTTTTGCCACCGCATATTAAATAAAACTTATTCTCATGTTTCCATACTTTGGGGTCCCTGAAGTTTGCTTTATCATAGCCTTGCGGCGGTGCGGTAATAAGCGGATTATTTTCATATTTTTCAAAATGAATCCCATCTTCACTATAGGCCAGACATTGGGTTTGGATAAACCCTTCTCCATAGTTCGTGGTTCCTGTATAAACCAGATAGAGCCTTCCCTCATGTTCGATAGCACTTCCCGAAAAACATCCGCCCTCTTTATGACTGTCGTAATGTTCACTTGGCGCCAGTGCCAGAGGCAGATATTCCCAATAAACCATATCATCACTGACTGCATGCCCCCAGTGCATCTCTCCCCAATAGGCATCATATGGATTATACTGATAAAAAAATGATATTTCCCTTTAAAATAAATCAAACCATTGGGGTCATTGATCCAACCCTGCTCTGCCATAAAATGATATTTCTGTCTCATTTTTGCCTGCTGGACTAACGTTTTCTTTTCGTTAATATATTTTTGAGCTTTTTCAATATTTTGTTCATGTAATAATTTTGTCATAAAATTCTTTCTATCCTTTCACCGCTCCAGCCGTCATTCCTTGTACAATATAGCGCTGTGCAAACAGCGACAATACAACAACCGGCAAGCTGAAAATTAGTGCGCCGGCACACATTGGCCCAAGATCCATACTATATGCGGATAAAAATTCTGATAAACCCACCGTAAATGTTTTTGCATTGGTACTTGTCAAAAGTAATGACATCAGGAAATCATTCCACGCTAAAAATAGTGTAAAAATTGACGCAGTTGCAATACCCGGCTTACAAATAGGCAGAATGATGCTTATAAAAGTTCTAAAACTGGTCGCACCATCCACATAGGCCGCTTCATCCAACGTACTGGGAATACCTTCGTAAAAACCCAACATAGTCCACATGACAAAGGGCATATTAATGGCCGCATACACAACAATCAATCCAATTCTTGTATCATACAGTCCCAGCCCTGTAATCAATTCATAGATAGGCACAGCTATACTGGATGTTGGAATCATTTTTAAACAAAGGACAAGTACAGTTAATAAAATCGCCAGCTTTAATCCCGAACGCTGGATTGCATAGGCCGCAAGTGCTCCTAAGACAACTGCTATAGCCGTACTGCAAAGCGTGGTCAGAAGACTATTCCCAATATATTTTAATACCGGCAGCCTTTCAAATAAATCAATAAAATTCTCTACCGATAGTATTTTCGGGAAAAATTTTGCCGGTATAGATACAACCTCGCTCCCAGGTTTAAAAGACGAGCTGATTAAATACAAATATGGAAACAGCCAAAATATTGTAAATATAACGGATATAATCGCAATAATTTTAGTTTGAATTCCTTTCTTATTTACCACAATAATCCCTCCTAATTATTATACATCAATAAACTTATGCACTTTTCTTCTTCGGATTCCATAAGCTTTGCATGAACACCAATACGAACACTACCAATACAACAATAAATATAATGGCCATCGCACTGGCATACCCGACTTTGTTGTATCTTGTTAACGTTTTATAAATCACCGTACTTAATAACTCCGAAGAACCATTAGGACCTCCCTGAGTCATTGCCCAGACAATATCAAACGTTCTGGCCGCATCAATAATTCTAACAGATAATGCAGTTAATAGGACAGGTTTAATATTAGGTATTTTCACACTAAAAATTTGTTGAAGAAAATTCGCACCATCTACTCTGGCAGCTTCTAGCATACTTCCATCAAGTCCCTGTAAACCAGCTAAAATCATCAGCATCATATATGGTGTGGTTAACCAAATATCTGCAAGACAGCAGGAAAGCAGCGCCCATCTCTCATCGGCCAGCCATAATATGCTGCTTGTACTTTCTAATATTCCTATATTCACTAGCAGTTGATTAATAATACCAAATTGAGCGCTAAGCATTAATTTCCAAATCAAACCTGCCACTAAAGGAGCAATCATCAAAGGTGTCATCATTAAAGAACGAACCACCTTACTCCCCTTATAGTTTGATTCAAATATCAGTGCAAAAATCAAACCAAAAACCAATTCAACAATAACCGCTATGACAATGTAAATCAGTGTATTTCTCAGCGGCTGCAAAAAACTTTCGTCAGTAAATGCTTTCATAAAATTGCCAAGACCCACGAATTCTCCGATTCCCGTAAGATCATAAACAAATAAACTATCATACGCCATTTTAAAAATAGGATATAATAAAAATGCTCCCATAAAAAGTGCTCCAGGTAAAAAGAAAGCAAGCAGTGTCTTTCTTGATATTAAACGCATTACACATCCCCCTCGTTTTCAATATAGACCATTGCCTTAAACAATGGCCTATATATTTTTATAAATCTGTTATGTGATCATGATTTATAGTTTTTAGTTTACAATACTTTCAATATTTGACTTTGCATCGCTTAATGCGTCCTGAGGCGTTGCCTTTCCCGAAAGCGCAGCCTGCACTGCATTCTGCAATACTTCTTCAATTTCTGTCCAGTAGGGAGTAGCCGGTCTATTTTGTGAATACTCATTATCCAATGTTTCCAATACTGCACTCAGGTGCTCATTTCCCGGCTCGGTAGCGAATTTTTCATAAACGGAAGTTCTTCCTGCTATTTTTAGAGAACCCTCTGTCATATATTTTTCATTATTGTCATACATAAACTTTACATATTCTTTTGCAATATCTAAATTTCCCGAATTTTTCATAACACATTGATACCAGGGACCAGTCGTTGCTGCAACTCCGGCTTCTCCGCCGATCATCGGGGCCACGCCAACATTTCCTTCATTGACCTCATAGGCTGCCGGATATTGATGACTCCAGTTCAACTGCATAGCCAACTTGTTATTATTAAACATCTCCTGCGCCTCAGTGCTTGCTACGGATAATGTCTCTTCCGGTACGAATCCACCCTCATATAAATCGCATAAAAATTGAAGGGCATCTACATAGGACTGTTCATCTACCAGTACATTGTTGTCTTTATCCAATACTAATGGCATTGAGCCTGCCTGAGAAGCATGATCTAAGAAGCTGCAGACTGCGTCTCCTCCTGCCAGGCCAAAGACTGCCGTGCCATACATATCATCTTTTGTAAAGAATTCGGCACATTCCATATACTCTTCCCATGTTGTAGGCACTGTCAGCTCACGTCCATATGCTTCTTTAAAATCCGCCTTATTGGTTTCGTCTTCGAATAAATCGGTTCGATAAATCAGTACTTTACAGTTAATCCACATGGGAAATCCTAATAAGTTTCCGTTCAGAGTTCCTCCTTCTTCCAGTGTCGGAAGGAAATCACCAACAATTTCGTCTGTTGCGATATCATTTAAAGGTTCTATCGCATTTTCAAATGCTGATAACCATAGGACGTCTAAACAAACAACATCGTGTGCCGCTGCATTGGCCTTAACTTCGGTAGATACTTTATCATACATACCTGAGTAAGGTACTGCATCCACAATCACTTCATAACCTGTCTTTTCTTTGAATTCTGCCGCCGTTGCATTGGCCACTGTTTCAGCAGGGCTTCCGCTTTCCACCAGAATCGTTATTTTTTTATCGCCGCTTGCTGTATTCCCAGCATCATCAGTTCCCTGATTGGAATTATTACCGCAACCTGCCAGTAATGCTGCTGCCAACACAATACTTAAAATACTACTTAATAATTTTTTACCCATTTCATTTCCTCCTCCAAAATTTCCTTAAAGTTCCAATTAACGATCCCATGTTCCATGCTCAGGCCATCTTTTTGGCAAGCGTTTTTCCACTGCTTCTAACTCCTGTGTCGGTTTATGTTCCCCCACCTGATACCAGTACGCAACACTGGAATATTCATTTCCCTGGTCATTGGCATGTCCGTGTTCAATCGTTACCCGAATGGATTCTTCAAAGCGAACCGGATCTTCTATATGCCAGCGGTACAAGCTCCATTTCCCAAAATGCTCCTGTACATCACTTCCCAGTGAAATGCCATGATATGGACCATCATACTCACCACTTGGAAATCCCCAGGCACAGCCGAAATAATCTTCTGTTCCGGTCCCGTGCAGGGATGGCGGCCACTCCTCACCATCAATAAAAATCATATCATCACCTTCACCCGGCCAGGTGAATTCTTGGTTTGATGCATCAAAATTATCAATGTTCAAAACACAGCCTACATAATGCCCTTTCCCTTCGGCATCTAAAATCACATAATTGTCATCCCCCGTTGTATTAAGTCCTGGCAAATCCCATGGTGCAGGGTTTTTCAGGTCAGTTTCATGAATCATTTTTTTGCATGGATTTTCATGTCGCCACTGGGCATGGAAGCGTCCCATATCTTCTGGCATTTCTTCACTATAAAGTTCATAGTCCACCATAAAGAATAGGTTTTGTATCGCTTTATCCGCCTGATTGACCACCTGAATCTTTGCGGCTTTTCCAAAGGGCATCGGGAAATAGCAATTCATCGAACCCGAGAATGGTCCCTTGGGTCCTCTTCTGTCACCAAATGTAATGTTTAACGGCAATGACATAAAGTGCCTGCAGGTTGCATGCCCGACTCCAAAGAAATCGCCTAAGGGTACACGTACACTTGGGCTTTTGTCATCATCCCAATACATTTCTAAAACCAGTTTCCTTAAATACATCTCATCATAGCATCTGACAGTCATCCATATGTGCTTTATGCATCCTGTCCCCTGAATATCTGCCATAACAGCAGTATCCCCCGACTCAACAACCCAGAAATCACGGTTGCCTCCGGTCTTATCATAACTGGATGATCTTTTTGATGATGCAGATTTAACGATGGGCAGTCCTCCTAACGGACTATTGGGTTGCCATACATTCATACAATCTCTCCTTTTGCTTTAATTACTTTTGTAACTTCATCATACACAATGACATTTTTAATGTCAATCGTTTTCATAATATTTTTTCATTATTATGAGTTGTTTACAGATTGTAAGATTATTTTTTGTATATATCGCACTGATGGTTCTATTTCTAATCTTGTAAGCAATTGAAATGATAAACAAACTTTCATTTTTATGAAAATATTTTCATAAATAGCTTTTCATTTTTATTCAGACATGTTATACTCTAGCTACAACGAAAACAAAGGAGATTTACTTATGGACAAGGTACGAATTGGGGACATCGCCGAGAAAAGCGGCGTTTCTTTAACAACTGTATCCAGATATTTTAATAAACCGGAATTACTATCAGAATCCACCAAAAAGAATATCGAAGCTACAATCAAAGAACTTAATTATAGTCAGGATAAACTGGCACGAATGCTTGTAACAGGCAAGTCCAATTTAGTTGGTATTATTCTTCCTCATTTTAGATTTGGATTTTATACAGAACTATTGAATCAATTGATTGAACAGGGAAAAGCAAAAGACTATAATTTTATAACCTACACCTCCGATTCTTCAAAAGAGTCAGAATTGGCTTTGATTGACGAACTGGCTTCATACCGAATCAAGGGATTGATTCTCCTTAGTCATACTTTGAGCAGCCAAGATATCGAACAATTGCCCATGTCTGTTATCGCCATAGAACGCACGGGCGGCAACTTTATGCAAATCAACAATGACAACATGACCGGAGGAAGGTTGGCTGCCGAATTACTCATTAAGAATAAATGCGAGGTTTTCATTCATATTAATAATGATTATATAGCAACGTGGCCATCCTTTAAACGTATTATGGGATTTGAATATAGCACCAAAGACTATATCCACGAAACCATTATCGATAAAGTTTATTATAATCCTTATTCGCAGGAAGCGGGCATCGCTATGAACAACTTACTGAAAACTCTTTTAGAGAAATATCCAAATAAGAAGATCGGAATTTTCTGTTCCAATGATGATATCGCTAATTTAGTTTTAAAGCACTGTATCAAAAATCATATCAGCATTCCCGGAACGATAGAGTTGATAGGTTATGACAATTCACCGATTTCCGACCATGCGGTATATCCCATCACCTCAGTTGCCCAAAACATTCCGCTGATGGCTCAGATTGCCATAGATGCATTGGATAATTACAAAGCCTACGAAAGTATCGTGCCTGCTGCTTTAATTGAAAAAGAAACGACTTCGTAAGAGTTTCAGGCCATACACCGAGACAATATCACATTTACATGTTATTGTTTATCTTTCATATTACTTTATGGTAAAATATATTTATAGAACGAAAGATCGGAGGTGATTGAATGAAAGTGGAATTTACTTTTGATAATAGCCGCATAGAACAAAATGGCTATACATTGGAGGATATCCGCTATACGATAAAAAAAATGTTTGTAGAACGCAATATACGTTGCATATCGGACAATAATATTCTTGCTTTTGAGGATAGTGGCGGCAAGAAAGAAAACAGGCTTAACATAAGCAGACATGATGAATACAAAAGTCGAAAGCAGATTACGATTTATAGTATTATAGAGTTAACTGAAAAATTAGCCAAGGAATTGCCTTGGCTATATAAATGTGTTAATGAAATTGACGTTACCGATATTGGCAATAAACAGTACAGCTTAAAGCAAATTTTGGATGACTCTGCAAAGGCGTTAGATGTTGCTATCAAGAAGAAATAGTCAACCATTGCCATTAAGTAAAACTTTATTTATTCACTTCATCAAAACATAAAATCTGATCCTTTGCTACAATATAGATTACGCCCTTTATCCTTGCATCGGCTTTGAACTCATCCAAATTCAGATATTCCTTCATTTGTGATATTGCCTTTTCTTTAATTACTGCAACAGACGCTTCATTCGCCTGAGATTTTTTGATATATTTCAGCTCTATTAAATAATTATATTTTACACGTTTATCTCTCAGCCTCTGATCAAAAAGAGCAATATCTATCTTTCTTCCTTGCGAAGGATATTCAGATTTTACTAAAAACAGCCCCTGATTACTAAAGCAGGATAAGAAAACAGATTTCAGTCTCGCTTCATCAAATTGCCTATAATCCTCATTACTGTGCGTCTTTAATATATTGGTTATTAATGCATTAAGTTCTGTAAAATCATTTTTAGCTGCAATATTATAAACCGCTGTTCTTTTTTCCACTTCATTTATTTTTAAATAATTTGCATAGTATTGATAATAGACATCCCTAATCACTGCATTTGGTGGCTGCAAAATAACATCAAATATATGACCTTCTTCTTTGATGGTAAGCAGACCAAGATAAAACAGCAGTGAAAGAAAATCCTTTTGCTCAAAAGGAAGAGAAAAATCAAAATTTGTAACAATTTCAGTATCCATACCTTTATCAGACATGATATCTTCTATTACTCTTTGCCTTTCCCCTTCATCATTAAATAATGTAAACATGCTAGTCAATTTATTATAATCGCTCCTAATATTAGGATCTATCATTTTTGTAGGAATCTTTCCATATATCTGATACTCATCCAGAAAATAAAGTATCATATTGCTGTTGTATACACGTTCCGTAGCCACACTCAGTTTCTGATGAAATAAATAACCATTATAGTTATCCTTTAATAGGCGCATGGTTTCCTTATCGTCTGCCACGCCAACCTCCTTGAGGAGCGCTCTTGTTTCCTCTTCTGTAAAACCAACCATCTGATTAAGGACAGGAAACATTGATACATTTTTCGAAATGTTAAAGCCACTCGTAAAGGAATCAAGGGTTAGCGATGTCACTCCGGTAATGAATATACGATTAATACAGTCTTTTTCCGTGTGTACCTTTAACACCTCATAAAACTGCCTTACAAATCCATCCTTTCCGGTTACTGCTTCAAACACTTCTTTATTATACAGCAAGGCGTTTGCAAAATGGTCGTACTCATCAACCATAATATATACATTTTTCCGAGTATAAGGGCGCACTTGTGTCAAATACGTTCCCAACAGTCTTGCCGGCTGCAGCTCATTTTTATCATAACCTATATCAAACTTATAATCTGTTTCAAAATCAATAATTGTATCCTCCACCGACTTCTTAAAGGATGCAATCAATTGCTCCATATTCTCAGTGGAGAGTCCGGAAAAGTTAAATCGCATTACATAGTAACTATTCGCCAGTTTTGTTTTGTGTGAACCGATGTAAGTATGGCCAAATAGTTCTGAAAATATGTCTCTGTTATTTCTATCATAATAATTCTGTAAAGTAGAAACCAACAGTGTTTTTCCAAATCTTCTGGGTCGCAGAAATACAGCATATTTTGTGCTTAACTGCTCTAGTTCCTGAATAAATCTCGTTTTATCTACATATAGAAAATTTTCCCTCACTATTTCTTTGTAATTACTAATTCCATAGGGGATTTTGCGCCTTCCCATCTATTTCACCTCCACATTTTAGCAGCTCAAATTTCGTCCAATACAATGCTCACCAACTACTATTATGACTATTCTATCACGTGTTTTCTAACTCAACAACTGTTTTATTCTAAAAAAACCGCCCGGAATCTGCCATTCCCATGGCTTCCCGACGGTTTTTGCCTTTTTTTATTGCAATTCATTATCCTATTTTTCTAACAATTGCGTGACACTGACTAATTTCACACAGACAATAAATAAATCTGTTGCCACCACCAGTTCCTCTGTCGTAGGAAATGTTGGCGCGATACGTATATTACTATTATCAGGATCTTTCTTATAAGGGTAAGTAGCTCCCGCCCCCGTCATAACAACTCCGGCCTCTTTTGCTTTGGCCACAATCTTATCGGCACAGCCAGGCATAGAATCAAAGGATATAAAATATCCGCCTCTTGGTTTAACCCACCAACCAATTTCCAGTCCTGTCAATTCCTGGTCCAGACGATTTAATACAGCTTCAAATTTAGGGCGAACAATCTTTGCATGACGTTTCATATGCGCCTCAATCCCAGCCATATCTTTAAAAAATCTTACATGACGCAGCTGATTCACTTTATCATGACCAATGGTTTGGGCAAATAGATGCTTTTTAATTTCTTGTAAATTATTCTCAGATGAGATAACCGCGCTAATTCCTGCACCGGCAAAGCTGACCTTCGATGTTGAAACAAACTCATATACCATATCAGGATTTCCTGCTTTTTCACATTCTGAAATAATATCTAATAATGTGTCTTGCTGATCTTCATATAAATGGTGAACGCAATAAGCGTTATCCCAGAATATCCTAAAATCATCTGCTGCCGGCTTAAGCTGCGCAAAACGTCTAACTGTCTCATCGGAGTAAGTAATTCCCTGAGGATTAGAATATTTAGGAACACACCATATGCCTTTAATACTTTCATCTTCAGAAACAAGTTTCTCTACCTTATCCATATCAGGTCCTGCGGCTGTCATCGGTATATTAATCATCTCAATACCAAAATACTCCGTAACTGTAAAATGACGATCATAACCGGGAACAGGACAGAGGAACTTCACACTATCTAACTTATTCCAAGGTGTATTACCTGTGACACCATGAGTCATGGACCTTGATACCGTGTCAAACATCGCACTTAAACTTGCATTCCCATAAACAACAACTTTGTCACTGCCAACACCTGCCATTGCTCCCAGTAATTCTTTGGCTTCGGTAATACCGTCCATTACCCCATAATTTCTGCAGTCAACACCATCTTCACCCTTCATGGATGAATCGCTGTTTAAAGTCTCTAGCAAACCCGAACTAATATCTAGCTGCTCTTCACAAGGCTTGCCTCTAGACATATCCAGCCGCAGCCCCTTGCGCTTATATGCATTATATTCAGCTTCCAGTTTTGACTTTAACCGCAATAATTCTTCTTTATTCATAGATTCATATGTTTTCATCATATTTTCTCCGTTCTTTTTCAATTGAAAATATTATACCCTATTTGATTTTTATTATCAATGTATCTAAGTACTCAATTTTTTTGCAATTTTCTCATTTCGTTCCGTCATAATATACAATTCACAAAAATAGAGCTGTTGTAAAGTATCAATTATCCACGACCTATAGTAAATAGCATAAACATCGCTAACTATATCTTGAAGAATCAATTTATTTTTATAACAGCTCCTTATTTTGTTTTGCCAAATTTTACTTTCTTTGCAAGAATTTAAGATTCATTATGCAATTGCATTTACCGGACAAACTTCTTTACATTTACCGCAATTTTTACATTTTTCATAATTAATGGTGGCATTATTGTTTTTAACTGTAATCGCATCGAAAGGACAAGTCTTCTGACATTTCATACAGCCAATACAGCCAACGCCGCAGACTTTCCTCGTTTCCCCGCCTTTATCTGTATTTTTACAGCGAACATGCTGCTTAAACCCGGCAGGCACTATTTCTATAATATTTTTGGGACAGGTTTTCTTACAGAGTCCGCAGCCGACACATGCTTCGGCGTTAACTACGGCCAAACCATTACATACAGCAATCGCATCTTCAGGGCAGACTGCCGCGCAGTCACCATGACCTAAACAACCATAGGCACACGCACTATCACCTGCATACATCATACTGACAGCCTCACAGGTATCTATTCCATGATACTCAAACTTGGTACTTACATTGTCATCATGGCCGCCGCATTGAATCATCGCCACTTTTTTCTCCATGGCGACCGCCGATTTGCCAAGTATTTCTGCACATTCTTCAGCCACATCAGGACCTCCCGGTGAGCAAAGACCAAGCCCGGCACTTCCGTCAGCTAAAGCTTTGGCATACCCATCACAACCCGAATAACCGCAGGCTCCGCAGTTTGCACCTGGCAGACATTCCCTGAGAGCTTCCTGTTTTTCATCTACCGGTACAGCAAATACGATTGATGCAACGGATAAAATCAGCCCAGAAATAAGTCCAATAACTACTACAATAATAACTCCGGTCATCTTATCCTCCTTCTATTTAAACAAGCCGTCTACCAAACCCTGGAAACCAAGGAATGAAATCGCCACCAGTGATGCAGATACCAACGTAATCGGCAAGCCTTGCAGGGACTTTGGAATGTCGCTGGTTTCAAGTCTTCCCCGGACACCTGCAAAAAGTACCATAGCCAGCATAAATCCAAGGCCACCACCTAAACTATTGACCATAGACTCAATAAAATTGTATTTTTCATCAATATTAAGAATTGTAACACCGAGTACGGCACAGTTGGTTGTAATCAAGGGCAGATAAACGCCAAGGGCATTATACAGGCCGACCATATATTTCTTTAAAACAATTTCAACAAACTGAACCAGTGCTGCAATGACTAAAATAAAGACGATTGTTTGTAAATAATCCAAATCATTAGGTGTCAGCAGATAAGTCTGAATAGGCCATGTAACTGCAGTTGCAATTAGCATCACAAAAATAACGGCGGCACTCATGCCCACTGCCGTATCAAGCTTCTTAGATACCCCCAGGAAAGGACATATGCCTAAAAATTTTGAAAGAATAAAGTTATTTGTTAAAATCGCTGCCAACAGAATTGATACTAAATTTGTTACTGACATTATTCACACCCTCCTTCTGCTGCCTTCGAACAGCTTTTCGCCATAGGACACCCGCCGCATCCCAATGTAGCCGGCTCTTTACCTTTTCCCTCGGCAATCTTATTTGCCAAAGCAATTAATAAGCCAAAAACAAAGAATCCGCCCGGAGGCAAAATAAATATCAACATTGGCTCAATAGTCGAACCACTATTGACTGTCAGCCCGAACCATGTGCCGCTGCCGAGGATTTCACGAATGCTGCCCATGAGAAGCAGGGCAATGGTGAAACCAATACCCATTCCAAGTCCGTCAAGAATTGATGGCAATACTCTATTTTTACCCGCAAAGCTTTCCGCACGACCTAAAATAATACAGTTAACGACAATTAAGGGCAGATAAATTCCCAGTGCTTCATTTATGGCTGGGGCATATGCCTTAACCAGCATCTGTATAATCGTTACAAATCCGGCAATAATGGTAATATAGGCAGGTATCCTTACTTTATCAGGAATAACATTGCGAAGCAAAGATATAACCGCATTTGATCCAACCAGAACTGCTGTTGCCGCAATGCCCATCCCGATACCGTTAAGTGCCATCGTTGATACTGCCAATGTCGGACAGGTTCCAAGAACAAGTCTTAAAACCGGGTTTTCTTTAATAAATCCGGCAGTAAAAACTTCGCCCAGACTCTTCTGTTTCTTTGCCATTAATTGCCACCCCCCGTAACTTCATGATATATATTGATTGCTTCATTAACTGCATTTGTTACCGCATTTGTCGTAATCGTTGCTCCGGCAATAGCATCTATTTCATCGTCTGCCGGGCTGCCGCTTTTAGTCACAAGAATTCCGCCATCGGGAATAATCTTCTTATACTGCTTCGTAAATGAAGTCTTCAAGGCCTTTTGACCAAGTCCGGGGGTCTCATTTTGAGATGTAATCTTTATTCCCGCAATCTCTCCCTCAGAGGTAATGCCTGACATCACTACTACCGCACCCCCATAACCCTTACTGGATGTTGAAAAAACATACCCCACACCATTACCGGCTTCATAATATGTAATCTCCTGACCATCAATCATAATTGTTTGTTCTACAAAATCATCTGCAGCGGCTAATACCTCTCTTTTTGCTTCCTCCTCGGCCTGTAATTCCAAGGCGGCTATCTTATCTTTAGTCATTCCATTAGTCAGTACAAGCAAAGCAGTGACCACCAAAGTAATTACCGTTAATGTTAACGTTGGAACTAATATCTTCTTAAGATTCATTCTTTGAGCGCCTCCCCTCTGGTGCCAAAAACTTTAGGCATCGTCAATTTTTCGATATGAGGCACTAATATATTCATAATAATAATTGAAAATGATACCCCTTCAGGGAGTGATCCAAATGCACGTATAATTGTCGTTAGCAGGCCACAACCGATGGCGTAAATGAATTTGCCTTTATTGGTCAGCGGGCAGGTCGTATAATCCGTAGCCATAAAAATCGCTCCTAAAAACAGCCCTCCTGAGAGCATCTGAACAATTGGATCCTGACCCAAAACCGCCGCGAAAATGACAACGACAGCAATATATGTCACCGGTATAATTGGCGAAATCACTCTTCTAATAATCAAATAAATTCCGCCGAGCAACAAAGCCAGGGCACAGGTTTCTCCCAGACTTCCGCCATGATTTCCGAAAAACAAATCTAAGTAACCCGGAAGGCTGTCAAGGCTTCCTTCAGCCAATATTCCAAGCGGTGTTGCACTGGTTACGGCATCTGACCCACCGTTAACCGTCGGCCATGTGGTCATCAGGGTAGGGAATGATACCATTAGTACAATACGGGCCGTTAAGGCAGGATTTACAAAATTGTGACCAATGCCGCCAAACATCTGCTTAGCAACTACAATCGCCACAACACCACCGATGATAACCACCCATACCGGTATACCTGATGGCAAATTATAGGCCAGAAGAATACCTGTTACAATGGCACTGCAATCACCAATCGTATTGGGTCGTTTCATGACTTTACGGCATATGTATTCCGAAACCACACAGGTAGCAACTGATGCACAAGTTACCACAAGGACTCTTGGTCCAAAGAAATATACTGAGGCTATTAATGCAGGCACTAAAGCAATAATAACATCAATCATAATATTTTTTGTTTTCACCGCACCGCCAATGTGAGGCGATGAAGAAACGATTAATTTGTTATCCATGATCACACCTGCTTTCAGTTATTCTTAAGAATCATCTTACCGATTCTCATTGATTGAACAAGTTTTCTACTGGCCGGACATACATAGGAACAACATCCGCACTCCATGCACGACATAATATTTAGTTTATTCAGTCCTTCTATGTTATTCAGCCTGGTGTATTGCTCAAGCATCGTTGGCATCAAATTCATCGGGCATGCATTAACACAGCGCCCACAGCGGATACAATCGGTTGGTTCAAAAAGCTGGGCTTCTTCTTTATTAAAGGCCAAAATAGCATTATTTTGTTTTAATACCGGACTGTCATCAGACATTACAGCCGTCCCCATCATCGGTCCTCCATAAAGAATCTTTCCCGGGGGTTCTTTATAACCACCGCAAAATTCAATAACATCTTTAATCGATGCGCCAATGGGTACACGCACATTCATCGGATTGGCAATAGCCGAGCCATCAACTGTCAATCTTTTGGAAACCAATGGCATACCGGTTTTAAGATAGCGGGCAAGGAAAGCAATTGAAGCAACATTCATGACAACTGTACCTACATCTGAAGGCAGTCCCCCCGGAGGCACCTGTCTTCCGGTGCATTGCTCAACCAATACCTTTTCAGCGCCCTGAGGGTAATTAGAGGGTAATATCTTAATCTTCACAACATCTCCCTTTTCATCATCCTTTGCCGCAATATCAGACATAATCTTTATTGCTTCCGGCTTATTATCCTCAATACCTATGTATGCCTGCTTAACTTCAAGCAATTCACTGACGGCATATATCCCTGATAATACATCCCAGGAGTTTTCTAAAATCTCCCTCACGTCAGCTGTAATATATGGTTCACATTCGGCAGCATTGATAATAAGGGTGTCAATACTCGGTTTTATCTCTGACGGCGGAACAAGTTTGATATGTGCCGGAAAACCCGCACCGCCAAGGCCAACAAGTCCTGATTCCCGTACCGCCTTTATAAAATCTTCATTGTTTTTAACAACCGGCGCTTTAATTGAAGGATCAATGGTCTGCATCCCATCAGATTCAATGAGAATTGTCACTGATTTGCTCCCATTGGGCATCAAATAACCTTCAACCTTTTTAACCTTACCTGACACGCTAGAATGTATCGGTGCACTAACCGCTCTATCGCTGTCACCAATAATTTGTCCTACAAGGACTTCATCACCAATTTTTACCGTCGGAACACATGCTGCGCCAATATGCTGCGACATAGCAATACGCACAATAGCCGGAACCGGCATTTCTACAGTTTCAAGATCTTTGGTGTTTTTTCTGTGAGGTACGGGTGCTCCCGGACTTTTCACTAACCCCAATTTACCAAGAAGTCCTATTGAATTACTCGCCATTTGAATCCTCCTGTCTATTACTTTATATAATAAATATCGCACATTATAAGTGGGTATCATTGATTTGTATAGAAAAAAATGTTATTGCACAATAATGAATAATTATGCAATAACACTCATCTCGGCCGCAAAGTAGTACACGATTTTAAAAATTATTGGATTCCATAAATTTCATATATTTTGAAACCATCAAAGCAATTTGAAAAGTAATAGCATCCTCGAAAACCCGCAAATCCAATCCTGTTGCCTTGTTAACTTTATCAAGACGGTACACAAGTGTATTACGGTGAATATATAATTGGCGCGCCGTCTCTGATACATTCAGACTATTTTCGAAAAACTTTTGGATTGTCAATAGTGTCTCGTCATCAAAATCATCAGGGGTCGTTCCCGGGAATATTTCATCTATAAATATTTTACAAAGTGGTATGGGCAGCTGGTAGATTAATCTCCCGATGCCTAGCTTGTTATAAGCACTAATCGGCTTACCTGAATAAAAAATCTTACCGACATCCAAAGCCATCTTAGCTTCTTTATAAGATTTGGAAATATCCTTAATCTGATTAACAATAGTGCCATAAGCCACAGATGCATTGGACATTGCTTCTGAATTAAGCATATCTATAATCATCTTTCCTGTATTGTAGAGTTCCTGATAAGTTTCGCCTTCAGAAACTTCTTTGACAAGAATGATATTCTTTTCGTCAACAGCCGTAATAAAATCCTTTGAACGTCCGGCAAATAAACTCTTGATAATCTCCATCGCATTACTATCTTTTTCAATAGCAGTTTCAATGACAAAAACCACACGATAGGTTTCTGCATCGATATGAAGCTTTTTAGCCTTACTATAGATATCTACCACTAGCATATTATCAAGCAATACATTTTTAATAAAATTCTCTTTATCAAATTTTTCTTTATATGCCGACTGCAGGTTCTGTATCTGAAATGCTACCAACTTTCCGATTGTATAAATATCGTCGCTGTCGCCATGAATCAGCATAATGTATTCTAGCTGCCCGCCATCAAATATTTTAAAATATTGGTAACCATATATAACTTGTATTTCTGCAGGGGAATCAACAAAAGCTAATACGGAATCTTTATATTCTGAGGCAGCATTAATCGTTGATGCAATGATATTGGCATCAGTATCCATAACACATAAATCAGTACGGGCGATTGATTTAACTCCCTCAATAGTGCTTTGAAGCATTTGATCATAGGCCATAATTCTTTCCTCCTTATTCGTATACCTGGCTATTATTTTAACATGAATATGAAAAAAGGGAAACACATAATTTTATGTATTTCCCTACTAATCAATGAAAAAACTTAATTTGTAAGTGTTAACTGAGTCTCTTTGTCGAAAATATGAATCTTATCAACTTCGAAGGCTACCTCAATAGCATCACCCGGTTTAGCAACTGTTGTAGGATTCTCACGACAAGTTACGTCAAAACCATCAACTGATAAATACAAGTATACTTCAGCGCCCAACATCTCATAGACTCTAACCGTAGACTTAACCGTATTGTTAGGACCTGCCTCCGGATAAGAGGAAGCTGCATGTACATTCTCAGGACGAATACCAAAAACTACTTCTTTTCCAACATAATCTTTTAGTTTAGCTGCTTTTTCAGGCGTTACAGTAATATTATTATTTCCGAATACCAGATAAAGATTATTGCCCTCTTTAGCAACTGTTGCATCGATGAAGTTCATCTGAGGCGATCCGATAAAACCGGCAACAAATTGATTGTCCGGGTGGTCGTAAAGATTCTGAGGAGAATCAACCTGTTGGACAATACCATCTTTCATAACAACAATTCTGGTACCCAGGGTCATGGCCTCTGTTTGGTCATGGGTTACATAGATAATAGTTGTCTGCAGTCTTTGATGCAGTTTTGATATCTCAATACGCATTTGGACTCTTAACTTGGCATCCAAATTTGATAGCGGCTCATCCATAAGGAAAACCTTAGGTTCACGAACAATCGCACGTCCCATGGCTACACGCTGTCTCTGTCCTCCGGATAGCAGTTTTGGCTTTCTATCTAATAAATGTTCAATATCAAGTATCTTTGCCGCTTCTCTAACTCTCTTATCAATCTCATCTTTTGGTGTCTTTCTTAATTTGAGACCAAATGCCATGTTATCATATACGGTCATATGTGGATACAATGCATAACTCTGGAATACCATTGCAATATCACGGTCTTTAGGTTCAACATCATTAATTAAACGATCATCAATGTACATCTCGCCACCACTGATTTCTTCAAGACCGGCAATCATACGAAGTGTCGTTGATTTTCCGCAGCCTGATGGTCCAACGAAGATGATAAACTCTTTGTCTTCAATTTCCAGATTAAAATCCTTAACTGCATTGAATCCATTTGGATAGGTTTTGTCAATGTTTTTTAACGATAAACTTGCCATTATCAAATATCCCCCTTGTGGTATAATGTTAGATTCTTTTGTTCCATCTGAATCTATACTACACTAATCAATTTCAGTAGACTATAGTTCATTTAAACAAATAAAATTTGGGTATTTTGTTTAATTTATATATTGATATTTAAATTGCACATAATAAATTTGATATTTTCAAGCTACTATAGAGTAAAAGTACACTTTAAATCTATTATATTAAGTGTTTAATATGATTTTTAGTAAATCTATGAAATAATTCTAAAAAGTCAAAAAAAAAAGATGTCTTTTTATTGGAAGTGGATATCAGACATGACGGATTCTACAATTTATTAGCAGGAAATGCCATGCAATTCTAACAATTACTTTAAGGATTTATAATCCTGACTGTTTAATCTCTCCATTCTCCCACAGTGAGCACACATTTTCCCTCTCCTCTTTACCTTATGTATAATCGGTATATAAAATAATTTAAACACAAATATTTCTCTGAGAAGATATGTTTGTGTAATATGTCCACAGTTTTCACACCTGCTTGTCCCCAATTCTTTATCCACTTTATATTGTGTTCCTACATTATATAAGATAATCATCACTGTTCTCCTTTGCTTTTTGTCGTAAATTCTCTCTTAAGGCATCGACAGCTCTATTATTCTTCTCCCTGGCCTTAGGCGCAATATAATATACAGCATCATTCTTTGTCTCTATGGCTATGAACTCCTGATTTTGTATCTTATTATTAATAATACAACAGCCATAAACATTGATAATCTCATTAAGTGGGATGATGTATAAATTAGTTTTAAAATTATAAAGATATCTATCTGATAATACTATTTTTAGCTTTTTATCATAATTATTCTTAGCATTTAAAAAGTCTTCTTCACATGTCGTTAATTGTCCTTTTTCTTCATATGCCCTTAAATCTTTTATGAGCGTTTTGTTATCTTTAAATGATACTGCTGCAAAAATAATTAAAAAGACAATTAAAATAATGCCAATGAAAAGCCACATATTAAGAGCCTCATTATTACCTTTATTCGTTGTATCTAAATAGTATGCTCCGAAAACAGTATCCAGATTATCGGCCGTTAATATCTCTTCTCCAGATACTTCATTATAATACTCAGCTGAATAAGTCCTTAAATCTCCTTCGATATATTCACCTTTGCCCTGGATTAAAACAGGCTCTGCTGAGTCTATCTCATCACCCATTATGTCTTCTCCATATATCGGAATCTCTGTATCGTTGTATCTTCCTGTACTCAACACAAATATTTCGTCTTCTGCGACAGCTATGTAATATTCTGCTGTTATAACATTATTATCTTCATATTCTGCAAAAGGTCCATTTAGCCAATATACTTCCTTTGTCTTTAAATCGTCGGAACTTCTTTCTTTGTCAAATTCTCCAGTTGGTTCCGGTTCTTTAGAAAACACTAAAAAAACGGCAAGAAATACACCGATAATAACGAGTGTAAGTAAGGCTAATTTAGCTATTCTTTTGTTCCTTAGTTCTGATACGAATTTTTCCATCATCTCTCCCCCACGTTTTTAAATAAAAATACTTATTTCAACAATTATAGCATTACTTGAATCTGCCTGGCAACTCTATTATTGATCTATAATTTTAGGTCTTTTGAATATCTTTATATAATTTGACGAGTAAATCCTGCACGGCTTCCTGATTAGCATCTTGCTCAATAATGATACTATCAACAATTTCGCAAGTTCGCTTTCCGCCATCTGTAAAATAGCAATCTGAAGCTTTCGCTTCTAAAAGCCGGTCACGATTTTTATATCTAACCAGGGCACTGCCTTTAATGGCTGTCATAACCAGTTCCCCTTCTACAATGGATTCAATAAAACTTACAAAAATAATTTTTTCTTTTTCATTGATATAGGTATATTTTCTTTCGTATACATTATAGGTTTCGATAAATTTAGGTCTCTCTATTCTACGGAAATTCGGGTAATGACCTTCCCAATGTCTTGAAGAAAAAATCGTATTCAGCGTGTTTTCTATATTATAATGGTGATTTGAATATGCCGGAAGTAAGTGTTTGATTCTTGGATAATTTTCCGTACACCGGGTAATTGCATGATTGACATAACCATATATGACCTGTCCGTCTTTCTGGGTGATGAGCCAAATAAAAGCCTCGAAAAATTGCCGGCTTCCCGGCTCATCACCGGTTAACAGTTCTGTCAAATCGGCTATCTGGCACTCAGCAAACATCATCTTTGCTGCATCAATTGATTTGAAGTCCATCGGATGCTTTATCACTTTCCGGTAATTATACTGCAGCTTGGTTTTTCCAAAACCGATTCTTGTTTCATCTGACAGATATAGGGTAATATACTTGTATAAAAAGCGAAAAACTCCATAATACTTCAGCTCATATTCGTTGAGGTAATCATCACCAAGTATCATATATTTATGTATCAGAGAAGCTATGGGTTCATAGACTAACCGCCATGGGAGTTTATCCGGCGTCTGTCGCAAATCAATCATGTTAAATTCATAATTCCAGAGTTTAATAACGGCCTCGACTTTATCAAATACAAAAGAACTTTCTTTAACTGTTCCTTCTTTGGCTAAATGATTGGTGAATCTAAATCTGTATTTACCATTAAAAACCTCTCCGGAAGGATTTGACAATAAAAGTTCCTTTGGATGACGTCCATCTTCTATGAGTACATTCTTAAAAATCAAATGAATTGAAAATGCAGGGGAAGACATCACTTCAACCTGAAAGTTTTTTCTGCGGATCTTATAAGGAATAATCATCTTATCAATCACATATTCATAAAAAAGCTTTAGAACCCGCTGCTCCTTCGCTTCAAAAAGTTTTATAAAATCTAAAAATTCATAGTTCCTAGATGACTCTATTATACTATTGCAGCCCATAATCCACTCCTAACTACCATCCGATATATTTTCACTAACACATCACTCCACTTCCGGCATATTCTTCCAGTACATCTTGGGCATCATATTCATCTGTAACCTTGCATTCCTCCGCTCTTCTATTGTAATGGTCTTTGTAAAGGATTTCCAAAGCTTTAGATACAATTCCTCTTCTTCACTCACTTGATCCGCCAATTCTTTTTCTATCTCGATATTTGAAACCATACCCCAGCCCCGTCCGGCTTTATGAATACAGGCAATCTTTCTATGTTCATCATAAATCATCCAGTTTTCTTCCGGAAAGCGATCGGCAAAGTGGGGAGCTAATAAAACCAATTGATTATGCTTTGGCGCCAACTTCGAAAACATAATACCGTTATCTAATTCCCGGAAGCGTACAAACCCTTCAAGTCTCTGAAGCTCTCTTGTTACGGCCTTGGATAACTTCATTACCGAAAGAATATAAGGGTCGCTTAAATGACTAATCACCTGCGGTCCTATCTTAAATCCCAAAACAAGAAAACGATAGATTGCTTCCGCTTTCTCCGTCTGGTTGGCCAAGCTAGCCTCATGAAGCATCTCATAAGCATCAAAGGATATCTTATTTCGGATGGCCTGACCTACTTTTGTTGCTTTCTCTATATCGGCCGCTACCGGATAATACTCACAAAAAAACTGGGGCTGGCTTTCACCATCAAGCTCCAAAGAAATAAAATCATGCCCATATCTACATATATATGCTTCAAAAACGCCGGTTAGTATACCTTCGAAGGAGTCTTCGCAAATAAATATTTTTCTTGTCTTCATATGACCACCTGATTCTCCAAAAGATTATCATGGGTAAAATGATAATCGTCAAATAAAGACAATTGCTTATATATATTGCCGTCACTTGAAATTCCTTTTGGCAGACGCTCCTTAGGATCGACTAAATTTCTTGTAATATAATTTTCATCTATCTTAATAGGATACATCAGCTTTCCTTTGCAGGTAATAAAATATAATGCCCGCTTTAGAACAACGCCCATCTTCTTAATATCATCAAAATCTAAGAGATTAAACTTTCTGGCCTGGCATATCCGCTTAGCAGAAGTTACGCCAACACCGGGAATTCGCAGCAAAGTATAATAATCTGCCTTATTGATTTCTATCGGAAATTGTTCTAGATGCTGCAGCGCCCAATTACACTTGGGATCCAAAAAAATATTGAAATTCTGCTGTTTCTCCGAGAGCAATTCATCTGCTTTAAAGCCATAAAATCTTAATAGCCAGTCTGCCTGGTACAATCGATGTTCTCGCAGCAATGGCGGTCCGGTCTGTGGCAATGCCGGTACTGTCGGCAAAGCCGATACTGTCGGCAAAGCCGACAGGGTATTGTCCTGGTTCACCGGAATATAGGCGGAATAGTAGACTCTCTTCAAACTAAATTTATTATATAGTGATTCAGCCACCGATACAATCTGATAATCAGTCTCCGGTGTTGCCCCGATAATCATCTGGGTGCTTTGCCCGGCCGGTACAAAGTCAGGGGCATGCTTAAAGGGGATTAATTCATTCTTGCTCTGCGTTATGCGGTTCTGAATCTGGCGCATGGGCTTTAATATCGTCTGTCTTGTCTTATTGGGTGCCAATAATTTAAGACTGTCTGCCGTAGGCAATTCCAAATTGCAGCTCATCCGATCTACCAGAAATCCGGTCTTTTCAATAATCAGAGGATCAGCTCCGGGAATCGCCTTAACATGGATGTATCCCTTAAATCGATGAACATCTCTTAAAAGACGGACGGTCGTATAGATTAATTCCATCGTATAGCTTGCATTATTCACCACACCTGAGCTGAGAAACAGGCCTTCTATATAATTTCTTCTATAGAAGCCAATGGTCAAGTCACATATCTCCTGAGGTGAAAAAGTAGCTCTTGGCACGTCATTACTGACACGGTTCACACAGTACTTACAGTCATAGACGCAATCATTGGACACCAATATCTTTAAAAGGGATATGCAGCGGCCGTCACCGGCAAAACTATGGCAAATCCCTGATGCAGTGGCATTACCGATGCCCGATCCGGTGCTGCTGCGCTTGACACCTGATGAGCTACATGAAACATCATACTTTGCCGCATCTGCTAATACCTGAAGTTTTTCACCAACATTCATTTCTAATAAGGAATCCATAAAAGCAAACCTCCAAACATTTGTTTGTTTTTATTGTACTACACTTTCATATAAAAAGCAAACATTTGTTTGTATTTTTATCGGTTAAAATATTCGATTGCTTTGAGTTTATCTTTATACATCTGCTCTTTTAATGCCGCTATACTGTCAAATTTCATTTCTTCCCTGTCATAATGAAAAAGCTGCACTTCTAGTTGCTTGCCATAAATATCCCCTTTAAAATCATAGACATAGGTTTCTACTCTTTTTGAAACGTTCTCTGCCACTGTCGGATTAATTCCAATATTTGTAACCGAATGATATAATTCCCCATTCAATATTGTGTTTGATGAATACACGCCATTGGGAGGAAGCATTTTATTTTTGGTGGGAATAATATTAGCCGTTGGCATTCCTATGGTTCTCCCGATTTCCCGTCCATGTACTACCTCTCCCATAATGGCGTACGGTCTTCCCAGCATTTCATTGGCTAATTCCAGATTCCCGGCGGCAATCGCCTTTCTAACCAGGGTACTGCTGATTTCTTTAGTGATTGGCTCTGTGTTTTCTAAAAAACCTTTAGGAATAACCGTTGTGATTTTAGCACATTCATCAAGCGTATAACCTAAGGGTAACGACAGCTTCTTTAAAAAATCCACATCACCTTTTCTTTGTTTTCCAAAGTGAAAATCTTCACCAACAACAATGTATCTGGCATCTATTTTGTCGACAAGTATTTTTTCAACAAAATCTATCGGCTCCATCGCTGCTGTTTCAGTAGTGAATGGATATTCGATTAACACATCGATGCCTATCCTTTCTGCAATAATCCGCCTTTCCTCCGATGTATAAATCAAGCTCATCTCGTTTTTATTAAATAAGTTTCCGGGATGATAATCAAAGGTAAACATCACCGCCTTCACCCCTTTACTTTTGTAATTTTTGATTTTATTCAGTAAAACCTGATGTCCCTGATGAAGCCCATCAAACTTGCCAAGTGCGACAGCAGTATTATCCAGTCTAAATTCTTTTGTTCCTGATATATATATCATTGTAACCGCTCCCGTTAAAACATTTTTACAACTTTTAACTGCTTATCAAACATATCATAACAATAAATACCTATTAATTCTTTTCCATCATAAACCCTAACTGTCTCATTATCTTGCAAATGAATATCATCCGGCTTTAAGTACTCTGATTTTAATTGATTACCATTGCGAAGCAGCGAACTATAATTTTCCTTCACATAAACTTTGGGATAATCTTTAAGCATATCCTCTATTCTAATGATTTTTCCTTCTAGCTGATTCGTTTTCCAGAGTTTGTCTATTGTATCAAGCTTCATGGCTGTGGAAATCTCAAGATTTCCAACCTTCATTCTGACTAAGCCTTCCATACAGCCACCGCAGCCTAGTTTTTCTCCAATATCATGGCATAGGGTTCGGATATAGGTCCCTTTTGAACAGGTTACCAAAAAAGTTACTGCTACGGCATCTTCTCTCGCTTCATAATCCGTTATATCGATGTTCTCAATCCGGATATGCCTGGGCTTACGCTCAACCACTTTTCCGGCTCTTGCCAATTCATATAATTTCCGGCCGTCCACTTTGATGGCCGAATACATCGGCGGAATCTGTTCATAAGCGCCAATAAAGCTATAAACGGCATCACAGACGGCTTGCTTTGAAACGCTTACCGGTTTCTTTGATAAAATTGTTCCCGATATGTCCTGAGTATCTGTTACGGTTCCCAACAGCAAGACTGCCTTGTAGATTTTATCTGTATCGGTAAGCATATCACATAATTTGGTTCCCTTACCAAGGCAGACCGGTAAAACCCCCTCTGCATCCGGATCCAGGGTTCCGGTATGCCCTATTTTTTTCTGTTTTAAAATTCCCCTAAGCCTTGCCACAACGTCATGGGATGTATATCCCTTTTCCTTGTAAACATTGATAATACCATTAATCATGATTTACTAATTGCTCCTCGATGTGAACGACTAAATTATTGATAACATCATGTTTTGAACCTGTCATTTCTGCTCCGGCAGCCAGAATATGTCCGCCGCCGCCATAATAAGCAGCCACTTTATTAACATCTACAATCCCATTGGAACGCATGCTGATTTTATAAGAATAGTTATCTGTTTCCGTAAGCAAAATGGCAACTTCTACCCCTTTTGTCACGCGTAACTGATTAATCACACCTTCCAAATCCTTAGAATCGGCACGGTAGAAAGCCAAAATTTTCTTGCTCACTACAGAAATGATGCATTTTCCATCAAGCATGAGCATACTTTCTATGAGACACCTTCCCAACAGTTGGTTTTGCATAAAAGTTTTCTGATAAAAAACAGTATCAATCAGCATTGAAAAACGTACCCCTTTTGAAATAAGGCGTCCCGTAATGTTTAAAGTTTTTTCACTTGTGTTTGCATGTCTGAAACAACCGGTATCACAAATAATACCTATGTAAAGCGCCTCAGCAATATCTTGATTCACTTTTTCATCTGCCAACAAATCAAAAAGTGTCTCACAGGTTGAACTACTTTCCGGATTCACATAATTTTCATCTGCAAACCCGGTATTACTTATATGGTGATCAATACATATTGTTTTTGCCGCCGAAATAAAATATTTCCCAGCTCCGCCTAAACGCTTCAAGTCACTGGAATCTAAGGAGACGAACAAGTCGTAATTTATTTCTTCATCATAATTGTTTTTGATAGCTTCCGTATTTTTAATAACCTTGTAGACGTCCGCAATCGGCTCAAGATATATATCAACTTTAATATCTTGATATTCATTGATGATATAATTATAAAGAGCCATACAAGACCCTACGCAGTCACCATCAGGTCTTGTATGCCCGGCTATGGCAACAGTTTTTACCTGCTCCAAAGCAGTCATTAACAAATTACTCATTCTCTAAATTCCCATCTGAATCATTATGATTTCTATTGACTTCATTAATAAGCTTTGACATATTGACACCATACTCTATCGATTGGTCGACAACAAATGTGATTTCCGGTGTATTTCTCAAGTTGATTGTTCTTGCTAATTCTTTACGAATAAAACCCATCGCACTGTTTAGCCCTTCTAATGTATCTTGTCTTGCCTTCTCATCTCCCAGGACACTGATATAAGCTTTAGCAACTTTCAAATCCGGTGCCACTTCCACCGCTACAACGCTGGTCATTTCACTTATCCTTGGATCTTTGATTTCTCGTGAGATAATACGACTTAATTCCTTTTGAACCTCTCCGTTAATACGAGTATTTTTTATACTGTTCTTTCTCAATTTTTACACCTTCTTTTCTTATAATGCATCTGATTATCTTGGCACTTCTTCCATATTATAAGACTCAATCTGATCGCCTACTTTAATATCGTTGAATTTTTCAAAAGACATACCACATTCATATCCTGCAGCGACTTCTTTAACATCATCCTTGAATCGTTTTAATGATGCCAATTCACCATCATAGATAACGACATTATCTCTAAGCAGTCGGACTTTGCAATTTCTTACAAATTTGCCATCTAAAACGTAGCCGCCGATGATTATCCCCACACCAGATACTTTGTACGTCTGACGTACTTCGGCATGACCCAGTATCTTTTCTTCAAAGGTTGGGTCAAGCATTCCCTTCATAGCCGCTTCTACATCTTCTATTGCGTTATAAATAACTCTATAAAGTCTTAAATCTACTTTTTCTTGTTCGGCAACGGACTTTGCCATATTATCAGGACGGACGTTAAATCCAATAATAATTGCATTAGATGCAGAAGCCAATATAACATCAGACTCGTTAATAGCACCTACACCACCATGGATTACTTTAACCGCCACTTCTTCATTGGATAACTTTACCAGACTCTGTTTTACCGCTTCTACGGAACCCTGAACATCGGCCTTTACAATAATATTTAATTCCTTAATCTGCCCTGCCTGGATTTGATCAAACAAACCATCAAGAGATAATTTGACTTTCGTATCACCAAGCATTTTTTCTCTTTTGGTTGCAACAAATGTACTGGTAATTGCTCTGGCTTCTTTTTCTGTCTCTGTCGCCATAAAGATATCGCCGGCCTGAGGTGCTTCATCCAAACCTAATATTTCCACAGGCATAGAAGGTCCGGCTTTCTTAACTCTCTTGCCTTTATCATCTATCATCGCCCGCACCTTACCATGGACAGGACCCACAGCCAATATATCACCAACGTTTAGCGTTCCCTTCTGAACTAGCACGGTGGCCACCGGACCTCTTTGTTTATTTAATTCTGCCTCAATAATTAAGCCTCGCGCATTGCGATTGGGATTCGCTTTTAACTCCAGTACTTCTGCTGACAGTAATATCATATCGAGTAAATCACTTAACCCTTCTCTGGTATGAGCAGATACCGGAACCATAATTGTTTGTCCGCCCCAATCTTCAGCAACCAGTTCATATTCTGTTAATTCCTGCTTTACTCTATCTATATTCGCACTGGGCTTATCTATTTTATTAATAGCTACAATAATCTCAATACCTGCTGCTTTAGCATGGTTAATGGCTTCAATTGTCTGTGGCATCACACCATCATCGGCAGCAACAACTAAAATAGCTATATCTGTCGACTTAGCACCTCTAAGCCGCATTGAAGTAAAGGCCTCATGACCCGGAGTATCCAAAAAAGTGATTTTCTGTCCTTTGACATCGACGACATAAGCACCAATATGCTGAGTAATCCCACCTGCTTCACCTGTGGTCACATTCGTTTGCCGTATGGCGTCGAGAATCGAAGTTTTTCCATGGTCTACATGACCCATGACACATACGACCGGTGGTCTTGCGGCCAGATCTTTTTCATCTTCCTCATCTTCTTTAAGTAACTCTTCAATGACATCTATAACGACTTCAGGCTCACACAAAACGTCATATTCTAAAGCAATCTCTTCTGCTTCTTCATATGTTATTTCTGAATTAAGACTTACCATTTTACCTGCCAGGAATAATTTCTTTACGATTTGTGCTCCTGGAATTTTCATTTTATCTCCGAGCTCTTTTAGCGTAATTGTTACCGGAACAATGATATTAGTGACCTTCTCTACAACAGGTTTTGGCTTTGGTGGTGCTATCGCAGGCTTTTTGGCGAGCGAGCTGTTTCTATTCTGATTTCTATTCTGATTTCTGACGTTTCTTTTCTGACTTTCCTTGCCTTTTGGCGCTTTATCTTTATTCGTAAAGTTTCTTCTGTTTTCTCTCGTCGTATCTTTTGCCACCACGACTTCTTTGCTAATTGCAGAATCTAAGTTAAACTTATCATCTTTATTATCACGACTTCTCTGGTTTGAATAGTTCCTATTCCCTCCCCCCGCATTATTCGGTCTGGATTGGTTGTTATAGGGTCTGTTTCCTCCGCTTTGATTGTTATAGGAACGCCTTTCTCCATTTTGGTTGTTGTTATAAGGACGTCTTTCACCACTTTGATTGTTGTTATAAGGACGTCTTTCTCCATTTTGATTGTTGTAAGGGCGTCTTTCTCCATTCTGGTTGTTATAGGGACGTCTTTCCCCATTTTGATTGTTGTAAGGACGCCTCTCACCACTCTGATTGTTATAAGGACGTCTCTCACCACTTTGGTTGTTATAAGGACGTCTCTCACCATTTTGATTGTTATTGGGACGCCTCTCACCACTCTGATTATTATAAGGACGTCTCTCACCACTCTGATTGTTATAAGGACGCCTCTCACCGCTTTGATTGTTATAAGGACGCCTCTCCCCGTTTTGATTGTTATAGGGACGTCTTTCTCCACTCTGGTTATTGTAAGGACGTCTTTCTCCATTTTGGTTATTGTTATAAGGACGTTTTTCTCCACTCTGACGCTGATTGCTCTGCCTCCAGGTCTTTTGCCGAGCATCTCCGGTCTTACCCGTATTTTCCGCATGGGCTCTTCCGCTCGCCTGATCGTGCTTTACAGGTGCCGGTTTTACTTCCTGTTTGATGACTGTCTGTTGAGTGAAATATCGCCGTATCCGCTCCGCATTGTCATCAGTAATCGTGCTCATATGGCTTTCAACGTCAATTCCATGGCCCTTTAGAGCATATATAACATCTTTGCTGCTTTTATTTAATTCTTTAGCCATCTCATGTACTCTAATTTTCGACATATGACTACCTCCGTCATTTTCTTAATCTTGATTAACATGTTTCAAAACCGCATCTCTAAAACCGGCATCCTGTAAAGCCAAAGACGCTCTTTGCTCTTTCCCCAGCCTATGACCAAGCGTTTCCTTCGTTCCATAGATGCACATAGGGACTTTATAAAAATTACACATATTTGTAAACATTTTTTTCGTATTGGCAGATGCATCATCAGCAACAACGACAAGAAATGCCTTGCCTGATTTAACAGACTTTTCCGTAGAAAACTCGCCACTGACAACTTTACCTGCTTTTGCCGCAAGACCGATTAAGGATAGAATTCTGTCATTCATCAATTTTCCCCATCTCCTTAATTAATTCTTCATAGACTTCCGGAGGAATCGCCACCTTCAAGGAGCGCTCCAACCCTCTGCTTTTAATGGCCTTTTGAAGGCATTCGCGATGCGGACATATATAAGCTCCCCGTCCGTTCTTTTTTCCCGTAACGTCTATTACTATGTCGCCCTCAGATGTTTTTATAACCCGAATCATTTCTTTTTTACTTTTCATTTCACCGCAGCCAATGCATTGCCTTAGCGGAATTTTCTTCGTTCTCATTCTATCACATCCTAATAACCGTAAACTTGTGATTCACTCTTAATATCAATCTTATAACCCGTTAAACGTGCTGCAAGCCTTGCATTCTGCCCTTCTTTTCCTATTGCAAGAGACAATTGGTAATCAGGTACAATAACATTGGTACTCTTTCCCTCCACATCAACATCTACCGAAACAACCTTTGCCGGACTCAATGCATTCTCAATAAGAATGCCCGGGTCTTCACTCCAGTTAATAATATCAATTTTCTCTCCCCGCAATTCATCCACAATGGAATTGACTCTTGAGCCATTAACACCTACACATGCACCTACCGGGTCAACATCCGGGTTGTTGGACCATACGGCTATCTTTGTTCTCGAACCGGCCTCTCTTGCAATACTCTTGATTTCCACAGTTCCGTCTTTGACTTCGGTGACTTCAGATTCAAACAAACGTTTTACCAACTCCGGATGTGTTCTTGATACGGATATTTTAGGTCCCTTTGTCGTGTCCTTGACATCAACCACATAGAGTTTAATTCTTTCAGTTGGTCTAAATACTTCTCCCCTGACCTGTTCATTTTCAGTGAGGACTGCATCGACTTTCCCTAAATTAATACTTACATTTTTCCCAACATAGCGTTGAACGATACCGGTAACAATATCTTTCTCTTTACCGTAATATTGATTATATAGGGATTTTCTTTCTTCCTCTCTGATTTTTTGGACAACCACCTGTTTGGCTTTTCCGGCCGCAATACGTCCGAAGTTTTTGGGTGTCACCTCAATTTGAACGATATCACCTAATTCAAAGTTTGCATCTTTTAATTTGGCATTTGCCAAACTGATCTCGGTCAATGGTTCTACGACTTCTTCAACCACCGTCTTTTCCGCCCAGACCAAAACTTTGCCTGTTTCACGGTCAATATTGACCTTAATGTTATCCGCTCTTCCATATTCATTCTTGCATGCCGCAACTAATGAGTTTTCCATAGCCTCTAGTAAAATTTCCTTATCAATGCCTTTTTCCTTTTCAATCTGAGCCAATGCCTCAATTAACTCGCGTCCTTCGTTCATTTACTTATAACCTCCTATTCTAATAAAAAAATGCCAGCCGGATGATAGCAATATCCGCTAATTTTAGTTCTAATTCTGTTTTATCTTCAAGTTCAATCGTAATACCGTCTCCATGATAGGCCTTTAAACTTCCGACAAACTCTTTTTGCTTATTCAGCGCTTTATACAGCTTGATTTCAACCATTTTGCCGATGCTTCCCATAAAATCCTTTTCCTTTTTCAAAGGTCTGTCCAGTCCCGGAGAGCTGACTTCAAAAATATAATTCTCTAGAATGTAATCCTCTTCATCAAGAATATCCCCAAAAGCCCTGCTGACAATTTCACAATCATCAACTGTAATTCCGCCTTCTTTATCAATATAAACACGTAGATACCACGTCGGTCCTTCTTTAACCCACTCCACATCTACCAGCTCAAAATGGTTCTTCTCTATAATCGGCATAATCAGTTCTTCCGTGCGGCTTTCATAATTTTTTCGTGCCATGACTATACCCCCTTTCCTACTTTTAAATCAGGTGTCTTCAGTTGCCATTTACTCTTATCAACTGAAGTACATATATAAAGAGTGGACTTTTGGCCCACTCTTTAATCAATCATGTATTCAATCTTCCTTATTGTAACATTTCCTGGGATATTACGCAAGAGCTAATCGGCAATTTTCTTAATTTTTTATAAATTCTTTTAATACCTATCCATACGATAAAAATTATGCTATAATATATAGAATTCACAATGTAGTTTTAAAAACTACATTTCATCTGCTCCTATCGGGAGTACAATTTGGGAGGCTACTATGCAATACGAAATCTTTAGTGACAGCGGGTGTGATTTAACTCAGGAAATGCTTGAGCAATACGATATCCATCAGGTTTACTTTTATGTATCCTTTGATGAACATAAATATATGAAAGAGAAACTTGATATTGATACGACTACGTATTACCACCGAATGATTGATGAAGCTGCTTTTCCAAAAACATCTCTTCCCTCGGTACAAGATTATATTGATGCCTTTAAATCAACCCTTGATGAAGGCAAAAACATCATCTGCATCTGTATGTCCGGCAAGTTAAGCGGTTCCTCCGCATCGGCAAGAACTGCCAAGGATATTTTATTAGAAACGTATCCTGATGCTAAAATAGCTGTCTTTAACAGCAATCTTTGCTCCGTAGCCGAAGGCCTTTATGCATTGGAAGCCGGACGGATGAGAAAAAACGGATTATCCTTTAAAGAAGCAGTTCGGAATTTAGAACGCATTCAATCCACCGGCCGGATATGCTTTACTGTCAAGAATCTGGAACATTTAAAAAGAGGTGGCCGAATCGGGAAAATGGCTTATATCGCCGGTTCTGCTCTGGGTATAAAGCCCTTAATTGTTATGAAGGAAGGGGAAATCTTTTCCGCCGGAATTGCCAGAAACAAGAAGAAAGCCCTTAAAAAACTATTGGAAATCGGCAGGGATTATTTTGAAAAAGCCCATGAGAACCCCAATGACTATTGTTTTAGTGTCGGCACCGGAATAGAATTTAAAGAAGGTGAGGAATTAGCTGCCGCTGTTAAGCAGACTTTCTGGCTGAATGATGATGTGCAGCTATATCAAATCGGCGCTACTGTGGCAACACATACCGGGCCTTACCCGCTAGGATATGCGTTTATCAAAAAATATGATGCCTAAAGATAATACCCCCGGACTTTCTTGCCGCCTGGGGGTATCATAATCTCAAATCAAAAATCGACATCTGATTACTTTCCGGTAAATCACCTAAAATTCCTAATCCGCCCATTGTATCCAATGTAGTCGCACTGACTTTCGCCCTTTGCTTAATATCATCCTTGGAAATAAACCTGCCCTTCTTCGCAGCCTCTGCCAAAGCCTCCGCGGCTATTCCGCCCATGCCTTCTACACAGCTAAAAGGCGGCAGCAGCTTGCCCTCTACAATTAAAAATTTTGTTGCATGAGACTTATAAATATCTAACGGCAAAAATTCATAACCTCTTGCATACATTTCCTGGACAATCTTCATATCTTTTAGCGTATCCTGCTCTTTTTTAGTGAGATTAGGATTGGACTTATAGATTTTAATGTGGTGTTCAAGGATTTCTTTTCCCTGACACATAAGCTCATAGTCAAATGCCGTGGCACGAACACTGAAGTAGGAAGCATAATAAGCCAGTGGGTAATGTATTTTAAACCAGGCAATACGAAATCCCATCATAACATAAGCCACCGCATGAGCCTTGGGAAACATATATTTGATTTTTTTACATGACCAAATATACCATTCCGGAACATCATGGGCTAACATCTCCTTTTCATATTCCGGGGTCAGGCCTTTCCCTTTACGAACACTCTCCATAATGTTAAAGGATAATTCAGAATCCAAACCTTTGAAAATTAAATAGGTCATAATATCATCTCTGGTACAAATCGCTGTGGAAATTTCCGCTTTCCCTTCTTGAATCAAGGTTTGTGCATTATTCAGCCACACATCCGTACCATGAGAAAGACCGGATATTCTCACAAGATCCGAAAAAGCCTTCGGCTTTGTATCTCTTAACATCTGCATAACAAATTCGGTTCCAAATTCAGGAATTCCAAGAGACCCTAAATTGGTTCCGCCAATATCAGAAGGTTTTATATTTAAAGCATCTAATCCGGTAAACAAGGATAAAACCTCAGGATTATCCAGACGGATACCCGTTGGATCAACGCCGGTAATATCCTGAAGCATTCTAATCATTGTAGGATCATCATGTCCCAGAATGTCTAATTTCAATAAGTTATGGTCAATTGAATGATAATCAAAATGCGTTGTAATTGTCTTTGAGTTCTGATCATTGGCCGGACGCTGTACCGGTGTAAATGTATAAATCTCCATCCCCAGAGGAACCACGATAATACCGCCGGGATGCTGCCCCGTTGTCCTTCTTACGCCGACGCAGCCTTCTGCCACTCTGGCCAACTCACATTTGCGTTTATACGTCTGGCGGTCCTCATAATACCCTTTGGTATATCCAAAAGCTGTTTTATCAGCCAACGTACCGATGGTTCCCGCACGGTAAGTCTGCCCATGACCAAAAATAACTTCCGTATATTCATGCGCCTTGCTTTGATATTCTCCGGAAAAGTTAAGATCAATATCCGGTTCTTTGTTCCCTTTAAATCCAAGAAAGGTTTCAAAAGGGATATCGTGTCCCTCTTTAGACAGGGGATTTCCACATACCGGACATGCTTTATCTTCCATATCACAGCCTGAACGCCCGGAAAAGCTTTTAACATAATCAGAGTCAAAATCTACATATTTACATTCCGGACACAGATAATGAGCCTGTAATGAATTAACCTCCGTGATACCTGCCATAAATGCTGCAAAAGAAGAACCGACCGAACCTCTGGAGCCTACCAAATATCCATCATCAACCGACTTCCATACAAGCTTTTGGGCAATAATATACATCACGGCAAATCCGTTGCTGATAATCGAATTTAATTCCCTTTCTAAGCGGTCTATAACAATCTGAGGCAGGTTATCTCCATAGATTGAATGGGCTTTTTCATAACAAATATTTCTAAGCATCTTATCCGAGTCAGGAATTATCGGCGGACACTTCTTGGGGCTAACCGGAGAAATTTTCTGAATCATGTCCGATATCAGGTTTGTATTCGTAATAACCACTTCTTCTGCTTTTTCTTCCCCCAAATAGATGAACTCCTCAAGCATTTCCTCTGTGGTCCGCAAATAAAGCGGCGGTTGGTTATCAGCATCAGCAAATCCCTTTCCGGCCATAATGACACTACGGTAGAGGTAATCATCGGGTTCAATAAAATGTACATCACAGGTGGCACATACGGGTTTATTGAATCTTTCACCCAAAGTGACAATCTTTCTGTTTAAATCCTTCAATTGGTCATATGTATCAATATTGATTTTTTCACTGCGGAGCATAAATTCATTATTGCCAACCGGCTGAATCTCCAAATAATCATAAAAATGAACGATTTTGGCGATTTCTTCATCAGGCCGGTTATTTAAAACTGCCTGAAATAATTCTCCTGCTTCACAAGCCGAACCAATAATCAACCCTTCACGATATTTAAGCAGCTGGCTTTTAGGTATTCTTGGACGTCTTGCGTAATAATCAAGATGAGACATAGATACCAGACGGTATAGATTAACACGCCCAATTTCATTTTGAATCAGTATAATACAGTGATATGTTTTTGATTTTTTAATAGCACCTGTCGACATAAAGCTAATCTCATTCAATGAATCCAAATCCATAATGCCGCGGTCTTTCATCATCTGAATAAACTTTACAAATACATCTGCTGTGGCTTCGGCATCATGCACGGCTCGGTGATGATTTTTAAGCGACCCACCGAGGGCTTCCACCACCGTATCTAATTTATAGTTCTTTAAGTTATCCAATACACTTCTGGCCAGTGCCAGAGTATCTACCACTGTAAAATCATAGGAAAGTCCCATATTCTTACAATTTTGATTGATAAAACCGATGTCAAATTCCGCATTATGGGCAACCAATATACAATCCTTTGAAAAGTTAAGAAAATCAGGCAGTACTTCTTCTATCAACTGCGCCTCGATGACCATATTATCATTAATACCGGTCAGCTTTTCTATTTCAAAAGGAATCGGACGTTCCGGATTGACAAAAGTACTGAATCGGTCGGTAATTTCTCCGTGTGAAACCTTTACCGCTCCGATTTCAATGATTCGGTCATTCACGGCACTGAAACCTGTTGTTTCAATATCAAAAACAACAAACTCACTATCAAGATTCTGACCCTTAGGTTGATAAACAATCTGCTGCATGTCATTAACAATATAGGCTTCAACACCATAAATCACTTTAAAATCACTTTTTTCGACAGCGTGATTCGCCTCAGGAAAAGCCTGTACAACGCCATGATCTGTGATGGCCATGGCCGTATGGCCAAATCCCATGGCGGTCTGAATCAATTTTTTAGTATCGGCTACACTATCCATGTCACTCATGGTGGTATGGGCATGAAGCTCCACCCGTTTTCTCGGACTGTTATCCACTCTTTTCACAGTAAAATCAGGAATTGTTTTAATTCCCATAATGGATGATAAGGTTACCTCTTTATCATATTTATCGACAAGCGCCATGGCCTTCATTTTGATGAAGGCTCCTTCTTTTAAATTCCCCAGCACATCAGGCAATGCATCGTTTTTTATAAATATTTTAGCTGTGATGCTGTCGCCAAAATCGGTTAAAGAAAAAATAACAAGGGTTTTTTCATTCTTTATTTCTCTGGTCTCTACATTGAATATCTTTCCTCGTACAACGACCTCACCAATTTCATCATTTACATCGGAAATCGGAATTTCGTCACCTTCAAAGCCTCTGCCATAAAAAATATTGGTATCATCAATCTTCTTATAATTATAATCTTTCTTGACAAATTCTTTTTTCTTTTCCTTTGCCTGCTCTGATTTTTTCCGAGCGGCCTCTTTCGCATTCTGTTCATAAGTGGTCATAATATCGGCAACTTCTTTTTGAACGACGGCATCGGCTTCTTTAGCATGGCGGTTCTTTTTCATTTGGATATACTCTAAATCCACCTGAATATCCAGGTCAAATCTGGTTTTATATATGCCGATTAGTTTCTCTTTAACCCGTTCCATCTTAACAGATGCAATCAGATTATCTTCCACGCTGATTTTTAATATATTATCACTTACAAAGATTTTTCCTGCCTTATAAAACAGATTGGCTTCTAACTCACTATCTTTCCTAAGCTCATCGACAAAAGAATCCAGATAAATATCCATCAGCGCCTCTGGGGTATACTGAGAAGATAACTGATAATACTCTACTAGCTTTATTTGTATTTCCGGGTCATTAAATAACTGGGCCTTAATTTCTTTTTCCACATCAATAATCTCATTTCTTTTAATGAGATGACCACTGCGGATATGGATTTTTATATGCTTTTTAAACTTGTTGGCAGTCACTTTTTCAACGTTAACATCGGCAAACAGGTCGTGCAAATTGCTATTTAATTGTAAAACCGGAAACACCATAAAAAAACATGTGTCCATCAAGTATCACTCCTTCCCTCATTTGACCATCTATCCCTTTGTTAAATGAGGGTTTATTCTTTCCAATTCAACAGTTCAGTCCGTAGGACATTTAACAATTCATGCTCAGGAACTTTCTTAATGATTTCTCCCTTTTTAATCAATAGGCCTTCGCCTTTGCCGCCGGCGATGCCGATATCCGCTTCTTTTGCTTCTCCCGGTCCATTGACAACACATCCCATCACCGCAACCTTTAGATTAAGAGGAATGTCCTGAACCATTGTTTCCACCTGATTAGCCAAAGCTATTAAATCAATCTGCGTCCGTCCACAGGTAGGGCATGAAACAACCTCAATTCCTCCATTCCGCAGACCTAATGATTTTAAAATCAACTTCGCCGATTTTATTTCTTCTACGGGATCACCCGTTAAGGATACCCGTATCGTATTTCCTATTCCCTGATAAAGTATGATTCCCAGACCAACTGATGATTTTATGTTTCCCGATATCATTGTGCCGGCCTCGGTAATCCCTACGTGCAGCGGATAATCTGTTTTTCTGGCAATTAATTCATGGGCCTTGACACACATCAAAACATCAGAAGATTTAATACTGATAACCAGATTCTTATAATTGCGCTCTTCAATCATCCTGACTTTATGGAGGGCACTCTCTACAATGCCTTCTGCTGTCACTTTGCCATATTTTTCAATAATATGTTTTTCTAAGGAGCCACTGTTGACCCCAACTCTGATTGGGATATTTCTTTTCCTTGCGGTATCAACAACTGCCTTAACCCGTTCTTTATTTCCGATATTTCCGGGATTAATTCGTATTTTGTCGGCGCCATTTTCCATGGCGGCAATAGCGAGACGGTAATCAAAATGGATATCCCCGACTAAAGGGATATGTATCCTGGGTTTAATTTCCGATATGGCCGCGGCAGCTTCCATGCCCGGCACGGCTACCCGAATAATATCACAGCCGGCTGCCTCGAGGCGTAAAATCTGATCAACTGTTGCGTCAATATCTTCTGTTTTCGTATTGCACATGGATTGAATGGCAATGGGATAATTGCCTCCTATTGCCGTATTGCCGATATTTACAACCCTTGTCTGATTCCTTAACATCCGTCTTTTTCCTCTCTTACGTAAACAATCGTCTGATATCATTAAATAAAACAAATACCATCAATACCATCAGCAAGGCAAAGCCAACGAAGTTTACCAAGCCTTCTTTTTCTCTGTTAATTGGCTTTCCCCGAATCGCTTCATAAATCAGAAATAGCATCCGCCCGCCATCTAAAGCCGGAATCGGCAGTAAATTCATCACACCTAAATTAGCACTTAAGATAATCACTAAACTAACCATCGTTAAAATAGTTGACATAATCCCATAATCAATGCTTTGGTCATAAGCATCATCAATCATCGATACCATTCCCACCGGTCCGGCAATATCGTTGGTCGTTACCTGTCCGCTAAAAATCATTCCTAAGCTCTTGACTACCATCTTTATATTATATCCGACTTCATAGCCGCTATATTGTATTAATTGAAGAAAATTGGCATCTTTCTTTACCGATCCTATGCCGATACGATAACTGCCATTCTCATCTAAAAACGGTGTGACCTTTACTGTATTTGTCTCACCATCCCGCAGATAGCTTATTTCATACTCCTGACCCTGGTTGAGAAAAAAATAGAGCGTTAAATCGGAAAATATGCGAACCTTCGTATCATCTACCTGGGTAATGATATCACCGGGCGCAAGACCTGCTTCCATGGCCGGGCTGCCCTCTTCTACACTGGCGATTTCGCCATCCCGATAACCGGTCTGTGAAATCAGAAACATGGCAAATACAAATGCTAAAATAAAATTAAATATCGGTCCTGCCAAAATAACAGACATCCTTGCCCACACGGACTTTGAATTAAAGCTTCCTTCTTCATCCATGGCCTCATCTTCACCCATCATGATACATGCACCGCCAAAAGGTAAAAGACGCCAGCAATATAGAGTCTCCCTTTTTGTAAAACCAGCCAGCTTCGGACCCATGCCGATAGAAAATTCGGTTACAACAATCCCGTGCTGCTTAGCCAGTATAAAATGTCCAAATTCATGGAAAATAACAATAATACTAAAAATCAGTATTGCAATGACAATACCCAAGTCACCACCTGCTTTCAATTAACTCATATGTCATGCGCTCCACATCTAAAATCTCATCAACAGTCGGCTGATGTACATTCTTAATTTCACTCATGGCAAATTCAATGATTTCATAAATATCTAAAAACTTTATCTGTCTGTCAAGAAACTTTGCCACCGCTTTTTCATTGGCGGCATTATACACCGTCGGCATAAGCCCACCGGCTTTTCCCGCTTGATAGGCAAGCGGCAATCCCTTAAACACTTCACTTCTTGGTCTTTCAAAAGAAATGCTGCCTAAAGCAAAAAAGTCTATCCGCTCACTGTTTAAATACCTTCTTTCAGGATAAAACAACGCATATTGAATGGGAAGCCGCATATCCGGAACACCAAGCTGAGCTATAACACTGCCATCTACATATTCTACTGCAGAATGAATAATACTTTGGGGATGTACAATCACCTGGATTTGCTCAAAATCCACATTAAACAACCACTTAGCTTCCATGACCTCTAATCCCTTATTAACCATAGTCGCAGAATCTATCGTTATTTTTTGGCCCATAACCCAGTTAGGATGTTTTAAGGCCGCCATGGGCTGTATATCAACAAGCTCTTCCCTGGCTTTTAATCTAAATGGTCCGCCTGAGGCCGTCAAAATAATTTGACGGATTTTCTCGGGATTTTCTCCGTTAAGTGACTGAAAAATCGCCGAATGCTCACTGTCCACAGGGAGGATATTAATATTATATTCTTTTGCCATTGGCATTATTATATGTCCTGCGCTTACCAGCGTTTCTTTGTTGGCCAGAGCGATGTCCTTACCCGACTTAATTGCTGCAATTGTGGGTAATATGCCGATCATTCCTACGACAGCAGTAACGACAGTACCGACTTCATCGATTGTTGCCGCTTCTATCATGCCTTCCATCCCGGATACAATTTTAATATCTATATCCTTGACATTTGTTTTTAGCTGTTTTGCCCTTTCTTCATCCCACACTGCCGCCAGTCTGGGCTTAAACTTTCGAATCTGCTTTTCCAACAACGTGATGTTTGAGCCGGTGGCCAGGCTGACCACGGTTAAATCTTTATTATTTTCGACAATGTCTAATGTCTGGGTCCCTATCGACCCTGTTGAACCTAAAACTGCTATTTTCTTCATCGAACTCCTCTTCATGAAACCGAACCTAAATGAATAGCTAAGAAGTATACTGCCGGTGCCGTCAATAAAATACTGTCAAAACGGTCAAGCACACCGCCATGGCCGGGGATTAAAGTTCCAAAATCCTTAATGTTTTGATTCCTCTTGATAGCGGATGCACTCAAATCACCCACAATGGCAATCAGGGAACATAGCCCGCAAATAATCGCACATTGAAAAGCCGGGTAAGTAAAGGAAACTAACTGTTCCTTCATAAAATGACCGTATCCGGCACCTAGAATAACAGCACCGGTTATGCCGCCAATCGCCCCTTCCAGACTTTTCTTGGGACTTAATCTGGGAGCCATCTTATGTTTGCCGATAAGCATACCTACACAATAGGCACATGTGTCATTGCCCCAGGCACTGATAAAGACCAGCCAAATCATAAAGAACCCGTCACCAAGGCGGCGAATCTGATATAGATGCATCATCATTACCGGTACATATAGTATACCAAATAGCGCAAAAGTGATTTCACTTATATTATACTTCGGAAATCTTAATACGTAAATAGACATAAAAATTAAAAATGCGGCACATATTCCCAAAATGCCTGTCTGTGGCATATCGCACCAGATGAGCAGCATATAGATAACCGCTGCCACGTAACCAGCAATACCTAAGCCGTTTTTATGGATATGATATGTTCTATACAATTCATACATGCCAATAATTGATAGAACTGCTGTTAGTAAAAAGACAATTCCTTCACCTGCAATAATAGCGCCAATAACAATAGCTAGCAGCAATATTCCACTGATTAACCTTGTTATGAACATGATGCTTCCTCCTTAAACCGCCCCAAATCTGCGTTCTCTTCCATTGTAGTATTCGATGGCCTTTATTAAATCTTTTCTCTTAAAATCCGGCCAAAGCACATCTGTAAAGTAAAATTCCGTATAGGCCAGCTGCCATAACAAAAAATTAGAAAGCCGTTGTTCACCGCTGGTTCTAATCAACAAATCGGGGTCAGGTATCCCATCCGTATCAAGGTAATCGCTAAACAACGCCTCCGTTATCTCCCCGGCATTAAGCTTATGATTTTCTATATCTTTTGCCATCTTACCCATTGCTCTAATCATTTCATCGCGACTTCCATAATTAATGGCAATCGTAAAATTTAGGCCTGTATTGACATTGGAAACCGCTTCTAAATTGATGATTGATTCACGAATATCTTCCCGCAAACCCGTTTTATCACCAATGACCCTGACCCGCATATTATTTTTAGTCGTCCGCTTAATGCAGTCTTTTAAATAATTCCTGAGTAACTTCATCAAAGCCTCTACTTCATTCTCCGGACGCTTCCAGTTCTCAGTAGAAAAGGCATACACGGTCAAATATTTAATCCCTAAGTTCCATGCGATTTCACACATCTCTTCTACGTTTCTACTCCCCTGAGTATGTCCATAATTTCTTGGCATAAATCGTTTTTTGGCCCATCGTCCATTCCCATCTAAAATAATGGCAACATGTTGGGGGACGTCAAGCATCTGCCCGTCAATCTCTTTTTGCACTCCACTGTTCCTCCATTTATAGATTCTTCCTCATAAGGAAAGGCTGCCAATTGACAGCCAATTATTATACGGTAAGAATCTCTTTGGTCTTAGCTTCAACAGTTTTGTCCACTTTATCTATAAACTTATCTGTCAATTTCTGGATGCCCTCTTCCAGATCCGCATATTCATCTTCTGATATTTCTTTTGATTTATTTAACTTTTTGAAGGAATCATTGGCTTCTCTTCTAATATTACGGACGGCAACCTTGGCATTCTCACCTTTTTTCTTGATATCCTTAGCCAGCTCTTTTCTCCGTTCTTCTGTCAGCTCAGGGAACACTAAACGAATTACGTTACCATCGTTGGTCGGGTTTATCCCCAAATCCGAAGTCAGTATCGCCCGCTCAATATCTTTGACAAGCTTTGGATCCCACGGTTGAATCTGAATCATTCTGGCCTCAGGAACCGAAATATTCCCTACTTGTTGAATCGGCGTAGGTGAACCATAATAATCCACTACAATTTTGTCCAACACATGAGGATTCGCCCTGCCTGCCCGGATGGAAGCATACTCCTTCTCTAAACTACTTAATGATTTCTCCATCTTCGCTTCGTAAACTGTTACTCTTTCATCCATGATTAATTCCTCCTACACATTATTATCTTAATCTGCATATACATATGTTCCACTGACGTTACCCTTCATTACATTCACAATGCTATTCTCTTCATTCAGTCCAAATACAATCATCGGCATTTTATTTTCCATGCACATAATCGTCGCCGTTAAGTCCACGACCTGTAAGCGCTTATCAAGAACTTCCTGAATAGAAATAGAATCATACTTTTTCGCTGTCGGATTGGTTTTAGGATCACTGTCATAAACCCCATCAACTGCTTTAGCCAGTAATATGGCATCGGCATTAATTTCCACGGCTCTTAATGTTGTCCCTGTGTCTGTGGAAAAATAGGGATGTCCTGTTCCGCCTGCAAAAAATACGACTTTACCGGCGTCTAGTGCTTCTATCGCTGCATCCCGCGAAAACATGCTTGTAAAGGTGCTGCATGCAAAGGGGGTAAACACCTGGGTATCCATTCCTTTGGTACGGAATATTTCCGAAATATACATGCAGTTCATGACTGTTCCTAACATGCCGATTTGATCTGATTTGCTCCGTTCTATAATCTTGCTGCTATTCCTTCCTCTCCAGAAATTACCACCGCCGATAACAATGGCCACTTGATAACCATCATCAATTAACTGTTTCACCTGGGAAGCCACACCAAGACAGGTATCTTCGTCAAATCCAAAACCCTTATCTCCTGCCAATGCCTCACCGCTAAGTTTTAATAAAATTCTCTTTAGATTGTCCACTTTTATACACCTCAATAATAATTTATCATAAAACGAGTATTTTTACCACCTAAAAATAATATTCGTATCTGTTTTCTGGCGTTTTCTTCCTATATAATATGATTGTTAATAAAAATCCAATGATCAAACCGGAAACATGGGCGACATTATCAATATTGGTTCCTCTAAATCCACTGTATAAGCTGAATACAACAAAAAGAGCAATTCTTCCAAAGCCCAAATCGCCCACTTGACCCTTATTCACTAATAATAGATAGACAACACCTCCGGCCACGGCAAATACAGCACCGGAAGCTCCTGCAGAAACGTTAGGTAGCTGATAATACCTATCCCACATACAAGAAATCAAATTAGGACCAAGGATAGCAATCACATAAAGAATCGCATACTTTACACTTCCTAAAGCCTCCTCCAGACTTTCTCCAAGGGCGACCAAAACTATCATATTTGAAACCAGGTGCCCAACACCAAAGTGTAAAAAAGCAGCAGTTAGCAACCGATAATATTCCTTGTCTTCAAATACACTGACCCAGTTAGAAGCGCCATGATTCAACATGAATACTACATCTTCTGTAGATCCGATCAATTCAAATAGGACAAATACAATGACATTAATCGCAATAATAACCGTATTTACCGGGGACTTACTTAAGAAGTTACGGCTCTGGCCTCCATCATATTCACTCATCTTTATTCCTCTCATTATAACGCAAAGTAAGATAACTTTTAGTATACAATATTTTATTCTATGTAACAACTAAAAATTTTAAGAAAAAAGCTGCACAAAAGAATGCCATTTTACAAACACTCTTTTATACAGCAGTCAACACGGCATTATAACCTTGGTAAATCTAAATAACTCAACAGTCCTAAATATATCCCCATAGCAAAGGCATATTGATTATCTCTTAATAACAGCATATCCGAATAATTGCTTAAGTAAGCCAGTTCTACCAATACCGCCGGCATACTGGTTCTTCGCAGTACATATAGGGAAGAATTCACCCAGACGCCATTATCTTTTGTCCCGACAACCTGAACAACCGATTCAAGAATATGCTCTGCCAGGTAATAGGCCTGAGTATAATCCTGATAAACATACACTTCTGTTCCATTGATAGCCGGGTTCACATTTGCATTGCCGTGAATGCTGATAAAATAATTTGCCGGCCATGAATTAGCCATTTGAACTCTTGCCTCCAGGCTGGTGGCATTACTTGTTCCCAAGACTTCCTCCGGTGTATTTCTCGAAAGGCGGACTTCAAATCTTGGATCCGCACTTAATAAATCGGCCAGATAAACACCTACATTATATGTGATATCCTGCTCGTATAATCCAAATCCTACGGCGCCTGCATTATGACTTCCCGTTGGATTATGACCCTGATCTACAAATATTTTAATTGCCAACCTTGCACCCTCTTTCCTGGTATTATAATATTCACCGGAAAAATATGTGTGTTATTTTCTTCTTTTTTATTCTGTCAGAATAGACTTGTTAACTCAAATAGTGTATGATTATTTCATTAAATGAAAATCAAAAAAGGAGATGATTATTTATGAGTCAAAGACCTGAACTCACAAATCAGGAGAGAAAACTGTCCTATGCCAAATATTACGACTTACCTATAACACCTGTTCCGAAAGAGAAAATAGCAATTTTAGAAAGCGGATCGATTAATCCATCACTGGCTTTGCCGATTGAAAATAGAAACGACTTATTTTTATCCGGTTATCTTCCATGTGAAACAGGTTACTGTGTTCAGGATAATGGCACGGCATATCTGACTAATCTTACCGAAATGCCAGGGGTGACTCCTGATATGTTTGAATGGTGGTTTGCATGGCATGCCCTTGAAGATCTGCGCTATCGCATCTGGGATCCGGATGATCACTTTTATGCAAGACAGCAAAATCCTGGCAAGGTATTAGATACTACCGTTTCCATGCGAGAGAAAACATGGGGAACAGTACACTTTATACGCGAAGATGTTGGCGCAGGACCTGATGATTTGATTCTGAATTTCCGTTATCCCCATGAAATGGGATACGAGGAAGAAAAAGTGGGGACACCCGCCTGTGCGACAATGATGTGTGCCAACGGTCATGGAACTGTACCGGGGCAAGGTGTTGCTGCTATTATGACACATTTTGTACGTGAAATCGAAGTCGGTATTGAACTGCGTTCTCGTTTTTGGATTGGTTATGGGTTGGTCAATGGCAAAATTGTCAAACTGATTCCCGATGATATCAGAATACCTTTAGAAGTTCCACGGGGACTATTTGCTCACAATCTAAAAGAATTTGGGCATTTGGCGGCAATATTGCCATCATTATATGCAGAAGAAAAAGACCGGTTTTAAATTATATTTATATACTGGAGAGTCAAAAGTTTTTAATAAAAAAGTAACCCTTACAAGCAATTTTATGGTATCCTTTAAGTCGACTAAAACACAAAGGAGAAAAATCACCGAAGGGTTATCTGCTGATTAGTTT